>Ga0172367_10001447_pt1 | contig 34479 bp, 31 predicted proteins | sample Lak10m_FD_114542 | JGI IMG/M metagenome (GOLD analysis project Ga0172367, IMG submission 114542) | Freshwater microbial communities from Kabuno Bay, South-Kivu, Congo - kab_022012_10m | ecosystem: Environmental > Aquatic > Freshwater > Lake | place: Democratic Republic of the Congo: South-Kivu...
CAATAGCTGGCAACGCCAACGCAATGCCGAAGGACGCGGCATTGATTGGACGTTCACCCGCCAGGATGCGGACCGAAAACTCGCTCACCATTATGTTTCGTAATTAACGTGTTGTCGTACTAGTGATGGGGGGTATAAGTGAGCGGCAACCGAATGGTAAACGTCGTGCCCTCGCCAATCGTGCTGCGGCAGGCAATCTGCCCGCTGTGGCTCTCCACGATGCGCTGCACGATGGACAAGCCGAAGCCGAGGCCAGTGGCTTTGCTCGTAAAGAAAGGCTGGAAGATCTTGTCCAGGTTTGCTTCCGGGATGCCTGTGCCGGTGTCGGTCACGGTAATTTCCATCGCATCGCCCTTTGCCGCGGTTGCGAGGCCAAGCACGCCGCCTTCCGGCATGGCATGGAACGCATTCGTACAGAGGTTCACCAATGCCTGGATAAATTTGTTTTCATCGGCCCGTATGATCCGGCAAGAGTCAGAGAGCGACAGACTCAGCGTCACCTGCGACTGCTTGGCTTTTTCGCCGATCATGTCGGACACGTGGGTGATTACATCGTTGAGATTGACGTCCGACAGTTCCGGGGGTGAGAAGCGGGCAAAGCGCACGAACTCATCGAGCATGTCGCTGATCCTCTGCACTTCCCGGTCGACCAGGGCAATGCGGCTCATGATTTCAGTCTGCCGCGCCCGGCGTTCGATGTCGATACCTGCGCTGGAGGTTTCAACAGCCCTTCTGATCAATTGCACATTCATGGACAAAGCGTTGAGCGGTGTGCGGACCTCGTGGTTCACGCTGGTGGCTATTTGGCCCAGCATGGCCATCTTCTCGAAGCGCAGCAACTCGACGTTGGCCTCCTTCAGTTCCAGGGTGATGGCCTGAACTTTTCGTTCGAGATCACGATTGAAGGCGCGGCGCGCTTCGTCAAGGGATTGGAGCCGTATGACCATGTCGTTGAATGCATTGCAGAGCACGCCAATTTCGGTCCGGGAAGTGAAGGCAACGCTCACGGACAAATCCCCGGCGGCGACCCGCGCGGACGCCCCCGCGAGTTGTTTGAGCGGTTTGACCACCTCCCTGGAATGCAGGCGGTAGCCGTAACTGACCGTCGCCAACCCGGCCAGCGAAAACAACGAATAGAGATACAGCAACAGGGACATGCTCGCCCGGTTTTCTCCGACCTCGCGATCAATTATCGTGAAATGAAGCCGGTTGATCTGGTGCACCAGCTGCTGGATCTCGCCGGAGTGTTGGCTAAACACATTGTCCCAATGGACCAGGGGGTCCATCCCTTGCAGGTTCTGAGTCGTCAGGGCCTTCTGTTGCAAAGCTCGAATGCTCGACTGCAAGCCTATCACAAGACGTATCTCTTCCTCGCTCTCCGGGAAAGACTCGTCCTGCTCCAGTCTGATGTATGCATCGATGTCATGATAAATATCGTTGGCCAATTTAAAGGCTTGCTGCGCGTATTCCTCGTTCCCGTGGATCGTCTGTTTGTAAATGGCGGAGATCAAGCTAAGGGTTTTGTAGTGCAGTTGGTTGATGGTATCGACGTGATGGCTTTCCTCGGCGATGTTGCTGGTCTTGTCCAGCATTCCCTTGACCAGAAATAACGAAATGCCACCCATGACGAGCAACCCCGTCAAGACCAGGATGAAGACATGGAAGACAACGGTGTCGAGGCTCTTTTTCATCAATCATCCATCGTGCTCAAGGCGACGCGCGCGGGGCGTATCGGGCAGTAGCTGTCCCGATGCCACGTCGCGTCCATTAACGAGCCGCATTATCGTACGAGACCCGCCCCAAATCCATCTTCTCTATCGGCGGCGCGCCTTCGTGGGTTCGGGAGCAGGTCAAATGGCTTCCAAACCGTATTCGCAACAGCCAATCCGGCCGAAGCGCCGGGACGCAAAGTCGCGATCCAATCAACCGGCCGGGCGTGGCGTGGAGATGGCAACCCAGGTGCGCCGCCTGCGGCTGCCTGGTGCTGAGGCGCGCCACTAGGCAGACCTTGGCCTTCCACCCTCAGCTGGGACAATTCAAGTCGCGCTACCGGCCTGGCCGTGCCACATTGACATGGATGCATGTCAATGTGGCACGGTTCATGGGGTCTGCAAAAGCCACAAGCTATTGTATTGACGAATTATTTCATGCTGGCATGATCATTGCATATAAGCGATCGTGTGTTGGGGGTAAGGCGCTGGCAGTATCCGAATTTCCCCAAGCGAAGAAATATCGTGAAGTAAATCCTGAAGCAAAACTATTGAAGAGGGAGTTGCAAATGAGAAAGTTGATCGCACTGATAACCCTGACTTTGGGCATGGGGGTAGTGGGGGTGGCGCACGCCGATATCACTGGCAGCGCGCACGATTTCACCGACGGTTTCAAGGGCAAAGGCACCGGCGGCGCAGCCGGGACGGCAGTTAGCGAGGCGTGGAACGGCCGTGGCGAGATCTGCCGCGTCTGCCATGCGCCTCACGATCACGGCCGGGCCGGGCAGCGCTACACGAACGGCCTGATGTGGAACCACAGCGTGAGTTCGGCGACGTACACCATGTACAACAACGCCTACAGCTCGAGCATCACCGGTACGCAGTCGGCGCAGCCGGACGGCACCGCCAAGCTTTGCCTGGCCTGCCACGACGGCTCGGTGGGTATCGATACCTTCGACAAGTATGCCGGCGGTGTGATTCTGTTCGACGGAACGGCGACGGGCTACGACGCCGGGTTCAAGATGACCCCCTTCAGCGACGGCGCGAACCTCGACCTGCGCGGCACGCACCCGATCTCCATCGCCTTCCCGGCGGGCGAAACCGGTGATGGCAAGAACTTCACCAACCCGGCGGTCGCTACCTGGACCGACGGCTCGACCGTCGCCTCAACGCTCGACAGCGGCAAGGTGCAATGTTCGACCTGCCACGACGTGCACAACCAGGGTGTTGTCGCCGGCTCGCACCTGCTGCGCCAGGCGCAGACGGTGGCGCAAGGCGGCGTGGCCTCCGGCTTGTGCCTGACCTGCCACGTGAAGTAATTTTTCTCCCGCCTTCGGGCATGAAGTGCTGAGGGGGGGCGGGCTGGTCCGGCCCCCCTTCTTTCTGCTTTGTCGGAGGGAACCATGAAAAGGATCGTCACTTTCCTCGCCACCTGCCTGATGCTGGCGGCGCCGTCTGCGGTGTTGGCGTTTGGGGCCGGTCTCGGGATCAAGAACAGCCCGCACGATTTCGCGGTCCAGCCATGGAATGGTCGCCAGGAAATCTGCCGGGTGTGCCATGTGCCGCACGACCACTCCCAGGCCGCCCGGCGTTACACCAACGGGCTGCTGTGGAACCATGGCCTCAGTTCGGCAACCTACACCATGTACAACAATTCCTTTAGTCCGACCATCACCGGGGCGCAGTCCGCGCAGCCCGACGGTCACTCCAAGCTGTGCCTGGGTTGCCACGACGGCACGGTGGGTATCGACACCTTCGATAAGTATGCCGGCGGCGGCTATACCATGGACGACTACAATCCGCTATTCAAAATCCCCGGCTTTACCGACGGCAGCAACCTTGATCTGCGGGGAACGCACCCGATTTCCATCGCCTTTCCGGCCGGCGAAACCGGCGATGGCAAGAACTTCACCAACCCGACGACAGCCACCTGGGCGGGCGGCGCCAGCGTCGCCTCGACGTTGGACAACGGCAAGATCCAGTGCACCACCTGCCACGACGTGCACGATCAGGAGGCGGTTCCCGGCACGCGTCTGCTCAGAACGGCGCAGACGGTAATCGAAGGCGGCGTGGCTTCGGCGCTCTGTCTTACTTGCCACGTGAAATAGCGCGTCCTCGCCGCGCCGCGTAGCGGGCGCGCTTTGTGAACGCCCTCGATCTATCCGGGCAAGCAATGCATCACTTCGATCGGCGTCGCGCGGCTAGTTGAATTTCGCATCCTCCAGAATCGCCTTGTATCGATAGCCGGCCCCGAGATTCACGTTGGTCTTCAGCGTGCCGACGGCGGTGACGACGTCACCCAACGCCAGTGTTTCCATAGTTACGGCCACAATTTTGTCGTCCGGCGACTTGCCGGTGCCATCGGCAAGGGTAGCCCAGTTCTTGCCCAGAATGCTCTTGCTGAATTTGACCACCTTTGCTCGCAGCAGGACTTTGCTGCCTTTCAGTTTTTCTTTTTCGGCAAAAATCGCTTCGATGGTCTTCCCGTCCCTGGGTTTTACTATTTCACCGGAGTTGACCGGCGCGGCCGCGGCCTGTGCGGCGCCTGCGCCCTTGTGCAGATCGTCCTTGGGCATGGTTTTCGGCACTTTCTTCGGCATGTCTTTGCCAACGACCCGGATGCGCGTGACGAAGCGGATGGAATCGAAGGTCTTGTCCATCGCCTTGCTGTGAAAATCGGTCATGGCATCCCCGCCGGCATATTCCACTTCCTCGCCGATGGCGGCTTCCAAGGGCATCGTGGCAAGCCAGGTCTCCCTGCCCGATTCCTTGACTTGCAGGTAGCTGTATCCGCCGGCAGTCTTTGCGTAGGTCACGGTGCCACGGTGTATGCTCTCCTTGGAGGCAGGCACTGCGGACGCGGCCGGTGCGCCCGGCACGGCAGACGCGGGGGGGGCGGCAGGCGCTGTGGACGCGAATAGAACAGTCGCCAAAATGGACATGAACGGCATGAAGGTTTTCATCATTGCTCCAAGAGTCTGCGGAAATTATCAAGGTTGTTTCTGGCAACCCGGTTGCCTGGGTCCAATGCCAGTGCAAGACTAGCCTCCTTCACGGCATCACCCATCCTACCGCTTTTCGCATGCGCGACGGCAAGATTGTTCCGTATGTCGGACGTATCCACGCCTGCCGCGATAGCCTTGTTCAGATTGTCATAGGCCTTATCCATTACCCCCGCCTGGAGATACAATGCGCCGAGGTTCGAATGAACCGCACCCGGGCTCGGATCATGCGCCACGGCGCGCTCGAATGCGTCGATTGCGCCAGGCCTGTCCCCCGTCTGCATCCGGATCAGGCCACGATAATAATGGATCTGATGGTCAGACGGATCGAGCGCCGCCGCCTGCGCCAAAGCCCCCTTGGCATTTGCCGCCATTCCGTTTTCCGCGAGGGACTTGCCCCAGGCTTTCAGCAATGATGCCGCGCGCGCCTCGTCGCCTTTCGCAGTAGCCAGGGCGGGGAAGGATTCCGGAGTCTTGCTCTCCTGCAAAGCCCGGACGTTCTCCTGCAAGGCGGTACTCGAATAGAGCGACTTTGGCGCCCGGTATTCCAGCAGCGGCAGGTTGTCCGTGTTCAAGGCCCCGGCCTGGGCAAATCGCCCTGACTCCTCCTCATTCAGCAAAAACGACCGGAACAGCGAGCCGGCATTCGGATAGCCGATGCGGGACAGGCTTGAGGCTACTTTCGAATTCTTTTCGAACAAGGCGTTCATTGCCACCGGATCGATCTTGATTGGCTCGGCGCTGCCCAAAAAGATGACATCGGGAAACCTGGGGTCGGCCCACAGGCTGACATGGGGAAAGACAGACATGAATGTGCGCACGACCAAACGGAAGGTTTCGCCATCGACGCCGTACAGGTGCATCCACTGCGCCACCACGCCGCCGGGCTTCAGGCCGTTGCGTGCGTTCTGGAAAGCTTCGCGCGTGAACAGCCTGGACGAACCCGACTGCCAGGGATTGGACGGCTCCGAAATAATGACGTCGTACTTCTTGCGGCTCGCCAGCATGTAGGAGCGCGCGTCGTCGATGACGAGATTGAAGCGCGGGTCGTCGATGATGTGGTAGTTCTCTTCCTCGAAGAACCGGCTCGCCTCCTGCATCGCCGGCTCGATCTCGACGCAGTCGATGCTGTTCACCTCATGCCGTCCCACCGCGCCGGCGGTAATGCCGCTGGCGTAGCCGACGACCAGCACGTCCTTCGCGTCGGGCGTGACCAACAGGGGCAGATGTCCCGCGAATACCTGCGTGGTCATGTCGCGGTAGTTGCCCGCGTCGGTCTTGCCGTCCACCACGAGGCGCACATGCTTGCCTTCCTGGATCACCGAAACCGTGGCCATCGGACCTTCTCGGTAGTAGCGCAGCTCCATCCCGGCCAAGCGCTGGCCGATGGGCATCTTCTGGTATTGCAGGGCATAGGTGTACGGTCCGCTGGTCATCTTGAGCCGGTCCCACGCCGGCTGCCAGCCGAAGGCGAGTATCAGGATCAGGGCTGCAGCGAACCCGGGAAGAACGATGCGTTTACCGCCCCCTTCCGTCGCCAGCAGGAAAACGGAAAGCGCGAGCCCGCTGACGAGATTGATGAATATCGTCAGGATCAGGGTGTGCTGTATGCCCAGCACCGGCAACAATACAAACCCGGCAAGAAACGCCCCGATGATGGCGCCGACGGTGTTGCCCGCGTAGAGCAGGCCGATTCTCCGGCCGCTGCTGCCGAGACGATCGACCACCAGCGTGCTCGCCACGGGGAAAGAGGCGCCCATGAACAAGGTGGCAGGTACCATGACCAGAAAGCACAATAAAAAGTTGGTCAGCTGGAACAGGCCGTAATTCCCGCCGGCCGCACCGAACAGCGAGACGAATGCATCCGGCAGCAAGCCGAATATGGCCGATGTCCCGAGGGCGAATACCCCGATCAAAACCTGGCATACGGCGAGCAGGCCCAGACCGGGTTTTCTGTGGGCTGAATACCGCCGTATCAGCGCGCTGCCCAGGGCGATGCCGATCAGAAATGTCGCCAGCATAAGGGTAAAGGCGTAGGTGGATGAACCGATCACCAGGGTCAGGACACGGGTCCAGGCCACTTCATAGATCAATGCGGCCATGCCAGAGAAAAACAGGATGGCGACGGCGAGAACGGCGCATCTGGTCCAGCGCGGCTGCCCGGTCTGATCGGACGGTTGTGCCGACGGCTTGGCCACCGGCGTGATCGGCAGGCGGCAGGCGAAAACAAAAATTCCGATATTGACGAGGCCGGCGGCGACCAGCAGCCATCGGATACCCAGCCACTGAAGCAGGAACAGGCCGGCGGCCAGGGCGCCGATGACCGCGCCGAAAGTGTTGACGAAATAGAGCAGCGAAATCGACCGCGCCGTATTGTCCCCGCTTTCGTTCAGGAAGACCTTGGACAGGACGGGCAAGGTCCCGCCCATCAGCATGGTGGGCGGAAGCAGCAGCAGGCAGGACAGGGCGAACCTCGTCAACGCGGCCTCCCAGAAACCGAGCGTGGCACTGCCGTTGATGTAGATGTAAGCCGCCTCGATCGCGGCAAAGGTCAGCGGGGTGGCGATCGCGAGCAGGCCGATGCCCAGTTCCAGCCAGCCATAGAGTCGAACCGGTGCCGCGGCGCTATCCGCTTTCCTGCCCAGCAGGGCGGAGCCGATGGCCAGCCCGCCCATGAATACCGCCAGTACCGTGCTCACCGCCAGGATGGTAGAGCCGAAAAACAGGGTCAGCAGTCGCGTCCATACCACCTGATAGACGAGGGCGGTTGCCCCCGAAAGCAGGAACATGATTTGCAGTTTTCTGTGCAAGCTCATGATCATCTCACAATCGCCTTCGCAGCCGCGGGCAACGGGCAACTCCGGATTGTCATGCGGGACACTCCAATTTGGCCTGGCGCGATCGTCGTTTCCACGGCGCGCATCAGTAGCGCTCTGGCTCGTGTCTCTTGCCGTGACAGTTCAAATAGCACTGGCCGCGGGCCGTGCCGGTCTTCTCGTAGTACATCCGCCCTCTGCTGTCCGGTTGCACAATGTTGATGTCGAAGTTGATCAGATGCGCGTTGTTCGTCGCGTTGCCCTGGGTGTTGCTGATGCCATGTGCGTCGTGGCACGCCGAACACGGCGCTTTTTCGCCGACGATGTGTTTCCTGTGTTCCTTGAAGCTCTGGTCTGCAAGGATGCTCGACCGGCCGTGGCAGCCGTAGCAGAGTTCATAGGCATAAGGGGTTTCCGTGGTGTTGTCCGCGGTAGTGTAATTCCTCGTCAGGAGAAAGGCGTTGATCGAGCCATGGGGCCCCTTGGGCCCGGATTGGCTGTCGTTATTGTGACAGGCGGTGCAAAGTATCTTGCTTGACGCGGTATAGGGGGGCAGCAGGCTGGGTACGCTCGGATTGGCGCCCGTCCCCATTACTGGATGAAAGGAGGGGTTGGCCTGATCGAATTCCAGCCGGACGTTCAACTGGGGTATTTGCCTGGAAATGGCGAAACCGCTGATGACGTTGTTATCCCCGTGGCACTTGCCGCAGATTTCGTACTCGTTCCGGGCATACCGGATGGCCTGACCGGACGCATCGACGCCGGACACGCCGGTGGTGGCCCCCGATACCAGGGGGGCGCCCGGCGATGAGGTCGAATTCGACTGGTGCGGGTTGTGGCAATCTGCGCACTCCACATGCTTCGGCACGCCGGCTTGGGTAAAGTTCTCCACCGGGTTGTGGACGCCCGAATAGTTCTGCACAAAATGCCCGTAACGCTTGGTCAGTTCATCGCCGATGTTTTTCGTCGCGACGCTGCCGGTATGGCAGGCAAGACAGTTATCCTCCTCGATGGCGTATTTCATCAGCCGTTCATGCCCGGCCGCCGAGTGGGACACGTGGCAATTGCCGCAGCCGTTTTCCGATACCGTGGAATACGGCGAATTGAACCAGGGATTTGTTCCCGTGCCGTTCCACCGCTTGTTCGCTGTGGAATGCGACGTCGTTGTCCAGCCATCCTTGTCGTGGCAAACGGTGCACAGGCCGGAATACTGATTGGTCATCACCAGGAACTTGCCGTAGCTGTCCTTGTGCGGATCATGGCAGGCGGTGCACTGCAGTTCCCTGTTCCTGTCCAGTCTCACCTGCGGCGGCAGGCTTGAAGGATCGGCGAGTTCGGCGTTGCTGACTGCCAGCGCGCTGTCGAATACAAGCGACACCGGATGGTCATCGGACAGATCGGTGCCGAGTTTTGCGCGTCCTTCGGGCATGAAGCGGATGCCGCCGGCGAAGGGCACTTCCTGAGGGCGCGTCAGCAGCGCGCCCAGGGCGACGGTGCCATCATGACAACTCAAACAGAGTTTCGATGCGCCGGTCGGTTGCCCGACGGTGGCGTGTAGGGTGGAACTCGCATACGGAATGTAATTCACCGTGGCATCGCTCCGGTTCCACAGATAGGGTATGTCCCGCCGCGCATGGTGGGGCGCATGGCAGAAGATGCAGACTTCTCCCTCGGTGGTCGATTTCACCGGCCCGGGACCGGACAGGGAGAGGTTGTGCTTCGTGTCGAGAATGCTGTCGGAGGATACCGCGCCGGGAACAAAATTGATGGCCAGCGCCAGGAAAATCAATCCGTGCCGGAATAGTCTGATCATCATGGCAGCTCGCCATCCTTAAGGTATTGAAAAATCTGAACCCTGTTATTGTAGGAGTCAGAGATATAGATCAAATCCTTGCTGTCGATGAATATTCCAGAGGGAAGCCAGAATTCACCCAATTCCTTCCCCGGGTTCCCGAACGACATCAACAGCCGTCCTTCCTTGTCGAACACCTGGACATTGTCAAACAGCGCGTCGACTACGTAAATGTTCCCGTCGCTGTCCACCGCGACGCCCTTCGGTCTGGAAAAATAGCCCGGGCTGTTACCGGGCGCCCCGAATGAGCGCATGAATCCTCCCTCGGGGTTGAATACCTGTATCCTGAAATTCAGCGAATCGGTCACGAAGATATTGCCGCCCCGTGATACCGCAATATGGGTGGGGGAGTGGAAGCGCCCGATCTCATTGCCTTCCAGGCCGATTATCCCTTTCAGGCGGTGATCGTTCAGGGAATACCTCAGGATGCCGGAATTGACGGTATCGACAACGAGCAATTCCCCTGTCGCGGCATTGACGGCGATTCCGGTCGGTCGCCCCATCCCGCCGCTGCGGATTTCACCCAGGGCCTGACCTCCGGCCTTGTCGAATATTCTGACAAGCGCTTGCGCGGAGTCGGTCACATAGATTCGGCCGCGCTTGTCGTCAACTGCAATGGCGATAGGAGAAACCAGGGCGGCTTCGTTTTCAGACAACGAGCGATATTTCCTTTCTGTCTGGTCATATACATGGATTTTTTTCAGATAGTAATCCACCACGTACAGCCGGTTTTCGGCATCTACCGCGAGCCCGTAAGGATTTACGATGGGCGTTTCAGGTCTACCGGCCAAATACCTGAGAAAGCCCTGGAAGGCGCTTTCCGTTATTCCCATATCCTCGGGGCGAGATATGGAATTGACAAAGCTGATTCTGGGTATGTCGGGAGGTTTTGGCCAGATAATAACGGGAGCAGGCCTTTTCTCCGGCATCACCATGTTGACGCAGCCGGCATTCAAGATAGCCAACCCCGCAGTCAGCCACACGGTTATTGAATACCTGAGGATTCTAGTGAGTTTCATTGCTTCCCTGATTTCGTCAAGCGGGATACCGGGCGAGTTGGCATGCGAGGCATGTCGCTTCAATACAGCGTTCTACGGATCGAGAAGAATACGGAGTGCCGGTTACGACTCTGGCCGATGATTCGATCCTCCTGATTCAGAAATCGGTACGAAGCATCGGCTTTCCAGATGCCATAAGACCATTCCCACAGCGCGCCCAGTCCCTTGTCCACCATGTTGACCGATGTGCCCTCCATCACCGCGTACAAGCCCTCGACCCTGACCTTGCTGCGGTATGACAACAGCCACTGCAGATCGCCCCGGTAGCCACGGAAGCTGTCCCGCGCGTTCACTTCCTTCAGGATTGTCTCGCCGTAATGGGCCGAGGCGCCGACAAAGGTGGTCTTCGACGGCCTGAAATTCAGGCTTTCCTCGAGGCGCCATCTGTTGGTGGAGATCCCGGAAGTGGTTTGCGTATCCTCATAGAACAGCCGGGTGGTGCTCCATTTCCATTTGAAATCCGAATCCGCGGTGTGTCTGGTGCTTTCGTTTAGCACATCGGGCTGAATGCCGGCCAGGAAGCCCTGCCTGGAATGGGAATACCGGTAATTGATTCTCCATGCGGACCAGAGATAGAAGCCGAGGCCGAAGTTCTGACCGTAAACCGCGTCATCGAAAGCGGGATTGCTCAGGTAACTGTAGCTTACGCGCACGCTCTGGCCGTCCGCTATGCTCCCAAATGCGTTACGGCTGATTCTGACGGAGGTGCCGACGAGCTGAAGTGTGTAATCGATGTCGCGCATGTAGGTGACGTCGCCCGTTGCGTTGGTGACCACTACGGTTGCCAGATCCACGTTCTTGTTGCCGAGCAAGGTCACGTTCCCGGTGGTGAACACCTGTGGCTCGGACGGTACCGGAACAAGCGTTTGCCCCAGGGATCGTGTTGTCACCCGGTAGTCGTTTCCCGCGCTGGCATAAATCATGCCCCAGGGGATCCTGCGCTGATAATTGAAATTGACATTGCCGCCGTAGGCATTCTCCCCCGACGAATGGCTGGCGTTTGCCGACGCCGTCGTAATGAGATTTTCATACAGGGAGTGGGATAGACCCGCGCCGGCCGACGCGCGTTGTACGCGGGTGCCTTGCATCGCATCCTGGTTGTAGTTGAAGTTGTAACTGGTGCTGAATCTCTTGGTCTGTGCCCAATTGAGGTTCTCCGATAGGGAAACGCCCGATGCTTTGAGCAGGGCGTTTTCGGACTGGCGATAGTTGAGGTTGGAACTGAGCAGAATTCGGTTGTCGGGTGTAATCCTGTAGTTGTTCTGTATATTGCCGAACAGGTTCTGCGTATGCATCGCCGATCCGGGAAGCGTCCTGTCCAGGGCGCTGGAGGACGCGTTGAAATTGGTGACGTTGTTCTTTCGCTCGTGCCGCATGTTCAGGCGTAGCTCGTCGCGCTTTTCCCTGGACTCATAAAATCCGGACTGCTCCGAAGTTTCATGGATATAGGATAGTCTTGTGGGTAGCACCCGGTACTTGAGATTCAAAGTGGCCCCAAAGGTATCGCTTATGGATTCCGACTGGGTTGCCAGGCTGCTGGTCAGTACCGAGCGCTTTTTTCTTGCGAACAGATTGACGGTATAGGGCTTGTAGGGCAATAAAGTCAGGTCCAGACCGTAACCCAGCAAAAAGGCTTTGCTGGTGGTCTTCCGTCCCTGGTCCGCCTCGCTCATCGGCTGCGCCCATTCAGGCGAGAGCCTGAGCGTGTAGGCGGCCATTGCAGGGTGATAGAGCCATCCCTCTGTTTCCAGGTCGAATCGCTCGTTCAAGACACGGGTGGAGTTCTTCGCAGTCGTGAATGGCCCCTTCCTGTCTTCGGAATCAAAGCGATAGCTAAGGTCGGCGCCAAGTTTCGGCCGCTCGATGGAGTAATACCTCCCCTTAAATTGAGCGGAGGCATCGTTCCCCATCAGTGCCGAGGAAAAAAGAATCTGGAGGCATACCGAAAGCGAGAACAGGCGTTGGCGACGGTGATTCACTGATCGGCATCCGCGCTTGCAGTTGATGGACAGCAGAGGCAACGAGCGCCGTGCAACGCAACCATCTTGACCAACCCGACACAAATGAATTGAGCGGGCTCCGACATCACCACGCCTCCTTGTAGTCCGCCTTTAACAGGCGGCTATCTTTGCCCAGATGCGCGTTGTGACAGGCGCTGCAGTCATTCCGGTCCTTGTGCGCCGCCCGGTTGAATACCAGGCCTTCCGCATGGCATTCCTGGCACAGCGCGTCGGCGTTCTTTGGCAGCATGTGCTGCTCCGACCCGGCATGCGGGCCGTGGCACAGGACACAGTAACCCGTGCTTACCGGGCCGTGCACCCAAAGGCCCGCGGCATGAGCCTTGGCGGGCGATTTGTTGTCATGACAGCTCGCGCACAATTCGCCCATGGGCGCTACCAGCTTGCCGGAAACGGCGCCGGCCTTGGCGAGGGAACCAGCCGCCTCTTTCTTCTGGCCGAATCCCCGGAACCCGCCGCTCTCCGATGTTTCATGGCAGAGATAGCAGGCGTTCAGGGCGTAGGGCCCGTGTGTGAAGCGGGTCGCGCTGACAACCACGCTTCTCTTCTTCACAACATTGACCACCAGCTGCTTGGCCTGTTCTTCCTCCTTTTCTTCCTGACCCATGGGGGGGACGCCGGTAAAGAAAAAAGTCTGCACCCTGTAGCGCGCAACCGGATCGCAGCCGGTCATCAAGACCGCGATCAGGCAGCCGGCAAGCAATCGCCCGCACGTCCACACCGCCTCCCGCCTGGAGCTCCTGAGCAGGTCGCGCGCCGCGCCGGTAAGCCAACGGCGCGTGGAAGGGCTTTCACCGCGCAACGCGCCGACCGGCTCAACGCCGACCGGTGACTCGCCGGGCGATGGGTGCGACATGCTTTGCCAACGAGCCTATTTCTTTTCTTTGTCGCTCGGTCCTCTCTTGACGGGGGGAACCGTTAACACGGGTTTTCTCTCGATCGCCGGCAAGGGCGCGCCGATCCATTCCCCGAAGCCATAGACGTTGAGCTTCTTGTCACCCAGGAGATTGCCCACATAAACGAGGTATTTCAGCTTGAAGTCCTTGTCGGCGTACTGATTGAAGTACTCGACGTTGTCGTAATCGATGTGCAGCGACGAAGGCAGATACATGCTGCCGGCATGCGGGCCGTAGCCGCCGAAAAACAGCAGAAGATCGGTAGAACTGGGGTCGAAAATCTGGGTGTTTTCAAAAGCGGTGTCCACGGCGTACACCAGTCCGTCATGGTCCACCGCAATGCCTTTGGGCCGGGCGAATCCGCCCAGGGTGTCGCCCTGGTAGCCGAAATGTTTGAGGTATTTGCCCTGCGGGTCGAACTTCTGAATGCGGAAGTTGATCGAATCGTTGACGTAGACGTTGCCCTGCGCATCGACGCTGACATGGGTCGGCCGGTTGAACCTGCCTTCTTCCCCGCCGGGCTCGCCGATGGTCTGGACGGTCTTGCCGCTCTCCTTGTCCAGGACCAGCAGCGCCATCTTGGCGAAATCGATGACATAGATCCTGTCCTTGTAAACCGCCACGTCCATGGGTTTCTCGAATTGATCTTTCTCGCCGTATTCCCGGACGAATTTCTCGTCCTTGTCAAATACCAGAACCTGCTTGCGCGCCGAGTCCACCACATACTTGATCCCGTCCTGCGTAACCCAAAGGCCCATGGGATCGCTTAACGCGCCTTCCCGCGCGTCCTTGATGAAGTCGAGCTGTTTCCTGGCCAGGTCGAGGATCAGCACCTTCTTGAACGTGCGGTCCAGAATATAAATCTTGCCCTTGACGGACCCGACGTCATGGGGCCGGGCAATTTGCTTCTTTCCCGGCTGCTTTCCGACCAGCCAGTCGTTCAGACCGGACGACTTCGCTCCGCCGATATCGTTCTCGGTCGTGATGGAAAGCAGGAACTGCAACTTGGGCGACTGGGGAAGGGGCGGGAAAAAAGCGACCTCCGCCGGCTTCACCGCGGTTTCCGCACAACCCGCCAGAACAGCGGCAGCACAAACCACCAATAAAATTCTTTTCACAGTAACCACCTCATCTTTATGCAACGTTATAGATCCCGCAGAGCCGCTCAATCCGCGACTGCCTCCGCCATCTTTGATGTAATCACCCATTGGAGGCTGGCACGAAAACGGCGAGAAAAACGAAAAACCGGGGACCCCGCAAGCGCTTCGAGGAAAACTACTTTTTCTCGGGCTCCTTCATTCCCTTGGTATCCTTCGCTCCTTTCGCCCCCTTCGCTTCCTCCGTTTTTTTTGTTTCCTCCGCCTTGTCCGCCTTGCAGGAGGGTTTCAATTGCTCCGGCGTGGCGTCGGCACCTTTCCTCGACGTGGTGCGCATCGTGATCTCCTCGGCCTTGCACCGGTCGTACTTGATCGGCCCATGACAGGCGGCGACACAACTGCCGCCGGTCGCCGTCTTTTCGTATTTCAATTCCAGGGTCTTGTTGCCGAACCGGAACGCCTGGTTGATGAGCTTCTTCTGTCTGGATCCGTGAGGGGTATGACAGGCGGTGCAGGTTCTTCCCTTCTCCCGATTGACGTGCCGATAGTGCAGGTTGAGATTGCCGTTTCTGAAGCCCGTGTCGGTGATGGTTCTCGGTTCGTTGAACGCCGCTTCGGCATGGCAGCCGAAGCACAGGCCATAGGCCTTGGGGGAATAGGAGGCATAGAAGTCGGCCGGGTATGCCTGCGTCAGCAGTCTGCGGTTGGCCGAGGCATGGGGTTGATGACAAAAAACGCACATGCCTAGCGCGAATGGGGGGTGGCGCTGCGCATCCTTGTCTTCGAACAGTCTTTTTGTCGCGGGCAAAGGATGTCCTTTTGCATCTTTCAGCGCGGCGGCGTGACAGCCGAAGCAAAGGTCGGGCACGGGCTTCCTGAGTATGCGCTCGTTTTCTTCCTGGTGCGGGTGATAGTCTATTCCAATATGGTATGAGCCTGAAGGGGGAGCCGTGTTTCCAACGAGGTATGAGCCTGAAGCATGAATTTTGGGTCGATCATCCACGCCATGGTGATCGATATGAACGAAACGCAGCTCAAGACGGTGGCGCAACTACGTGCCTTTTTGGCAGGGACCCTTGAAGTCAAATTCCAGCCCATCCGCAACGATGCTGAGCGCTACGGCTTCATCGCCACAGTGCTTGGGCGCTTTGCTTACCGCCGGCTTGTTCGGGCCGACAAGGGCGTGCTGATGCGCTATCTGGCCCGCATCACCGATTATTCGCGAGCGCAGATCAAGCGGCTCGTCAGTCGCCACCTCAAGGGAGAGCCCCTCGCCAAGCGCTATCGCGCCCCGGCGGCAGGCTTTGCGCGCAAGTTCACCGCCGCTGACGTGAAGCTCCTCGCACAGACCGATGCCCTGCATAACACCCTGTCCGGGCCAGCTACCAAGTGCTTGATGCAGCGCGCCTATGCCATCTATGGCGATGCCCGTTATGCGCGGCTCGCCACCGTCTCGGTCGCCCACTTGTATAACCTACGCCACCAGGCCGGCTATCAGACCACCCGCGCCCACTGGACCAAGACCCGAGGCTATGCCGTCCCGATCGGGCAGCGGCGCGCGCCTACCCCCGACGGACGCCCCGGCTTTATCCGCATCGACAGCGTGCATCAGGGCGATCAGGACGGCGCCAAGGGGCTCTATCACATCAACGCCGTGGACTGCGTCACCCAGTACGAGATCGTCGCTACCTGCGAGCGTCTGTCCGAGGCATTCCTGCTACCCGTGCTCGAACAGATCCTGGCAGGCTTCCCCTTCGTGGTCCTGGGCTTTCATGCCGACAACGGCTCGGAGTACATCAATTACACCGTGGCCAGGCTGCTCGAGAAACTCAGGATCGAGTTCACCAGGTCGCGCCCCAGGCATAGCAACGACAACGGGCTGGCCGAAACCAAGAACGGCGCCATCGTTCGCAAACACTTCGGCTACCAGCACATCCCGCAGCGCTTCGCCGCCCCAGTCAACGCCTTCTGTCAGGATGTCCTTAACCCCTACGTGAACTTCCATCGCCCCTGTTTCTTCCCCGAAGTCCTCACCGACCAGAAGGGAAAGATGCGCAAGCGCTATCTGCTAAAACACATGATGACGCCCTACGAGAAGCTCAAGTCGCTGCCCAAGGCCAAGGAATTCCTCAAGCCCGGTATCAGCTTCACACAACTGGACTCGATCGCATACGCCATCAGCGACAACGAGGCCGCGCGCAGACTCAACGAGGCCAGAACCAAGCTATTCCAATCCATCCACGATCGATCCAAACGGGCCGCATGAATACGGGTTATACACCGGGCTGCTCGCCTCCCGCCTCAAAAACGGCGGGCGGCAGCCCCGTGCATAACCCTGCCGCGTACCACATGCACACTCATCCCTCACCACCCTCCTTCAGGCTCATACCTGAATTGGAATTGACTGGCGGATTAGCGTTCCACAAGATAGGGTTGCAGCCGCGCCAGCACGGCGTCGCGGCCGAGCAGTTCCATCACCGCGTCGATCGACGGTGTCTGCGTCTGGCCGAGCAGCATGACCCGCAGCGGCATCGCGATCCTGGGCATTTTGTGGCCGTACTTTCCGACCACCGCCTTGACCGCCTCGTTCAGCTTCTGCCGCTGCCATTCGACCCGCTCCAGGCTGGCCGCGAGCTCGCGCACCGCCGGCATGACCTCCGGCGTCAGATGCTCGGCGACGAGCGCCTTGGCCGGCTCCACGCGCTTGTAGAACATCATCACCGCCTCCGCCAGGTGCTCGAGCGTGGTGGCGCGATCCTTGAACAGCTTCACCGCTTCAGCGAGCGCCGGGCCGTCGGCGAGTCTGCCGCCGTCGCGCTCGATGCGCGGCGCCACCAGTGCGGCCAGGCGCCCCGGATCGGCTTCCTTGACGTACTCGTGGTTGAGCCAGGCCAGCTTGGCGCCGTCGAACTGCGCGGTCGACTTGCTCACATGCGCGAGGTCGAACCATTCGACGAACTGCGCGCGCGTGAATTTCTCCGCATCGCCATGGCTCCAGCCGAGGCGCGCGAGGTAATTGAACAGCGCTTCGGGCAGATAGCCGTCCTCCGGATACTGCATGACCGAGACCGCGCCGTGGCGCTTGGACAGGCGCTCGCCGTCCGCGCCGAGGATCATGGGCGCGTGCGCGAACTGCGGCAGCGGCGCGCCCAGCGCCTGGAAGATGTTGACCTGGCGCGGCGTGTTGTTGACGTGATCGTCGCCGCGGATGACGTGGGTGATGTCCATGTCCAGGTCGTCCACCACCACGCCGAAATTGTAGGTGGGGACGCCGTCGGCGCGCAGGATCACCAGGTCGTCGATCTCGGCGTTGGCGACGGTGACCGGTCCTTTCACCAGATCGATGAAGGTGACCGCGCCCTCGTCGGGGTTGCGAAAACGCAGCACCGGCTTGACTCCCGCCGGCGGTGTCAGCCCGGCGCGTTTCGCGTTCTCCGGACGCCAGCGCCCGTCATAGCGCGGCTTCGCGCCGCGCGCGCGCTGCTGTTCGCGCATGCGTTCGAGTTCTTCCTTGCTCGCGTAGCACCAGTAGGCCTTGTCCGCGCCGAGCAGTTGCTCCGCCACTTCGCGATAGCGATGCAGGCGCTGCATCTGGAAGAACGGCCCCTCGTCCCAATCGAGTCCGAGCCAGTTCATGCCATCGATGATCGCGTTCACCGAAGTCTCGGTCGAGCGCTCCAGGTCGGTGTCCTCGATGCGCAGCACGAATTTGCCGCCGTGCTTGCGCGCGTAAGCCCAGGAGAACAGCGCCGTGCGCGCGCCGCCGACATGCAGGTAACCGGTGGGACTGGGGGCGAAACGGGTGCGTATCATGGGGAAGCCGGCTGCGGAAAGTATGCATTTTACTGGATTATGCGGGTGTTCGAATTGACCGGTGGAGGGGGGATGTGATTAAATCCGCACTCTCGGCCGGGCGGTTAACTCAGCGGTAGAGTGCCACCTTCACACGGTGGAAGTCACTGGTTCGATCCCAGTATCGCCCACCATCGATTTTCTCTCCAGTATCATCAGCCCGGTGCAGCTTCCGAAGCGCGTTCAGTAATGCGGCGCGCAGCAGCTGCATCGCGCCTACCCCGGCCGTTTCGCCAACAGAAAAAACAGGGAACCCAGGCCCGCGAGCAATGCGAGCACGGTGAACCCCGCGCGGTAGTTCCCGGTCAGGTCCGCCAGCACGCCGGCCAGCAGCGGCCCGCCGATCTGGCCGACGACGACGATCAGGGACGAGAGCCCGAGGATCATGCCGATCGAGCGCCGGCCGAAGTAGTCGGCGCGGATGGCCTGCATGAACGGGCCGCGCAGGCCCCAGGCGCCGCCGTGCAGCAGCGCGAAGGCGGCCAGCATCACCAGGCCGGTGGCGTAGGTGAGCATCAGCAGCCCCGCCGCATGCATCAGCATGCACGCCGCGGCGATGAAACGCTTCTCGAAGCGGTCGCCGATCGCCCAGCCGATCGCAACGCCGCCGACCTGCGCCGCGGTCATGAGGGTGATGACCAGCGCCGCCTGCGCGACCGAGTAACCGAGCCCCTCCTTCATGTGCGTGATCGCATGCACGTTGACCGCGTATACGATGAGCAGCGCGAATCCGTGGCCGAGCGAGAGCAGCCAGAAGGCGCTGGTGCGCAGGGCTTCGCGCGCGCTGTACTCGCGTTGCGCGCCAGCCTCGGCCTGTCCCGCTGCCGCGGCAACCGGAGGCAGGCCGTCCACGGTCCATCCATGGTCTTCCGGGCGGCGGCGGAATACCTGCGCGAGCGGCCAGCCGAGCGCGATCGCGAGCAGGCCCGAGGCGAGCGCGGTCGCGCGCCAGCCGAAGCTTTGCATCCACCATGCGACCAGCGGCACGACGATGCCGCCGAGCGCGAGGCCGAGCGAAAGCGCCGAGAGCGCGCGGGCGCGGAATTTCTCGAACCAGTAGATGATCGCCACGTTCACCGGGAAGAAGCCGCACAGGCTGGAGCCCAGCGCGATGACGATGAATGCGCCGTAGAACCCGGCGAGCGTATCGATCTGGCTGAGGACGATGAAGCCGGCGCCGAAGGTGACGATGCCGATGCGGATCATGCCCTGGGGCCCGAAGCGGTCCACGACCCAGCCGAGCACCGGGCCGAGCACCGCGGCCTCCATCGGCTGCAGCGCGGCGGCGCCGGAAAGCGCGGTCTTGCTCCAGCCGAGTTCCTCGGTGAGCACCGCAAAATAGGCGCCGAAAGCCTGGTGCAGCAGCGCGGCCTGCAGGAACTGGATGCCGCCACCGGCGGCAACCATGCGCCAGCCGTAGAACATCTTCATGGGAGCTTTCCCGAGGCGTGTCGGCCTTGGACAAGCGACATTATGGCAAATCCCGTCTCCACCCGCCCGGTTCAATCGAAACGCAAGCACGCGTCGGTAGAATCTTTCGCGCACTTCGGACTGCCAGCAACACGGACGCGGCAAACATCGGCAACGCATCGACGGCTGGACTAGACTGAATCATGCTCACCGACCGATCCGAACGGATTCCCGCGCTAGTCGCGACCACGGTCCCGGCCGGCGGCGGAGGGAAGCCCGCCTGCCGGCGCGGAGCGCTGAACCGGCGAATTCAATCCGCCGTGGTGCGATACCCGGCGGTGACGTGATTCGGGGCGATGTTGCTGATGTGCCAGCGATCCGCGTCCGGTTGGTACTCGAACAGCAGAGGCGTGGCATTGGCGATGTGCCGCTCCAGCAACTCGGCGCCGAGACTGAACACCAGGACGTAAAGCGATCCCCCATGAGCGACCAGCAGGGTCGATGCTTCGGTGTCCAGGGCGTCCTGGAAACCCGCTTGGGTGCGCACGATGAACTCGTGCAGGGATTCCCCGTTCGGCGGCTCGCGGCGCCAGTCGAGATGCTCCGACGAAGTGCCGATCAGATCGCCAAACCATCTTTCGCGCAGCCGGGGTTCGGGAATCACCGGGGCATGCACTAGTGCCGCCGCCGCCTGCGCAGTTTCCCAGGCGCGCCGCATGTCGCTCGCGAGTATGCGCTCGACCGTATGCTCGCGCAGATATTCGGCCGCGAGCCTGGCCTGCGCCTGCCCGGCGGTGTTAAGGGGAATATCGGGGGGCTGGTAAACCCGCCTCGCATTGCCCTCGGTTTCACCATGGCGAAGAAACATGAAGCGCCGCACCCTCGGCTTGAGCGGACGCCTGACCGCAAGCCGGCGGACTTCGTCCAGGCCGTGTTTGGTCAGCCTCGATTGCCAGATCTGCGCTGCGTCGTCTGCCGCCATGATCCTGCTTCAGGCCGGCGCGCCGGTATCCGCTTCGGCCCGGCGGCGGCCCAGTGCCCTATTCCTTTTCCTTGCTGACGACCACGCGATTGACGAAAGTGACGCTGGGGAAGGTGCGCTTCAGAGTCTTGCTCTCGAAGTTGGTCATCACCATGCCGTCGTCGAAACGGATTACATCGCCTTTATTCACTGCCACCTTGGACCCGGCAAGCCAGATGGTTTTCTTGTTCTGCATCACTTCGATGTAGGTGTATCCGGCGGCATCGATCGTGCTCAGTACCTTGGCTTTTTGAGCAAGCGCAGCCTCGGGCGCGCCCCTGCCCGCTTTCTTCGCGTCCACGGGGGGGGGTGGCCAACCGGAAGCGGCTGAGCCAGGGCGAAGCCGGAAAACACAGCCAGGGCAAGCACTACGGGGAGGAATTTCATGGAAAGGTTTCTCTCTCGATCAGGTTGGGAACCCGGTCATTATACGTGGCCCGATTGCTCCCGGCGCGATACTCTCCTTGCCTCGATTCAGCGTTTGCCGGGCTGCAGCCACTCGAACGCGGCGCGCACGCAGTCTTCGCCCTCCTCGATAAACTCCACCAGCCTGAAATGGCGGCTGTGCTCGCCCGTCATCACCTCGCGGATCTGGCCGGGAATGTAGCTCTTGTTCTCGAGGATCATCACCGGATGCTCATGCGATTTCAGCGCAATCGCGCAGTGGATGGTCCGGTTTGCCGCCGAACTGCTTGCGCCAGTCGAGCATGCGCGCAGTCCGGGGCGCTTACTCCCGGACCAGCATCACCGGGCAACGGGCCAAATGAACGGTCTTGGTGGCGACCGAGCCGAGCAGCATTCCCGACATCGCGCCCATGCCGTGCGTGCCCATGATAATCAGCTCGCATTTCAGCTTCCTTGCCTCGCTCGCCAGGCTCTCGGCGATGGGCCCCACCAGGATATGCGGGGTGCAGGCCAGTTTCGCGCGATCGAACAGCTTCTTCGCGCCGCGCAGGGCGTCCTCGCCCTCTTCCCGGTAGTAACGCTGCAGCGCCTCGTGCCCGATCGGTTTGATCAGCCCTCCCATGGTGGGGATGGGTAAATGCACATAGGCCAGGTGCAGCTCGGGCGGTTCCATGTACGCGGAAACCTTCTGGATCGCCGCCTTGGCCACCTTGGCCGAATGCGACGATCCGTCGACTGCGACTAGAATTCGGGTCATGCTGTTCTCCTTGTTGATGCCGGCTGTTCGAACTCGAGGATACACGCTTCGGCGTCCGCCGAAAAACCCAGGCACTTCACATGATGCATAGCGCCCCCTGCCGGATGCGCTCGCCCAGATCGGCGGCCCTGGCCAGGCCCGCGACACCGAACCCGGCCACCAGGACGCCGGCTGCCAGCCTGACGCGGCGATTGGAGGTGATGTCACGCAGCCGCTTGAACAGCATCCCGGCGAGCAGCAGATTGGGCAGGGTGCCCAGACCGAAGGCCAGCATCACCGCGGCGCCGCTCGCGGCCCCGCCACTGAGCAGCGCGCTCACGAGCAGACTGTACACCAGTCCGCACGGCAGCCAGCCCCACAAGGCGCCCAGGACCAGAGCCTTTCCCGCGGTGTCGGCGGGCAGAACTTTCGCGCCCCAGGGCTGAACGCGGCGCCACAGCCGCGCGCCCAGCGCCTCGAACCGGGCCAGCGGATTGCCCAGGCCGGCAAGATACACGCCCAGGCCGACCAGCACCAGATTTGCGAGCACGTAGAGCAGCAGCTGCACCGGCAGGACCTGGTTGAACATCAGCCCCGCCCCGCCGATCACGCCCATGATGGCCCCGGCCACGGCATAGCTCGCGATCCGCCCCGCGTTGTAGGCGAGATGCAGGTTCCACGCCTGGCGGCGGCGCGGCGCCTGTACCGTCAGTGCACCGACGATACCACCGCACATGCCGACGCAATGGACGCCGCCGAGAAGTCCGACCAGAAAGGCGGCCGCGAACTGGGCCTCCACGGGATTCCTCTACGAACCCGCAACAAAAGTCATTTTGTTACGGTCCCCCTCAGGGGAGCGCGAGGGCAGGCGCCCCGAAGGTCTCGCTCCCCCTTGGGGGGAAAGTCCCCTCGGGGGATATCCCCTCGTCTTGTTGCACACGCTAAATGACTTTGGAATAGCTCGCGCGCCGGCTTGCCTGGCGCAGGTATTTGTCGAACACCATGCACAGGATGCGCACCAGCAACCGTCCCCTCGGCGTGACCACGATCCAGTCGCCGTCGATTTCCACCAGTCCGTCCTTGGCGTATTCGCGCAATTCGTCCAGTTCGGTGGCGAAGTAGCTGCGAAAATCGATCAGGTGCGCAATCCCGATCGCTTCCATGGACAATTCGAAATGGCAGGACAGGGCCTGAATCACCGCGCGCCGCACCAGGTCGTCGGCGGTGACTTCGATGCCGCGCATCACCGGCAGCAGCCCGTTGTCGAGCCGGTCGTAATACTCCTCCAGGGTGCGCACGTTCTGGCAGTAGGTCGGGCCGATTTTTCCGATCGCCGATACGCCCAGCCCGATCAGGTCGCAATCGCCGTAGGTCGAGTAACCCTGGAAATTGCGGTACAGCCGCCCCTGCCGCTGCGCCACCGCCAGGTCGTCGTCCGGCCTGGAAAAATGGTCCATCCCGATGTAGACGTAACCCGCCGCGAGCAGCGTCTCGATCGCATTGACCATGAGCTGCAGCTTCACTTCCGGCTGCGGAATATCGGCGTCGAGTATGCGCCGCTGCGGCTTGAAAACCGTCGGCAGGTGCGCGTAATTGTAGAGCGCAATTCGATCCGGCGAACACTTGATCACCTGCGCCAGCGTTTCACCGAAGCCGGCCAGCGTCTGCTTCGGCAGGCCGTAAATCAGGTCGATGTTGACCGACTTGAAGCCGTGCTTGCGCGCCGCGTCGATCACCACCGTGGTTTCCTCGACGCTCTGGATGCGATTGACCGCGCGCTGGACTTCCGGATTGAAGTCCTGCACGCCGACGCTGATGCGGTTCATGCCGAGTTCGCCCAGCAGCGCCACCTTGTCCTCGCCGACCTTGCGCGGATCCACTTCGATCGAATATTCGCCGTGCGGATCGAGCTCGAAACTCTCGCGGATCATCTGCATCAGTTCGCCGAGTTCGTCCGTGCCGAGGAACGTCGGCGTGCCGCCGCCCCAATGCATCTGCGTCACGCGCCGCCTGCCGCCCAGCTCGGCGCTTTGCATGCGGATCTCCCGTTCCAGGTACTTCAGGTACTTGGCGGAACGGCCGTGATCCTTGGTGACAATCTTGTTGCAGCCGCAGTAATAGCAAATGGTGTCGCAAAAAGGCAAGTGGACGTATAATGCGAGGGATCGGGTCACCCCGCCCACATTGCGCTTCGCCAGCCAGCTGCGATAGGCAGCTTCGTCAAAGGCTTCGACAAAGCGGTCTGCGGTCGGATAAGACGTATAGCGCGGACCGCTGATATTGAATTTTCTCAGCAGCTCGGCGTCAACCTTTAGGTTGTTTTGGGACGGATTAGTGCGCAATGCTGTAACGTTCGCATTCATCGGTCAAGTTTGCCCAATTCCAGAGTGGAAATATTGATGTGGATCAAACCAATTCACCCTTAGGTGCACGCGAGATGAGCGCCCCCAAGCTTGCCAAGGTCATCGATATTCATGCCCTGAAGAATGCCTGTTCCAATTGCAGCCTGCGCGAGATGTGCCTTCCGACCGGTCTCAATGTAGACGAAATCGAGAAACTGGACCAGATGGTCTATACCCGCAAGCGGGTCAAGCGCGGCGACAGTGTATACCGTTCCGAAGAGAAATTCGGGTCTCTCTACGCGGTGCGCAGCGGTTTTTTCAAAACCACCCTGGTCATGGAAGACGGCCGCGATCAGGTCACCGGGTTTCACATGGCCGGCGACATGCTCGGCATGGACGGCATCGGCTCGGACCAGCACTCCTGTAACGCAGTCGCCCTGGAAGACAGCGAGGTATGCGTCATCCCCTACGGCCGCCTGGAAGAGCTGTCGCGCGAGATTTACGTTCTGCAGCAGCATTTCCACAAGGTGATGAGCCGCGAAATCGTGCGCGAGCACGGCGTCATGCTGCTGTTGGGCAGCATGCGCGCCGAGGAGCGTCTGGCCGCGTTTCTCCTCAACCTGTCCCAGCGCTTCACTTCGCGCGGCTATTCGCCCTCGGAATTCAACCTGCGCATGACGCGCGAGGAAATCGGCAGCTATCTCGGATTGAAACTGGAAACCGTCAGCCGCACTTTCTCCAAATTCCAGGAAGACGGCTTCATCGGGGTGCAGCAGAAGAACATCCGCATTATCGACAGCCTAGGGCTGAAGAGCGTGCTTGGCCGGGACCCCGGCTAGGGCGTTTCCTGTCCACGGGGCGTTCCCTCTTTTTTTCAACGCCCTCCTAGCGGTATACCAGCACCGGAACCTTGCTGTGGGTCAGCACCTTGTGGGTTTCGCTTCCGAGCAACAGCCCCGACAAACCGCTGCGCCCGTGCGAAGCCATGAATATCAGGTCGCAGCCGCCTTTCCTGGCCGCACCGATGATCCCCGCATAAGGGCTGTCGGACTTGACCACCGATCCGCTGTAGGCGAGCCCTGCGGCGTGCGCCGCAGCCTTGATCTGCTCCAGGTACCGTTCCCCCGCCTCGCGCGCGTGGCGCTCGAATTCCTTTGGCGTGGGCATGTCCGGCGGGATGTAATCGCCGAAATAATAAGGCTGAAACGGTTCGACCACGTAGCAGCCGGTGACGCGGGCGCGGATGCTCTTCGCGAAAGCCACACCCGACTTGATCGCCTTCAACGACAATTTCGAGCCGTCCGTGGGTATCAGTACGTTCTTGAACATGATGCCTCCTTGCAAAAAGCATTTAGCGGCACCTGCCGGACTACCCGCGCTTGGGACAGCCCTCGGGCCGCTCCGATTCCGGCAGCGTGCAGCGGTTGATCTCGGATGAGGAACGCTGCAGCGAACAGCTTAGCGCGCTCGATGCCGCGGCGAAACCCCAGAACAGAAAAAAACCGATCGAATAGATCGCCCTCCGGTCCAGGTTGAGGGGTTTGCCGAATATGTGCATGTCCTGCGGATCGAACAGGCTGAACATCAGCCCGTCGGCGACGCCGGCGACCAGAAACGCCGGCCACAGGATCCACATCAACTGCCTTTTCATTGTCTGCCCTCCTTTGGCTTGCCGGTTTCTGCCGGCGCTGTCGAACGCCTTCCCAGTGCGAGCATGCCTGCCGCGGGCAGTATCCAATCGCCGGCCAGGCGCCAGTCCCGATCTTCCAGCACCACGTGCCAGCGCCCGGGTTGCGATGTCCGCAATCGCCCCTCGTACACGCCTGGCCGGAGCGCAACCAGGTCCACGCTTTGGTCCATGCCGGCGCGCGTCGGATGAACCAGGCGCAAGCTGAGCGCGCCGCGCACGGCCGCGTTTGCGAGCGTCACTCGCACCCGGCCGTCGGCAAAATCGAGATCCGCCCGCACGCCGAGCCGCTCGGCCGCTTCGCTGCGGCCCAGGGTCTTGTTGATCGCCAGCCCCTGCTTGTAATAGTCGTCGACCACCAGGCCGTCCGCGCCGCTGAATGCGAGCCAGGCGGTAACCAGGCCGGCGGCGACGACGATTGCCGGACCGGTCATCAGGATCCACGGCCAGCGCTCGCGGTACCAGGCTTGTGTCCGCTCGACGCTCATCGCCGCCTCATTGCACCAGGAAAACCGAGCGCTCGCGCGCAAGGATGGTCGTATCATCCACGGCGGAAACTTCGAATTCGATCTTGTGCGATCCGGAATGCAGCTGGCCCAGTTCGATGCGCAGGCGCACCGGCACCATGCGCGTGGTGGCGCCCGGTATATCGACCGCATCGTTGTCGGCCACGTGCACGGACTGCACACCGCGCGCGCGGATGACGAATCGATGCGGCGTCTCCTGCGTATTCATGATCTGCAGGCGATAGATGTTTTCCACCCATTTTCCGTCGACCTCGCGCGATATATTCGCCCGGTCGCGGATCACGTCGACCTTGAGCGGCACGCGCGTGTACAACGCGATGCCGATGGCAGCGATGATGGTCCAGAGTATGGCCGTGTAGACGAGCACGCGCGGCCGCAGCGAACGGACGAGGATCTGCCGCGGCGTCAGCTTCTGCTGCAGCGCGTTCTCGGTCGTATAGCGGATCAGCCCCTTCGGATAGCCCATGCGCGCCATCACCTGATTGCAGCCGTCGATGCAGGCGGCACAGCCGATGCACTCGTACTGCAACCCGTTGCGAATGTCGATCCCGGTGGGGCAGACCTGCACGCAGATGTCACAATCGACGCAATGGCCCAGTCCCAGGGACTGCAGGTCCGCGGTGCGCGCCCGCGCCCCGCGCGGTTCGCCGCGCCCCGGATCGTAGGTGATGATCAGGGTGTCCGGATCAAACATGGCGCTCTGAAAGCGCGCATAGGGGCACATGTATTTGCACACCTGCTCGCGCATCCAGCCCGCGTTGCCGTAGGTGGCGAAGCCGTAGAACAGGACCCAGAATATTTCCCAGGCGCCCAGTAGCGGATTCCCTACCACCGGCGCAGCGCCGAGACCGGCGACTTCGGCGGCGAGCTGGTGAATCGGCGTAAAGTAACCGACGAAGGTAAACCCGGTCCACAGCGACAGCGCCACCCATAATCCGTGCTTGGTCGCCTTGAGGCCGAGCTTGCGCGCCGACAAGGGCTGCTGGTCGAGCCGCATGCGCGCCGCGCGATCGCCTTCGACCTTGCGCTCGATCCACATGAAAATCTCGGTATACACCGTCTGCGGACAGGCGAAACCGCACCAAAGACGCCCGGCAACCGCGGTAAACAGGAACAGCGACAGCGCCGAAACGACCAGCAGCCCGGTGAGGTAGATGAAATCCTGCGGCCAGAAGACGATGCCGAAGATGTAGAACTTGCGCGCCACCAGATCGAACAGGACCGCCTGGCGCCCGTTCCAGACCAGCCAGGGGCCGCCGTAGTACACCAGTTGGGTGATGAAGACCAACGCCCAGCGCCAGCGCGCGAACCAGCCGCTTACCGCGCGCGCATAGACTTCCCTGCGCGCTTCATACAGCGGCTGCTCGGCGAGTTCGCCCGATCTCGACAGATCGGTGTTCTTCGGTATGTCGTTCACTGAAGCCTAGTCGGCCAAAAAGGGAGAAGCGTACCCCAACTCCTGGTTTCTGGCGGCGTTCGCGCGGGTACAGGACCGGATCCGCCCCGGTGCGGATCGCGGCCAGTGCAATGTGACCGGTGCTACGCGGTGCTCATTTGGCAGCGGGTTTTGCCGCTGGTGCGGCCGCACCCGGTTTATTGGAAAGACTCCACACATAGGCGGCGAGTATATGCAATTTGGCCTCGCCCAGGAGTTCCTTTTGCGCCGGCATGATGTCGATCCGGCCTTTGCTTATGGTCTCGATCAACGCCGGCTCGTCTGCCCCGTGCAGCAAGACCACGTTGGTCAGATTCTCCGCGCCTATGGCCGGGTTGCCCTTGGCCTCGGGACCGTGACAGGCAACACAAGTGGTCATGAATTTTTCCTTGCCGCGCGCAGCACGCAGAGAATCGAAGGTGCTGCCGTTGAGCGACAGCACATAATGGGCCACATCTTTCACGCCGTCGTCCCCAAGCACGGCTCCCCAAGGCGGCATCACCGCCTTGCGCCCGTTGGCGATGGTCGCCTTGATGATCTCCGGATCGCCGCCCCAGATCCAGTTTGGATCCGCCAGGTTCGGAAATCCCTTGCCGCCGCGCGCATCGGACGAATGGCATTGCGCGCAATTGTTCAGAAACAGCTTCTGGCCGATGGCGAGCGCCGCGGGATCCGCCGCCAGCTGCCTCAGGTCGGTCTTCGCGTATTTCTCATAGATTGGCGCGGATTGCGTATTGGCCAATGCCACTTCCTCGTCGTGTTGCTTGGTCGAAGTCCATTGATACGAACCGCTGTAGGTGCCCAATCCCGGATACAGCACGAGATATCCGAGGCCGAACAGAATGGTTATGTAGAACAGCCAGATCCACCAGCGCGGCAGCGGATTGTTGTACTCGGCCAGATCCTCGTCCCAGGCATGCCCGGTCGTTTCGACTTCAGAACCGGACACCTTGCGCGTGCTCATCACCTGCAGAAATACGCCGCAGGCGATAATGCTCACGATGGTGATGATGCTGATGTAGATGCTCCAGAAACCGCTGGTAAAATCGCTCATTTCCGCTCTCCGTATCCGATCCGGTCGTCCTCTTCGTCAAAAGGCAGGCGCGCCGCCTGATCGAACGCCGCTTTGCTGCGATCGCTGTAGGCCCACAGAACGATGGTAATGAACGCCGTAAATGCGACCACCGTGGCAATCGAGCGCAAGTCGTTGATATCCATCACTGCCTCACGCTCTTCGGTGCAACGCCCAGCTTGACCGAAGTGCCCAGCACCTGCAGGTAGTCGATCAGCACGTCCTGTTCCGTTTTGCCCGCGAGTTGCTTGCCGGCGCCGGCGATATCCGCATCGGCATAGGGCACGCCCACGCTGCGCAAGGCACGCATCTTCGCCTCGATGTCGTCGCTCTTCGCCGCGGTCTTCGCCAGCCACGGGTAAGCCGGCATGTTGGATTCGGGCACCAGGCTGCGCGGATTGTTGAGGTGGGTGCGGTGCCAGTCGTCGTTGTACTTGCCGCCGACGCGGTGCAAGTCCGGCCCGGTGCGCTTGCTGCCCCACTGGAATGGATGGTCGTAGACGAATTCGCCCGCGACCGAATAATGGCCATAACGCTCGGTTTCGGCGCGCAGCGGCCGGATCAGCTGCGAATGGCAGTTATAGCAGCCTTCGCGTATGTAGATGTCGCGCCCGGCGAGTTGCACCGGCGTGTAAGGCTTCAAACCGGCCACCGGTTCGGTGGTGGATTTCTGGAAATACAGGGGCACGATTTCCACCAGGCCGCCGAACGCAATCGCCAGGACGATCAATACGATCATCAGGGCGCTGTTCTTTTCGATCGTGCTGTGACTGAAATTCATGATTTTTCTCTCCGCTCAGGCGTGCGCTGCGGCCACGGCCGGGATGGATGCATTCACCGCCTGTTGCCCGGCGACCGTCTTCCACACGTTGTAGGCCATCACGAACATGCCGGCGAGATACAGCAGGCCGCCCGCCAAGCGGATGACGTAGAACGGATAGGTTTCCTTGACGCTCTCCACAAAGGTGTAGGTGAGCGAACCGTCGGGGCTGATGTCGCGCCACATCAGGCCTTGCATCACTCCCGCGATCCACATGGAGGCGATATACAGCACGATGCCTATCGTCGCCATCCAGAAATGCATGTTGATCAGCGGCACGCTGTGCATCGATGTGCGCCCGAACAGCCGCGGAATCAGATAGTAGATCGAACCCATGGCCACCAGCCCCACCCAGCCGAGCGCGCCCGAATGCACGTGACCGATGGTCCAATCGGTATAGTGCGACAGCGCGTTGACCGTCTTGATCGACATCATCGGTCCTTCGAAAGTGGACATGCCGTAGAAGGACAGGGACACGATCAGGAATTTGAGGATCGGATCCTGGCGCAGCTTGTGCCAGGCGCCCGACAGCGTCATCATGCCGTTGATCATGCCGCCCCAGGAAGGTGCGAGCAGTATCAGCGAGAACACCATGCCCAGCGACTGCGCCCAGTCGGGCAGGGCAGTGTAATGCAGATGGTGCGGGCCGGCCCACATGTAGGTGAAAATCAGCGCCCAGAAATGCACCACCGACAGGCGGTACGAGTACACCGGCCGGCCGGCCTGCTTGGGAATGAAGTAGTACATCATGCCGAGGAAACCGGCGGTGAGGAAAAAGCCCACCGCGTTATGCCCGTACCACCACTGCACCATCGCGTCCTGCACTCCGGCATAGACGGAGTAGGACTTCCAGAAACTCACCGGCACCGCGGCGCTGTTGACCAGGTGCAGCACGGCCACGGTGATGATGAAGGCGCCGAAAAACCAGTTCGCCACGTAGATGTGCGGCGTCTTGCGCTTCGCGATGGTGCCGAAAAACACCACGGCATAAGACACCCACACCAGGGTGATCAGGATGTCGATCGGCCACTCGAGCTCGGCGTATTCCTTGCCCGAAGTGAGCCCCAGGGGCAGCGTCACCGCCGCGAGCACGATCACCGCTTGCCAGCCCCAGAAGGTGAATGCCGCGAGACCGCCGGCAAACAGCCGCGCGTGGCAGGTACGCTGAACGACGTAATAGGAGGTGGCGAACAGCGAGCAGCCGCCGAACGCGAATATCACCGCGTTGGTATGCAGCGGCCGCAAGCGTCCGTAACTCAGCCAGGGAACGTCGAAATTCAGCGCGGGCCAGGCGAGCTGCGCGGCAATGATGACGCCGACCAGCATCCCGACGATGCCCCATACCACCGTCATGATGGCAAACTGCCTGATTACCTTGTAATCGTATGTATTCGTGTTGTCCATGCGCATCTCGCTCTATTCGATTAACCGAAGCCCACGTGCGGTGCAGTTGGTTTCCGTCCCAATTGTAGGGATAGGCTCAATTCGATCGTTTGACCTAGATCAGATCGGCCCTTGCCCCGCGTGACCAGCGCGCGGTACAGCGGCAAGGCGGAATGAGACCATCGGACTCACATACCCACGATCATAGTAGTGTTATGTGCGCGTGGAAACCCTGACCTGCGTCAACTTTCAACGGCTTCCGGATTTGTGCGCCCGCTCGCCTTTGATCCAGGTCACGCTTTTCGTGCCTTGCGTCGGCGCCGCTCGTCGGCGCAAACGCTCAGGCCAGCGCGGTACGCATTGCTGGCCCTGCGCACGCGGCTGCACGCCGATGCCTTCCACCCCCACCCAGGCCACGCATGCTTTCGATGTCCCTCATTCAGGGGCCAGCGCACTCAGCCGACTGATGTCGTTCAGCCGGATCTGTCTTCTGTGCGTAGTGATCAGGTTTTCCTCGCGAAAACGCCCCATGATCCGGCACACGGTCTCTTCCGCTATGCCCAGGTAATTGCCGATATCGCCGCGCGACATGCTCAGGTGAAATTCAGTGGCGGAGTAATGCCGGCTGGCATAGCGCTTGGACAAGCCGATCAGATAGCCCGCCAGTTTCTCCTCGGCAGTTCTCTTGCCGAGCAGCAGCATCAGTTCCTCGTCGTGGCGGATCTGCTGGCTCATGATGGTGAGCATTTGATACTGGAGCGAGGGCGTTTCCCGGGCCAATCCTTCGAACCGGGCGGCATCCACCATGCAAACCGTCGTCGTTTCCAGGGCCTTGGCCTCGCAGGTGTACTGGCGGGACGCAAGCGCGCTCAACCCCAGGAGCTCGCCTGCGATGTGAAATCCGGTGATCTGCGTGCGGCCGTCCCCGGTGCAGATATAGCTTTTCACCGACCCGCTGCGGATCGCGTAGATGTAATCGAAACGCTTCCCCGGCCGGAAAAACAACTGGCCGCGCTTGAATACCGCCTTGCGCCTGACGACGCGGTCCAGCAGCGACTGGTCGGCGCGTTTCAGCCCCAGCGGCAGGCAAAGCGTATAGATACCGCAATATCTGCATGCCACGGGATCACAACTGGGCGCCGCCGCCGGATTCGAACGCGGGGAATCGGCCGGCGCGCGCTCCTCGCAAACGGTGGTTTCGTTCATGCCAGGCTCCAGCTTCCCTGCGCGTCACGCAGCCTGCCTTCGTCCTTCAGCTTGAGTAGATGCGCCAGCAGCGACCGGCTCGCAACCGGATACAGCCGTGCGTGCACGTCGTCGTACACCGCCGGCAGCAGAACCTCCAGCGTCGCGGTCCCGGCCTGGCGCAGCGCATTCAGCACCTTGTTCTCGCGCGCAAGGCGGTGAATCAGCAGGCGTTCCAGCACTTCCTGGGTTTTGTCCATGAGAAAGCCGTGCCCGGGCGCGAACCATGCGATGTCCTCGTCCTGCAGCTGTCGCAGTGAATCGAGATAGATGCGCATATCCCCATCGGGCGGATTGATGACCACAGTCGATCCCTGCATCACGTGATCGCCGGTAAACAGCAGTTTTTCATCCTCCAGCAAAAAGCAAAGCTGGTTCGATGCATGCCCCGGCGCGTGGATCACGCGCAGCCTGCGGCCGGCCAGTTCGATGCGCTCGCCATGCACCAGCACCCGGTCGGGGCAAAAGCTCTGGTCCTGGCCGGCAAACGGCGGAGGCGGCATGCCCATGAGCTGCGCGCCAGTTTTCGCTTTCAGCAGCGCCGCAGCAGGCGAGTGGTCATGGTGGGTGTGGGTGACGAGGATCCAGCGGATGCGCGCCCCGGCCGCCGCGAGCACCGCTTCGACATGGGCGTCTATTGCCGGACCGGGGTCGACTACCGCGACCTCGGCGCCGTCGCCCAGAAGGTAGGTATTGGTGCCGGGACCGGTCATGAAGCCGGGATTGGGAGCGGTGATGCGCCGCAAGCCGGGCGACAGTTGCACCACCGTGCCCGGGATGATTTCGCATGCCGCACTGCCCTCGCCTTCCGGATCGAGCCGGCCGACCTCGGCGTAGGCGTAATCGCCGGGAACCAGCAATTTCCTGCCCTCGCGGCTGCTCGCCGTGCGCGGCGCCATGGTGGGCATCTTCCGCGGCGAGCGCGCAAACTCCATCAGCGCGGCGGCGGTATCAAAGCGCGCGATGCTCTCCAGCGTCTTGATGGTGGGGAACACAAGGTGCAAATCGCCGCGCTGGTGACGCGCCAGCGCATCGGCTGGCAGAATCCAGACGTGGTCCACGGTCTCGCTGTTGTCGTGCGAGGGCGTCTGCGCCAGGGGCGCCTCGGCGACGAAAAAACGCGTGTCGTAGCGGCGTGGGCGCCCCGGCTGGGTGATCCAGTGGCTGAAATACGCCATGCGTCCCGCCGCCAGGCGCAGTTCGTGTTCGCGGCACAGATCGGCAAGAGTCGCGCGTCCGGCGCGCACCGACTCGCGCCAATGCGCGAAAATCTGCGCGCGCCCGGCCTGGTTCAGGTCGGCATACTCGCCGTCGGCCCCGCGCGCGAGCAGCAGCCCGGCCTCCTCGAAACATTCCCGCATGGCCGCGGCCCAATAGGCGAGCCCGCCCTGCTCCACTCCCAGCAGGCGGCTCGCCTCGGCGTCGTCCAGGCCCTCGCAGTGCGCCGCCAGTTCGGCCGAGGCATCGCTCGCGTCGACCCCGCCTCCCGGAAAAACATGGGCGCCGCCCATGAACGCGGCCGATTGCGTGCGCCGGATCATGAATACCTCCATGCCGGCGCTGGCGTCGCGCACCAGGATCAGGGTCGCGGCGGGACGTGCGACCATGCTCATCGCATCACGAACGGATTGCCCGTCGCCGCGCCGCTGTCGATCCAGACGCTCTTTACCTGCAAGTATTCGCGCATCGCGTCGATCCCGTTCTCGCGCCCCAGGCCCGAGTCCTTGTAGCCGCCGAACGGCGACAGATAGCTCACCGCGCGGTAGGTATTGATCCAGACGGTGCCGGCCTGGATGCGCTCGGACATGCGCAGCGCGCGCCCGATGTCGCTGGTCCATACGCCCGAACCCAGGCCGAAGCGCACGTCGTTCGCGATCGCGACCGCCTCCTCTTCGTCCTTGAACTTGATCACCGACAGCACCGGCCCGAACACTTCCTCCTGCGCAATACGCATGCTGTTTTTCACGCCCGCGAACACGGTCGGCTCGACGAACCAGCCCTTGCCGCATTCGGGCCGCGTCGCCGCCCCGCCGCCCAGCATGAGCTTCGCGCCCTCCTTTTTCGCGATGTCGATGTAGCCGAGCACCTTCTCGTAC
>Ga0172367_10001448_pt1 | contig 34461 bp, 34 predicted proteins | sample Lak10m_FD_114542 | JGI IMG/M metagenome (GOLD analysis project Ga0172367, IMG submission 114542) | Freshwater microbial communities from Kabuno Bay, South-Kivu, Congo - kab_022012_10m | ecosystem: Environmental > Aquatic > Freshwater > Lake | place: Democratic Republic of the Congo: South-Kivu...
GGCATTGGTGGGCACGGAAAACAGCCGCACGGTAATGGAACACTTGTCATCGCGCTCCACCGCCCGAAGCTGGCGGGCCTGCTCGTCCAGCCGGATGAAGTAGCCCTTGGGCACGATGAAGGCCAGCTGGTTGGTGCCCAACGTCGCCACGGCGCGGTAGTAATGGCCGATGCCTTCCAGCTCGTGACGGGTGGTGGTGAGCGAAAATGCGGGCGCGTTGGTCTCCGCCATCGCGACCTGCACAAGCCCACCCAACGCGGGCAGGACGACCAGCCAGGCCAAGAACAGCCAGTCGATCGACTTAGAACGAAGCCACATAGTTCGTGCGGTTGGGCGGGGCGGCGGCCCACGCGCCGCGGATGAGCACGCGCAGTTCGGGCGAGCCGGGCGGGAGCCGGGTCGAATCGAGGAAGTTGGGATCGAAATTGAAGTTGCGGTTGGGCGCGTTGTAGTAGACGCCCGGCGCTTGGAACTGGGCGGTGGCACGGGCGCTGTTGAACAGGTTCACCAAGGAGCCGTTGAGCGTGAGAGTGCGGCCGCTCCACGCCTCGAGGAGGCGCGGGAAATTGACCACCCCGCCGCTCTTGCTCGTATTGCCATCCGCCGAAGTGTAGACCATGCCCGCCAGCAAGGCCGCGTTGACCGTGGTGTCCGTGGCCACGCGAGAGGTGTAGGCGGAACCACTGGCGCCATCGTTCCACGCGCCCGACTGGACGGTGAGGGCGTCCGCGATGAGCGAAGATGGCCGGGTAGAGCTCGTGTTGGTCGTGCCGAGGTGGGCGTTGTTCGTGCAATTGAAGTGCCCCTTCACATACAGCGGGTTGACGGTCGCCAGTGTCAGGCCGCGCCCGGGCAGAGTTTGGCCGTTGATCAAGCGCACGGCGGTCTTCTGGCTGCTGGTGACGGTGCGGTCATCCGCCACATACAGGATATTGGGTGCGTTGCCTGCCCCGAGCTTCGCCGTGACGAAGCTGTTGGTGGCCGCCCAGGTGCGATACTTGGTGATGTCCAGCTCCGTGACCCGCATGGTCTTGCCCTCGCGCTGGTCGGTGAAGGTTCCGTTGGTGGTGATGAAGTAACTCGCGTTGGCCCAAGGAATCGTGACCGGGGACGCGTCGAAGGGGGTCTTGACCCGCACGGTGACGGTGGCGTTGCTGACCAGGATGAGCAACTCCGCCTTGTTATAGAAGCGTTGCTGCCCCATCGCAGAACTCATCGACTCGGTGGGCGGTGGAATGGCAATGACTGCGCGAACGGCAGCAGCGGTGTTGTTGGTGCCGATGGGTAGCGTCAACGCGCTCGTGTTGCTGGTAACCGTGCCGCCGTAGGTAATCGAGCCAGTGTAGTAGGGCAACGTGAAGCCGAACCACGCCTGCTTGGCGATGAACCCGGTGGCGGTGACGTTTTCATTCAGGGCCAGCGAGGAGGGCGAGCCAAGGAAGATGTTGCTGTTTGCGTGAACCCGGCCGCGCACGGTCAAGGGCGCGGCGTTGACGAACTCAAGGAGACTGTTGAAGAAGATGGCGAATTGGAAAACCGGGATGGAGGCGAGCTGCAGATCCTGCTGCACGGCGTTGGTCAGGTTGAAGCGGCCGGAGGTCTGGCGCGCGTTGGACACGACGCGGTAATTCGAGACGAACCCGCGCAGGCCGGCATAGGGGCCGCTCAGGTTGGTGTAAATCTGCGTCCGGGTGCGCTCCACATAGTTCTGGTTGGTCACGCCGGCGGCGTTGGAGAACTGGAATTCACTCCAATAGGTGCTCTGGCCAGTCGTCGGCACATTCGTGCGGTAGGAGCCCAGGTTGGCGAAAACGGTCCCCTCCCCGCTCGCCTTGAAGTCGAACATCATGCGGGAGACGATGCGCTCCGTGGATGCCTCGGCAGCGTAGAGCGTTGAGGTCATCTGGTTGCTGCGCTCATTCATCAGGGAGGTCTGCGAGGCCCAATTCATCGTGCCGGTGAGCACGGTGAGGCCGATGACGGCGAAGACCATGACCATCACCAGCGCGTAGCCGCCGCGCCGCGCCGGCCGGGAGTGGGGATTGGTTTTCATGTCATCACTGGAGGATGCGCCGCGTGATGCGGGACTGGAGCTGGAAGTATTCGTAGTAGTTGTTCGTGCCCACCTTCGTCACCGGGTAAGTGAGCTGGTAGAACTGGAGGCGCACGTTGACGGCAGAATTGCCCGAGTCCGCCGTAAGGGTATTGCCCAGGTAGTCCTCCTTCGCGAAGATCACCGCGTTGGTCACGAAGGAGGCGATGACCTGCGGCGTGGCATTGCTCGAGGTGACCCGGCGCAGCTCGCCGGTATTGGTCTGATAATAATAACGGATCCACCAGCTCTGGTTGGTGGTGGGGAAGATCTGAACGGCCCGGCCCTGCAAGGCGGCGCCATTGGTGGCGGGGACGAAAATGGAGGCCGTGCCGTCTCCAACCTGAATCGTCGTGGCGGCCCGAATTTCATCCTGCAGCTTGCCAAACGCCTCACGTGCCGAGTCCGACGCCCCGAGCTTTGCCGCCGCGAACTGCATCAGCTTGCCACCCATCAGGTGGCTGTAGACCACTCCGCCCAGCACAACGACCATCAGCGACGCCGTGATGAGCAGTTCCACCAGGGTGGTGGCCCGCTGGCGGCGGGCAGGCGAGGAAGAATTGCCGGTGAAGAATCTCATGTCAGGCATCCGGTGAGCGGTAGGTGACCACGACGTTGGTGAACACCCGGCCCGTGGTAGGGAAGCGCCAGCGGCACTCCACCCGGATCATCCGCAATTGCGGCGCTGTGGCGGAGATGGTCGAAATGGTGGTGACGTTGGTCCCGAAAAACGCGTTGGTCCCCACCACCGGAATGTCGAGCAGGACGACCTGCTGCGGGAAGTTCGCTGCCACGAGCTGGTCAACGCCAGTCTCCGTGTCCCACCGGCAGGCGCGCGTCTGCTCCAACCGCTGCGTCGCAGCCGCGTGCGCCGCCAACGAATAGCCGGACCACTCGGCCCGCTGGCTCGATTGCGTGTAACCGTAGATGATGCCCGCCACCGTCATCAGCGCGATCGCGGCGGCCATTCCTACCTCCGCCAGTGTGAAACCAGCCGTGCGCGCGCGGCGAGGGCCGCTCCACGGTGCGCTGGATTGGGGTAGATTCATGGGGAATTGGGTAAACGTCTTCCCAAGCTTGATAGAGCCAAAAGGATGCCAAGTCAAACTTAGTTAGGGCCGTTAGGCTCTAACATAAAGCAGCAGGCGCACCTCCCGAGGTGGCTAAAACTCCACGGTGAACCCGGAGTGCAGGAGGTTCACGCGATACCCCGTCGCGGCTTGGTTGGAGAGGAGCCGCTCGAAGTCATAATCCACGAACCACTTCACACGTTTGGTCATGGCCCGCTCGGCGCGGAAGTTGAGGGCGTAAGTCGTCCGCTCTAACGACCGGGGATCGGCCAGCCCCACAGGCTGATGGGGATAATGAAACGCCGCGAACCGCCCCGTGACGCTCACCTCCCACGGCGCAGCCACCCAGCGCACCTGCTGGCTCACCCGCCACGCACGGAAGTCGAATAATCCGGGCCCATTGTCCTGGCTGTAATCGTGGCCGAGGCGCGTGATCGTGCGCCATCGCCGCGCTGCGTCCCAGTCCCGCTTCCACATGATTTGCGCGCGATGCTGCGTGAAGGTGAGCTCCGACCCGGGCAGTGCCGCACCCGCGCGGTCCAACTGCTCCCGCCGGTCATGCACCCGGTGGTTTAGCTCGTAGCCAAAGGTTAGTTCCGCGCCACTTCCCGTCGCCACGCCGATAGTGAGTTTGGGGCCGCCCTCCCAATAGTCGTCCAGCGGGCTGTTGAAGTCCTGCCGGCCGAACGAAGGCTCCAGCTCCGCCCACCAGCGCTCCGTCAATGCCCGGCGCAGGCCATACCGAGCGGAATACAGGTGGCTTTCCACCGCCAGCACCGTGGGCGTGGCGAGGCTGGTGGAAAGATCAAGCACCTGGTTTTGATAGAGATACTGGCCCGTCAGGCTCGCGCTCCAGCCGGCACTCCAAGCGCGCTTCAACTGTGCATGCGCCAGCAGGTGCTGTTCCTTATCCACCACGGTGCGGGCGAGATAGCGGGTGTCCTCGGCCGTAACGTAGGCGTTGAAATCCAGCCCGTCCGTCGGCATGCGGAAAACGATAACCTCTGCCAACTGACGGAGCAGCGGGCTGCTCTCACGCCGGAGGGCACTGAGTGCGACATTATCCTTCCAACCAGCGCTGCTTTGGAAGGTGAAGACCGTATCCCACGGCGAGAATGCCATGAGTTCCGCGGCGGGCGGAAGAACCGCCGAGAGCGGTTCAACGGGAATTTCCTGCGATGCGAAGGCCATGCCTCCTGCGACCATGCAGGAGGCGAATGCGCAGGCCCATTGCCGCCGGAAGCCATGCCGTGCGTCTCGCATGCGGCGAGCATCACCGGCCCGGCCAAGAACTACGAGCCGGAATGCTGCACGTAAAACGCCGCCGCCTGGGAACGCCGGCTCAATTGCAACTTCTCCATGAGATTGCTCAAGTAGTTCTTCACGGTCTTGTCGCTGAGGCTCATGGCCAACCCGATCTCCTTGTTGGTCTTGCCTTGAGCCACCAATTCCAGCACGCGCCGCTCCTGCGCCGAGAGGCGGTCGAGTTTGCCCGGCTGGACCGAGCCGCCTTCCTTCACGCGGTTGAGCACCCGCCGCGTCACGGCCGGATCCAGGATCGAGCGGCCTTCGGCGACCTCTTTGATCGCGCGCACCAAACCCTGTTCATCGATTTCCTTGAGCAGGTATCCCTCCGCGCCCGAGCCAATGGCCTGCATCACAATCTCGTCATCAGCGAAGGCTGTGAGGATGATGACCCGGACGGGCGGATTGAGCTGGTGCAGCCGGCGGCACGCCTCGAACCCGCTGCCATCAGTCAACCGCACATCGAGCAATGCCACCTCCGGCCTGAGTTTCTCCGCAGCTTCGATGGCGGCGGCCACGGTGCCAGCCTCGCCCACCACCTCCAGCTCGCCGTGCTGTCCGAGCAGGGAGCTCAAGCCCGCGCGGACAACTTCGTGATCGTCCACCAGGAGGAGTCGGATGCGTTTAGCGGGCATTTTGGATGTCTCGTTAATCCAATGGGTAACACGGATGGAGCATCCCCGCAATCAGGCTGAATGGCCGTAGCCCATGGGGCTCATGGGGCCAGGCGACCGCGAAAGAACTCGCGGGCTGTGCCGTTGGCATCAGGGGCCTCCAAAAGCAGCAGCGTGCCCGTGCGATCAATCAGCTCGTAGGTGATCCCCTCCACCCAGTTGGTCAGTGTGGTGCTGCGCTCCAGCGTCACCCGCTGATCGGGACGCCCCGCGAGCAGCATCAGGTTCTGCCCGGCAGCGCGGCCGATCCGGCTGAAGGTCACCGGTTCAAGCGAAGGCGTCAGCAGGCTGCGCAGCACCGCGCCCTCGATGCCCACGGTGACGATCTGGTTGCTCGCACCGGCCACGCCATAGAGGGACTTCTGCGTGAGCGTGCCCACATTCGTCCAGGTGGTAAGGTTGCCGCTTTGCAATAACGTGCCCTGTGCGCCGGCCGCATAATAGGAATCGCCGAGATAAGCCACGGCATTGAGCAGCCGGCTGGTGCCGCTGCTGAGGCTGGACCAGTTCGTGCCGTTTGTGCTGGTGAGGATCAGGCCGCCCTCGCCGACCGCAACGAGGCGGCCGTTCAGCGCCCGAACCCGGTAGATCCAATTCGTTGTTCCGCTCACCTGCGCCGCCCAGTTGGTGCCGTCGAAACTGGTAAGAATTGTCCCGCGATCTCCGGTCAGCAGCACCAAGTTGTTGAGCGACGCCGCGCCGGAGAGGAAGGCCGCGGAACCGCTCGACTGCGCCACCCAGTTCGTGCCGTCCACGCTGGTGAGCACCGTGCCGGCGGCCCCGGCGACCACCCAAAGCCCATTCTGGAAGACGACGGCTTGCAGGTCGTTCGTCGTGGGCACGCTAACGGCTGTCCAGTCAATCGCCAGCGTGCTGGTGAGGTTGGTTGCCAGGTGGGTCACCCCGCCGATGACGTTGGTGCTAACCACATTGGTCGGTGAGGCGGCGCTAAAGAGGATTCGCCCGCCACTGCCGGCCGCCACCAAGCCGTTGGTGGTGCCGCCGATGCCGAGCAGGACGGAATTGGTCGCGGCTTCCGGCACCAATTCTAGCTCCCAGTTCACCCCGTCGGCACTGGTCATCACCGTGCCACGATCGCCGACGGCAACGTAGAACTGCGGCAGGCGCAGCACGTCCCACAACCAGTTGCGGATGGGCACTTCCCGCTGCGTCCAGAGCGTCGGGCCGGCGGCGTTAGTCTTGATGCCTTCGAGCATCATGCCCGAGCGCCCAGCGATGAAGTGCAGGCTGCCCTGCCAGGACGCCGAGTAATAGGTCCAGTTCGGCGGGGGGGAGCTGAGGTTGCCGCGCAGCTCGTCAGTCCAGCCGCCGCTGCCGTTCTGGAGCCGCACCTCGCGATCTCCGACGATGACGAGATAGTCATTCGTGCCCGCCACCGCGTAAAGCGAGTTGGTCGTCGTGAAGCCCGTGTGTGGCGTCCAGGTTTTCCCGTTGCTGCTGCCAATGAGCACCGTGCCCGCGTCGCCCACGGCCCAGAACTGTGAGCCGATGAACGCGATGCGATTGAGATGCGCCGTGGTGCCGCTCGTCTCGACCGACCAGTTGCCATTGGCCGCGCGCGTGGCGATGCGCCCGCGCTCGCCAACGGCCACGAAGAGGTTGTTGCCCGCCGCCACGCCGCGCAGCCATTCGCTGAAGCCGGTGTTTTCCCGGGTCCAGTTTGTGCCCGTGGTGCTGGTGTAGGCCGCGCCGTTGTCACCAACCGCGACCGCCAGCGAACTGGATGCGGCGAGCCCCTCCAGCCAATCGGCGGTCCCGAGGTTAACCGTTTGAAAACCCTCCAGCGAGTCCGCCCACAGCACCGTCCCTTTTTCCCCCGTGACGAGCAGGCGGCTACCGAAAAAGGTAACGGCCCGCAGTGCGTTGGTCGTGCCGCTGGACCGGGGATACCAGAGCCGCAGGTCATCGCTGGTATAAAGCTGGCCCCGCTCGCATACCTGCACGGTCAGCCCGAAACCGTAGGCCATGTCGAAGACATTACCGCCGTGGGGGGCGGGATTTGACCAGCGCCAGCGCAGCGGCTGGTCCATGGAGTATCCGTGCCCCGCCACCAGCAGCCAAACCAGCAGGCTCCACCCGAACATCCCTAGCAGCGGGAGGCTCTTTCCCTGCATGATTTTGAGAGGGCTGACCAACCGCATGAAATTAATTGGCTTTGACGACCCAATCCGCCTGAGCTGCAAGCGGGTTCCGGCTCTCGGTGACGGAGTCACTGGCCGGCTGCTCCGGTAAAGTCAGCGCGAACACGCAGCCCTGCGGGGTGCTCTGCACCAATTCGAGTTCAGCATCCAGGTGCGCCGCGAGCTGCTTGCACAAGGCCAGCCCCAGCCCGCTGCCGCCCTCCTTCGAAGACAGGCAAGGCTTGAAGAGCAGCGGGCGCATTTCGTCGGGAAATCCGTTTCCCTCGTCGCGCACCTCGAAGCGGACGCCGTGGGGCCCGCCGTGAAGCGTCAACCGCACGGCTTTCCGGCGTGGCGTGGCCTGGATCGCATTCTGAACGAGATGGCCGAGGATGATGCCCACCAAGTTTGCCGCGCGGCTGGAGACGGTTCCGGGCGATTTCACTTCCGCCGTGAACGTGACCTCGCAAGCGTAAGCGAGAGGCTGGGCCTGCGTGGTGACAATGCCGGCCAGTTCGGCAAGGGAGACCTCGTAACCATTGGCGGCACCCTGCTCATTTCGGATGACGCCCAGCAGCTGCGCGATGAGCGCCTGCATCCGCTGCGCGGATTCAGCGGCGGTGCGCCATGCCGGCTCGGACTTGTCCGCCTCACTGGCGCGTCGGCTGGCAAGGAGTGCCTGGACGCCGAAGAGCTGGCTCTTGAGTTCATGCAACAGGTGGGCGGCCAACGCGCCCACGGCGGAAGTCTTGCTGGCCAGCGCCAGCTCACGGTTCGCCTCCAAAAGACTGCGGGACCGCCGCGCCAACTGCTCCTGGGCGCGCTGCAGGCGGCCGAATGCCCAGCGCAACGCCACGACCATGACGGCCCCGCCAATGAGAAACACAGCCGCGGCCTGATTGGTCAGACTTTGGTCGATGCCGCGTAGCTCCGATGCCAGCCCACGCCCGTCGAGAATGAATTGCGCGATACCGAGCAGCTTCCGCTCGCCCTGCGCGTGAAGGGGCACAATGATTTCGTAAAGCTCCAACGGAATCTCGCCGGCCCGGCCCGCCTCGAACAATCCGTTGTGTGTCCCGCGCCCATGGGGACGCGCGACGGTCAGCAGCTCCCGCAACCGCGCCCGGTCGGATTCCGCCAGCACTCCGTCACTTACATACTCAGGGAACGCGGAGACGAAGCCGCCCCGCTCATCGTAGAGCCGGGCGGCGATCACACCTTTCAGACGCGAAGTCTTGAGCAGGATTTTGAGCTGGACGCTGGGTTCCTCAAGGAGCCCGCGATCCTCCTCCGCCTGGAGCATCATGGCCACGGAATGCAGGATCTCCCCCTCGCGCCGGGCAATGTCCTCCCGGATTTCCGTGCGCAAATGCAGCGTGACCGCCAGGATGCCCAACGCAAAAACGGCCAGCGTCGCGGCGATGACCAGCACCGGCAAATGACGCGACCGGAGCCAGGGGCGCTCCGGTTTCGTCGTGGCTGTGGAGGGCGGGTGAATCAAGGGCTAAACAGGCTCAGGTGGTGTTGGAGAACATCGGCTGGTGGGTTTGGGGGAGGCGGTTCATCGGCCGCGGCCCCCTTCGGTGGAACCATTGTCGATCAACCGGTTCAAGTCGGGATGCAGTTTCTGCTTCAGCTCCTTCGCGCGGTCGCGCATGTCCTGCTGCAAGGCCTTCTGCTGCTCCTTGAGGCGGTCCAAGGTTTCCTTCATCCGCTCGCGGATGGCCTGGCGCTCCTCCTCGGAAGCCTGCTGATACTGGCGGGCGATCGCCTTTTGGTCTGACAGGAACTTCTCGCGGGCGGCTTGAAAGTCTTTGATCAGCGTCTGGACATCCGCCGGGGTCTGCGCTTTATCCGGCCGGCCAGGCGTGGCGGGCTTCCCCTTTTCGGCCGGCTCAGGCAGCGGCTCACGTGGCACCACCACACTGCGTTGCTCAATCGTAGGCTTGCCCTTGCCCTGCCCTTGATCGGCCTTGCCCGGGTCAGGCTTGCCCTGCGCCAGAGCCGCCACCGCCAACCCCAGCCAGCCGGCGGCGGCCAGCAGGTTGGTAAATCGTCTGGTTGGCTTCAGCTTCATCTCAGTGGCGCGCCGCGAACAGTCGGCCCGTCGCTCTCACCAGCGCAGGCGGTGTGCCAGAACCGAACGTATTGCGCCGCTTGCGCGGCCCTTCTGACATCCCGATCACGCCAATGACAACGCACGGTCGGCGATTCCTTTGGCCTTTTCAACGCAAACCGTGGGGAAAACTGGCAGGCCGGCCACGTCCGGATCGGCATCTGCGGGTGGCCCCTAGGCAACGTTCAGGCTGAAGGCCGAACGGGCCCGGCCGCAGTCCGAGGAACCTTGGCCGCTGGTTCGCAAGGCTGCGAAGGCGCTCCCTGCCTGAACACGATCACGGCCCCGGCGCAATGCACCGGGGCCGTGATCTTCCATGCCAAAACTACCCTCGGCTCACAGCGTGTGACCATCCGCCGACTTGGAGCAGGCCGGCGAGGCGGCCAACGTGCTGGTGGTGTAGGTGCCGCCGGCTTAACTCCTACGCCCCCGTGAGTTCGAGGCGTGCCCCTCCTGTGTCGGTTGATAATTCACCCGCCCACGGGAGTCCATAAAACATGCCAATCACCTGCTCCACTCACCGTTCCCGTTTCTTGCTGGCCCTCAGCCTGATGCTTGCCGCGCTGGCGTTGCCGGCCGCGGCACAAAAACAGAAATCGAATGACCTCGCCGGCTTTCCGCTACTGTGGTCGGCCAAGAAGAACCCGCTCACCGGACCGTTCATTCCCGGCCTCAACGCCGCGCTCCTGCTCTCCGCCGAACAAAAGGAGAAACTCCTCACCGCACGCGAGGAAACGCTAGATCATGAGAAAGTGCGCGGACTCGGCACCAAGGTGAAAATGAACCCCAACGCCTCCGAAGCCGAGCGGGACGCCGCACAGCAGGCGCAGGAAGTGGCGCGCGGCCAGTTCCAGACGCGCGTCGAGGCCATTCCTCACTCCTGAACAGCGCAAGCTCGTGGGCACCATCAACGGCCTTTACGACGAGTCGCTCACCGCCGCCCAAGAGGAATACCGCGGCCAGTTTGAGCAGGTCGTCAAGACGGACAAGGCCCGCCAGGAGGAACTCCGCCGCGAGGTGCAGCAGAAAGTCCTGAAGAACTTACGCGCCCGCCTCGAAGGCACCCTGTCCAAGGAGCAATGGGCGGCGCTCACCCAGGCCGCCGCCGCCGAGGAAGCCGTCGCCAAGAGCCAGGAAAAGCACAAAAAGCCGTAAGTAAATTCAGTAGCGTCTACCCACGAGCATCTCGATGGGTGACTCCGCACTTTACGGCAATTTAAGGCCTGCCATGGATCAGAGGGTGTGCCCCTCGCCAGACCTCGAGCATGTGGGGGAAACCCCCACTTGGGTCAACGAGTAACTCCCCCCTGTCGGACAGCCGGGAAAGGCAGAGCCCTTGAGAAAACTGGCAGCGTCAGCCGTGGTCACGGGGTCACCAGAGGTCTTCTTGTTTTCGAGCGCCCATGATTGGACCGCACCTTCAAGCTGCTTCAGGTTGGCGATGCAGGAGTTTTTCTGGGCCGTGCTCCGGGCTTTGACAAAATTGGGGATGGCGATGGCCGCGAGCAAGCCCACGATGGCCACGACGATCATGATCTCGACTAGGGTAAAGCCGCGTTTGCCGGGATGATTAACTTTCATTTGTCTGTTGCTTGATACGGGGCTCGGCGGGCAGCCAACCGGGCTACTGTTTGTTGCTGACCAATGACATTTAAGCTGCTCGTTCGGGACGGAGACAGAAATACTTAGCCGCCATTTCAGTTGCAAATCTAATCTTAAACCACCTAGCAAGGCTTAACCTCAAGCGTATCCAATTCGTTACCGCAGACGATTCTGGCCCTTCATTATCAATGTTAGTTCATTATCATTAAGTAGTTACAAATCTTTAGCCTTCCACCGAGCCGGGGACGAACGTCAAACCGACAATTAGTAACTCAAATGTGGTATTTCTGGAGCCAACCCAAGGCCATCACCCTTTTGTCGTGAGCCGAATGGAAATTACGGAAGGAAGGCCATCGCATAAATGCTTAATGCCCTATCTCCCTACCGGTTGAACGATCCGATATGGCCGGCGGCCTAGAGCTCCGTCCAGGAGGCGATGACGAAGGCGGCGGAGGGGCCGTTGCGGCCGAGGTTTTCGTCGTAGTGGAACTCGTAGTGGCCGTTGAGCTGGGCCGAGCCGACGATGGCCGCGCCCATGAAGTCCACGCGGTCGCCACCGCCGCCGTTGAACCGGAGGTTCGCCTGCGGAGCGTAGAGCAGGCCGGTGAATTCCGAGTTGCCGCTGAAGCTCGCGTCCGTGGAGGAGGGGAGGCCGTAAATCTGCATGCGCAAGGCGTCGCCGGTGGTGTTCACCGCCGCGTTGCCGGAGAAGCTGATGGTGCCCTTCACCCAGGTCTTGAGCGTGCCGGTGTTGGCAACGGTGATGGCCTTGCCGCCGGACTGGCTGATGTTTCCGTCCACGTAGAGCCGGGCGTTGCCGCGCACAAGCACATCTTTATTGGCAATGCCGGAAAGGTAGTAGTCGCCCGTGTCCAGGATGTGGTCGTAATAATTGGTCGAGTAGTTGGTCACGTAGGAGGTCGAGGTCCAGGCGAACTGGGTGAAGGTGTAGTTGGTCGAGTAGGTCGTGCTGGTGGTGGAGACGCCCTTGACCTTTTTGGTGGTGGTGGTGGCGATGACGTTGGTGGTGACTGGATAGGTGGTGCCCAGTGGGTAGGTGGTGCTGGTGGCGGAGTTAGTGGTGACCGGGCCGCCGGGGCTAACGGGGTAGGCAAGGGAGTTGGAGGCGGTGCTGTTGGTGGTAATGCTGTCCACGTTCACGACGTTACCGCCACCGGGAATGGTGGTGCTGGAGAACGGCACGCTGGCGTCGGGGAAGGAGACGTTCAGGTCGTTCTGGTAAAAGCCGGTCTGGATGCCGGTGCGGCCAGAAGAGATGAAGGCAACGCTGCCCACAGCGGCACTCGGGCCAGTGACCGCAGCTCCGGTCGGGCCCGTGGCTACCATGCCATAAATGATGCCTTGCGAGCCGAGCCGCACATTCCCCTCGACGGAGCCAACCGAACCGTTGTCGTCACGTTTGGCCGGGTCGTAGCGGCCGCCCGTGCTCTTGGTGGAGTCCTGGGAGTCAAAGCTGTCAGATACGATCTGGCCGTTCCAATCGATGTTGCCCTTGGCCACCAGGCCGCGAGAGAAGAGCGCGCCCCCAACGGTGCGGACTTGGATCGTGCGGGAGAGCATGTCCGTGCTGGAAAGCGGCTTGGGGAGATTACCTTGGACGGTCAGCGTCGGGGTGGTGCCACCCTGGACGGCGGCGATGTAGTTGCCCCCGTTAAGCGAGCGGACCCGGTAGTAAACGGTGCCCGTGAGGGAGATGCCATTGCTGAGGGTCAAACCGGCGGTGGAAGTGGACCAACCATGACTGCCCAGATTGGTGCTGTTGAGGTAGATGTGGGTAAGGGCTTCCTCCAAGCCGGCTTCGGCAATGGGGATGCAGGAGTTCCAAACCTGCGAACGCATGGTGGCCCGATGCTGGGAACCGGTGAGGTCGAGAAAGCTCGCGAGGGTGACGCCAATCACAACCGCAATGAGGAGGGTGCCCATGAGCACGCTGCCGCGCCGACGAGCTGCGAAAGTAGAGGCGGGTAGTAGCATAGGTTTTAGTCCTGTTTGCGAAGCACGACCTTCGCGGTCTGAATACTCTCGGTGTTGCGAGCCTCGCCCAAGATGGTGCGGGAGCAGGTCCAGTTGAGCTTGATGAGCTTGGCGTTGGCCGCGGTGGTGACCTCGAACTGGTCCCAGGAGTTCGAGATGTTGTTCCGGCCGTAAACCGTGAAGGTCAACGCATCGCACTCCTCCAGCAACACCGTGCGATCCGTGCCCTGGCGGCGGACGAGCGTCCGGCCTCGGGGGTCGTAGGTGTAATACACATCGGAGGCACTGGGAAATGTGAAGCGCAGCTCCGTGGCAGTGAAGGAGGCCAGCGTCGCAGCCTGCCGGACGTCGCGGGAAATGCGGTCCACCGCGTTGCGACTGAAGCGGTCAAGGTCGGTGTAATTCGTCAGCGCGGCCAGGCTGCGGACGTTGTAAACCATGAGGGAACCGGCCCCCGCCAGGATGAGGGTTCCCAGGACGGTGGCGACCATCACCTCCACCAAGGTCATGGCCGAACGGCGGCTAGTAGATGTAGTTCTGAATACCATACTCGGCGACGTAAGTGGACATGGTCTGGGAACGCGGGGAGCCGTTAGTCCACCGGAGCGTGATGGTCACCAGCTTGACGTTGTTGGAATAGTTTTCCGTAAACCCGGCGTTGGTGATCGAGACCGTGCCGTAATAGACAAACCCAAGTCCCAAGCCCGAAGCGTTGGTCGTGACGGTGCTGGCCGTGAAGTTGGTAGTGGTCGGGTAAAACGCCTCGTAAAAGGTGGAGGGGATGTAGGAGGTAGAGGTGCCGAAAGTGCCAATCTGCGACCAACTGTAGAGCCGCAGGGTCTCCATCTTGTCGATCATGACCTGGGTGGCCCGCATTTGCTCCCGCGTCTGGCTCATCACGCCAAAGCCGGCAGTGATGCCGGCATAAAGGGACACAAAGAGCACCCCCACGATACACATGGCCACCAAGACCTCCACCAAGGTGAAGGCACGCCTGAGCGCAACGCGAAGGCGGGAGGGGTTTGACAATAATCTCATGACTGATTTGCGCCGGCGACCCAAGGCAGCACTTGGTCTCAAAGTCAGCAGGCGGGCTGCCATGCTCAAGTAGGCAGATAGATGGAGCCTTATGGACCTACCCCCAACGCGCTTCGATTCCAGCCCAACAAAAAAGGCCGGCCTGCACAACGCAGGCCGGCCTGTTGAATTTAAGCTAGCTCGGGGAACGGATTACATGTCCATGCCGCCGGGGCCGTGGTGGTCACCGCCGCCAGCCGCGGGCTTCTTCTCCTCGGGCTGTTCGGTGATAAGGCACTCGGTGGTGAGCAGCAGGCCCGCGATGGAGCTGCTGTTCTGGAGCGCGGTGCGGGTGACCTTCTTCGGGTCCACCACGCCGGCTTTGACGAGGTCTTCGTAGTCGCCAGTGGCGGCGTTGAAGCCTTCGTTGCCTTTGCGCTTCTTGATTTCCTGCACCACGACGGAGCCTTCGTAGCCGCCGTTGTTAGCCAGCCACTTGGCAGGCCATTCGACGGCGCGCTTGACGATTTCCACGCCGAGCTGCTCGTCGGTGTTGGCGCCCTTCACGGCTTCAATCGCGGGCAAGCAGCGGAGCAGAGCCACGCCACCGCCAGGGACGATGCCTTCTTCGACGGCCGCGCGGGTCGCGTGCAGCGCGTCTTCGACACGGGCTTTCTTTTCCTTCATCTCGGTTTCGGTGGCCGCACCGACGTTGATGACGGCGACGCCGCCGGCGAGCTTGGCGAGGCGCTCTTGGAGCTTCTCGCGGTCGTAGTCGCTGGTGGTCTCTTCGATCTGGCGGCGGATTTGGTTCACGCGGCCCTGAATCTCAGAGGACTTGCCGTTGCCTTCGACGATGGTGGTGTTTTCCTTGTCCACGACGATGCTCTTGGCGCGGCCGAGGTCGGTGAGTTCGAGGTTCTCGAGCTTGAGGCCGAGGTCTTCGCTGATGAACTTGCCGCCGGTAAGGATGGCAATGTCTTCGCACATGGCTTTGCGGCGGTCACCGAAGCCGGGGGCCTTGACGGCCACGACGTTCAGGATGCCACGGAGCTTGTTCACGACGAGGGTCGCGAGGGCTTCGCCTTCGACTTCTTCGGCGATGATGAGCATGGGCTTGCCGACCTTGGCGACCTTCTCGAGCAGCGGGAGCAGGTCCTTGAGGGAGCTGATCTTCTTCTCGAAGAGGAGGATGTAGGCGTCCTCGAGCTTGGCTTCCATGGTGTCCGCGTTGGTCACCATGTAGGGGCTGAGGTAACCCTTGTCGAACTGCATGCCTTCGACGACGTCGAGGGTGGTGTCGATCGACTTGGCTTCTTCCACCGTGATGGTGCCGTCCTTGCCGACCTTGTCCATCGCGTCGGCGATGATCTCGCCGATCTGGGTGTCCCAGTTGGCAGAGACGGTCGCGACCTGCTTGATCTCTTCTTTGTCTTTGACCTTCTTGGCGACCTTGTCGAGGTGCGCGACGGCGGCGTCCACGGCTTTTTGAATGCCGCGTTGGATGCCGATGGGGTTCGCGCCGGAGGTCACGTGCTTGAGGCCTTCGCGGAAGATGGCTTCACCGAGCACGGTGGCCGTGGTGGTGCCGTCACCGGCGGAGTCGCTGGTCTTGCTGGCGACTTCACGCACCATCTGGGCGCCCATGTTTTCATAGGGGTCGGCGAGTTCGATCTCCTTGGCGACGGTGACACCGTCCTTGGTCACGGTCGGGGAGCCGAACTTTTTGTCGATCACGACGTTGCGGCCTTTGGGGCCGAGGGTCGCGGCGACGGCCTTCGCGAGCTTGGAGACGCCCCGCAAGAGCGTCTGACGCGCGGCTTCATCGAACAGGAGTTGTTTTGCTGCCATAGTAGTTTCTGATTTCTGGGTTGATAGTGTGGGGCGGGATTACTTGATCACAGCGAGGATGTCGTCGCTGTTCAGGATCTTGTATTCCTTGCCGTCGATCTTGATTTCGGTGCCGCCGTATTTGCTCACGAGCACGCGGTCGCCGACTTCGACTTCGAAGGGAACCTTCTTGCCGTTGTCGTCGGTCTTGCCGGTGCCGAGGGCGCGGACAACGCTCTCTTGCGGCTTTTCCTTGGCGGTATCGGGGATGATGATGCCGCCCTTCTTGGTTTCTTTATCCTCAGCCGGCTCCACGAGGACGCGGTCGCCGAGGGGTTTCACGTTTAGTGCCATGGTGTGTTTCTGTGTTTGTTGTGTTGTTTGATTTACTGCGAATCAAATCCCGCGGCACTCGCAGCGGGAAAAGTGTCTGGGTAGGGGGCCTGGGTTGCTTGAAGAAGTCAGGTGGGCTGCGGGAGCGCGATATTGGTCACTTCTTTTTCTCGTCCACGACTTCAGCATCGATGACGGGGCCCTCATCTTTGCCCGACGACTTGGACTCCCCACCGCCAGGCGCTGCGCCGGCGGCTTTGGCCGTCTGAGCTTTTTCGGCGGCAGCTTTGTAGAGCTGCTCTGAGGCTGCCTGCCAGGCTTCGTTGAGCTTGTCGCGGGCCTCCCGAATTTTTTCGGCATCGGTGCCCGTGAGCGCCTCGCGGGCTTTCTTTACGGCGTCCTCAATCTTGGACTTGGCCCCCGCTTCGAGCTTGTCGGCGTTGTCCTTGAGGAGCTTCTCGGACCGATAGACCACGCTGTCGGTCTCGTTGCGAAGTTCGATTTCGTCCCGCTTGGCCTTGTCTTCCTCGGCGTGGGCCTCGGCGTCCTTGCGCATCTTCTCGACCTCATCCTTCGAGAGGCCGCTGCTCGCGGTGATGGTGATTTTCTGCTCCTTGCCGGTGCCAAGATCCTTGGCGCTGACATGGAGGATGCCGTTGGCGTCGATGTCAAAAGTCACTTCAATCTGCGGCACGCCGCGCGGTGCCGGCGGAATCTCGGTAAGGTGGAACTTGCCGATGGTCTTGTTGTCGCGGCTGAACTGGCGCTCGCCCTGAAGGACATGAATCTCAACGCCCGGCTGATTGTCGCTCGCGGTGGAGAAGATTTCTGACTTGCGGGTCGGAATGGTGGTGTTGCGCTCAATGAGGCGAGTGAAGACACCCCCAAGGGTTTCGATCCCCAGGGAAAGCGGCGTGACATCCAACAGGAGCACGTCCTTCACCTCACCTTTAAGCACGCCGCCCTGAATCGCTGCGCCGACCGCAACGACTTCGTCCGGGTTTACTCCCTGGTGCGGGGGCTTGCTTACGAGCGCGCGAGCCGTCTCAACCACGCGGGGCATGCGCGTCATGCCACCCACGAGCACCAGCTCGTCAATCTTGTCAGCGCTCAGTCCGGCGTCATTGAGGCAGTTCTTGACCGGCGCGATGGTCCGCTCGAACAGTTCGTCGCAGAGCTGTTCCATCTTGGCGCGGGTGAGCTTCATCGAAATGTGCTTGGGCCCGCTGGCGTCCGCCGTGATGAAGGGGAGATTGATCTCGTATTGCTGCGAGCTGGAGAGCGCAATTTTGGCCTTCTCAGCCTCTTCCTTGATGCGCTGAAGCGCGTCCGGCTGCTTGCGCAGGTCGATGCCGGCGTCTTTCTTAAACTCATCCAGGATCCAGTCCATGATGCGGTTATCCCAATCGTCACCACCCAGGTGGGTGTCGCCATTGGTTGCCTTCACCTCGAAGACACCGTCGCCGATTTCGAGCACGCTGATGTCGAACGTGCCACCGCCGAGGTCATAAACCGCGATCTTCTCGTCCTTCTTCTTGTCGAGGCCATAGGCCAGGGAGGCGGCCGTGGGCTCGTTGATGATGCGCAACACCTCGAGTCCGGCGATCTTGCCGGCGTCTTTGGTCGCTTGGCGCTGGGAGTCATTGAAATAAGCCGGCACGGTGATGACCGCCTGCGTAATGGTCTCGCCCAAGCGGGTCTCGGCATCAGCCTTGAGCTTGGCCAAAATCATCGCGGAGATTTCCGGCGGACTGAAGGTCTGCGGCTTGCCATCCACTTCCACTTCCACGGCGGCGTCGCCGTTGGCGGCTTTCACGACCTTGTAGGGCACGCGCTTCAGCTCTTCCTGCACTTCGGCGAACTTGCGTCCCATGAAGCGCTTGACCGAGTAGATCGTGTTGCGCGGGTTTGTGACGGCCTGCCGTTTGGCCGCCTCACCCACCACGCGCTCGCCCGACTTGGTGAAAGCCACGACGGAAGGCGTGGTGCGCTTGCCTTCGGAATTCTCCAAGACCAGCGGCTCGCCTCCCTCCATGACCGACATGCAGGAGTTTGTCGTGCCCAAGTCGATGCCAAGAACTTTTGCCATAAATTGAAAGTGTTAAGCTGCAAATCTCAGAGCAGTGCTGGTGCCAGCGAGCGGTCTAACTGGGCGAATGGCTAAAACCCCTGTGTTTCTGGACTAATCCTGCATTTCAACCGCCCCCGGCGGCGCTGATGCAGGCCCGAAGGTGTGCCAGGGACGACACACTCGCCAAGCTGTGACACAACTGAGCCGCCGTGTTGCCTCCGTTAGGGGCGGACGGGCTGGGGATTGGACAGTGCTTGCTTCTTGAACCGGCCCGAAGGTTTTTCCATGCTCTGGGCCATGGGTCGCCAGTGGTTGCACGCCAAACGCCTCGTCAACAACCTGAAGAAGGGCAAGACGAACGCCAAACTCGTCCGCGAAATCATGGTCGCCGCCAAGATGGGCGGACCTGATCCGGCCGGCAACGCCCGGTTGTTTGCCGCCGTGGAAAAGGCGCGCAAGGAGAGCGTCAGCCGCGATGTCATTGAACGGGCGATCAAGAAGGGCTCCGGCACGGGGGATGAGAAGCTCATCATGGAACACGTTGTCTTCGAGGGCTACGCACCGCACAAGGTGCCCGTCATCGTTGAGTGCATGACCGAAAACGTAAACCGCACCGCGCCAGACATACGCGTGCTTTTCAAGAAGGGCCAACTGGGCAACGCCGGCAGCAACAAGTTCCTTTTCGACCATGCAGGCTTGGTGGAAGCCTATCATCCCACCGCAGGGCAGGACATCGAAGCGGCAGCCATTGAGGCTGGAGCCAACGAAGTCGAACCGCTCACGGCCACGCAGAACGATGACATCCCTGAGGCCGCGACCGGTGCCCGCTTCATCACGGAACGCACCGCCGTCCATACTGTCTCGCAGTGGTTGTCCAAGAACGGCTGGACCGTGGTCACAAGCGAAATGGGCTACGTGCCCAAAAGCTTCCCTGAACTCACCGAGGCGCAACGCACCGAAGTGGGCGAGTTCCTCCACGAACTCGATGAACACGACGACGTTTCACGGGTCTGGGCTGCCCTCAAATGATCGGATTGGCCCCGGCTCACTTGCTGAACAGTTCCGCGAAGAAGTTTTTCATCGCCTCCCAGGAACGCCGGTCAGCTTTCTCATTGTATGCCGCCCCTTTGGAGTTGTCGTTTCCAGCGTGCCAATGCGTGAAGCTGTGCACCGCGCCACCGTAGCTGACGAGTTGCCAGTCCACCTTCGCCGCCCGCATTTCCGCACAAAAACCCTCCACATCCTTGGCCGGCACGAAGGGATCGTCCGCGCCGTGCAGTGCAAGAACTCGGCAACGGATGCTCCGTGCGTCGGCCGGAGCAGGTGAATCGAAGGCCCCGTGAAAGCTGACGACCCCGGCGATGTCCGCGCCGCTGCGGGCAAGCTCAAGGACCGCCGTTCCCCCGAAGCAGTAACCAATGGCCACGATCCGCTGCGGGTCGGTCAGCGGATGTTTTCTCAGCAGCGCCAGCCCGGCGTTAACGCGCTCACGCAGGAGCGGCCGGTTGGCCTTGTATTTGCCAGCCTCGGCGGACGCCTCCTTAGGGGAGGGTGGACGAACGCCTTTGCCGTAAATGTCCACGCAAAGGACGTTGTAACCCAGTTCAGCGAGCATTTGGGCGCGCTTTTTTTCGTAGTCGGTGACACCCAGCCATTGGTGAACCAACAAAACCGCAGGGCGCCGCCCGGTTTGGCCAGCATCCTGAGCATGCCATCCCTCGAATTTGAGGCCTGCATGCTCATACTCCACGGGGCCGGACTTGATCGCCGCCACAGCAGGTAGGAGCGAAGCAAGCAGGGCAGCGAGGAGCGACATTGTGCGAGTCATGAGGAGAACTGTGCCGGAGGTTGCGCCCTGGTCAACCGCTCTTTGCGCCGTTGGGATTCTCTGCTTGCCACTCCAAGCACCGATGGCCCATCGTGCGCGGAACTAAAATGTCAAAGAAAGCATTGATAACAGGTGTCACTGGTCAAGATGGCTCTTACCTTGCGGAGCTGCTGCTGTCGAAAGGCTACGAAGTCCACGGTGTCATTCGCCGGGCGAGCACGTTCAACACTCACCGACTGGATCACATCTACTCGGACCCCCACTCCCCAAAGCACAAGCTCTTCCTCCATTATGGTGATCTGAGTGATGCAAGCAGCCTTGCACGCTTAGTGGGGAAAATTCAGCCCGATGAAGTATACAACCTTGCCGCCCAAAGCCACGTGCGCGTGAGCTTCGACGCGCCCGAATACACGGCAGATATCGTCGGCACCGGCACGATCCGCCTGCTCGAGGCCATCCGCGAGGTCGGCATCCGCCCGCGCTTTTATCAGGCCTCCTCGTCGGAGATGTATGGCAAGGTGCTCGAAGTTCCCCAGACGGAGTTGACTCCATTTTATCCCCGCAGCCCTTACGCGTGCGCCAAGGTTTACTCTTACTGGATCACCGTGAACTATCGCGAATCCTACGGCATGCATGCCAGCAACGGGATTCTCTTCAATCACGAGTCTCCCCGTCGGGGCGAAACTTTCGTCACCCGGAAAATCACCCGCGCCGTGGCCGCGATTAAACTGGGCCGACAAGACAAGCTCTTCCTGGGCAACCTCGACGCCAAGCGCGACTGGGGCTACGCCAAGGAATATGTTGAAGCCATGTGGCTCATGCTCCAACAACCGGAAGGGGACGATTATGTGGTCGCGACGGGAGAAACGCATTCAGTTAGGGAGTTCCTGGAAGTCGCCTTTAGCCACGCCGGCCTTGACTGGCAAAAACACGTCGAGATCGACCCCCGCTACTACCGTCCTGCGGAGGTGGACCTGCTCATCGGCGATCCCGCCAAGGCCCGCAAAAAGCTCGGCTGGGTGCCCAAAGTCACCTTCGCCGAGCTCGCGAAGCTGATGGTGGATGCGGACTTGAAGACTCTGCAGGACCAGCTCGCCGGAAAAGTTTCCGTGACCCAATAGCCGCGCCCACCGGCGCGGTGGATTCGCACCGCCATGCCACGCGCACTCATCACCGGCATCACCGGTCAGGATGGCTCATTCCTGACCGAGCTGCTGCTTGATAAAGGTTACGAGGTCCATGGCATGGTCCGCCGCACCAGCTCACTGGAACGCTCGCGCTTGGTTCACCTCTACCGCGATTCGCAGGTATATGGCCAGCGCCTCTTCCTTCACTACGCCGACTTGGACGACCCCACCACGATGCGCCGCGTCCTGATGACCGTCGCGCCTGATGAGCTTTATCACCTCGCCGGCCAATCCCACGTCGGATTGAGCTTTGAAATCCCCGAATCCACCTGCGACCTGACTGCCATGGGGACGTTGAGGCTGCTCGAGATGGTGCGGGACATGCCGAACAAGCCACGGTTGTTCCATGCAGCATCCTCCGAAATCTTCGGCCAACCCACCGCAATCCCTCAGGATGAGACCACCCCCTACGCGCCGGTAACCCCTTACGGCTGCGCGAAGGCCTTTGCCACGCAGATGGTCTCCATCTACCGGCAGACCTTTGGCCACTTCGCCGTCAACGGGATCATGTTCAACCATGAATCGGTGCGCCGCGGCGAAAACTTCGTGACCCGGAAAATCTGCCGTGCCGCCGCCGCCATCAAGCTTGGCCAGCAAAAAGACCTCATGCTCGGCGACACCTCCGCCAAGCGCGACTGGGGTTACGCTCCCGACTTCGTGCGAGGCATGTGGCTCTCCCTCCAGCATGAAACGGCGGAGGATTACGTCTTCGCCACTGGCCGCCTCCACAGCGTGCAGGATGTGGTGGAGACCGCGTTTGCCACCATGAACCTCGACTGGAAGCAGCACGTGCGCCAAGACAACCGCCTGCTTCGGCCAGCCGAACCACAACGCCTGCTGGGCAACCCCGCCAAGGCTCGCCGCCTGCTGAACTGGGAGCCGAGCATCACCTTCAAGCAGATGATCGAGGACATGACCCGGGCCGAACACGAGCAGCTGGCTGGAGCTTGAGTCCATCGCGAATTCAACTTGCCCACCCCAGCCTAAGCGGCATTATTCGTGCGCCTGACCGTGTGGAAGGATGGCTGAGTGGTTAAAGGCACCTGACTCGAAATCAGGAGATGGGGCAACCCATCCGTAGGTTCGAATCCTACTCCTTCCGCCATTTTTTACGGCACCCCAACTCTTCCCCCCGTGTCGGCTTACCGCTTCGGCCAGTTCAGGTGCTTGTGGAGGAAGTCGTAGGTGCCCTGGCCGTTGATGGTGTGCGGGCCGTTGAAGTGCTCAATCTCCGCGCGGTCGCCAATGCCGAGCTTGTTGTAGAAGCGGCGAATCTTGGCGAACTCAAAGTTCACCCACTCATCGATGCCAACACCATCGTCGTGGCCACGTTCAACCATGAATGGCCGCGGCGCGATGAGAGCAGCCATCTCGGCATAGTTGAACGTTTGACCGAGGTTCCATTCGAAGATCTCGTATTCGCCGGTGAACAGGTAACTGCCGCGCCAATCCACCGTGGCGTTCTTCCAGACCCACTCGTTGAAGTCCGCCGAGCAGATGCTCAGGCAGTAGCCGTCCAATGCCGCCGGGATGCGCATGGCGGATTTGCCTCCGTAGCTGAGGCCGTAAAAGGCAATGCGCCGTGAATCGACAAACGGCTGCGTGCCGAGCCACTCCAGGATGCGCTCGTGCTGCGCGAAGATGATGGAGAAAAGGTGCAGGCCCAACGGATTGGCCAGCCGCTGGATCGTTCTAAACTCGTCCTTGCCGCGATAGGGATTGTGTGGCGCGAAGACAATGAAGCCGCGCTCGGCCAGCGCCGTGGCGAAACCCTTGTAGGCTGCCCATGCCCGATCGGCGCGATTCGTTGTCACCGTATCCATCGGCACTCCTTCAAGCCCATGTTGGCAAACGACCACAGGGCGGCGTTCACCGGGCTTGAGGTCCTTGGGCAGCAGCAGAACACCCCAGGCAAACACGTCGGGCAAAACATCAAGCGTGACGTCATAGCCAACCATCTTGCTGGTGTTCAAAATCTCCCTGGAGCGGGCGTTGGTCAGGCCTGCAGGCGAAGACAGCTTGCCGACGACCCCATGCCAGAAGTTGCTTTGCCATGGTTTGCGAGCACCATCCCATGCGACAGCGTCCGGAACTTTGACTTTCGACCAAAAGCTTTCGTCCCGCAGGTAACTCGCAACACGAAGCTGGTTCTGGGTCAAATTCTCCAACTCCTTGACCTGCCGGCGCTGGCGGTCGGGGGCCGAGAAATCCCTGCGGGCATCACCCAGCGGCTGCGTGGGGGGGAAATCCACGCGGGCGGTCACGCCCACGGATTTGAGCAGCGCCTCGATCGTGCGGAGGTTGCCGGGACCGGTGGTGGCTCCGCCATTGCCGTGGAAAAGTTCGGGCGCGCGGCCCGTGAGCTCGCCGGCACGAGCAACCTCCGCCTGCACGGAGACGAGGTCAGGCAGGGTGATTTTCCCCGGGGCAGCACCGGCGGAACGATCCGGTCGCACGGCCGGCGGCCCGGCGATTTCCGGAGGAGAGCTGTGTTCAATGAGCAGCCTCCGGGGATGGACTAAACTGGCCAGTTCAGCATCGCCAAACTCGCGCAGGATGCCAAACAGGTTGCGGTAGATCGGCTCGCGCCAAAGCTGTTCTCGAGAATCGAAGTAACCGCTGATCATCGCGGCGGAAATCCGCGTATCGAGTGCGGCGGCGTGCAGCGCCACCAACCCGCCTTCAGCAAACCCCGCCACGGCGACTGGCGCCATCCGCGCCCCCAGTTCGGCATTCCGCGCTTCGAACCAGTCCACCACCGCCAGCACCTTCTGCACTTCATAACCAATGACCGTGCGCCCGAGCATGAAAGCCTGACGGTAGATCCACTCGCGGTGTGGCTGGTTGGTGAAGCGGATGCGCGGATTGCCCGACCACTCGTCATGCCTGTCGATGAGCACGGGGATCACCACCCGGCAGCCCGCCGCCGCCAGCGAGTGCGCCCATGCATTCCTACCCGGCGCAATGCCCGCGATTTGTTCCGGCGTCTGGTCGGCATCGGGCAGCGCGATGACCTGCGCCCGAACGGCGGACTTCGGCTCCATCAGCAAACCCTCACCCGTAACGCCATCCAGCACCGGCCAGCGGACCGCCAACACCGTGAACTGGGCGGTGTCGGCGACCACGGCGGTTCCGCCGACGGGTGCGATGAGTTCCAACCCCTTGAGAGCCACCCGCTTGTCCACCACGCCGAGGATTTGCGCGAGCCGTTGCCGGTTTGGTTCGACGGACTTTGCGTATGCTTCCGGCGATGACGCGTCCCGCCTCCAGAACTGTGCCCGTGCGGCGACGGAGTTCCCCGTCTCGCGCTGAAGGTATTTCTGGATGCCCGCGACCATCTGCGCCGAATAGTCACCCTCGCGCGTGAGCGGCGCGGTGCCGGGCAGTGGTTCGGCAGCGTAACCGAAAGTGACAATGACAGCGAGCACGACCAGAAGGTGGAATCGCATGGCCACATCATAGGAATCTCCCCTTCCAACCGCACGGGTGAAATTGACGGAAATCGTGCTTGCACTGTTGCCGGGAGGCTGGCTCAATTCCCTTCCCGCTAACGCGGGGAGACATTTTATGGCACGCATTTGTGAACTCACCGGCAAGCGCCCCGTCAAAGGCAGCAAAATCTGGCGCAGTGGTAAAGCGAAGCGCGAGGGCGGCATCGGCACGCACGTGACGGCGATTACCAAGCGTCGCTTCTTCCCCAATCTCCAGCGGGTCAAGGCGCTGCTTCCCAGCGGCGAAGTTCGCTACATTCGTGTGGCCGCATCCGCCATCAAAAAGGGCCTGGTGGTTAAGGCGCCGAAGCGCACTTGGAAAAAGCCCGAAGCCAAGGCGGCCTGACCGGCACTGAACATTTTTGAGCAATGGCGTCCCACAAGGACGCCATTTTATTTTCCAAGACGGACTTTTCGTGGGGTGCGCGACGCCGGAAGCCGCCTCGCTCAGAGTCACTAACGCCAGCGCACCACCATGGCCACCGGGCGATTGGGAACTTCAAACAGGCAGATGCCAAGTGTCGGGTCGAACTGTGCCGGCACACGCTCGCCGTTAACCCAGACCCGATAATTACGACGAACGCAGCGCAAGATTACCCTCCATGCGAGGGTTTGGCTTGAAAAGGATCCCTCCGCTTGGCCCAGGACAAGCTCCCGGACCGTGCCGCGATCGACACACTCAACCTGGCGGGTGCTGAACTGCCCCCGCTGGTAGCCTAGGGATTCGCCATCGTCCTCGTGCCAGACAAGCTGACTGCGCCCATGCGGCCAGACGTGAAGATTAACCGTCGTATCCCGCTCGCCGGAGAGGCTTTGCCGCGGAGTGCCCGTGGGAATTGCGGCCCCCGCGCGCACGAAGACGGGGATGTGCTCCGCCACGGCCTCGGCGATGATGTGCTGGCCGCCTTCGTATAGCCCACCGCTCCAGAAATCAAACCACAGCCCGCGCGGAAGATAGACGCTGCGCGCCGTCGCACCGGGCCGCAGGATGGGCGCGACCAGCAGGCTTTCCCCCAGCAGGAACTGGTCATCGCAGGCCACCGCCGCCGGATCATTTGGGTGATGCCAGAGCAAAGGCCGCATGATTGGCGCGCCCGTGCGCCGCGCCTCGGCGAAAAGGCATTCCAGATAGGGGAGCATCTGATAGCGCAGCGTGATGGCGTCGCGACACAGCGCCTCGGTGCGCGGGCCAAACGCCCACGGTTCCTGCCGACGCGAGTCGATGTTCGCGTGGTTGCGGAAGAACGGCGTGAAGGCCGCGAGCTGCGTCCAGCGCGTGAGCAGTTCGCCGGTGCAGTCACCAAGGAATCCGCCCACATCAGCCCCGCAGAAGGCAACTCCGCTCAAACTCAGGTTGAGCAGCATCGGAATGGATTCGGCGAGGTGCTCCCACGAGGAGGAATTGTCACCCGTCCAAACCGCGGCATGGCGCTGTATGCCGGCATAGCCGGAGCGCGTGAGAACGAAAGGTCGCCGATCCGGCGCAGCCAGCAAGGCCCCGTCGTGGGAAGCCTCAGCCATCGCCGAGCCATAGAGATTATGGAGCGCAGCGTGAGACGTTCGATTACTCCGGACCTGGCTGGGCTGATTTGGCTCCGCTACCGCCTGGAAGTCTGGGTTGAGGTGCTCACATGCCTCGGGCAGCGTCTTACCCGGCGTGTCAAAGAGCGCCGGCTCGTTCATGTCGTTCCAAATGCCCGCCAGGCCCAGCTTTTGAAATGCGGCCTGCTCCTGGGCCCACCAGTGCCGCACCGAGGGATTGAGAAAATCAGGAAAGAGGGACTTGCCCGGCCAGACCTTACCAACGAAATCGCGGCGTCCATCGCGCGTTTTCACAAAGGCTCGGCGAGCACGGCCACGCTTGAGCACGCCAAACTGAGGGTCAGCCTTTACCCCGGGATCCACGATGGCAACGGCTTTGAAACCGTGCCGCGCCAGTCTCGCAAGCATCTCACGCGGACGCGGAAAGCTCCTGCCAAAAGTAAAGACGCGGTGGCCATCCATGTGATGAATGTCCAAGTGCAGGGCATCACAGGGGATTTTCCGACGGCGGAATTCACGGGCGATCTGCTCCAGCTCCTCGCGGTTGGCATAACCATAGCGTGATTGGTGGTAACCTAGCGCCCACCGGGGCGGCAGCGGGATGCGCCCGGTCAGCTCGGTAAACCGCGCGACCACATCCGCCAGCGTGGGTCCTAGAAAGAGATACACATCCAGAGCCCCGGTCGCAGCGCGCAGGCGAAACTCTTCCGGCTCCGTGCAGCCGATGTCCCAGATTTGGCGCCCCGGATTGTGCCAGAAGAGCCCGCCCGCCCTGCCCTCCCGCAGCGAAAGCGCGAAGGGAATCGAGACGTAAAGGTTCTTGAGCCCCGGATGGATGCAGGAGGCATGACCTAGCACATCCGCATTCCAAAACTCGCGGATGAGACCGCGCTTGTTGAACGGGCCGGAAGATTCTCCCAGACCGAAAATGCTTTCCCCTTCGGCGAGGCGAAGGGTGAACTCCGATGCTGAGCCCGTAAAATCTGTGGTGGTGCATCGGAACACTTCCAGCCCGCCCGCGTCGTGCAAAACCCACCCGCCCGTGCGCCGGTTCAGTGAAAACTTCGCCGCCGGGGTGGTAAGGGTCGCCCGTGCGGTGCCCTGTCGTGAACGGGCCCGTGCGCGCAATCGCAACACGTCAGAAGCGAGGGCGGTTATTTCAAGATCAGCTGTCGGCACAGAAATGAAAAAGCCGCCGGCTTGCACCGGCGGCCTGGAAAACCGTCGACCTTAGGCCTTGGTCAGCATGTCCGCCACGAACGCGCGCTCTTCAACGAGCTCTTTGTTCGTCGCAGCAATCTTGGACTTCGCGAAGTCGTCCATCGCGTAGCTGGTGATGACTTCGTAGCTGCCGGGGGTGGTCGTGCGGACGGGCATGCCAGCCCACACGTTCGGGTCGAAACCATAGTGGCCGTTGGATTTGACGGCGACGGAGTGAATCGCGCCGGGCGTCACGAGCGAGCGGACGTGATCCACGAGCGCGTTCGCAGCCGAGGCGGCGGACGACGCACCGCGTGCCGCGATGATGGCCGCACCGCGTTTACCGACGGTCTCGCAAAACGGACCCTGCAACCAAGCGTCGTCATTGATGACGGATTTGGCAGGCTTGCCGCCGATGGTCGCGTGGGCAAACGCCGGGAACATGGTCGGGCTGTGGTTGCCGTAGATGAAGATGTCCTTCACTTCGGTGAGGTCCGCGCCCGCCTTCTTGGCGAGCTGGGTCTGGGCGCGGTTTTGGTCGAGGCGCACCATGGCCGTGAAGCGGTCCGCCGGGAGACGTTTGGCCTGCGAAGCGGCGATCATGCAGTTCGTGTTCGCCGGGTTGCCCACGACGGCCACGCGGGCATCGGCCGCTGCGACGGCGTCAATGACCTGGCCTTGGGCGATGAAAGTCTTGCCGTTGTCCTTGAGCAAATCGGCGCGCTCCATGCCGGGGCCGCGGGGCTTCGCCCCCACGAGCAAGCACCAGTTGGCGTCCTTGAAACCAACCGCAGGATCGGAGGTCTGCACAATGCCCTTGAGCAGCGGAAAGGCGCAGTCGTCGAGTTCCATGGCGACACCATTGAGGGCGGCCAGCGCCTTTTCCACAGGCGCCTCAATGAGCTGGAGGATGACGGGCTGATTGGGTCCAAACATCGCGCCGGAGGCGATACGGAAGAGGAGTGAGTAACCGATTTGGCCGGCAGCGCCGGTGATGGCAACACGAATGGGTGCGTTCATAGTTTCAAAGACGGGCGAGTATGGAAACGGGCTGGAGTGGTGGCAAGCGCCGTGTCAATCCAGCCCGACACTGGGGGGAACCGAGTAGCCGGTCAAAGCACTCCGCCCACACCGAAAATGTTATCCACGTTGTTGGTGATGGTCCGGTAGTCGCGAGTTTCGACGTGGCCATCCACCATGGTGATGTTGGCCTTCAAGTTGTGACGACATGCAGGCTGTTTGGCCAACCCACCGTTACTCACGCCGGAGGGATCTGCCGCATTGCCGTTGCCGAAGTGGCCATCCGCTTTTGGCGCGAACGTGACGATCTCCGTCATGTAACCTCCCTGCGGAGGTGTGCGCCCCTGCTTCGGGTATCCCACATCACCGATCAACCATATCGAGCTGGCCCGGTTCACTTCCTGAATGCGGCGGCTGTGCAACTCCTGAGTGGGATTGGACGGATTCAAAGCGTAACGGATGATGTTCCCCTCTTGTGGGCCGTAGCCTTCCCAGCGAATGCCGGCGAAGCTTGATTGATCGGCATCGCGCACCGCTGGGCAACGCCAGACGTTGTTTGAGACGGTGTGCGACGTCATGTATTTCCCGTTGGTCATGATCTGGAAATACCACTGTTGGGCCGCCGGGATCATGCCACCTGACGTCCAATAGCCGTTGTAGAGGTCGGGCAACTTACCATCGTGATCTTCCGCGTAGAGCAGGAAGCCTAGACCGATCTGTTTAATATTGTTTGTGCACTTAATCCCATGTGCTTTCGCCTTCGCCTTGGAAAGCGCTGGCAACAGCATGCCGGCCAAAATCGCGATGATGGCGATGACGACCAGCAGTTCGATCAGCGTAAAGGCCAAGCGGCGGAAGGCCGGACTTGCGGCGGGCAGTTTCATGTCGATTTGGTAGCGCAGGCGAACGCGGTTCGCAAGGCGGAGGTTGGCTGGCCAGTAGGGCGGCTCATTCATCCTCCTTCACCCCAGCCAGCCGCGCTCCGACGGTGCGTCGGTCAGTGACAAGTGCGCGAAACTGCCACGTCGCACGTGGTTCGAGCATCTGCCGGTAGTCCGTGGCCGTGCCCACCTTGTTGGTCGTGGCATCAAGGAGGTCAATTTCCACGCGCACGCCGAAGCGCTGGTGATCGGAGTCATTTTTCAGGACGCCGGTCACATAAACCAGCCGGCTGCCCTTCGCGCCCTTGGGCTGATCAAGGGCGACCTGAGTGACCTTCAAGTCGCCGATGAGCTTTGGGCCTTTGGGCACCATGGGCGAAGTCATGGCGGGCGAAGTCGCGGCTGCCGGAGCACTCGCAGGCGACGCGGATGGGCTCGGCACGGACGGAGTGGTTTGCTTCGGGGCCGGCGGAGGAGGAGGAGCAGCGGGCGCGGACGGAATCGGCGCGGGCGGCGCGGCAGGACGACCATCGCCCTCCACTGGTGGCGTGCGATTCTTCAAGTGGCTGACCACGACCAACGCCACCGCGAGCACGATGGCAATGTTCAGTGCCCACAGACAAACGCGGAGGAAAGAGCCGTTTCGGGCGGTTAAGCCGGGCTTGTTCACACCACGGATGGTCGCCGGGTCCACGCGCTTGACGGGCGCAGGGGCAGGCGCGGGTTTCGCTGCGGTGGGGGATGGTGTCGGGGAAGCTTTGGGTGCCGGCACGGGGGACTGAGGCGCGGGGGGCTTCGGTGCGGATGCGGACTGGGGCACTGTCGTCGCGCGTGGGAGGACGACTGACTTGCCGCACCGGCCGCAACTGCTCGCGCCGCCGCCGGCATAGTCAGGATACGAGACCTCCGCGCCGCAATGGGGGCACTTGCACTTGAGGTAAATCTTTCCGGCGCTCACGAATCGAACCGGAGCCTAGAGACCCTGTGCCGGTCAAACAAGGCCCTCGCTACTTCATTTCGCGCACTTGCAAGTTGCGAAACTCCATCGGCGTGCCCTCCGCCTGGATGCCAATGTGGCCGGAAGCGGGCACGAGTCCCGTGGCCTCCCATGCCTGCTTGCCGTTGCACCACAGGGTGGCCGACGTGCCCTTCACGACCACGCGCCATTCATTCCATTCGCCGATGGCCTTCTGCAGCGTCGGAGCGGCCTTGGCACCGGAAAGATTGCCGGCCAGAAACGCGCCTTCGTAATTGCGATCCACACGGATCTGATTGTTGCCCGCGTCAGGTTTGGTGCGGATGTAGAAGCCACCGTTGAACTTGGGTGTCAGCGCTCGCCACTCGAACTTCACCTCGAAGTCAGTAAAGGTCCGCGTGGTGACCAGATGAGGCCGCATGAGGCCGGTAAGGTAGATGACGCCATCCTTGACCTTCCAGTTGTCAGGCCAAGGGTCACCGGTCTTCTGGAGCGAGCACCGCCAGCCAGTGAAGTCGCGTCCATTAAATAGCTCCTCAAAACCCGCATCGGCAGCCTGGACTTCAGGCAAACAAAGCGAAGCGGCGAGACAGACCATCCATGCCAAGAGCTTTTGCATGCGGCGTTTGACGCCTCTGCCCGCAAAGCCTTCATGGTGTTGCTGATAACCCGGGCAGGGCCTTTCTCCGTTACTCGGATGGATCAGACAAAAAGTCACTCGGGCAACCGAAAACCTGCCCCCAGTGCGTTCCACTCGCGCAGCATCGCCTCCACCTCGGCCACCGAGCCGAAGGGCACCAGCATTCGGTATGAGTATTCGCCCGTCCGCAGCCCGGCAGCATCCCGCACCCGGAAGACGCAGTTCCATTTCACAACCCGCTCTTGAATAAAGCGCCAACGCCCGTAGCCCGGCCCGGCGGTGCCGGGTTGCGGCTGCGGTGGCGCAAAGATGCCCATCGCGTGCCGGCCGTCCGTCGTCGCGAGCACGATGGGCCGGGGAATCTCTCCGGGGCCATCCGTGACCGGCTCCAGCTTTCCCGTGCTGGGATTAAACTGCCAGAACACGGAAAACTCTGGCGGCATGTAGCCCGTAAGCGCTTCGAACTGCGCGTAAGTGTGCCGCGCGCCCGTCGGCACGGTGAACGTGACGCGGTAATCCAGTGCCTGATCCCAGCGCCCGCAGCCAATCCGCACGTCCTTCGCGAGCAGGTAGTCCGAGAGCGTGTTGGTATTCCGCGCGAGCTGCCCCGCGCTCCGCTCGCCGGGCGCGAGCCAAAACGCCATCTGCGTGCGCGTGCGGAGGCGGTTGCCGCTGGCGGTGAGCTCCAGCAGGTGGCTCGTCGAGCGCGGCCCGATGTGGTCGCGGCGCGAGCCGGCCTCAGTAGGGTTGAACGTCTCCGCGTTGGCCGTCGCCGTGTTGTCGAACGAGCACGCGGACTGCAACTGCCGCCCGTGGTCCGTGCTGTTGATGAACTCGCGCCCGTCCCACTTGAACGAATCAATCGCGCCCGCCAGGCGTGAAGTGGTCGTGATAACGGCGTCTGACCGACCTGCTCGCGCGCGAATCTCCGCGTCGCCGGAAACCGTCGCCGCCACGCAACTCCAGCCCACCACCAACAGCCAGCCGAGGAATTTCCACATGGGCACTTCGACGGGCTTGTCCGGTGCAGCTTCAGGCAAGTTGGGAAACGGCTGACAGATGAACACCGCAGCGACGGGACGAACGCAGAGGTTGGAGTCTTTCCGCCCCCCCGTTGCCTCACGCAGAAGCACAACGGACGCGACGAAATCAACCGGCTGCGTGGTTCTACTCGGATACCCTTTGCGGCCTTGGCGGCCTTCGCGTGAGGCGCATCCGGCGCGGGCTTGAATCCCCCGGCCCGTTCCGTCAGTCTCCGCCCTGCCCCATGCCTGCCACGCTCACCATCCACGATGAGACCACCGCCGGGCAGAAGGTCCACACCTTCACCCTCGCGTGCCTCACCGAACGCCTGACCGTGCGCGAACTCCTCCGCGCCCGCATCTGGCAGGAAGTGCAGGACCACAACCAGTCCCAGCGCGAGGTCTTCCACGGCCTCGTGCAGCCCACGGACACCGAACGCACGCTCAACGGCTTCAAGTTCAGCCAGCCGCGCCCGCTCGACTGGGAGGAGCAGTTCCGCCGCGCCGTGGAAGCCTTCGAGCGCAATGGCTTCTTCGTCCTCGTGGGCGACCGGCAGGCCGAGCGGCTGGACGAGGAGTTTGAAGTGAAGGCCGACACCGAAGTGAGCTTCGTGAAGCTCACGCCGCTGGTGGGAGGGTGAAACCGACGCCCGCTTCAAGCCAATCTCGACATTGCCCACGCAGCCCGTATCGTCCCTTCCATGAGCCATACCCTGACGTTGGAATATCCCGACACGCTGCCGGAGGCGCTGCACATGAGCGCGCGGGAATTCGAGCGCGAGGCCAAGCTCTCCATGGCGGTGAAACTCTACGAGACGGGCAAGCTCTCCTCCGGCCAGGCGGCGGCGCTGGCGGGCTTCCCGAGAGTCCACTTCCTCTACGAACTGACACGCTTCGGCGTCTCGCCGCAGCAAGTGGACGCGGGGGAACTCGCGCGTGACCTCGCCCATGCCAGCCAAGCCCTCGCTGGTCATTAACACCAGCCCCCTCGTGGCGCTGGCGGCGGCGCTCGATGACTTCGGGGTCATCGGCGAAGCGGCCAATCTCATCGTGCCTGGCGAGGTTTTGGCTGAACTCAAGGCGGGTGCAGGCCGCGATGAAACCGCAAAGATTGTGGAAGCAACCGCCTGTTGTTCTGTGCGGCCCGCCTTCAAAGCCTTGCCGCCTGCCTTGAACAGCGCGCTGGGCGCGGGCGAAGCGGCGGTGATTCACACGGCGCTCACCGAGGGCATCAGCACGGTCATCATTGATGAACGCAAGGGCCGGCGCATGGCGGGGCTGCACGGCCTGCGCGTCACCGGTTCGCTCGGCTTCCTGCTCGCGCTACGCCAGCGCGGATTGGGGCCAACGCTTCCCGACGCCGTGAACCGAATGCGGACCAAGGGCATCCATTTGAGCGACGCCTTGGTTCAAGAGGCGTTGGAATTGGCGGGAGGATTCAAATGATGCTACACGCGGTTAATTGCTTCGAGAACGGATTTGAAGTGAAGGCCGACACCGATGTGAGCTTCGTGAAACTCACGCCGCTGGTGGGTGGGTAAGACAGGAGGCAAATCATGCCTGAGAAACAAACCACGGCAGCCAGCCCATCAGCGAGGGCAAGCGTACTGATTCGCCTGCTGGCTGACGGAATGGACATGGCGAAGATCAAAGCGAAGGAATGGGATTCCGTCCCGGCTTTCGGCGAGATGTTGAAGGCATCGCCGGACGTGCAGCGCGAAATCGTCCGGCAGGCCATCTACTCGACCAGCGCCTCCAACGGCAACGGAACTCCGCCTCCGCTTGCCGAAGACAGCTTGTATCTTCCGGTGCTGGCCGCCGTGCGTGCCAGTCGGCCCATCGAAGCCGAATGGAAACAAATGGGACGCGATGCGGCTCAACGACCAAACAACCTCGTCCGAATGCTGGACGCGCTCTGGCGCAGGCCGCTGGTTCAAGCGGCTAAACGACTGTTCAAGAAGAAGCTTTCGTATTCGGAGGCGGACATCCACTTCATCGCCAGCCGAACTGCCTGGCTCGAAGCCAACACCTCCTACGAAAACGAACTGCTTCCCGAAGTCGTCAGTGCCATTGAGTCGTTTGTCGCGAACGCAAAAACACGCGGCAAACTGGAAGAACCGGTTGACGCGCTGGCTCAAGCAGTCGCCAAGTGCGGCGGAAGCCGCGCCAAGAAAATCCATTGGCGGTTGGTTGAAGCGAAAACAGCTCTGCTCGAACTGCCCGAACCGACAGCAACCCAAGAGCCACAGCCGAGGGAGTGGCTTGCTCAAGACCTGAAACAGAAGGCGACTAAACTCATCCGCGACTTAGAGCCTGTCTGAAAAAGCATGAAAGCTGAGGGATTACGCCAGCCGCCGGAGCATAATCCGTATCAGGGCGACATAAATCCAAGCCGTCGCGCTGGCCTCGCTGCGTTCGTAGTCGCGCA
>Ga0172367_10001449_pt1 | contig 34437 bp, 32 predicted proteins | sample Lak10m_FD_114542 | JGI IMG/M metagenome (GOLD analysis project Ga0172367, IMG submission 114542) | Freshwater microbial communities from Kabuno Bay, South-Kivu, Congo - kab_022012_10m | ecosystem: Environmental > Aquatic > Freshwater > Lake | place: Democratic Republic of the Congo: South-Kivu...
AAGCACATCATGCGCCGCAACGTGGACATGCTCTACATCATCGAAAATAACGGCGTGTACGGGCTGACCAAGGGACAATTCTCCGCGACCGCCGAAAAGGGGCTGGAACTCAAAAAGCAGGGACAGAACATTTACATGCCCGTCGATATCTGCATGGAAGCCTTTGTCTCGAATGCGACCTTCATTGCCCGTTCGTTTGCGGGCAACGCCAAACAGGTGAAGGAGTTGCTGAAAGCGGCGCTCTCGCACAACGGCATCGCCGTGCTGGACATCATCAGCCCGTGCGTGACATTCAACAATCAGGAGAATGCCTTCCATTCCTACTCGTGGGGCAAAGACCACGAAGAACCCCTGCACGAAATTTCCTACATCGCGCCGCGCAATGAAATTGTGCTGGAACGCGAAATGGAAGAAGGCGAAATCCGCGAAGTTGCCATGCACGACGGTTCAGTGGTCATCCTCAAGAATTTGGAGAAGGGCTACGATCCCTCCAACCGTTTCGAGGCGCTACGCGTGATGGAGGAAGCCCAGCAAAACGGCTGGCTGGTGACGGGTCTACTCTACGTGGATACCTCCAAGCCCAACCTGACCGACATGTACAATTTGGTCGATACCCCGCTCAACCGCCTGACCGAAGCCGACCTGCGTCCCGAACGCGCGATGATTGACAAGGTGAATGCGTTGATGTTCTAGGGTGGTTTGAGGGGCTACAGGTTTGATGATTTGAAGGTTTACAGGTTTGAAGGTTGCAAGTTGAAGAGCGTGGATTTGCGTACAGCATTTTCCACGCTCTTCTTTTTTACCTTTTTACCTTTCACTTTTCACTTTTTACTTTTCCACCTTTTTCCTCATCCTTTATAATTCTCCCCATGAAATCTTTGGAACAGGAAATCATCCTCGAATATATCCGCGCTTCAGGTCCTGGCGGGCAGAATGTGAACAAAGTGGCGACGGCAGTGCAGTTGCGCTTTGATGCGCTGAACTCACCGTCCCTTGCCGAAGATGTGAAAACGCGGCTGGTCAAACTGGTGGGTAGACGCATGACCGACGCGGGCGTATTAGTCATCGAAGCCAGCCGCTTCCGCACGCAGGAGAAAAACCGAGAGGATGCAGTCAGCCGCCTATATGAGTTGGTGAGAAAAGCCAGCGAAAAACCCAAACCGCGTCACAAGACAAAACCCACAAAGGCTTCGCAGGAAGAGCGGTTGAAGGGAAAGAAGAAGCGGGGCAGCGTCAAGAAAAATCGCCAGGGTTTGAAAAATACTGTTTCACAGGAGCAGTCATGATCAAGGGAAAAACCGTCATCAAGCGCGAGGTCTACGAAAAACTGGGCAGCGAGAAAGTCATCCGATTTATCGCCGCCAACGTGGAAATCTTCGCCACAGAAAACAAGTTCCAAATGCTGCACCTCGTTGACGGCGGTTGGGTCAACGCCGGGGCAAAGCAACAATACGTCAAGTGGCAGGTTGTGCCTGATTCTGCCGTCCAGCCTCCGCCTCCATCGATTGTGATCGATCTAAATCTTCCATCACAACCTGCTGTTCCCAGCTTGGTGACTGAAATCAAACGCCTGGGAAGAATCGCAACTTTGCTGGTGGACTGGCAAAACCCCAAATGGGGATTTTCTCCCCGCGAAGTAGGTCCGCTGAATGCCTATCCTCACACAGCCACATTTCACGTCATCTGCGATAGTCGAAAAGGTCCACGCATCCCCTTAACAGAGCCGGTATTGGGCTACCTCACCAGGTTAAACGGAGAAAGAACAAAAGAGGGAATTCTTGTTCCAAACGCTGGGTGGATCAACAAGCCAACCGACCCGCCAACCGTCGAAAGGATAACCTGGGCGGCAAATCACGTCATCGTCAAGGAAACAAAGGTATACCTCGGCGTGGAATATTCCAACGTCTATGCTTCAAGTTGTTATGCAGCCAACTTGAACGGGACATTCCTTGAAAGAGATATGCGCCTGATCGTTCATAAATTCAATGCATTTACCATGAAGAGCACCATGATCAAACTCGGAAGGGGCGCGGATTGTTACACCCCGTTCATCACCGACCCCTATATAAATAATGGCGACATGTGGATACGCTCGGATTATCTTGAGATGTGGCCCAGTTTGCCGTTTACACTATCCGATGGGACAAAAATCGTCGAATATGAATTACATGGCTATAAAACCTACGGGCGAAAGGCTGATGGAAGCGCCATCCTCCTCCGCGACCCGGGCGGGTTCAAAACAAACTGGAAAATACAATCGCCCGAAGTGCCCATTTGAACGCGCCATAGCCGTCCAGACAATTTTCATTTAGAAACATCATCAAGTTAGCTTCAAAGGGGGACATTCTACAAGGGATGGTCGTGAAATCGAATTGCAATTCGCTTTCCCGGTCAACTTTTTCGTCTGTCGACCCAAATTTTCCAAATTAACAACAAATTTGGCTAAAACTTAAATATGACATTCGTCACTTGTTTTTGTATGAGTCATTTTGTATGCTGTAACTAACAATTTTGTAAGGCTATTGCAATGTAACTGAAAGGTCAGGACATTTGCATGTATACGCGAAAAGAAACATCGTTTACGGGTTAGCGGAGGAAATTCCAGGGACACTTTTACAGGTTTGATTCAACATAAATTACAGGCTATCCAATATTTTTTTTACTCAAAATCCGAAATAGATTTTTAAGTAGATTTTAGACGGTAAATAAATAAGGAAATAAAACTTGGAATAAAAATTGATTCAAGAATAGATTATTTATGTATGGAGTAGAGTAAGCATGGGCAACGTGGTGCAAAATCTGGCTGCAAAAATAAATATATCGCACGACGAGTTTATTGGTGAAATGCGAAAACGCGGATGTAGTGAGCCAACCGCAATTAAAATATGGAACGGTACCTATGAAGACTTCGAGCAATTCAAAGATAACGACCTATTTCTCATCAATTTGAGGAAAGCAGCTGATGTGTTGCGGGTAACAACAGGGACTTTGTTGCCAAAATAAAATTAGACTGCCAGGCGGGAAAAGCTCCGCGGGCAAATCAAGAGGCGCGCTATGCAAAACGAAGTTGGCTTGGACTCAATACAAAATGATGATCCCAATTTTCTGTGTCATGTACTGGAAGGCAGACACATCTACTATTTTGCCAAACGCTTGATGGATATTATTCTTGCCGCGACCTTGCTGCTCTTATTTCTGCCGCTGATGCTCTGCATCGCAACTCTTATTTTCATTTATTCGCCAGGTCCAATATTTTTCAAGCAGGAAAGAGTGGGCGCAAAGAAACTGGTGCGCGACGGGCATTTCTACTGGAAAAAGGTCAATTTTCAATGTTATAAATTTCGAACCATGCGGGTGAATGCGGATACAACTGTGCATCAAGCTTACGTCAAGGCATTAATCGAAAATGATGAGGATAAAATGACCGCCTTGCAGGGGGCGCCAACACAACCGCGAAAACTGGTAAATGATTCAAGGCTTATCCGTCCCGGCAAAATTTTGCGGAAGTTAAGTCTCGATGAATTACCGCAATTCTGGAATGTATTACGCGGAGATATGAGCCTGGTCGGTCCCAGACCGGCAATTCCATACGAAGTAGAAATGTACAAATACTGGCACAGACGCCGCCTGGAGGCACAGCCAGGGATTACGGGATTGCAACAGGTAACGGCACGCTCCACCGCCGATTTTGATCAACAAATCCAATTCGACATCGAATATATCCAGAAACAATCCTTATGGCTCGATATAAAAATCATTGTCAAGACCCCGTTTGCTGTCATTTTAACAAAAGGGGCATATTAACATCTAAGTATGGAGGAAAAAATGAAAATCGTAAAAGTAGGCATCATTGGATATGGATATTGGGGACCGAACCTGACGAGAAATTTCTACGAGCTTTCCTCGGCAGAGTTGGTCGCGGTTGCAGATTTAAATACCGACCGCTTGAAGCAGGCGCTCTCCAGGTACCCACACGTCACCGTCAAAAGCGATTACCACGAACTGTTTGAGCTCGGCTTGGATGCGGTTGTCGTCGCCACTCCGCCTGCAACCCATTTCCGAATCGCGAAGGAATGTTTAGAGCATGATCTGCATGTGCTCGTCGAGAAACCCATAACGCTCAACAGCGAAGACGCCGCAAAGCTCGTCGATTTGGCTGATGCCAAAGGACTGACGCTGATGGTGGGGCACACCTTTGAGTACAACTCGGCTGTACACGCATTAAAAAACTATATCGACAGCGGAGAACTTGGCGAAATCTACTATCTTGACGCCGCGCGGCTAAATTTAGGCTTGTTCCAGCGTGACTCGAACGTGCTTTGGGACCTGGCGCCGCATGACATTTCAATTTTGCTCTATTTGTTGGGGAAAAAGCCCATCTCAGTCAGCGCGCAGGGAACGCCATGTGTTTTCAGCGGCATTTACGATGTTGCATACCTAAACATGATCTTTCCCGGCAATATCCCCGCATATGTGCATGTCAGTTGGCTCGACCCCTGCAAAGTGCGCCGCATCACAGTTGTGGGCAGTAAAAAAATGGCTGTCTACAATGACATAGAATCCGAACAGAAAATCAAAATTTATGATAAGGGCGTCGACGCGCCGCCTCCCTACACCAATGGCGGATTTGGCGAATTTCAATGCAATTACCATTCCGGAGACATCACCATTCCAAACATTCGCTTTGTCGAGCCTTTACGCCAGGAATGCCAGCATTTTCTCGAATGCATCCTCGAAAACAAAAAACCGATTAGTTCCGGGCAGGATGGATTGGAGGTTGTCAAAATTCTCGAAACAGCACAACGTTCAATGACAAACGGACAAACACAGGAGGTACTCACATGGTGACCGCTGAATTTGCGCGCATCTCGCCCGATGTTAAATTAGGAAACGACGTCAGAATCTACGCCTTCGTCAATTTATACGGATGCGAGGTCGGAGACGAAAGCAGAATCGGAACATTCGTCGAGATTCAAAAAGGGGCAAAAATCGGAAAACGGGTAAAGGTTTCCAGCCACACCTTTATCTGCGAGGGTGTAACCATCGAAGACGAGGTTTTCATCGGGCATGGCGTTATGTTCATCAACGACAAATATCCGCGCGCTACAACCACCGACGGGAACTCTCAAACCGAGGAAGACTGGGAATGTATTCCGACACGAATCGAAAAAGGGGCATCGATTGGCAGCAATGCCACCATTCTATGCGGTGTGACGGTGGGAGAATATGCGATCGTTGGCGCAGGCAGTGTCGTCACCCATGACGTTCCGCCCAAAGCAGTAGTGGCAGGAAACCCAGCCCATCTCATCCGAATGATCGAATCAGCATAAGAGGCTAACATGAACATCCCGCAAATCAATTTATCCATCCAACATCAAAGCCTGCGCGCAGAAATCAACCAGGCTATTCAGGGCGTTTTGGATCGTGGAGACTTCATCCTCGGTCATGATGTATCCGCACTCGAAGAGGAATTCGCCGCTTACTGTGGCGCAAAATACGCAATAGGAGTCGACAACGGGCTTTCGGCTCTCGAGTTGAGTTTGCGCGCGCTCGGGGTTGGCGAAGGGGACGAGGTCATCGTCCCGACACACACCTTCACCGCAACAGCAGCGGCTGTAACGTTCAGCGGCGCAAAACCAATTTTCGTGGATGTTGACCCCCAAACGTGGTTGATCGATGTAAAAAAGATCGAAGAAGCGATCACCCCTCGCACAAAAGCGATCCTTCCAGTTCATCTTTACGGTTTGCCCGCTGACATGAGTGAAATTTTGAGTATCGCAGACAAGCACAATCTGGTCGTGGTCGAGGATTCCTGTCAGGCGCATGGAGCCATATACAAGGGCAAACGCACAGGAAACTTGGGACACGCAGCAGGCTTTAGTTTTTACCCCACGAAAAACCTTGGCGGCTGCGGCGACGGCGGCATGATCACCACCAACGACGAAAAAGTAGCAGAGACTGCCCGCGCATTACGCAACTGCGGACAAAAAACCAAAAATGTCCACGAGCTACCCCCTTTCAATCACAGATTGGACAATTTGCAGGCGGCTATTTTGCGCGTCAAACTGCCCCATCTCGATGGATGGATAGCTTCACGACGAAAATTGGCTTCGTTATACGACAAACTCCTGGCAAAATCCAATATAACTCTCCCGCACGAACCGTCGGATCGTCAACACGTCTACCATCTTTATGTGATCCGCGCGCAAAATCGTGACGCGCTTCAGGCATATCTCAAGGAGCATGGAGTCGGCACAGCAATCCATTACCCGAAACCTGTCCATCTCCAGCCATTTTTCGCCCAAGGAAATTCCCAATCAGGAAGGTTCCCCGTCGCGGAAAAGCTATGTGACGAGATTCTTTCCCTGCCCATGTACCCGGAAATGACTGAAGAACAAGTGGGGGTTGTTGCGGCTGAAATTATGGGAATGCGCAATCCCGCATGAGATGTCTCGCGTCAGTCTCAAAAGAGCGTTCTATCGCTCGGTACTACCGGAAACTATATGCCGGCGCTTACGCGCCGGCATAAATGCTGACTTTTATCAAACTTGGAAAAATACTTTCAGCCTGTTTTATCTGTGCGTGTTCTCTGCGAAAAATACGGACCCAGAAGCACTCTCAAAGAGGAACTATAAATGTCCAGGCTAGGCGAAACAAAAACTTCAGTCGCAAAGGAAAAATTGGCAGGCGAAGCCAATGAACCCCAAGTAAACAAGGCAGAAACCATGCCCAGAGATCAGAACGACAGGGTTTCGCTTCGTTTTTACAAAGACATACTGCTGTCATCCATTTGGGTCATATTGGCATTTATTGCCGCCGGCATCGGCATTGCATATATCACAACCCTGCTGATTACTCCAACCTACCAGATTACCACCACGCTTATGGTGAGCAAAGTAAACATAGAACAAATGTCGAGTTACGAAGCGCTCGTAATCAGCAAAGATCTGGCGCGCGCCTATGTGGAAACAATCACCAGCCGGGGTGTACTGGGTCAAGTAAGCGCGCTTCTCGACTCAAGGGTAAGCGCCGAAGAGTTGGGAAAGTCGGTAACCGCCACTCACATAATCGACACGCAACTTATGGAAATCAGCGTCGAACATTCGGATCCGCAACTTGCGGTGGAAATTGCAAACAAAGTGGCAGAGGTATTTTCAAATCAAATCAAAAAAGAGCAAGACGAACTTGTAGACGCCCAAGATGACGAAATAAAAATGCAGTTACTGGAAGCCGAGAAGGAAATTACCCGCTTGCGGGAAAATTTACAAGACCAATCGCTCCAGATCTATAACCAAAGAGTCGAAACAATTAACGAAGCCATAAAAGACTCCAGAGAGCAAATCGAGAAGCTCGACCAGGAAATAATTCCGCTACAAGCGAAATACCTGCCGCCAATATCCGAGCAAATCGAACTCGCCAAGAAGGAGACGCGCAGAGAAGAGCTTTACACATCACTGATGCGATACCAGGAGGAATTGGCGCTGCTCACCTTACGGGGTCCGACATTCGACTCCGGAGACTTTACATCCAGCCAAGATTACATTCTTCTCAATCAAAACCAGAACACGCGCGTTAATTTACTGGAAAGCCATCAAAACTTGAGGATAACAAGAATGCTAAATCGGCTCACGGTAAGGCAAGTCAAGCAACCCGTTGTACCTGAGTCGCCCATTCGCCCAAAGTTAAGTCTAAATCTGGCGCTTGGATTTGCAGCTGGTCTGCTTTTTTCGATGATCTATATCTTTATCGCCAAGTTGGATGGAAGCTAGAACAAGGCAAGAAACCCACGCAATTTATTTCTACTGATTCTAATTACCCCAAAAACTGGAAAGAAAGGAAAAAAGTCAAGTGCATGCGCCACAAATCGTCTACTGCCTGGGTGCATTTTTTTTCATCGGCTATTTAATTTCCAGAGCAGAAAACAAGTGGTTCATCTCGGCAATTTTCTTGTGGTTGTTCAGCACACCCATACTTGGAGATCAATATTATCCAATTGCGATTCATTTTGCCGGCGTCGATTTTCAGCCAAACAGGCTTCTCTTTCTATTTTTCTTTGCGGTAGTCTGCATAATTATCGTCCAAGCCAGAGCAGAAAGAAAGTCCCTGTTGGATATCACTATATACCGCTTGAGATACTACGAATTATGGATGATTGTTTACATTTCAATCACAATACTGACCATCGTATTCAACTATAGCGAATTGGGGGCGCAGGCGGTTGTCGTCAACACCATAAAATTATTGACATTTTTGTTGGTATATTTTTTTTCGCGCGAGCATGTCTCGCCAGCAGACTTTCGCCTTCTGGCGATTGCCATTGTCAGCATCGCTGCTCTATCTGCTATGGCAGGAGTCTATCAATTTTTTGGAGACCCGAATTTCTTCAGAGTCGGAGCAATACGCCCGGCGTTTGGAGTTTACATGCGCGCAAACGGATTTTTCTATTCGGAATATGAACAGGGAATATTTCTAACGATAGCCTTGATTATTGGCATGCTGACCATCGATAATGATCTATGGAAGACCCTCATGGTTGCCACGCTTCCCGCCGGAGTTTTTTTCACCATGCATAGAGCCAGTTGGGCAATTTTGGCAGTGGCGCTTGGAATGATCCTGATCAGGGATTTTCGCAAAACTTATTTGTGGATTTTTACAAGCGCAATTGTAGCAGTCTTTGCGGCTTTCCTAGTCATGAACACACAGTTACAACGAAACTACACCGGCAGTTTCCTGGAAGAAATGATAAATGTGCGCGTTGAAGACAATACCTGGGATGTACGACTAACTTATAACCAATTTGCCATCGACATGTTGCAAAAATATCCGCTTGGAATCGGGGATTACACTTCAGGTATTTACTACAGGGAGACATATAAAATGTCCCTGGATTTTATGGAAGGAACCCCGTTAATCGTTCACAACGGTTTCCTTTCGGCTGGAGTGGTGTATGGTGTCGCCGGGATGGTTTCCTTTATATTATTCATAATTTCCCTGCTAATCCACTATCTGAAAAAAGGCTTGTGGCTTTCAAACATCGGATTTATGGTTGCCCTGATCATGCTCTCCTTTTTCATTATCAACATGACCCAGGACTTCTCGTTTCTTGGAGACACGATCGGACTCTTCTTTGGGTTACTGATAGGCGCCTCCCTCTCGCTCAGCCACTGGAGTGAAAATTCCCGCAGAGCAAACCCCAACATTATTCACAGCACAATAAATCAGAGCAGGGAGATGATGCCATGAGGCTGAAAACCTTCACGGAAAAGTTAATCATGTTATGGAAAGACCCTAGACTGCGGCAGTCCTCCATACTGTTGGGATCAATGGTATTGGCAATGGGAGTGAATTTCATTACCAGCATTATAGTCGCTAGACAGTTGGGACCGGAAAGCTATGGAAATGTAAAATTCATACAGATTATATGGTCGCTACTAACGCTTCTTTTTTCCTTCGGCTTTTTTCATTCCGGCAGCAGGGTGCTCGTGATCGAGAAAGAGCCTGACAGTATTCGCGAAATCATCGGGGCGGTTCTCTTTATCTCCTTTCTTACAGGAACCAGCCTCAGTATACTAACCGCTATACTTGCGCTGCCCATCGATATTTTTTTTCATACCCAAGTCGCAAACGATATGATCCAATTATCGCCATTGGTGCTCGTAATGTCCGTATACACAGCCTTGACCTTGATCCTTCAGGGAGTCAACAGAATTTACCTGTTGGCTATTCTAAATGCAGTTCCCGTATTGCTTTATTTAGTTTGCATTCTTGTCCTCTCGCATTTTCATTTACTTACAACCGTAAGAGTTTTACTATCGAACCAGACATCATTTCTAGTGGTGATATTATTCGGCATCCTGCGATTAAGACCTTCTTTCAAATCAATGAGATATTGGTGGAAACTGGTGAGAAAACACAACAAGACCTATGGGGGACCTGTCTATCTTGGGTCACTGGCAAATGTAGCTTCTTCCTATGTTAACTCACTGGCAATTTCATATTGGATGGATAATGCCTCGATTGGTTTTTATTCCCTGGCAACTTCCCTTACAGAACCCTTAAAGTTGATACCCAATGCCGTTGCGACTTCCTCGTTTCGCAGTTTTGCCAGTCAAAAAAAAATCCCCACAAAGGTTTTTGTGGCGACGCTTGTTTTTTCGCTATTAGCCGTATCTGCCGCGCTACTGTTCTTTGGACAACCGCTTTCCTGGGTATACACAAAGGACTTTGCGGAAGTGGGGACCATGGCGCGCGCGCTAGCCGCGGGAGCCATTTTGAGCGGGCTTGGCGACTTCATCAATCGATTCCTGGGCGCGCACGGAAAAGGAAACGCGCTGCGCAATGTTGCCTATCTTGTTGGTGGGGTAAATGTTGCCGGCTTCTTTCTATTAATTCCGTTATGGGGGGTGTGGGGCGTCATTTCCACTTCCGTTTTGGGAGGATTCGCCTATCTCCTGTTCATGTACGGCTACTACCGTAAACATATATCAGTCACAAATGCTGGAAGCGGCGAAGAACAAGCAACCCCGGCAAACATAAATTCATCAAGCAGGCAGACTTCCCAGTCTTACACTGCCAAAATTGTCATCCTGCTGGATTCCTTTGGCTTTCCAAACGGCATGGCGGCAACCCGCCGCGTTCAATTGATTGCGAGAATGCTGATTGCGAATAATTTTCAGGTAAATGTATTATGCGCTCGCGCGCTCGAAAAACAGCCTGTAGTGATCAATGAGAACGCCAAAGGAGTTTACGAGGGGATTTCGTTTGAATACACAACGGGAACCACCATTCGTCCAAATAGCTTTTGGGCGAGGAGGTATTTCGATGTCAAAGGAATAGTCATTGCATTAACCCGCCTTGCAGTTTATCGCGCAAAAGGGCAGGTCGATTGCATCTATTATTATGGGAATATTTTGCAGAACACCCTTAATCGCTGGATATTCTATTTGGCAGCCAGAATGTTAAGGATTCCGATCATCACCGATATAAGCGAATCCCCATGGACATTAACCCAGCAGGGAAATTGGTCTGACCGCCTTCTTTCTCCAATAAAAGGAGTTAATGGCGTCATCTTGATCTCTAAATTTCTAAAGGACTGGGTAACCGAAGAGGCAGCAAGGAAACAAAGAATAATTCCTGTTTTGTACCTACCTGTGCTGGTTGACCCCAATGAATGCTGTGAGGTCAGAACAAACGGGCAGGAATCGAGCATGTCGGTTTTATTTGCCGGCTCGGACCGTAACACCATCGAATTTATTATACGCGCGATGGAAAAGGTATGGTTGGAGTATCCGCAGTGTAAACTCATCATCACGGGATTTGAAACGAACAAACCCCAAAGCTTTTGGCTAAAACAACTCAGCCAGCAAACTTCCACACAGGGGAAGATGATTCTTGCAGGCTATCTGCCTCGCTCGGAGCTCGTCGAGTTGTATCACAATGCATCCGCACTTTTAATACCCCTATTTGACGATATTGGTTCCCGCGCAAGATTCCCAACAAAGATCGCCGAATATTTGTGTTCCGGTACTCCAATTGTGACTTGTCGGGTCGGGGAAGGCGAACAATATCTAACGGATGGAGTAACTGCGTACATGAGCGAACCGGACAACGTCGAACGCTATGCCGACAAAATCCTCGAAGCCATCTCCCCGCAAAATTGGGATAAAACCAGAGAGGTCGGAAAAAGGGGGCAGAAAGTGGCGATTAAATTCTTCGATGTTTCTAATTATAAAGACGAAATTATGGATTTTTTCTCTTCAGTCTGCAAGCACGCCGAAACAACATAAAGTTAGATCAAAGGATTTGGAATGAAAAACAAGCCAGAAAATTACCCAACCATTTCCATCATCATACCAACATATAATCGCGCTGGTACTTTACCGCGGGCAATTGATAGCGTACTGAAACAGGACTACGATAACTGGGAGTTGGTAATTGTCGATGACGGCTCGATGGATAACACCTCCGAAATCCTGGCGGGCTATCGCGACTCACGTATCACGGTTGTAAAACATGCTCAAAATCAAGGGGTTACGGCAGCCGAGAATACGGGGTTGGATACCATGCATGGGACATGGTTCACTTTATTGGGCAGCGATGATGAAATCATTCCGACTGGATTGAGCGCCATGCTCAAGGTCGCCCAAATGGATCCTTCTCTCGATGCAATTACCTGTAACTGCATTAATTCTGTAACGGGACAATTTAGCGGGCTTGGACTAAATCATGATCAATATCTGGGCTTTGAAACGATGGTGAGATATTGTTCGGGAGAGCACTGGGGGATAACGAAATCCACGCTGCTTGAAGGGCGCCGATTCAACGAACAGATCCCTTCCGAAAATATACTCTGGTACAAAATCAGCAAACAGGCAAAACGCTACTACCTGCATCAGGGACTGCGCATATATCATACCGAAGGTGATGACCGAATTTCCAATGCAAATTTTCAAAAAAGCCTTAAACTTAAAAAAAGAATATTTCGAGCCATTCTGGACGAAAAGGAATATATCGAAATACTAGAACGGTATTGCCCCAGTGAATATATCGTTGTAATGTTCAACATCGCATTGGTCAGCATTCTTGATAAACGCAGGCAGGACGCAATAAAAGCATATCGAGCGCTTAGGCGTTTCGGCGCGATTCAACGCTCTGCCCTGATATTATCCGGTTTGATTTTTGGTCCGTGGTGGATGGAAAAGACATATAAACTGTTGACAAACTTAAGATTCCGAAAGCAGGTTTACCTTAATGCGAAATAAAGTTTTGATATTAACCGACAGCCTGGAAAATGGCGGGGCTGAACGCCAGATGTCCCTGCTTGCGAAATACATACCCGCAGGATGGAGTTGTCGTGTTTGGAGTTTGAACCAGGGTCCATTTGAGAAAATTCTGCGCGAAAACGGCATTGATGTAGAGGTAAGGGAGCGTTTCTGGCGATGGGATATTACCCCTGCCGTAAGTTTGTGGCGAATCATCGACCAATGGAAACCAGACATTATCCACTCCTTTGGCTATATGGGAACACTAATGGCAGTGTTGCCATCAAAATTATTTCACATCCCATTGGTGGATGGCACGATCCGTCAGGCGAATATTCCATACCGGAGAGGTAAAGTTCTAAAATGGGCATTACGCTGGGCGGATCGCATCATTACGAACAGCCAGGCGGGTTTGGAGGTTTTTGAGATTGATTCAAAACGAGGGCGGGTGGTTCGGAATGGATTTGATGCCGCTCGCATGAGTACAAAGAATTTCGTTAAGAAGGAAAAAGAAGAACCATTTACCGCAATCATGGTTGGACGAATGCAGCCCGTAAAGGACTACACAACCTATTTCAACGCAATGCGTTTATTGGAGGAAAAGAATATCAAATGTAGATTCATCGCAATGGGCGATGGTCCCCAACGGCAATTATTCATGAAAAAAAACGGGGATCTGATTGAAAAAGGATTGGTAATATTTCCCGAACCCACCCTTGAGGTCTTGGGGTACGTCCTTAATTCGCACGTTGGGGTGCTCATGACTACAGACGGACATGGTGAAGGGATTTCCAATGCGATTATGGAATATATGGCATGTGGATTACCTGTCGTATGCAGTAAAGGCGGCGGCAACCACGAAATCGTCGTTCACGAACAAACGGGGTTCATTATAGAGTCGGAAGATCCAAAAATTCTGGCTGAAAAATTGCTTTGGCTGATGAATCACCCTGATATTGCAAAAAAAATGGGAGCGACGGGCAGGGAGCGCATCGAGCGGGAATTTACAATAGAAAAGATGGTAAACAATACATTTTCTGTTTACCGCGAAGTACTCCCCCATTCCCACCAGGACAACCAGAAAGTTTCAACTACAGACTAAAGGAGCTATCATGGATATCGCAATTATCATAACCTACCGATGTAATTCCAAATGTTCGATGTGCAATGTGTGGAAAAATCCAAGTATCCCGAGTGAAGAAATTTCACTTGAAACTTTGAAGAAAATCCCCGGCGGACAGCACACCATCAACCTGACTGGCGGAGAACCAACTCTACGCGCAGACCTGATGGAAATCGTGGACATACTCCATCCAAAAACTACAAACCTTGAAATCAGCAGCAACGGGCTTCTTCCGCATAAGTTGGAACCCATTATTCAAAAGTACCCCGACATAAAAATACGTTTTAGTCTGGAAGGTTTTGAGACGGTTAACAACATGATTCGAGGAGAGAAGGATGGGTTTACTATAAAGACAAACGGGTTGCTGCGCTTAAAGGAATTGGGAGGAACCGACCTGGGGTTTGCAGTCACCATCCAGGACGATAATGTTGCCGATGTGGTTAATCTCTTTCGCTTTGCGGAAAAACATGGGTTCGAACTATCCACATCCACACTACACAATGGCTTCCAATTCTACAAGAATGACAACTTCCCCTATGACCGTCTCAAAGTCGCCCGCAGCATCGAGGAATTAATTACTGAACAGCTTAAAACGGGCGATATCAAGAACTGGTTTCGCGCGTACATGGGCTTGGGATTAATTGCAAAAGTTTTGGGAAACAATCGCCTTCTGCCATGCGAAATGGGATACGTTTCGGCATTCATCGATCCCTGGGGGAAAGTTTATGCATGTAATGTCCGACCAGATGTTTACATGGGCGACCTAAATAATCAGACATTGGACGAAATTATGACCAGTCCTGCCGCTGAAGAAGCGCGGCGGAAAGTGGATCAATGCAAACAAAATTGCTGGATGGTGGGCTCTGCAAAATCGGCAATGCGGCAGTCGAAATTCACCAAACTACCGCGCTGGCAACCCTTTATCTGGGTATTGAAAAATAAAACCAAAGTAACGATGGGACAACCCATAGATTTCAGAAAATATATAAATTACTCCCTGCCCGCCGAAACCATACCGACACCCGTCAGAAGCTCCTACTTGAATCAACAGGCGGAACGAATCGTCCAAAAAAAGGAGGATAAGCATTACGATCTGGGAGAATTTATGAACAAATGAAAATAGCCCACCTTCGAAGGATTACACGATGAAGATATTGATGTGTAGTAGTTTCTATTACCTGCGCGGCGGGTTGGAAAAATATATGTTCGAATTGATTGAATTGCTCGAAAGGCACGGGCATGAGGTCATTCCTTTTTGCATGGATCACGCGGAAAATTTCCCCACCCCGTATTCCGAATATTTCGTAAGCCATATCGACTATCCAGCGATATTACGAAAGCCAAAATTAGGTTTGATGTTAAAGGCGGTGGAACGCTTATTTTTTTCATCCGAAGCAAGGCGCAAGATCAAGCAGATCATCGAAGATACAAAGCCCGATATTGTTCATGTTCACGGCATCGGTCACGAAATTTCGCCTTTCGTTCTAAAAGTCGTTAAATCATTCAACATTCCCGTCGTCCAAACCCTTCACGATTATGGGCTGCTATGCCCCAACACCAGTTTTGTTTCGCATGGAGAAGTATGTGAGCGGTGCAAAGGCGGGCGTTATTACAACGTTGTTTTGAGACGTTGCAAACGAGATTCCCTGCCCGCCAGTTTATTGGCTTGCGCCAGCCAGTACGCATACATGATCACAAATATCTACAAGCAAAACGTGGATGTTTACATCTCTCCAAGCAGTTTCTTGAAAAGGAAATTGCTGGAACACGGAATAAAAAAAAGAATTGTCGAGGTTCCCAACTTCATAAACTTGGACAGTTGTCAGCCTGGTGTGGAAAATACAGGTTACTGTATTTATGCAGGCAGGCTCCTGTCCATCAAGGGAATACGGACTTTGATGGACGCCGCCAAACTGGTTCGACACATAAAGATTCTAGTCGCAGGCGACGGCGAACTTGCAGATGAGATTCGAGCAATAATCGCCGAAGAAAAACTCGATAACGTCAAACTTTTGGGCTATGTCGCATCAGACGAACTGATGCGACTGATGAGTTCATCCAACTTCATGACATTCCCGTCAGTGTGGTACGAGAATTACCCAATGAGCATCATCGAATCTTTTGCCTGCGGGAAACCTGTCATCGCATCCAACATTGGCGCGCTCCCGGAACTGGTAATTAACGGTCAAAATGGATTGCTTTTCGAGCCGGGACACCCCGAGCAGCTTGCCGCCAGAATGCAGGAGCTTTTTGATCACCCAGAAAAAGCCGTTGAAATGGGAAAACGCGGACGTGAAACCGTTGTTATCAATAACGACCCTGAATCTCATTACCGGCAAATCATGAAAGTTTATCAAGACCTCCTTGGCGTCTCTGCAACGATAAATCAACACTCTGGAGTAACAACATGAAAATCGCATACCTGGGTGTGAAAGGGTTGCCCTCAAAAAGTGGAACGGAAAGGGTGCTTGAAGCGGTCGTGAAAAGGCTGGCTGAAAAATTCGACATCACCGTTTACTGCGCATCCGATTACACACCGCCCGACACGAAACATGAAGGCATAAGGCTGATCAGGATTCCCACGCTTAAAGGCAGGCATTTGAAACCGATATCCCTGGGAATCCTCAGCACGCTTCACGCGATATTCCTTGGAAACTATGACATTGTTCACGTACACGGAGTTGAAAATTGCTTCTTGCTTCCGTTGTTGCGCCTGCGATACCGGGCAATTTCCACCTCACACGGCGCCCCTGGGAGAATGCCCCTAAGCAAGTGGAGCCGCACCGAACATTTTTTGATACGCACGACAGAGTATCCCTTCCTATACCTTTCTAGCTATGCAACCGCCGTTTCGATTATGGATAAAAAGTATTTTCAGGAGCAATACAAAAAAAAGACCATCTACATCCCAAACGGAGTTGATCAGGAGACAGAAATCAACCACGGAGCGGCACAGCAGGTCATTGCCTCACTGGGGCTTGCCCCGCATTCATTTTTGTTATTTATTGCCGGGCGCATCATCGAAAGAAAAGGCTGCCATTTATTGCTTGAGGCGCTCGATCAACTGGACGAAAAAATCCCCGTTGTCATCATCGGCGACATGGAACAAGCGCCCTCGTACAGTCAAAAACTAACGAAACTCGCCCACGGGCATCCGGTGAGTTTCGTTCCAGCAATTGCAGATAAAAGTATCCTAATGGGAATACTGGGGTTATGCAAAATCTTTGTCTTTCCATCCACCGCCGAGGGAATGTCGATCATGCTAATGGAAGCCGCTTCTCTTGGAATCCCCATGATCTGCTCCGATATTCCAGAAAACAGGGAAGTTCTCGATACCCATGTTACATATTTTCGCTCAGAGGATTCTGTCGACCTTGCAAAAAAAATTTCCTGGGCGCTGGAAAACCAAAAAGAATTAGAAAGCCTGGCGCAATTTGCCAGGGAATGGACAAAAGAACATTTTTCCTGGGATTTAATCGCTGCAAAGTACGAATTGCTCTATCGAAAGTGTATGAACGGCGAAGCGGTAGATGACGCATCCATGATGTAGCCATCTCATAGATTTTTAGTCTTCGGATGATGAAAAAAACGGAAAAAATTCCTTCACAAATTGAAACAGGTTGAAATGTCAGCAAACACATTACATCCAACAGAAAACCCTGCGTTTGAAAATCTGCGAATATCGGAAGATATGGACGACCCAGATTGGGACGAATTCCTCGCAAAAACACCTGGCGGGCATCATGTTCAAACGAGTCGCTGGTCGCTGGTAAAAAACGTCCTACACTGGAAGACCCTGCGGCTGGTTGCCAGCGATTCACAGGGAATTTTATGCGGCGCACAACTGCTTATTCGCCCAATTACATCGCTAGTAAGAGTAGCGTACCTCACCAAAGGACCAGTTATACGGGAAGGCAGCCCGCCAATCGCGCAGGAGTTTCTGCAAACAATTGTTCGAACTGTTCAGAAAAGAAATATACAACTTTTGGCGGTTCAACCGCCAAATAATGGACAGGAAATAACGAATTTTTTACCGCGCATGAATTTTCGCCTTTGCCCGCTCGATTTAGGACCGACGGCTTCGATTGTTCTTGATTTAAGTCCAGAACCCGAACAACTGCTTAAGGGAATCAAACGCCAGACCCGGCAGAATATCCATCGCGGCGAAAAGGCTGGTTTGCTGGCGCGTGAAGGCGGAGCGCCCGACCTGAAATCTTTTTACGCCCTGCACCAAGCCACCGCCAAACGCCAATCTTTTTTGCCTTATTCTTTCGAATATTACACTGTCATGTGGCATGCATTTCAATCCATTGGAGATATTGGGCTGGTGATTGTTGAGCATAACGAAGAAATGGTTTCGGCGCTCTTACTTGTCGCATTTGGCGATACGGTTACAGCAAAGATTTTGGGCTGGTCCGGTAAATATGCGGATTTGCGCCCAAACGATATGGCGTTTTGGAACGCGGTTCTCTGGTCGAAACGACGCGGATATCGCTATTTTGATTTCGAAGGTATCGACCAACGGAGCGCGCAGGCTGTGCTTGCAGGAAACGCTCTGCCGGACGACTTGCGGCATTCGCCAGATTTCATCAAAATGGGCTATGGCGGACGGGTGGTCACATACCCCCCAGCATTCGACTTCGTTCCCAATCCCCTGCTGAGGTGGGCTTACACACAGTTTTCATCCCAAACGGGGGGACGGTCAGTCATTTCAAGGGTTGCCGAACAAATCCGCAAGGTAAGATAATCCACGGAAAGATGTATGAGTGATTTTAAATTGCACGTTGGCGAAACAAACGATGAAGAATGGCGGGCTTTTGCCGCTGCGCAAAGCCCTGTAAATATTTTTCATCACCCGGCATGGAGTCAGCTACTCAAGGAATGCTACGGACACCGCCCGATCGTTCTCAGCCTGCGCGACATAAACGGGACCATACATGCCGCACTTCCCATGATGGAGATTAATCGCCCCCTCCAAAAACGCCGTTGGATATCCCTGCCTTTCAGCGACCACTGCGCCCCATTATCGTCCAACGCAGTTGCCCTCGCCGAACTGACCGACTTGATCAAGCGCCTTGCAACAGATCAAAGATCACCTCCAATTGAAGTCCGCTGGGATATTTGTGGCGGGAACCTTCCACCGGATTACGTATTGCACGCACTCGCATTGAACCCTAATTTCGAGAAGGTCGCGGGCGGCATCCACCATTCGCATCTGCGAAATGTACGCGCCGCCCAGTCGAATGGGATTCAAATCAGGCACGGGGTCGGGCAAGAGGAACTATCCACTTTTTACGACCTCCACCTTCAAACCCGCCGCAGAAAAGGGGTTCCTATTCAGCCGATCCATTACTTCAACATGCTGAACGAGTCCATCCTCCAAAAAGGTCTGGGGTTTATTTCACTGGCATATCATGGCGACAAATGCCTTGCGGGGGCGGTCTTTTTACATTGGAAAGACACCCTCACATACAAGTACGGAGCCTCAAGCGTCTTGGGGCAGCCGCTGCGCCCCAATCATTTAATTTTTTGGGATGCAATTCAATGGGGATGTCAAAATGGATACACCATCCTGGATTTTGGGCGCACCGATTGTGAAAACACCGGATTGCGCGCTTTCAAGAGTCGCTGGGGCGCGCGCGAGTTTCCGCTGCGCTATTCCAATTTCCCGTCGCCAAAAGAAAAAAATATCCAAATGGGCTTATTGACAACAATAATCAATACCTTGATACAAAAAACCCCGGCTTGGACGGGCAGATTAATCGGCGAAATCTATTACAGGTACCTTGGCTAATGTCAAATCTTTGGAGTGAAAACCACCCACGTAATTTTTGGCAATGTCAGCAGGATTTCTCTGCTAACATCTGGGAAGATATCATTGCCAAATCATTTCCTCTGCTCGAACTGAATACAAACCAGCGCGACGTGGATACTATCCTGGCGTTGACTCTTGGCGAAGCCCGGTTTGGAGCAGATCATTGGACTTTCAGCCTTCCCAAAAGGGTGTATTACTTATTAAAGCCTATTATTCCCCGCGGCATAACCCGCCCCCTTCGACGGATATATCACCACGCAGCCAAAAAGGACATCAATACGCAATGGCTTATAGAACCGCGCTATGTCAATTTCTTATGGAATATCATGGCAAATCTTCTGCTCTTGGTTCCGGGGCAGGAAATTTTCATAAAATCGCTGTGGCGCCAGAATTACCGCTATGCCCTTGCGCTAACGCACGACATCGAAACACATATTGGTCAAGGATTTATTCGCGCCGTGGCAGACCTGGAGGAAGGGCTTGGCTTCCGATCTTCCTTTAACTTTGTCCCCAAGGATTATCGCATTGACATGAATCTGGTGGACGAACTGCAAAGGCGCGGCTTCGAAGTTGGCATACACGGATTAAAACACGACGGCAAACTATTTAATTCGCGCCCAAAATTTGAGCGCAGCGCGCTTGAAATAAACCAATACCTAAAACATATTGGCGCGGTCGGCTTTCGCTCCCCCCTTACCCAACGCAATCCCGAATGGATGCAATCGCTGGAAATCGAATATGATCTTTCATTCTTCGACTCCGACCCGTTTGAACCCATTCCCGGCGGCACAATGAGCATTTGGCCCTTCCGCCTGGGTCATTTCATCGAACTGCCTTATACGCTTGTTCAAGATTACACATTAACCGACGTGTTGAAAGAAGGGACGCCGCGTCTCTGGTTCAAAAAGGTCGAATTCATCCGCCAACACTGCGGCATGGCATTACTTAACTCCCACCCTGATTACCTAAAGGATAAATTTCGTTTTAAAATCTATGCGGAATTCCTGCAAACCATGCAGCAACAAGGCGGCTATTGGCACGCGCTGCCATGCGAGATCGCCCAATGGTGGAGACAACGCGCGAATAGCGAATTTCTCAGCAAAGTATCACTGGATAATGGCGCAATTTACATCACGCCGCAAAGTAATTCACCAGCGCCCATGACACATCTTATTTCGACATTGCCCTCATAATGAGAGAAAATCTGAAATTTTTCGGTAACCAAGGATTATTCTGGTTGATATTCATATGCTCCAATATCATAGCCCATCCCCTGGGGCGCCAAATTACCTTCATAATCGGCGGTGAGTCCAATGTTTACCCCCCGGTCAATTGCCGGACTGGTGGGATTGAGATGAAAGTCACCCTGCATTAAATCAACAAATTGCGGATCGGTTCTTTCTTCCGTCACATCCAGGGGAAAGCCGAGAGATGTCCTTTGCGGATTAAGGTAATAAATATTATTGGTGTGGGTAAATCCGCCATTCGCAATGCTCCATGAATTCATGGCGTAAATGATATTATTGCGTATCGACACCTGATCTGCCAAAGGCAGGACTTCATGAAAATAGAAAACCGAACCGCTCCAAGCAGACTGCGCAACGGGAACGGCATCGACATAAGTGTTTTGTTCAATCTTGATATTTTTTGCCGACTTTAATTCATGCCCGCCACCGTACCCCGGCAAGCCAATATCCAAAAACACTTTTGTGCTAACGGCTATATTTTGAGCGATTGTAATATTATCCGCTGAATAAAGTAAATTTCGGCTGTGAATTTCGATGAAGCCATCCGTACGTTCGGCGTAATTATGATGAAACAAGGAATTATCAGCGTTTCCATAATTGAGATATATTTCCAATGCGCCGCCGTCATAGCCAAAATCGTAACTCGATGCCTGGCAATCAACCAAACGGTTATATGAAATTTCATTAGGTCCGTTGAATATTTCAATCCCCACCGCGCCATAGTCATTTCCTCCTCCCCCAATATCATTGACGATCATCTTTAGATCGTGGATATAATTATTCGTGATAAGGTTATTGATTCCATTAACCGCAACGCCAATCCCAGAATTAGTTACTTCAACATTGCGAATAATATCATGGCTTGCATTTTGGCTTATATAAAAGCCGCTGTAAGAACTATTGCGCGCCAATATATCTTCCAAAATAATGTATGAACCATTAATCCGTACGGCATGGGCGTGCTGGCTCCCATCGCCTGGATTTTCGAAAATTGGATTTTCACCATCGCCATAGGCGCGGAAAACAATCGGATGATCCTCCGCGCCGGAGCGAGAGATAACCAGCCCGCCTGTCCAAAATGAGCCGCGTTTCAAATTTATAACATCTCCCGCTTCGAAATTGTAACTATTCATTTTGGCAAGGCTTTTCCATGCGGCAGCCTGGGAAGTGCCCACAGCGTTGTCATCCCCAGCGTTGCTATCAAAGAAATATTCCTTAATTACAGGAGGCGCCGGGGTATCTGTTAGGGTCGGGGTAGGCGGGGTAACAATTGGCGTAACAGAGGGGTAACCGCTGCAACTCGCAAGCGCAAAAAAAATCAACACGATTGTTTTTCGGATTGGACTTAACATCAGGACACCTCATTATCAGGCATTGCGAAAAAACGACGGTCAATTGAGAATGGGTGAAACCGCCATCGGCAGTTGGACGTTGAATGCAGTTTATTATTGTGATTGTACTCCTCTGAAGGAAAATATATCAGGGTTGAAAATATGGCTGTTATCTATCACAGTGAGTAAAAATCAAAATGCGCCACCTTTTTAGGTGACGCATTTTGCAGGCTCCTGACCTAGGACTTGAACCTAGAACCTAGCGGTTAACAGCCGCTCGCTCTGCCGATTGAGCTAGTCAGGAAAGCGACCGAGATTATACGGACAACATCGGGGAATGTCAAGGATTTTTTCGCTTGTATTCGGGCAATTTTCAAATCACGTGAAGCGATACATGACGCCCCGACAGGGATTATAATCAAAACGAGTACAATCAGGTGCAGGTATGACAGAAACTCAAAATCAACTTTTCGGGCAGTGCTGGCATAAATTTGTCGAGTACGTAAATATAGAAACCACAGACCCCGTCACTGAGCGCAAAGGACAAATGGTGGCGCTGTACATCGCCCTAATGTTCGGGCTTGCGGCGTACATGCTTGTCAATAGCCTGGCTGTCATGCTTGTATTCGACTATCCAGAGTATAAAATTTATCTCGTTCAGGACATTGCCTTCTTTATTCCCTTGTATGTATTTTGGAAATTAAACCAGAAGGGGTATGTAACGCTAATCGCGTATCTTTCCATCGGGTTTTCGATTCTGTTTGCCGCGCTTGGCAGCGACGCAAAGTACATGGAATATCTGATGGTGGTATTTAGTCTTCCCATTGGCGTTTCCAGCTTTGTCCTTCGCCCGCATAGTTCATTTCTGTTCGCCCTTCTCACTGCCGCGGCTTATACCCTATCCAGCCTGATTACCGGCTACAGTTGGGAGTACAACCTCACTGCCATCATTGCGCTTTTTAGCCTGGCATTAATGACCTGGGCTACCGCGCAACAACTCGAGAATGCGCTGCAAAAGAACGACGCGATGGTCAACACGCTCAGGAAATCGAACCGCGACATACGGGATGCGTATGAAACCACGCTCGAAGGCTGGTCACACGCCCTTGAAATCCGCGACCGCGAGACCGAGGGACACACCCAGCGCGTCACCGAACTTACCAACCTCCTTGCCATACATCTGGGCTTCAAAGAAGATCAACTCATCCACATACACAGGGGAGCGCTCCTGCACGACATCGGCAAACTTGGCATCCCCGATGAAATTCTACGGAAGCCTGAAGCGCTGACAGAGGACGAAATGGAAATCATGCGCACCCATCCGCAAATCGCCCGCGACCTGTTGTACCCCATCGAATACCTTCGCCCCGCGCTCAATATCCCATATTTCCATCACGAAAAATGGGACGGCACAGGCTACCCACTCGGACTAAAGGGGGAGGACATCCCACTGGAGGCGCGTATTTTTGCCATCGTCGATGTTTATGACGCGCTTTCGTATGACCGCCCCTATCGCAAAGGATGGCAAAAAGAAAGAGTGCTCGAATACCTCGGGGCTGAATCGGGAAAACATTTCGATCCTGCCGTGGTGGAAATCTTCATTCAGGAAATTTCAAAACGTGAAAACTGAAATCATTCCCGCCGCAGAAATCGAACTCGCGCTCGGGGTATTGAAGAATGGAGGCATTGTTGCCTTTCCCACCGACACCGTCTACGGACTGGGCGCGCTTGCCAGCGACAACGCCGCCATCGAAAGCATCTACGCCGCCAAAGACCGTCCCATCGAAAAAGCCATTCCCGTATTGGTCGGCGAATTGGACGACATCAAAAGTATCGCAGATGTAACGCGCATCCCAGACATGGCGCTTCGTTTTGCCGCCCGCTTCTGGCCTGGTCCCCTGACCTGTATCATCGTCAAGAATCCGCTTTTGCCCCTGGCGATCTCTGCCACCTCAACCGTCGCCGTCCGCATCCCTGATAACTTCGATGCCCGCGCCCTGCTGCGGGCGGCAGGACCCATGGCGGTCACCTCCGCGAATATTTCAGGACAGCCCAGCCCGTCCACCGCACAAGAGGTGTACGACCAGCTCAAGGGGCGCATCCCGTTGATTTTGGACGGCGGCAGAACCCCGGGTGGAATTCCCTCCACGCTGGTGGATTGCACAGGCGAAAAGCCGATCATCCTGAGAGATGGACCCATTTCGCTTTCCGCGCTGACGGCAGTCTTATGACAGGCTCCTTTGGTATAATTTGAAAAATTTATAAAACGACCCGCTGTGATTAATTTGCGCAGCAGTTAATGAGGGCGGGTTATTTCATCACAGGAGAGACAAATGAAAATCAATTATCAGGAACCGAGCAAAGACCTGCTCATGCGCATCGACATTCATGAAAAATACGGCTCCGCCAACATCGACGTATGGACAAACGAACTGCTCAAACCCCAGGCTGGCATGAGCATTCTCGACGTTGGCTGCGGCGCGGGAAAATTATGCTTCCTGTTCAACGAATACACAAAAGGCGGCGCAAAGATTACGGGCGGCGATTTCTCGGAGGAACTGCTCGACAAGGCGCGCGAGAAAAACAAAAAGGTCGGCGCGGACATCGACTTCCAGTTTTTGGATTTCAACCAGCCCTTCAAATTTGCAGATAATTCTTTCGATCTTTGCAGCAGCGCATTTGCCATCTACTATGCCTCGGACCTAGGCTTTACGTTTCGCGAAGCGCATCGGGTGTTAAAACCAGGCGGGCGGCTTTTTGTCTCGGGTCCGCTCCCCGAAAATAAGCAGATGTTCTACGACATCATCAAAGAAGCCACGAACGCCACCATTCCGCCCATGCCTGGCTCTTCGCGCTTCAAAGGCGACATCTTCAACACCATCGACGGGATTTTTGCAAAGACCGAACTGCACAAGTTCGAAAACCATCTCACCTTCCCCGAGGTCGCGCCCTTCATCGACTACGTTCGCGCCTCATTGAGCGAAGACCGCAAGTTATGGACATCCATGTTCAACGGCAAGGATGAATACGAAACGCTGATTGAGAAAATCACAGCGGTTGCCCAAAAATGGCTCGACCGCGACGGCAAACTGGTGATGACCAAGGTGGTCGGCGGAATTTTGGCGACCAAATAATCTTTTGCGCGGCGCAACCGATTCGGTTCCCGTCGCGCAAAACAAGAAACCATCCAATGAATTTTTTTGGAAAGAGAATTCTACTGCTCGGCGCGCACCCCGATGATATCGAATTGGGATGCGGCGCGTTGCTGCATCAAATCGTCGAAAAAACGGAAGTGTTGTGCGTCACGCTCTCGGACAACCAGAAAAATCCCGACCTGAGAAACGTCAAGGATGAGCATCTCCGTTCCATGAAGATTTTGGGAGTACCCGAGAATAAAGTGCTCTTCGGTCCGTTCATCACGAGAGTCTTCCCCGATGCGCGGCAGGACATTCTCGAATACTTTCTGGATTTGAGAAAGACCTTCCAGCCCGACCTGATCATGACCCACTCGCGGCAGGATGTACACCAGGACCATAACACCATGACCGAAGAGGCTTTGCGCGCCTTTCGCGGAATCACCGTCCTGGGCTTCGACGTGGTGCGCTCCTCCTACGGGTTTTTCCCGCATTTTCTGGTGGAAGTCACCGAAGAGGATGTCGAGAAAAAAATCGCAGCCCTGGCGGAATACGAGACCTACCGCGACAGGTATTATTTCAACAGCGAACTCACCCGTTCGATCATGGTGCGGCATGGCGCGCTGGCTGAACTTCCCTTCGCCGAGGGCTTCGACATTTTGAGAATTGTCGGAAAGTTCGAAAAATGAATTTCATGGAAATCTACCAGGAATTGGTCAACGGCGCGGGAGTCATACAGTCGCTGACGGCGAATGTATCGCAGGCGGAAGCCCAGGAAAAACCGACCCCTGAAACGTGGTCGATGCTGGAGGTGCTTTGCCATCTCTACGACGAGGAACGCGAGGATTTTCGCGAGCACCTTGATTTCATCCTCCACCGTCAGGGCAGCGAAGACTGGAACTTACTCGACCCAGAGGCATGGGTGGTTTCTCGAAAATACAACGAGCAAAACTTCGCCGAAATCCAAAACAAATTTCTCGAAGAGCGGAAAAAATCGCTGGACTGGCTGGTAGACTTATTCGATGCGGATTGGGAAGTCGCCTGCCTGTCTCCGCATGGAACCATTTCAGCGGGAGAAATGCTTGCATCCTGGGCGGCGCACGACAACCTGCACATCCGTCAACTGGTGGAAATAAAACGCTTTCTAATCGAACGAGCGGCTCAACCCTACTCCATTCGATATGCGGGCGACTGGTAATCATGAATCAGCGCGTCCTGCTTCCCGTTGCCATTCTGATCGCCATACTTGCGGTATCCACCGCAAGTATTTTCATTCGTTTCGCGCAAAACGACGGCGCGCCCTCGCTGGTGATTGCCGCCCTGCGCCTGACCTTTGCCACCCTGTTGCTTGCGCCTGTTGCCCTCGCAAAACATAGCGCGGAAATAAAACGTTTCACGCGCAGGGAAATCCTGCTTGGTCTTTTCTCGGGCATTTTCCTTGCCCTACACTTCGCCACCTGGATTTCTTCGCTTGAATACACCAGCGTGGCAAGTTCGGTGGTATTCGTCAGCACGGGTCCGCTGTGGGTGGCGCTGCTTTCGCCTATGCTGTTGAACGAGCGCCTGGCAAAGACGGCAATCATCGGGTTGGGACTATCCCTCGTAGGCGGCGCAATTATCGGGTTGTCCGATGCCTGCGCCTGGAACAGCGGATTATCCTGCCCCGCCCTGCAAGAAGTTTTACAAGGACGCGCCATGCTCGGCAATTTTCTGGCGCTGGCGGGCGCATGGACGGTGACTGGCTATCTGATTATCGGCAGGAAATTGCGGGCAAACATTTCGCTTATTCCGTACATCTTCATGGTGTATGGGTTCGCCGCGATTGCCCTGATTATTATCATGCTGGCGGCAGGACACTCTCCATTTGGCTACGCGCCAAAAACCTACGGCTGGATTTTCCTGCTGGCGGCGCTTCCGCAACTGATTGGACACTCCACCTATAACTGGGCGTTGAAATATCTGCCTGCCGCATTGGTCGCTGTGACCACGCTTGGAGAACCGATTGGGTCTGCAATCCTGGCATTTTTTATTTTGAACGAAACCCCGACCCTGGCAACCATTCTCGGCGGCGTTTTCATTCTGGCGGGAATTTATCTCGCATCCAAACGTGAATGATCGTCATCATCATGGGCGTGTCTGGTTCGGGAAAAACCACTGTCGGCTCGCTGTTGGCTGACAAACTGGGCTGGGCTTTTTTCGATGCGGACGATTTTCACTCTGAAGCCAACCGCCAAAAAATGGGGCACGGAATTCCACTCACCGACTCTGATCGCGCTTCCTGGCTGGCGGTCTTGCGCGAACTAATCCGCGAAAAACTGGCAGCGGGAACTCCCATTATTCTGGCATGTTCGGCATTGAAGGAATCTCATCGCGCGGCGCTCAAAGTCAACGACGAAGTTATATTTGTCCACCTCAAAGGTGAATACGCGGAAATCAAGTTCCGCCTAAAAAGCCGCAAGGGACATTACATGCCCGTCGAATTGCTGGCAAGTCAGTTCGAATCGTTGGAGGAACCCGACAATGCGCTGGTTGTCGATATAAAACAGACGGTAAAAGAAATCGTTGAAAATATTTGCAAAGGACTCGCGTTATGAAACTCCCATCCCATCTCTATCTGGATAAATTCGACATCCCCTACGAGGCGTTAAGTTTTTCACCCGAAACCGAAAAAGGCGCGGCAAATGTGGCGCGCGCGCTCGGCTTCTCGGAACGACAGGCGGTGAAAACGCTGATCTTCCAAGTGGACACAGGGGAGCGGGTATTGGTCATGCTCGGCGGAGATCAAAACGCCATCTCTGGAAATTTGAAGAAGGCAATTGGCTCACGGAATATTCAAATGGCTGCCCCCGAAGTGGTGAAAGAGACAACGGGCTACATCATCGGCTCGATCCCCGCTTTTGGCTGGCAGCCCGAAGGATTCCGCTCCTTCCTCGAAGCAAGCCTGATGAATGAACCCATCCTCGGCACTGGCGGCGGACAGTGGGGCGAAGAAATTATGATCACACCCGAAAACCTGGTCAAAGCCAGCAACGCCATTGTGGTGAACTTGACCGAACGAGACAAACCCGTAAGTTCGAAGTAGCAACTTTCGACCCTGCCAGCCAGAAATATTTCACGCCCATGCAAACTTTACCGCCCTGCGTCATGACCTCCACGCCCGATTCTTTTGCGCGTAAGACCATCCTCGAACGGATGCCGCAAATCATCGCCCAAGTGATGGCAGACAATGAATATCCGCTCGAAGTCGTCGCTGCCATGAACAGCCTGCGAGATGAAATTGCCAGCCAGCCGATTCAACCCCTGCGCGAAACTGTTGGGGACGCTGAATTCTGGAATGCGGAACAATCCACCCATGCAGGCAAAACCTGGCTGGAACTACCCTGGTATTATGCAGAAGCATACTTCTACCGCAAAATTTTGGAAGCGACGGGTTATTTCCAGTCTGGGAATTGGCAGGGGCGCGACCCATTCGAAAAACAAAAACACAGGCAGATCGAAAGCGACCTCCAAAAACTATCCGCCGAATGGGAAGAATTATCCGCATTGGAAACCGAAATACGCTTCGAGGCGTTGCTGCATTCCTGCCTGTGGGGAAATCGCGCCGACCTGAGCAATTCCGACATCAAAGAAAAGGGGCGGGGCGGACTGGCTGCCCACGAAGAACGCCACCTGATTCTGATTGACCACACCCAAGAAGCGAAGAAACTGCTTTCCAAAGGAGTCCAGCGGGTTGATTTCATCTGCGACAACGTGGGGAGTGACCTGCTCTTCGACCTGGGACTGGCGGACTTTTTATTGCAAGAGAATTGGGCTGGAAAAATCCATCTCAATTTGAAGCGCCAGCCGCTCTTCGTCTCCGATGCCATGCCTGCGGACGTACTCCTGACCATTGACTGGCTGAAAAAATTCCCAAGCACAGCCATGCAGGCATGGGGGCAGCGACTGGCGGAAAATTTGGTCGATGGGCGTTTGGTTCTGGACGATGACCCATTCTGGACGACCCACTTGATGTTCAGCCAAATGCCGCCACGCTTGCGGCAAAACCTGTCACACTCAGAAGTTGTCTTGATCAAGGGCGACGCAAATTACCGCCGACTATTGGAAGACCGCGCATGGCAAAGCACAGTCCGCACGGAAGAAGTCTGCGCCTATTTTCCCGCCACATTCGTCAGCCTGCGAACGCTCAAAAGCGAGATCATCATTGGGCTGGAGATTGGTCAAGCCGAAGCGCTCGACGCTGAAGACGCCGCCTGGAGACTCAACGGGAAAAGGGGCATCATTCAACTCATCTGCCCCAAGCGAAGATAAAAAAGTGACGCCTTTTGAGGGGCGTCACTTTTTTATCTCAGGTACATCCAGTTCAATTCGCGGAGCCTCCCCGCCAAGCCATCGTTGATATCGCCCTCCCCCATCCGCCACGACCAGTTGCCGCCCAGCCTGCTGGGGAAGTTCATGCGGGCATCGCCGCCGCAACTTAATACATCCTGCATGGGAGTAATGGCAATATCGGCAACCGAAGCCCACACCGCGCGAATCAAATCCCACGCGAAGTCGCTCCCGTCCGCTCGCAGATAGCGCTGGGCAAATTCACGTTCATGCGGCGCGGCAGACGCAAACCAGCCCATCGCCGTATCGTTATCGTGAGTGCCGGTATATGCCACAGAATTGGGGACATAGTTGTGCGGCAGGAAGGGATTGTCCGGTCCCGAAAAACCGAACTGCATAAGTTTCATTCCGGGCAGGTTGAAGGCTTCCAGCAATTCGATAACATCCGGCGTAACCAAACCCAAATCTTCGGCGATGAAAGGCAAGCCGGTGCCGGGGTTGAGCAAGCCGTTGCCCAGATGCTGGTCGATGGCGCGGAACAGGTCGGTGCCAGGACCGGGAACCCAGCGCCCAAATTCGGCGGTTGTATGGTCGGCTGGGATTTCGTAATAACCCGCGAATCCGCGGAAATGGTCGAAGCGCAAAATATCGAAAATTTTCAGCGAAGCGCGCGTGCGAGAAAGCCACCAGGCATAGCCGTCTTTTTTGTGGACAGCCCAATTGTAGAGCGGGTTGCCCCACAACTGCCCGAAGGAGGAAAAAATATCGGGCGGAACACCCGCCACAACCGTCGGGTTGCCGTCTTTATCCATAAAAAATAAATCGGGATGCGCCCAAACATCCGCCGAGTCGTTGGCGACAAAGATGGGAATATCGCCAATAATCTGTATGCCGCGCTCGTTGGCGTATGTCCGTAGTTTATTCCACTGACGAAAGAAAAGGAATTGATAAAAGGCATACCGCATGATGCTCTCGACCAGTTCCTTTTGCGCTTTACGCAGGGCTGTCTTTTTGCGCGAGCGCAGCGGCTCATCCCAGCCGTTCCACGCGCCGCCGCCGTTGGCTTCCTTCAACGCCATGAAGAGCGTGTAATCGTCGAGCCAGGAGGCATTTTCGGCGCAAAAATAATCGAATGCGGAACGCAGGCTTTCGGGCGCTGCCTGAAAGTTGGAAAAGGCTTTTTGCAACAGCGCCAGCTTGCGGGGGATGAGCTGACCAAAGTCCACGTGCGAGGCGGGCAGGTCTTTCATCGAATCCAAATCGGATTGATTCAGCAAACCCTCGACCCGTAAATCGTCGGGGCTGATGAGGTAGGGATTTCCTGCGAACGCGGAAAAACATTGATATGGAGAATCGCCGTACCCCGTGGGTCCCAGCGGGAGCGTCTGCCAGAGTTTACAGCCGGTGGAGGAAAGCCAGTCGACGAAACGATATGCCTGGGGACCGAGATCGCCAATGCCGTAGGGTGCGGGCAGGCTGGAGGGATGAAGAAGGATGCCTGATGAACGCTTGAATGTCATGATTTTTTGATGAGCGATTGATAGAGTTCGAGATATTTTTTCGCGGAGTTTTGCCAGGAAAAATCCTGCGCCATGCCCGCGCGTTGAATCGCCTGCCAATTTTCGCGCGAGGCAAATACTTTGAGCGCCGACTTGATTGCGGCAGATAGCGCCAGATGATGGGGTTTTTCGAAGACAAAGCCCGTTACCCCGTGTTGAACTGTGTCGTTCAAACCGCCTGCGGCGCGTACCACCGGCACACAGCCGTAACGCATGGCAATCATTTGTGAAAGCCCGCAGGGTTCGTACCGTGATGGCATAAGGAAGATATCGGAGCCAGCGTAAATTTGGCGGGCAAGTCCGGCATCATAGCGGGTTTCCACTTTAACCTGTCCCGGCATGGACGCCTGCAACTGCATGGCGGCTTCTTCCAGTTTGGGGCTGCCTGTTCCCAAAATGACCGCCTGCCATTTGGTGCGCTTCATCGTCTTGAGCGCAGAAAAAACCATGTCGATGCCTTTTTGCACATCCATGCGGGAGACAACCGCAAACAAGGGAACTTCGGGATCGCGTGAAAGCCCAAGCCGCTCCTGGAGCAAGGATTTGTTGACGGCGCGCTTCTCCAGCGAATTCATGTCGAAATTGGCGCCGAGGGCGGTGTCTTCGGCGGGATTGAACGAAGCGACATCCAAGCCGTTCAGAATGCCGCTGACAGCCTCGCCGCGGGAGCGCAAAAATTCATCCAAGCCGCAGCCAAATTCCGCTGTGAGAATTTCCCTGCCGTACGTCGGTGAGACCGCCACAATGGCGTCGGAAGCCCACAACCCAAGCGGCAGGGGCATAACGCGCGCCCAATTGGGCAGGTCGGTTTGGGCAAGTTTTACGCCATAAGATTCGAGAATGGCGCTGACATCGGGTCCCATAAACGGAAGATTGTGCAGGGTGATAACGGATGCGATGCGGCTCGCGCCTTCCTCCCAACGCCTGGTAAGCGAACTGTACATGCTCAACGCAGTATGCCAATCATTCCCGTGAATGACATCGGGCTGCCAATTGATGTGGCGCGGTAATTCCAGCGCGGCAAAGGAAAAGAAAGCGTATTTCTCGGCATCCAATGTGGAGGTCAATGAATAGACCGAACCACTGGCGCGAATCGGCTCGCCGCCGATGAGGTAAACCGTCATTCCATTCAGCGATGTCTCAAACGCTTCAACTTGGACTTCGGCGCCGTTTCGCGCAAGCGAAAACATTCCCAGCGCTTTCAAGTTCTCCGCCTTGACGGCGGGATGGTACGGCAGAACAAGCCGCACATCCAGTTTTACATCGTCATTGGACAGGGCACGCAAGGCGCGCGGCAGGGATCCAGCCACATCGCCCAAGCCGCCCACCTTGATGAAGGGTTCGGCTTCCGCAGCAAGAAATAGTATGTTGATTGTTTGGGACATGCGCTTAATTGTACATCAAAACACCCCGCAGTACAGCGGAGGATGAGGGCAAATTTTTTACCCAAGCCGTTAGCGGGGCTGCCCCCAACTGGTTTGGAAATCGACAACCGAAAAGCGGAATTGTCCAATATCAACCGTCTGCCCAGCGACGACATCGACGGGGACTTCACGCCCAATGGCTCGATACCCAATCACGAGCATCTGCCCTCCCGAAGGGACTCCGTTCAAAACAAAATACCCGCTTTCATCGGAACGCGTGGAAGCGTCTCTGCCCGCCACAGATACTTCGGCTTGAATCGGCAATCCTTGATCGTCGAATGCAAAGCCAGTCACAGAGCCTGTCCCCGCGAGGATGGAAAACGCGCCATCCTGCCAGAGATTAAATACCAGCAAGCCAAGTACGACGACGACCAGCGCGGCTGTCACCTTTCTGATAATCTGCTTGCGACGAGATGGATCGGGAAGATTGGAAGGCAATCCATCCTTGTAAAAATCCAGCGAGGGAGACTCTTCGAAACTCATTGGATTTCCTCCGCGCAGTCAAGCGCTTCGACCACCAAGTTGTCGAAAGTAAGCTGCGTTCCATGGTTGGAAATTGCGCCCACCCCACCCTCCTTGTATGTGGAATCCTTTGCGGTCAACATCTGCTTACCGTCGAGATATGCAGTGAAGGTGTCGCCCTGGACTTCAACCTGAAAGTCGGGCGGGTTTTCCCAATCGAAATTCGCAGGCGCTGTGGCTATTGAAAGCGGCGGCTGAATCTGTTTTCCGTTTACCCACTTGCTAAAATAAATCTGCGCCGGCTTGTTTTTGTTCACCTGCTCCACCTCGAACATGTATCCGTCCAAGCCGCCTTTGTCATAGTTGGATCGAAAAGACACGCCATAGCCATTCCAGGTTGGGTGGATGTTTTGGATGGTCACCCCGCTCATATCGATGGAATAATCGCTTCCCGGGTTTCCGGGCAACAGACCGCCGCAGAGTGGGCAAACCGCATACCTGCCATCCACCTGCGCAATGCCGCCCTTCCAAAAACCGTCCTTGAACGCCTGCCAGTCTTCGCCCGCCTGACTGAGCGCCGCACAGGCGGCGTCTGCGCCGCTCAACCCAAGCCCATCGACCGCATCCGCGTACAACTCCGAAAGAGATATCCCGCTGATACTCAACGCCAGGATAATTGCCGAGCCGAGCAAAAGCAGCAACAGCACATATTCCACAAGCCCCTGCCCGCGCTGGAAATTTCGGTCAAATCGCCTCATAAAAAATTCCTTTCCATGTTGGTCAAAAAACCTGCTTTTAGTATACAACCACAACATCTGCTGTAGACATTACAAATTCTTAACTGGTTGAGCGTCAGGAAAAATTGTATCCTTTGACAATCAATCACATGACTTTGCGCCGTAACCAATCTCCCTCGTTGCAGGTACAATCGGTTTGTGTAAAAAAGAACAAACTTAGGAGAAAATACATGAATCCACAATTGCTTGCCCTGCTCACCGCCGCCGCCTGGGGCATCGGCGGCTACTTCGAAAAGAAGGGACTTCACCTCGGCGGGCTTTCGCCCCAAATGGGAATCACCATCCGCACCGCGGTTGCGCTGGTTGTGCTGGGCTTCGTCTCTTTTCCACAATGGAAGACCGTACCGCAGGCGGGCACAAAAGCCCTGCTGATGATGGTCATCGGCGGCGGGATCGTCGCTGGCTCCATTGGAATGCTGTGCTACTATGCCGCGATCAAAGGCGCGCCGCTGAATATG
>Ga0172367_10001451_pt1 | contig 34390 bp, 27 predicted proteins | sample Lak10m_FD_114542 | JGI IMG/M metagenome (GOLD analysis project Ga0172367, IMG submission 114542) | Freshwater microbial communities from Kabuno Bay, South-Kivu, Congo - kab_022012_10m | ecosystem: Environmental > Aquatic > Freshwater > Lake | place: Democratic Republic of the Congo: South-Kivu...
GAAAAACAATTCACCCAACTTCCGTTTGTACCTGCTCCCAAATGGGCGAAACGGCTTTATAAAAATCATTCATTTCCTGTCGTGGTCATTCGACAAGTATAGCTCGACCCGGGAATGTTTGCCCTTTATTCTATAAGGCGACCCTGCGGGACAGGTATTTTTTCGCGCCTTCGGCTGCGGGGGGCAGGATGGGGAACTACTTTGGGAGGGGGGGAGATAGCGCTTAATGACGGAAATCGTCCTATGTTTGAAAACTAGATTAGGGGGCTTATCGGAATAGCGGATTAAACGAAATGGGCACTTTGGGGGAGAACAGCGGTAGGGCCAAACAAAAAAGAGGCTGCCTTTTGGGGGGCGGCCTCTTTTTTGTGGTAGGTAGGAAAAAGAATTACCGCTCGTTGAGCGTCATGCGAATTTTCTTTTCGAGGTCGGATACGGTATCCTTAAAATAGGGGTCGGACTTGATCATTTCCTGAACGGTGCGGCAGGAGTAAATCACGGTGCTGTGGTCCCGGCCGCCGAAGTTATCCCCGATGGCTTTCAAGGAGCGATCGGTGAGGTTTTTGGCGAGATACATGGAGAGTTGCCGGGCGAGCACGGTGGTGCGTTTGCGGTTTTTGCCCTGGAGGGTTCCCACATCCACTTTGAAATGGTCGGCCACCAGTTGTTGAATATACTCCACGGTGATTTCCTTATTCATTTCGCTGACGAAGTTTTTGACGACTTCTTTAGCCAGCTCGAGGTCGATATCGCGGTTGTTGAGCGATGACTGGGCAATAAGGGAAATGAGCGCTCCTTCGAGTTCGCGGATATTATTTTTGATATTGTAGCAGATGAACTCGCTTACATTCGGTGGGATTTCCACGCCTTCGCGCATCGTTTTATCCTCGAGGATGGCCATGCGGGTTTCGAGGTCGGGAGCCTGGAGGTCGGCAGAAAGTCCCCATTTGAAGCGGGAAATCAGCCGGTCTTCGATTCCTTCCATGGATTTGGGGGGGCGATCGGAGGTGAGGATGATTTGGCGGCCGCTTTGGTGAAGCTGGTTGAAGATGTGGAAAAAGATTTCCTGTGTCTTCAGCTTATTGGCCAGGAACTGGATATCATCGACAATAAGGACATCGACGAGTTGGTAAAAATTGACAAACTCGTTGACGCTGTTGTTCTTGATAGCATGAATAATCTGGTTGGTGAATTTTTCGGAGGAAACGTACAGGACAATTTTATCCGAAAAATTTTGCAGCACCTCATTGCCGATGGCCTGTGCGAGGTGTGTCTTGCCAAGACCGGTCTCCCCAAATAATACGAGGGGGTTGAAAGAAGTTTGGCCGGGGCGCTTGGTAACAGCGAGTCCGGCGGAGCGGGCCAGGCGGTTGCAGTCGCCTTCGATATAGTTGGAAAATTTGTAATTAGGGTTTATCTGGGGGTCTATGCGCACTTTGCGAATCCCGGGAATTACGAATGGGTTTTTTATCGACTCGGTATCGGTCATCATGCCTTGTGGCACCAAGTCGGGCTGGATGGCCGTGGAGGTGGCGGTTGTAGTCATCGGTTGAACCGCAGGGGCTGGGGTGCGGGGGGCGGCTGTCTGGGTGTGGCGCATGGCATCCGAACTTTTGGTATTATCCGGAACGAGAATCTGGTATTCCAGGCGTCCTTTCTCGCCTAACTCTTTGCGAATCGTCGTTTTGAGGAGGGCTACGAAATGCTCTTCCAGCCATTCGTAGAAGAATTTGTTTGGTACCTGAATGGTAAGCGCGTTATTGTCCAGCCTCACTGGTTTGATGGGTTCAAACCAGGTCTTATAGCTCTGCGCATTGACGGTCTTGCGAATCGTCTGCAGACAACCTTCCCATACGGCGTAGCAATCTTTTACCATCCTCTCATAGTTAAGCAAACAACAAAAAGGGTCCCCACTTGCCAGGCAAGTGTCAAAATTTTCAGTAAGTTAGATATCGTAGTGAACGGAAGAAACAATCAACCGAAATCTCCGGGCTGAAACGCATAAACCGGACAGCAAAGTTGCACTTTTTTTTTGGCCAATGTGGAAAACCATCCAGGTTTTATTAAATTTTTTTTCAATTAATATGAAGTGGGTTATCTGTCAGGTGTTCGGCAAGTGTTTGGCTTGTGTGGGGACAGTTTTTTTTATTTTTTGTTGATTGTTAGTTTTTTATGATTAAAAAAATTTTAATATACGAAAAAAAAGTAGCCTGAATGGGGTGAATTCGTGGATAATCAGGTGTTTACCGGGGCGGGTAGGCTGGAGGAGAGGGGGCTTTGCGCAACGAGAGGGGCGCGGGGGCCGGAGGGGGGTATCTTACAGGAAGGTACAAGCGCTGGTATTCAGATACTGCGATTGGAGGAGCTGCACGCCGTGGTCGGGGTGGATTTCCAGATCGAGCTTTCCGAGGAGCAGGCCGTCGTGGCCCGCGTGTGAAATGATGACCTTTTTATTGATAATATTCTGAATTTCAATAGCTTCGCTCATAAAGGTATGCGATCCTCCACCCAAAATCAAATCGATACCGGGGACTTGTTGGGCGAGCTTCAGGTCAGAATCTTCTTCTGTGGTGGCGGCCAATCCAAGGTGGGAGAGGCAAACGATAAAGTGGCAGCCGGATTGTCGGCGCAGGGTATCTACGGTATGGCGGGCAGCCGATAGGGCATCGCCAAAGGCAATATATGGATTTAATTGATTGTTAATCAGTTGTTTGTATGAATTGTTCAGGGCAAAAATTCCGATGCGCAACCCTGGTCGGTCAATAATGGTATATGGCTGGATGCGCGATTGTAATTCGGTGTTAATCAGGGAGTAATTAGAAGACAAAACGGGAAAATTTACGTGTTCATATTGTTTTAAAAGGTTAAAAATTCCCATTTTCATGTCATTATTTCCCATACATATTGCATCATAGCCGAGGGCGTTCATAGCCTGTACGGTATCCTGGTGGTTGGAGAACGGGGAGCCGAAATGGTCGCCGGCGTCGAAGAGGAGGGAATAAGGATTGGAATTGCTTCGGATATTGGCTATTAGCTGTGACCAGTAGGGCAGGGTAGAATGTTCGGGGGCGGATGAAAAATGGCCGTGTAAATCGTTGGTATGAAGGATGCTAAGGGGCAGTGCCGGACGCTCAAAAGCAGACAAGGCGCGGGCATACTGGTGGCCTGTTCCGAGAACGAGGGCACTCAGTCCGGCTTTTTTCAAAAAAGATCGTCTCCTCATAGTGTCAGCGTTGCAAGATAGCCCTTAAAGATATCGGTTTTTTTTTAATGTAGCGCGTTGCTTGGCGGCAAATCCGGCGGATTACTCGGAGATGTCAAAGAGGGTGCCGGGTTTGGCGTGTCGGGGGATACCGAGGTGCTGATAGGCTTTGTCGGTGGCTTCCCGTCCTCGGGGAGTACGCTGCAAGAATCCCTCCATGATGAGGAATGGTTCGTGTACTTCTTCGATGGTTCCGGGTTCTTCCCCCACGGCGGTCGCGATGGTGGTGAGGCCCACGGGGCCACCTTTGAATTTATGGATGATGGTGGAAAGGATTTTATTATCCATTTCATCGAGTCCATAAGCATCCACCCGGAGGGCGGACAATCCGAATTGGGCTATTTCCTCATTGATTACGCCGTCGCCTTTTACCTGTGCGAAATCGCGGATTCGGCGTAGGAGGGCGTTGGCGATACGGGGGGTGCCCCGGCTTCGGCGTGCAATTTCGTGCGCTCCGGTATCGGTCATTTCGACCTGGAGGATGGTGGCTGCGCGCTGTACGATACGCACGAGGGTAGGGATATCGTAGTAATCGAGGTGGCAGGTAATACCGAATCGCGCGCGCATCGGTGGGGTGAGCAATCCCATGCGGGTGGTAGCACCAACCAGGGTGAAGGGGTTTAGGGCGATTTGGATACTCCGGGCATTCGGGCCGCTATCGATGAGTATGTCTATTTTAAAGTCCTCCATGGCCGAATAGAGGTATTCCTCCACCACGTTGTTGAGGCGGTGAATCTCATCGATAAACAGCACATCGCCTTCTTCGAGGTTGGTGAGCAGGCCTGCCAGGTCGCCCGGTTTCTCGAGTACCGGCCCGGAGGTCATTTTGAGGTTGGTCTGCAACTCGTTGCTGATGATATGGGAAAGGGTGGTCTTTCCGAGGCCCGGAGGTCCGTGCAGCAGCACATGATCCAGCGCTTCTCCGCGTTGGCGGGCAGCGGTAATGAAGATCTGGAGGTTTTCGACAATCCCTTGCTGGCCGCTGAAATCATCCAGGGCTTTCGGTCGGAGGGCTTTTTCAACTTGTGGATCCTCCGTTTGTACCGCAGTGCGGTCAGATGGCGATTTGGAACTCATATTAGCAGCGTAAATCGGTTGAGAAGGGGCTATGTCTGAAACATTTTTGTATTTTTGCGCGTCATCAAGAAAAGCCCTTGCTCTTCCAAATTTAAACGCAAAAAACACATAATTCAATGAGCGGTTCAAAAGTAGCAATTGAAAACGGCAAGTTGGTAATTCCCAACGATCCGATTATCCCATTTATTGAAGGCGATGGTACCGGTCCTGATATTTGGGCAGCGTCTGTACGCGTCCTGGATGCAGCCGTCGAAAAGGCATACGGGGGTACCCGCAAGATTCACTGGCTCGAAGTGTTGGCAGGTGAAAAAGCATTTAACCAAACCGGCAACTGGCTGCCTGAGGAAACCCTGGAGCTTATTTCCGAATATATGATTGCCATCAAGGGACCGCTCACAACGCCTGTCGGTGGGGGTATCCGCTCCTTAAACGTGGCCCTTCGCCAGCAGCTCGACCTCTATGCTTGTGTGCGTCCGGTGCGCTATTTCGCCGGCGTTCCTTCCCCGGTGAAAAATCCGGAACTGGTAGATATGATTATCTTCCGGGAAAATACGGAAGACATTTATGCGGGTATCGAATACCTGCACGGTACGCCGCAGCTCGAAAAGCTGAAAAAATTCCTAATCGAGGAACTGGGGGTCAATCAGATTCGCTTCCCGGATACCGTGTCGCTGGGCATCAAGCCGGTATCTGTTGAAGGTACCGAACGCCTCGTTCGCTCTTCTATCGAATACGCTATCGACAATAAGCTTCCTTCCGTTACCCTGGTACACAAGGGCAATATCATGAAATACACGGAAGGTAAGTTCAAGGAATGGGGATATCAGCTCGCCGAGCGCGAATATGGCGACAAGGTGTTCACCTGGGCACAATATGACCGGATCGCAGCAAAGGATGGCGTAGCAGCCGCTAATGCCGCACAGGATGCGGCGCTGGCAAAGGGTGCTATTATCGTAAAGGACGTAATCGCCGATGCCTTCCTGCAGCAAATCTTACTCCGCCCATCGGAGTATTCTGTGATCGCTACCCTTAACCTGAATGGCGACTATATCTCCGATGCACTGGCTGCAGAAGTCGGTGGAATTGGTATCGCACCGGGTGCCAACATCAACTACGTCACGGGGAAGGCTATTTTCGAAGCTACCCACGGCACGGCTCCTAAGTATGCCGGCCTGGATAAAGTAAACCCTAGCTCGGTGATTCTTTCAGGGGAAATGATGTTCCGCTATATGGGCTGGAAAGAAGCCGCCGACCTCATCATCAAAGCAATGGACGGCGCCATCAGCAAAAAACGGGTTACCTATGATTTCCACCGCCTGATGGAAGGAGCTACCTTGCTCAAGTGCTCCGAATTTGGCGATGAGCTGATTTCTAATATGTAATTGGAGACGCCGTGTTTACAGCAGCTGCCCCGTACTTTGCAGAAGCGGGTATTTCAAAGGCTGTTTGACCCGGCGGAAATAGCAAAAAAGGCCATCCGTTGCAGGATGTCTTGCAACGGGCTTAATGGTTGGATAAAAATTAGTTGCACGGAGTTCTAGGAGGATAGCGCGGAGGTCAGGAGGTTCTCTCCCAGCCTTCGCGCCACTCCTTCCTGGTCTCCGTGCCACCAACCCACGCGCACCTAAGTGGACAGCGCGGTATGCCGCTATCAAGGCGGCAGCCCATTGAGTAGGGTAAGGATTCGTTTAGCTGGGATTCCGCCAGCTGCGCCTGCCAAATAATCCGGACGGTTTTTATCGGTCAATTGATTCCAGTATGCGCATCTGTTCGAGCACATCTTCCAGTGGAATCAGCGGTTCTTTTCCTTGTAGAATGACATCTGCGATATTCTGAAACAGGATACCCCAATCGCCGGGAAGGCTTTCTACCCGTCCCCTGACGCTCAGCGCTCCAAAATTGGTATGTAGGATGCCTTTTAGTTTAGGGCTTTCCAGTCCGAATCCGGGCATCCCGGGCATCAGTCCGGCTTTCAGGTGGTCTTCCTGAGGGTCTATCCCGTATTTAATAAAAGATCCCAAGGTGCCGTGCAGTACATAGCGGGGCGTTTCTTCACGCACCATGAGGCTGGCGGAGAGATGTACCTTTAGCCGTCCATAGTCGAGATGCAGGTCGAACGCATCATCAATATCGGTATGGTCGCGTTCCCGGTTGGTTTGGCCCCATACCTGCTGCGGCTTTCCAAACAGGCAGATAGCCTGATCGATTATATGTGGCCCCAGACCGTAAAGTATGCCACTGGCCGGGGTGACTTGTTCTTTCCACGGTTTGGGACTGAGCGCAGGTTTGAAGCGGTTGTAATGGGCCTCGAAGCGCAGGGGGATACCCACCAGCCCCTGTTCGACGACGCTGCGCAAGGTGCGGAAATCGCTGTCGAATCGCCGGTTTTGAAAGACAAAAACATGCTTCCCTTGCTGCTTTGCCAGCTCCTGTAGCTCAAGGGCTTCCTGAAGGGTAGCTGTAAATGGCTTTTCTACGAGCACGTGTTTTTGGGCGAGCAGGCATTGCCGGGCGTACGCATAGTGGGTTTCATCGGGAGAGGTAATGCTCACCAGGTCGATTTCGTCGTCTTGCAGCACGTCTTCCAGGCGGGGCGTTTTTAGCACCCCCGGGTATTTTTGGGTGGGATCCTGGCTATTCGTGACTACCCTTTTTAATCGGAACAAGGGGTGCTGCGCAAAAAAGGGCGCCTGGATGGTTTGTCCCGAGAGTCCATATCCTATCAGAGCAACGTGCAACATGTCGGTTATTTTTCAGGTAAATAATGTGTAATGATAGGGGTTGTTTAGGGCTTTTTTTCCATGAGCCATAAGTTGAATACGGGGCCTGCGCGGTGTCCGGTATGTGGGGAAAAGCGGATTTCCACCGATTGCTTCCCCTGGGTATATGCAGGGGGGATGGGGTAGGGTACGATGATAAAACGCCCTTCCGCTTTGCCGGTGATATTTTCGGTGGCAATGGGTTGTCCATCTACGAGGATATCAAACGTTTTGGAGCCGGTAAATCCACCCCAATATTCGGCGAGCAGCTCGAGGGGGGTATCGGGTTGAACGAGGAGCCGGCAGGCAAACCAGCCACCGCGTTCCGCTTCCCGATAAGTGCGATCCTGTAGCTTGCCAATATGGCTATTGGAATCAGACAGGCCGTGTGTTTTTTCCTGTATGGTATCCCCCCATATCAGGCGATCGATGGCGGTGCGATTGCAGTTTTCGCGGAATGCCATTTCTTTGAGGTGTGTTTCCACGTTGTTCTCCCAGGTTTCCTGCGACATGAAATCCCAGTACACGGAGTACCTTCTGTCGTGCATTTGGTAGAAGGGGAGCAGTCGGATGTTCCGTGGAAAAGCTACCTGCTGGGATTGAAAGCTGTTGGGTTCATGTTCGAAGGGGGTCAGCCACTTGGCAGGGTCGCGTTCGACGGTTTTGAAGATGGGGACAAAGTCGCGGGCATAGGGGTTGGGTGTGTTTTCCGGACCCAGGTCTCCGGCGAGCACCAGTGGACCGTAGCAAATGGCCGCCCGGTTGGAGTCATCCGGGGTAGGCTCGAGGCGTAGCTCAAAGGGAAGGTCGATATCTATCCGGTCGCCGTTTTTCCATTTGGCGTACAGTTCGATATATGATTTGGAGCTGCTTGCAGCCGCCACGGGTCGGCCATTTACCTCGACGCGCATTTTTCCTGGTGCGAGCCAATACGGGTTGCGAATCATCAGCCGGAGGTAGGTTGGACGGGGGCAGGTGATAGTCAAGGCGCTGTGCTGTTCTTTTGGGAAGCTGGTTTCCTGGCGCACCACCACGCCCTGACTGCGCCAGTTGAGTTCGGATGCTATGAATTGGTTGATGTACAAGGTGTTTTGCTGGTGGTAGTAAATCCAGCGATTGTGTTTGCTATGATTTTCCATACCGGATCCAACACAACAGGTAAAATCATAGGGGTCCTGGTAGGATTTTTTGCCCCCCATTTCGAGCGACAAGTTGTAGATGACCCGGCCGTTCTCGGGATGCTGGGAGGCCAGGATGTGATTAAACAGGGCGCGCTCGGTGAAGTCGGCATATTCTGGGGCGGGTTGCTGGAGAAATAAAAGCTCGGTGAGCTTGAGCATATTATATACGTTGCAGGTTTCGGTGGTCTCGTCGCTGAGGCGGTTGCGGAGCTGGTCAGCCGGACCGAAATATTCGTGGTTGCCGTTGCCGCCGGTCACGTAGGAATGGTGGTAAACGACGCGGTTCCAGAAGAACTGCGCCGTGCGCTGGTCGCTGGGGTCGCCGCTGAGTTCGTATCGGCGGGCGAGACCAATGAGCTTAGGAATCTGGGTGTTGCAGTGGATGCCGGGGAGGATATCTTCTCCCCGCGACAACGGGTCGAGCACCGCGCGGTGGTGGAAGCGATGGGATAGATTTAGGTAGGTACTGTCTTTGGTGTCGGCGAATAAATCGGCACAGACTTCATTCATTCCGCCGTGTTCGCAGGCGAGCATCTGTTGTAGCTGGTCTGGCGTCATTTGGCTGGTGATGCGGTAAATCCAATCGGCCAGGCCTTTTTCTACGTCGAGTGCCAGCGGGAGCGCGCAAAGACGGTAAGCGTCTCGCAATCCCGCCATCACTTTGTGGATGTTGTAAAACGGAGCCCAGAGTCCATTGAGATAGAAAGCCTGCGCATTGATTTTGCCGGAGGCTACCTCTTGTTCGAGAATGAACTTTCCGTTGGGGATGGCTGCTACATACCCGCTTCCATCCGCTTGCTGGCATAGCGCCAGTTCGGATACGATATAGTGTACTTTTTCCTTGAACACCGGGTCGCCGGTACTACTAAACATCTGGGCACAGGCGCTCAGGAAATGGCCGAGGGAGTGTCCGGAAATAGTGTCGTCTTCCCACCCATGGTAGTGCGCTGCTTTGGGTGCCAGCCCGGCTTCTTTGCGGAATTTGGCGAGCAGCCGATCGGGCTCATACTGGAGAAGCGTCGCTTTGTCAAGCGTTTGTGCCTGCAAAAAGGGACCGGGAAGCAACTGTACTTCATCCAGCCCAAACGGCTGGAGGGAGGGCGGTTCGGGAGCGACCGCGGATGCCGGTGCCGGTAGCGGCAGCGTGTGGCACGCACTGAATCCCCAAAGAAGAAAAACAAGCGCGAGGATTTGCAGGAAGCGAAACATAGTTTGTTGGTTTTGTCTAAAACAAGATACATAAAAAACAAGGACCTACGCCAAAACCAGGTACACACCAAAAAATGAATCGAACCTGGCCCGAATCGCCCGTTAAATTGTATTGCATTTTACGTAGAAGGCATAGAAAACGAGTGTTTTTTGACAAATTTCAAAATAATTTTTAAGATTGTGTCTGATTAACACATAATATATTACTACATTTATTGGATATATTCGATTTCCGGAATAGCAAAATATACATTTATGACACAACAATGGACCAAGTATTTTTTAGCGCTACTCAGTTTGGCTTCTGTGGTGGCCTGCAAAAAAAGCACACCGGCTGCGTCGGAGTTACCCAAAGGCTTTGCCGTACAGGAAACGCCCTGGGGCACGGTAGAGGAAAAGCCGATTACCTTGTACACCCTGACGGCACCCAACGGATTTACAGCGCGAATCACTAATTACGGCGCTACCCTGGTCTCTTTAATGACCCCCGATAAATCGGGTAATTTTGGGGAGGTGATTCTTGGGTTTGCCGATCTGGCCGGATATATGCAAGCCGGCAACCCATATATTGGCGCCAGTGTGGGAAGATATGCCAACCGAATAGCCGGCGGTACGTTTTCGCTCGACGGGCAGCGCTACACCCTCGCCGGAAATGACCACGGCACCTCCCTACCCGGTGGGATCAAGGGCTTCGACAAAGCCGCGTGGCAGGGAACAGTGATTCAAACAGATTCGGCTGCGTCCCTGCGGCTGGTATATGTAAGTCCCGACGGGGAGGAGGGCTATCCAGGTACTCTTCAGGCACAGATTACCTATAGCCTGGATAAAAACTACGGCTTGCACATCGATTACTGGGCTACCACCGATAAGGCTACTCCCGTAAACCTGACCAATCACGCCTACTTCAACCTGAGTGCCGGCGGGTCGGAAGGGATTCTCGGCCACGAGCTGTCGCTGGCTGCTTCCACCTATACCCCGGTCAATGCGCAACTGATTCCAACTGGTGAGCGCAAAGCGGTGGCAGGTGGTCCCTTCGACTTCAACACCCCCAAGGCGATTGGCAAAGACATCGCCCAGGTAGAGGGCGGGTATGACCACAACTTTATCCTGCATGCCGACAAAGCAAACGGCCAGTCGGCTATGGCTACCTTATATGACCCTGCCAGCGGTCGCCGGATGGAAATGTTTACGACAGAGCCGGGCGTGCAGTTCTATTCGGGTAACTTCCTGGATGGCACCCTCAAAGGTCCTAAGGGCGAGGCGTTTATCAAGCATTATGGGCTGTGCCTGGAAGCACAGCATTATCCGGACTCTCCGAACCAGCCGGCGTTTCCAACGGTTATTTTGCGTCCGGGCGATACCTACACGCAATCTACCGTGTATCGTTTTTCTGTAAAATAAAAGGGTAATATCCTGCTTACTGCATAGCTTAGTTTTTATTTTAAAATAAGTATCGCTATCTTGTTTTATAAAAGACGCGCAATCGATGGATTGTCGGGTATGGGATGGCCTGGGTCACGGCGTTGCTTCTTTGGTGCGTGGAAAAAAATCACAGGAAACCTTGTTTAACTACCTAATTCAACAAACATGAGTGGATTTGAAACCCTGGACTGGGTTGTAATTGGAATTTATTTTGCGATCCTGCTGGGCTTGGCCGTATGGGTGATTACGCGCAAGCAGGAGAACACGGAGGATTATTTCCTTGCCGGGCGAAACATTGGCTGGTTTATTGTCGGTGCGTCCATTTTTGCCTCGAACATCGGCTCGGAGCACGTAGTCGGGCTGGCTGGTGCGGGTGCTGGTGGTAAGATACCCATGTTGATTTACGAGTTGCACGCCTGGCTGGTGATTACGATGGGGTGGGTGTTTTTGCCGTTTTATATACGGAGTGGCGTGTTTACCATGCCGGAGTTTTTGGAGCGCCGCTTCAACTCAAATACGCGCTGGGTGCTGAGCATATTCTCCTTGCTGGCTTATGTGCTCACCAAGGTTTCGGTGACCGTTTATGCGGGAGGTATCGTCATTTCGTCCATTCTGGGCATTGACTTTTGGTTTGGTGCCTTGATAACGGTAATTCTCACGGGCTTTTATACTATTCTGGGTGGCATGCGGGCGGTCGTTTACACCGAAGCGATGCAAACAGTGGTGCTGGTGATAGGCGCTGCGGCGCTGACCATCATTGCCCTCAACTCCGTAGGTGGTTGGAGTGGCATGCGTTCGGCGCTGGAACCGGGCTATCTCAATATGTGGCGTCCGGCTTCAGATCCCGATTATCCATGGCCTAGCCTGGTGATTTCTTCCACGATTGTAGGTATCTGGTACTGGTGCACGGATCAGTACATCGTACAGCGGGCGCTGGCTGCCCGCAATATTACGGAAGGTCGCCGGGGAACTATTTTTGGCGGCTTTCTAAAGCTGCTGCCTATTTTTCTCTTCCTCGTACCGGGTGTGGTCGCCTTGGCTCTGAAAAACAAGGGGGAACTTCAGTGGGATTCGGCGGATCAGGCGTTTGCCACTTTATTGATGAACAAAATGCCGACCGGCTTGAAGGGCCTGGTGGTTGCTGGTCTGATGGCTGCCCTCATGAGCTCGCTCGCTTCGGTATTTAATTCCTGCTCCACGCTGTTTACCGTGGATATCTACAAGAAGCTGCGTCCGCAGACGCCGGAAAAAAAGCTGTTGCAGATTGGACGGGTCGCTACTGGGGTGGTCGTTCTTTTGGGTATTGCCTGGATTCCAATTATGCAGAACATATCGGGGGTTTTGTATGAGTATCTTCAGTCGGTTCAGTCCTATATCGCGCCTCCGATTACAGCGGTTTTCCTGTTGGGCATCTATTCCAAGCGAATCAATGCAAAAGGTGCCATGACGACCCTGATCGTGGGGTTGGTCATCACTGCGCTGCGGCTTACTATGGAGCTCAACTTAGATCATTTGCATGAGGGTTCGCTACTGCATATTTTTGGAAGTACCAACTACCTGGTTTTTGGTTCCTGGTTCTTCCTTTTCAGTGTCGTACTGACCATCGTGGTGAGCGCACTCACCCCAGCTCCTTCGGAAGAACAGATTGCTGGTCTTACGTTTGGCACCCTTACGCCGGAGCAGAGAGCTGAAAACAAAACGAGTTATAATATCTGGGACGTCGTCACCTCTCTGGTGGTCGTTGCGATTGTAATCGGCGTGATGCTGACATTCCGCGGCTGATTCCAGGCAGTATATAAAGAAAATTCTTCGCCGACCGCGAAGAATTTTCTTTTTGTACGTATGGGTACTTAGCTACTTGTCGGACCAGTTATTCGGCAACAGGTTTAGAAAAAGGTATCCAGTGTGTGTACGAGGTGGTCGATATCGGGTGGTTGATGGAGGCTGCTGATTACGATGCGGTTGTACAGGGGATCCATTGGGGTGGGATACCGGAAGCTGGACAGAAATATTTCATGGGCTTCTAAATGAGCGGCCAGGTCTGGCTCGGTGCTAAAGAAGGCTGGAAAACCAGAAATATACTGAAAGTGTTCGATTCGCTGTTGAAGGGCATTTTGAAAATGCGCCAGGTTGCGTTGGAGGATAGCCCGTTGGGTGGAATAAAAAGGGGCGCCGTGTAGAAAAGCATACAGGAAAGCAGGAGAGGCCGGAGAAGCGCCCCCCATAAAAGGGCTTTGCCATATTTTTTCTATCCAGTAGGGAGGGCCAAATACGGCACCGGCAGGAATCCCGCAGGCTTTTCCGAGGGAGCTAACCCCCAGAATTTCGAATGATTTGAACGATAGAAATTCGGGCAAGCACCCGATACCGTTGGTTCCCAACACCCCAAAGCCATGTGAATCATCTACTACGAGGAGTACGCGGCGTTGTGGGGTGAGGTGCTGAAGGAATTGCAAGTCCATGCGCTGCACCCGGAGTGGATCCAGGGAGTTGCTCAGAATAGCCAGGGTAGGGCCCTCGGTTTGTATTCGGGCGGCTACCTCGCTGGCCCAGGAATCCCAGGAGGGCGAAGTGCCCGGGCCTTCCATATCCCACAGGGCGGGGTGTACACCGGGAGCCAGCACCAGCTCGGCTTCATTTTTCAGTACTTTGAGGAGTACTTGGCCGGCCAGGGTTCCGGAAGAGAACAAGAGGGCCTGCTCGAACCCGGTGAGTTGGGCGAGGTATTGTTCGACTGTTTCAAATAAACGGATGTGGACGTTGGAACGCCGCGAGCCGCCAAAGTGAGTGCCATATTTCAGAAGACCTTCCAGCAGTAAATCCCGGAACCCGCTGTGGTGGGACATTCCGAGGTAGGAGGTGCCGCTGAAATAGAGCCAGTCTTTTCCATGAACGGGAATCGTACGCCCCGGCAGTGTTTGAATAGAGACCGGATCCACGTTTAGTCGGTGATATCGAATTGGAGGCGGGCGCCGGTGCCTGGGGCGTCGGCATAGTACACCTTGCCATGGACCATACGCACCCCTTGGGCGATATCTTCGCGCAGCAGCAGGGGGCCGTCCATATCCACGTAATCGAGCATAGGGAGCAGATGTGCGATAGCAGAAACCCCTACGGTGGACTCGGTCATACAGCCTACCATTACCTTCATGTGGTGCATGCGTGCTTTTTGAATCATGCGCCGGGCGGGGGTGATGCCTCCGCATTTGACCAGCTTGATATTGATACCATGAAAATAGCCGTGGCAACGGTCCACGTCTTCCTCCCGTTGGCAGCTTTCGTCGGCTATAAGTGGGAGCGGACATTTTTCGTACAATAGGCGCTGGCCCTCCCAATCGTTGGGCGGAAGCGGCTGTTCGATGAACTCGACCCCCAGCCGGATTAACTCCGGCAGGTACTCCAGTGTCTGGGCGGCGGTCCACCCTGTATTTGGGTCGATACGGAAAACGGCGTCGGTATGCTTGCGCAGTTCCCGGAGGATATCGAGGTCGTTGCCTTCTTTGCCGAGTTTGATTTTATAGAGCGGCCAGGGCATTTCCTTGACCTTAGCTACCATTTCTTCTATCGTACCGAGGCCAATGGTGTAGTTGGTCATGGGGTTGTTTTCGATAGACAGGCCCCATTGTTGGTAGAGCGGGAGCCCCTTCATTTGCCCAAACAAGTCATGTGCGGCTACATCCAGGGCGCATTGCTCGAAAGGGTGGCCGCTGAGATACGGTTGCATAGCCTCCCAGAACTGCTCCGGATGCTCGAAGGGGGTATTTTCGATGACGGAGCGCAGGCGTTCCAGGGTGACGACCATCTGTCCGACGCTGAGTCCGTAATAGGCGGTGGCTGTTGCTTCGCCCAAGCCGATGTGGTCTCCCGATTTCAGTCCGACGATCAGGGTATCCTGTACGTCCCGGGCACCATGGGCGATGCGAAAAGTATGTTTCAGCTGTAAGGCATGGGTGTGTAGAAACAGTTGCATAATGGAAAAGCTGGTTAGTTGACAAATATAATCCGGGAGTTGTCACTACTCACTTCAATCCTGGAAATATTTGTGAGTTGGTATTCGGCAAAATCGGCGATCGCTTGCCAGGAAGTATCCAGTCCGGGTTTGAATTTGAACAACTGGCTTCCTTGCGCCATGAGCAGGGTTCCGTCGCGGAGCACGGCGAAATCTTCTTTCCCGGGAAGGGGGCTGGTCAGGGGGGTAGGATTTGGGGCGCCAGACATCACGTAGGTATTCATATCCAGTGCCATAAGCCGGTTGTTGTCGGCGTTTCCTTTTTGCAGGAAAACGAGGGTATTGGTTCCCTGTGCCATTTTGAAGCATCGGCCTACCCGTTGGGAAATGAGGGCGAGGTTATTGGTCTCAGGAATGGCGGCCACGAGCGAGTTGGGGTTTCCGTTGAGGTGCAGGGCGATGAGGCCGGGGCGGATCCATTCGTAATACCCCACGTTGGTCAAATCCTGAAATAAAGGTCGGGAGCCAAATCCGCCGAAGGAGGCGCTATTGATTTGCCAGAGCCGGATGAGGGTATCTTTTCCCGAAAACTCCATTCGGATGATATGGAGGTTTTTCCCATAGTCGAAGGGAGCCCGGCGCGGGGAGTATTCCCCTTCCCAGGTATCGGTAATTTTGGTGCATACGGTATCCCTCAGGGTGAGGCGGAGAATATCCGGCTGTTCCTGCCGGGGTTCCTGGCTGGAAAAATAAATCTCGTCGTTGCTGGCAAAAAATGGGTGGTTGTTGTACCCGTTGGCGTTGAAGTTGGTCAGAAAACGGGGTTTGGAAAAAGTAAACGCCGTATCTCCGTTGCGGGACAGGTCGAACAAATACAGGTTAGAGACCGGAGTCTGGGCATGTAGTTGTATCAACGAAAAGAAGAAGGATAACAGGAAACAAAGGGTTTTCATACGATGATATTTGTGGGCAAATTACGGGTTTCCACCCAGAAGTCTTTTGACATCGTAAAAAAGAAAAAAAAAAGGGAAATAGGTGTTGGACGGGGAAATTTTAAATAATATGTTTGTAACACATTCTTTTACATCATGCAGACGAAGAACAACAGCTTTTATTTTTACAGCTTTTACTTTTACGGTCAACCGTAAAGGGATTGCTGGATTTTGTTTTTCAGAAAGCTGATGATAAAAGAAAGGGTCCCGTCAAAGGGACTTTTTTTTTGCCCGTAACTCAACAAACACAAAAATATGGAAGCAGCTAAGCCGAATAGTGCGCTCGCAGATTCAGAGGCGGATTCAAATCCGTTGCGGGTCAGTATTCAAGGGGTTCCCGGTTCATTTCACGATATTGCCGCGCGCTTTTATTTTCCAGGCCGCAGCATATCCTTGTCGCCTGCCCTTACGTTTGCCGAGCTGGTTCGACAGATAGAGTCGGGTGAAGCAGATACGGGACTGATGGCTATAGAAAACACCCTGGCGGGCAGTCTGATGGCGAATTACAAGCTACTCAACCAAGCTTCCCTGCGAATTACCGGTGAAATCTTTCTCCGAATAAAGCAAAACCTCCTGGTGCTTCCCGGTCAGCAATTATCCGATTTGAAGGAGGTGCATTCGCATCCGATTGCGATCGAGCAGTGTCGTGAATTTTTTCAGCATTATCCCAATATCAGGCTGGTAGAGGTAGAGGATACGGCATTAGCTGCCAAAAACGTACAGCAGCACCAGTTGACGGGTATTGGTGCGATTGCCAGTGCGACCGCGGCGGGTATGTATGCACTCGACGTGCTGGCTCCCAGCATAGAAACCAATAAGCTCAATTTTACCCGCTTTTTGGTGTTGGAGCGGGCGGCGGAAGCGCGGGTGGTGGAAGGGGCTGATAAAGTATCGCTGCACTTCGCCACCGGCCACGAGGTGGGCAGCTTATACAAGGTGCTCGCCGTACTGGCGGCGTATGGAGTCAACCTAACCAAGATCCAGTCGGCGCCTATCATCGGGAAGCCATGGGAGTATATGTTTTATGTCGATTTTGTAGCGGAGGGGAGCCTGGGGTTTGAGCAGGCCATCGATGCTATCCGACCGTTGACCAACGAACTGAAAATACTGGGTACATACAAACAAGGGCAGCCTTATGAAGACTGATACACAGCCAATTATACAGCCGGCATCCCGACTGGGGGTCGTAGAAGAATATTATTTTTCCCGCAAGCTCCGCGAAATTGCGCAGATGCGTGCGGAGGGGAAAGAAGTAGTAAACCTGGGTATTGGAAGCCCGGATTTGCCTCCGGCACAGGAGGTCATCGACGAGCTGGCGCTGTATTCCAGGATGCCGGATTCGCATGGATACCAGAGCTACAGTGGTATTCCTGAGTTGCGGGCAGCATTTGCCGACTGGTATCGCACGTACTTTTCCGTAGAGCTGGATCCGGTGAGTGAGGTATTGCCCTTGATCGGTTCAAAGGAGGGTATTGTACATATTTCGATGAGCTATCTGGAGGGAGGCGATGAGGTATTGGTACCCAATCCGGGGTATCCGACATACCGTTCTGCCGCACAGCTTACGGGGGCTACCATTCGGGAGTATTTGCTCCAGCCCGAAAAAGGATGGCAACCCGATTTGGATGCTCTGGCGGCTACCGACTTAGGTCGCGTAAAGCTCATGTGGCTCAATTATCCAAATATGCCGACTGGCGCCAATTCGGATTTGGGGTTTTTCCGCGATTTGGTGGAATTTGCCCGGGCACATCGGATATTGCTGGTGAATGACAATCCTTATACGTTTGTGCTCAACGAGCAGCAGCACAGCCTGCTGCATGTGCCGGGTGCATTCGATGTAGCGCTTGAGCTCAATTCACTGAGCAAAGCCCACAATATGGCCGGTTGGCGGGTAGGTATGCTGGCTGGCCGGAAAATGTACCTCGACACGGTGCTTCGCTTCAAAAGCAACATGGATTCCGGAATGTATAAGCCCGTTCAGAAAGCGGCTATCCGGGCGCTGAATCTGCCGGCCACGTGGTATGCGGAGTTGAACAGCGTGTATCGGGGTCGAAGGGAGCGGGTGTTCGATTTGCTCGATACCCTGGAATGCACGTACGACAAAAATCAGGTTGGGATGTTTGTTTGGGCTCGGATTCCAGCGGCCTATGCCAATGGGTTTGAGCTGGCGGACAAGGTGTTGGAAGAAGCGCACGTGTTCATCACGCCCGGTGGAATATTTGGCTCACAGGGGGATGGATATATTCGCATTTCACTTTGTGCCGATCACGAGCTATTTGCAGAAGCGCATCGGCGGATTAAGGGAATGTCCAAATAATACCGGGCAGCAGGCCTTGCCCGTCCGCAAAAGGAATAAACAAAAAAGACTATGCAGGTTGCGATCATAGGTGTGGGTTTGATTGGTGGATCATTGGCTATTGGCTTGAAGGAAAGCGGCTTTGCGTCGCGGGTAGTGGGGGTGGATAATAGCTCGGAGAATCTGGATAAGGCGGTCCGACGGCGACTGATAGAAGTGGGGCTTACCTTGGAAGAAGCCGTGGAAAGCTCGGATTTGATTATCGTTTCGACGCCAGTGGATACCCTAATTACGCTGTTGCCGGCTATATTAAACCGGGTAGGGCAGCAGGTGGTCATCGAGGTAGGTTCTACCAAGGAGCGGGTGCTCGACGCCGTACGGCAACACCCGAATCGCGGTCGATTTGTGTCCACACACCCGATGGCTGGAACGGAATACAGCGGCCCGGAAGCCGCTATCCCTCATCTGTTTGACGAAAAGTACACGGTGTTGTGTGAAACCGAGCACAGCGATACGGATGCCGTGGCGTTGGTAGAGCGCATGTACGAGGCGCTGCGGATGAAGCTGGTGTATTTCAATGGAAAAGAGCACGATGTACATACCGCCTATGTGTCGCATATTTCGCATATCAGCTCCTTTGCGCTGGCGCTGACGGTACTGGCCAAGGAGCGCAACGAGGCACGGATTTTTGAGCTGGCAAGTACCGGTTTTAGTTCGACCGTGCGGCTTGCCAAAAGTTCACCGGATACTTGGATACCCATTTTCCGACAGAACCGCGACAATGTGCTCGATGTGTTGGACGAGCATATCAACCAGCTTTCCTTGTTTCGTACGCTCCTGATTAAGAAAGATTTCGAAACATTTTACCAACGAATTGCCGAGGCTAATTCAATAAAAAAAATCATTCAGTGAGGGGTGTACAAAGAAATGGCCGTCCTTGTGGCAGAAGGTCCACCCCGGAATGAATGAGCTAGAAATAAAGTATAGTTATTAACCTATTAACAGTCACTTCGATTATGAAAATGGAATTTAAGCCTATCGTGGATAAGCCGGCTAATCGGCCAATCCTCATTGCAGGGCCTTGTAGTGCCGAAACGGAGGCACAGGTGCTGCTTACTGCCCACGAGCTTTCGCAACTTGGATATGTAGATCTTTTCCGCGCGGGTATTTGGAAACCACGTACTCGCCCAGGGGAGTTTGAAGGGATAGGTACCCAGGGTTTGTCGTGGTTGCGCCGGGTAAAGGAAGAAACCGGGATGAAAGTAACCACCGAAGTGGCGAATACCCAGCATGTTTTCGAAGCGTTGAAATATGGGGTGGACGTACTCTGGATCGGAGCCCGCACTACCGTGAACCCATTTTCTGTTCAGGAGGTGGCGGATGCACTCAAAGGAGTGGATATTCCCGTGATTGTAAAAAATCCGGTGAATCCCGACCTGAAGCTCTGGATTGGAGCTATTGAGCGTATCTATAATGCGGGGATTCGAAAAATTGCGGCGCTGCATCGGGGCTTCTCGCATCATGGGGAGTCGTCATACCGAAACGTACCGCGCTGGCAGATTCCGATTGAGCTGCGTCGGCAGTTTCCGGATCTTCAGATTATCGCCGACAACAGCCATATCTGCGGTAGAAGGGATACGCTCCTGGAAGTAGCCCAGCGGGCAATGGATTTGCATTTCGACGGACTGATGACGGAAGTGCATCCGCGTCCGGATGAGGCATGGAGCGATGCCGCACAGCAAATCACCCCAGAACGCTATGGCGAGCTGGTGTATTCCCTGAAATTCCGGGATATCACTACCGATAATCCGGAGTTCCTCCAGAATATTGAGCACCTTCGCCATGAAATAGACGAGCTGGACGAGGAGCTGCTGAACCTGCTCAGCCGCCGAATGAAGCTGTCGGAAGGAATCGGTCGCTACAAAAAGCGCAACAACATCGCCATCCTGCAAACCAGCCGTTGGGCGGAAATCCTCGACCGGGGCGTACAGGCAGGCAAGAAAAAAGGCCTGAGCGAAGAGTTTACGACCGCTATCCTCCGCTCTATCCACGATGAATCGATTAACCACCAGGAGCGCATCATGCTCGAAGAGGGAGAATAGGCTGCGCGGGGGGAGCGCAACACCTACGTTAACCTCACATCGTTTTCTAATTCTTTTATTTCGACTATGCGCAAATCACCGGATTCCCAGCATTGCAAGGACTCGGTGTACTGGGAGCAGCCCCGAGTCCGCATAGACACTACTGATTTTTTACCGCTCAAAAAGCGCCAGAAAGGGCGGCTTTCCCGAATTATATTCCGGAGAGGCCGCCCTTTTTCCAGCCTGCTAAAGGGATTATGATAGTCAAACGGATAAGACCGCTAAAATTTGGAGAACAGGCCAGATATACCTATCTTTACAGGGAATATTCTGGTTGCTTTTCCAGGGTCTTCCGCCCCGAAAAAACAAGTCATAATCACATGAATCTATCTCTGTCCCGAACGTTCCTTTGCCGAGGAGTCGCCCTAATTGGAATAAGTCTGTTCCTCCTGTCTCCTTTTTCTATACATGCTGAAAGCTCTTTCTTTGATTATTCCAATTACCGTGCCAAAGTCTTTTTGTCTAATAAAATAGAGGAAAAAAAAGAATGGCCCAGGTCTTCCAGTGTAGGAAAACCCTTGCTGGCATGGCATCGCATACAATGGAAGAATGGGGATAAATGGACGAGCAGTGCGTTATCTACCACGGATTGTACCGCCTCGTTTGGGATTGACAAAGAGAGTTTAAAGGATTATTTCGGCGTAGAAATTTTGGAACAATGCAGTAATGTGTCGGTCGATGTGCAGATAGAATCCTGCCTTCCCGCGATGGTTTCCGGGTTTGTGGTAGGAGATACGCTTTGGCGCGCCGCCTCCTATCCTACGATGCAGGTGAAAAGCCGGCTTATGGTGTCGGGTGTTCCGGTTGGTAAGCATCGCCTTCTGATAACCGCAGCGGATGTATGCGGAAATATCAGCGTCGATACGCTTCACTTCCTGATTACCGATAAGGTAGCGCCGGTGATGAAGTGCAACAACAAACTCACTGTTTCGCTTTCCAACTCTCAGTCCAACGCGTTTGGCCTGGGGTATCCCCTTGCCGGGTATGCCCTGAGTGGCTATGCGCGGGTCAAGGCTGATGAAATCGATGCGGGTAGCTCGGACAACTGCGGCATGGATTGGGTTCGGGTGCGCCGTGCGTATAATCCGGCCGACGAGGCATCGTATGTGGCACTGGGTTATGATTGGAACGCCGATGGCAAAATCACTCTGGATGGGGCAGATGGGGTGGACTGGAATTACGACGGAGACATACAAGACCCCATGGAAAAATTTGAACGCTCTGCCACCAGTCCGACGACATGGATGACCCCCGCGCTAGACTATACGGAGTTTTTCTGCTCCGATGTCGCTACCGGTGTGATGATAGAACTATGGGGAAAAGATCGCACCGAAAGTCTGGAAGGGGGTATTTTTCCTGCTTCTTCGGGCGGCGTGCCCTATCCGACGACCAGCGGGGGCAACATGAGCTACTGCTGGATGACCATTCAGATTGAAAACAAAGTAGCGCCTACCTTCGAAGTGCCCGAGCGCGCCAGCATTTTCTGTACGGATTTCGAACTATTCGATTCGATTTATGTAGCTCGTACCGTCGATTTATACAGCAGCAGCTACCAGTTTATCGAGCGGGAGATCTTCGGCGATCAGGCATTGGGGCGTTTCGCTATTCTATCCGGCGATGATTGTGGGGATGTGCAGGTGTCTGTGGAGATTAAACCCGACCTTACGCCGACTTGCCGGGATGGGGTCGTTCAACTGATTTATACCGCTCGTAAAACAATACACGGAAAGGTGCAGACCTATCCGGCCGGAATCGCCGAAATCGAGGTGCTGAACGCAAATGGCTTCAATATTGAATGGCCCTTTGATATTTATGCAGATTGTGCAGCGGATCTGGATACCGCAAATGTCATTGGGGAAGGCCCGAACTACGGCTGTGACAGCTGGGGCGTACATGTAGAAGATAAAGTGTATGCCGCTTCCGGGACCGTTACCCACCCCAAATCCTGTTTCCGCATCGAGCGTACGTTTACGGTAGCCAATTGGTGCGCCAACTCGGAGGACGTATATACACAGTTCATTTATGTAGAGGATATTACTGCGCCGGAAATACTGAATGTAGAGGAGGAGCTGCGTTTTGCAACCAACAAGCATTCCTGTACCGCAGCGGTATCGATTCCATTTTCTGCGCTGGATGCCTGTTCTTTTCCTCAAATTCAGCGCGCCCTGCCCACCCTGGACGGCATTGCCATCAACCGGGTGCGGGTGAAGCAAAATGGAATTATCCGGGAATTGGCCGATTTGGGCGCACATATTGAGGCAGAGCCGGCAACCGATGGGGAGGAAATCCTGCGCAGTTGGACATTCCATGCCCCCGCACTCCCGGAAGGGACGTATAGCCTGCTCGTAGTGGTACGAGATGATTGTGGTAACTTGTCGAAGCAGGCCGAAATTCCATTTGAGGTCCGGGATGAAAGCGGACCAACTCCCATTTGCTACCATGGTTTACTGACGGAGCTGAATGTCAACCCGGTCACACTCGACGGCAATGCTACGGTCTGGGCAAGTGATTTGGTGGCTAGTCCAATAGATGATTGCAACGGGCAGGGACCTGGTACAGGCCCCACGCAAAAACCGCTGATTCAGTCCTATTACGTCGTGAAAGATAATGGCGACCGGGTCTGGGATGCCGCGGATGGGCTCGATGAACAAGGACTTCCGTTGCAGAAACGCACCTTTATCACGCTATCCTGCGCCGATGCCGCCTTTTCTCAGGTCTTGGTACGTCTCTATGCCGCAGATGAAAAAGGCAATATGGGGTATTGTGAGACCTATGTAGTCGTGAGTGACCCCTCCGCGCTCTGCCGCAGCGGGGGCTTGTCGTCTAATCAAATCTCCGGAAACATTGCAACGGAGTCCGGTAACATGCTGGAGCAGGTAGAAGTTAAACTCAGCGGAGGAACGTCTATGACTTATATGACGGGCACTTCCGGTGAATTTAGTTTCAAAGGTCTCCGGCAGGGGATGACCTACGCCGTAACGCCTCATCGGGATTATGACTATCTCAACGGAGTGACGACCTTCGACCTAACCCTCCTTTCCAAGCATATCCTGGGTGTTCAACCCCTCAATAGCCCCTACAAGCTGATTGCTGCTGACATCAATGGATCGGGCAATATCTCCACGGCGGATATGTTGGCGCTTCGGAAATCCATTCTAGGAATAGCTGCCACCTTCCCTAATAATACGCCGAGCTGGCGATTTATCGATAAAAAATTCCAGTTTCCCGATCCATCGAACCCTTGGCTAACCGCTTTTCCCGAGTCGATTTCATGCCCCAATTTGGCCGGAGCTATGAGCGTTGGCTTCATAGGGGTAAAGATGGGCGACCTGAATGGTAGCTCCAGTTTTCAGGCTTTGCCGCGCAGTGCCGACCAAGTCGCCTTCCAGGTACCTGCTCGGAATATGGTAGCCGGTGAAACATACCGCCTTCCGCTACATACCGTGCTAAATCAGACGGAGGGCTTCCAGTTTACCCTGGCAACGCCAACACTGGAAATCCTGGCGATAGAGCCAGGGTTCCTTTCTGCAGCGCACTTGGGTGTTTTTTCAAATGAGTCAATGGTTACCGCCAGTTGGGAAAAGCCCGCGCAGTTTAAAGGCGCGGAAACGCTACAGGAGTTGTTCACCCTGGTAGTACGGGCCAAAGAAGATGTCCATACGGCCGACGCCCTGCATCTGAATGACCGGATTACCCGGCGGGAAGCGTTCACGCATGCAGGTGCGTTGATGGAGATGTCGCTGGACTTTGTGGCTACCCCCGGCAAACAACCCGCAGGTGCTTTCGAGCTTTATCAGAACGTGCCCAATCCATTTTCGTCCGAAACGGTGATAGGTTTTCATTTACCTGAAGCCGGAGAGGTTACTCTTACGGTGCAGGATGTCGCTGGCCGGACGCTCTACACTACGCATGGCAGGTATGTCGAGGGGTATAACCAGATTCGGATAAACGGGATGCGCCGAGTACAGGCCAGCATGGAACAATCAGCGGGTGTCCTTTACTATACGCTCACCAGTGGCTCCTTTACAGCCACCAAGAGCATGATTTATACAGGTCATTAATCAGTAAGCTATGGAGTACCTCAACTTACATTTACAGACTTCTGAGGAAGGTATTTTATTGGTGACGGTTTCCCGGGAGAAAGCGCTCAACGCGCTGAATCGCCAAACGATGGATGAACTTCGTTTTTTGTTTGGGGAGGATTTGCCCGGGCGTGCGGAGGTGCGCGGCGTGATTATTACAGGTGCTGGTGAAAAAGCGTTTGTTGCGGGAGCAGATATCAAGGAGTTTTTGGATATGACAGGCGAAGAGGGGCAGCAGATGGCATCGCGTGGTCAGGAGACCTTCCGTTTCATTGAGCGGTCGGCGGTGCCGGTGGTGGCTGCCGTCAATGGCTTTGCGTTGGGAGGGGGGTGTGAGCTGGCGATGGCTTGTCATTTGCGTATAGCCGGTGAACGTGCCCGTTTTGGGCAGCCGGAGATTAACCTGGGCATCATTCCAGGCTATGGGGGTACCCAGCGGCTGATTCAGTACGTGGGTAAAACAAAGGCCATGGAGCTTTTGCTGACTGCCGACCTAATCGATGGGCAGGAGGCGCTGCGGCTAGGCTTGGTCAATGCACTGGTGCCTGCCGGAGAAGAGGTCGAGGCGGCCCGCCAGCTGCTCCGCAAAATTCTGCCCAAAGCGCCGGTGGCCATAGCAAAAACAATCGAAGCGGTCAATGCCTTTTTTGAGGCATCCACCGATGGGTTCGAGGCTGAAGTGGCTGCTTTTGGAGCGACTACCCGGACATCGGATTTTCTCGAAGGGGCTTCAGCTTTTGTTGAGAAGCGAAAACCACAGTTTACAGGTAAATAAATAAAAAAGAGGCTGTCCGAAACGTATTCCGCCACCTTCAGTGGCATCTGCGACGTACGGGACAGCCCCTTTTATCCATGGTTTTCTCAGGTAGCAAGGCATACTAATCGGCAACTACATGGCGGGTGCCACCAAGTTGGGATTATGCCTTGCGGATATCTTCCTGCTGATTTTTATATTTTTCCAGTTGCCTGCGCATTTTTTCTGCCGCGCCGGATAATGCTTTTTCAAACGACTCTGCAGAATCCTCTGCAAACAGCGTGTTTCCAGGAATACTTAATTCAATTTCAACCTTTCTGCTTTCCTTGTGGTGAAAACGCTGCACATCATCCTTCAAAAATACCGTGGCGTCTTGGATCCGTTCGAAGAAGAGCTGAAGTTTTCCTAACTTATCCTCAATCAGTTGTTGCATCGGTTCACTGACAGAGAATGGAGCTTGCACGTCAATTTTCATATCCGTGTGGTTTAAGTAGTGTATTAATTCGGTGTAATGTAAAACTGCAATACCTAGTAGGTGGGTGAAGATAACGATTTTAAGGTTGTACTAATAGAATCGTAAATGAAATGTTGCATATGGCCCATTCGCGTTATTACTAAGATAGCGTTGTTTTTGCTTTCATTTTTTGATTCAAGTCAGCCGATGGCTTGATAATAATCAGTCTCTATGAATAACTGCATATACCAAAAGATTGGTTGGAAAATAAGGGTAGATAAGGTGCGATGTGGGGTGCTGCTGGCTATCCTTTTTGGATTTTATGGAGGAGTCAACGCTCAGCCGGTAGTGGAGGGGTGGTGGACTGGTTTTCTAACGCAGGGAAAAGATACGTTTGCGTTGGGGATACATCTGAACCGTACGGGGGAGTTATGGGTAGGTCAATCTATTTCAAAAGGAGCAGACGGCCGGATGGGTCGTTTTATGATTACGGCGACTCAATTAGACTCGGGTGCCCTAGTCGTCCAGGAAGTAAGGCAGCTTGCACCGGAAGCGGAGAAATGGTGCATTAAGCATTTTCAGTTGCTGGAGGAGGGCGGCGTATTGCGCGGCACCTGGGGAGCTAAAGGATGTGGCGGTGGCGCGGTGGTGCTGCGTCAAAGTGGATGGGAGGAATCGGTGGTCACCAGGTCGCCCCAGGGCAAATGGACTGGCCGGTTGACCCAATCGGATAGGGACTACGGGTTTTATATTGAATTGGAGCTTGGAGCGGGTGGTGAGGGTACATCCACCATTGTATCGGAAGGAAGTGGAGGGCAGGCCTGGCATACCCTGCGTTGGGCGTTGGATTCGACAGAAAAGCAGCTGGCTATCCAAGAGCTGGCGGTGAGGGCTCGTACCGATTCGGTCTGGAAATGGTGTATTAAGCAGAGTGACCTGGTATGGCATCGGACTGCACAGGGGGATTCGCTTTCAGGCAAATGGGTAGGTCAAATTGAAGGCAGGGCAGGTAAGGAGGGCCGGTGTGCGCCGGGGTACCTGTTTTTGAGCCGTTCCAACCCGGAATCAAAGGCAGCGGCGGATTTATTATATGGGTTGCAGGCAGATAGGCTGGAAGACGCCGGCGAGCGGAATCTTTCGGTTCAGCACCAGATTGATGTGGATGGGCCGGATCTTCGGCTCCAGGTTTGGGATAATGGCACAGTAGATGGGGATGTGGTGAGTGTTTTTTTGAATGGGACCAAGCTAGCCAGCCGCTTGAAAGTACAGAAGACCCGACATTCGATGCATGTGCATCTGGAGCAAGATTTGAATCTGTTAGTGGTGGTAGCGGACGACATCGGGAGTATTTTGCCCAATACCGTAGCCATTTCCGTATTCGATGGAAAGCGGGAGCAGATTTTGATTATGAATGCCGACATGAAGGAGAATGGCGGGGTGGTGGTTCGGCAGTTTCGCCGCCCGGAATAAGGCAGGGGTGCGTATAAAAAATAGCAAGCCAGGGAATCCGGGGCGGCGAAGCAGCCTGTGCAGGTAGGATTATCGGTCGTAGCCATCCATTTCGATCAGCGGATAATCATCGGGGGAGTAGTAGGGTGGTGGTGGCACGATATGGGCATTTACGGAGCTTAGAGCGGAAAAGCTGTCATAGGCAGTGGGGGTGGCGCTGCGCATAGCCAGTTCGGAATATTGGAAGGAACCTCTGCGATCGGAGAGGCTTGACTCCAGAACTTTTTTATAAATTTTTTGTGCGCGGAGCCGGGAAGCGGTCATAGGTGCATGCCCAGGTTCCTGATAGGTTTCGCGAACGTCGATATAGGCGGCGAGCACGCGTTGTTCGTCGGCATCGGTCCAGGCGTAAGGTGGCAGGGAAACGCCGGAATTTCTTATGCCCAATTCGAGGCAGGGTTTTACCCAGGCGGGGCGGTTGACGTGGTGGTCGAGCAGGAGTGCGACGCCGTATGCCGACGTGATGAGGTGGTTTATCGGGTAGCTTTGTGCCGATTCTTTCCAATAAAAATTTTTGAGGCGGCTGATGGCGTGTTCGACCTGGGCTGCCTGGACGTTGGCGTCTTGGCCTGCCCGCCAGAAGCGGTAGGCCAGGTTGGGGCTTCGGAAGACTGTTTTTTCAGGCGCGTCGAGTACTTCAGAACCATTGTATAAGAGGGTTCCAATCGTTTCATTAGTTTGGGCACTCACATCGATTCCGTAGGTTGAAAAGTAGTTGTTGAAGACAGCCGGAAAGGACGTTTTGATTTTTTTGAGTAGAGCGGGGAGTTCGCCCTTTATATTGAGTTTGCCAAGCGTCCATTGAAAAATCCCAAAGCTGAGGAAGGCGCTGTCGTAGGTATTTATGGCATCGAAGTGTCCTTCGTTGGCGGAGATAGCTTTGATGATGGACAGGGCGCTAGGCGTGAGGTCATATTGTTGGGTGATGGTGGCGGAATTGTTTTCGATGAATTTTTCGACGGACAGGCTACCGTTGGTATAGAGGCCTTCATTTTTCCGGCTGAAAGCGACTTCCTTGATACCATCTGTTACGCGGATGACCTGTCCAAATTCGACGGTGGAGAGTTCTCTGGTGGGCAGTGGTGTGGTATTAGCGATAGGTCGTTCGTGTAAATCAATATCTTTTCCGTATCGGGGTAGGAGGTCGGAGAGCAGGGCGGATGCTACGGAATCGTTGAGTTGGTTGGAGTAGGATACGGGCAGGCCTTTTCGTTGGAGGTAGGTGCGTAGGCCTACGCCGATATAGGGTTCGTAGATTCCGAGGACTTCGAGTAGGAGGAGTAGTTGGAGGGAGCCGTAGTTATTGGGGTCGTAGAGGTTAAATGCCTGGGGCAGTTGTTTTTGGTTGTAGGAGCGTTGGAGTAGGCGTACGCCATCCAGGGCATCGTAGCACTGGATCATTTTGGTGAGGAGTAGGGGAGAAACGGTGATATTGTCGAAGGCTTGTTGGTTATTTTTGGCGAAGGCGCTGACGGCGGTGCTGGTTTCGGTGCCGAAAGACGCTGAATTGCCCAATTTGGACCAGTTTAGCTCGGTGCCATATCCCAGGTCATTTAATAATTCGCGAAGGTAGCCGACGAACTGGTTCTGGCTGCGGCGTACGAGGTACTTCGAGGTGGAGTTGGTGCGCAGGAGGTTGAGAAGAGGCTCTTTGTTTACCATATAAGTAGGGTTTTGATGATGAGATTGGTACAAATATGCAACAAATTTGGCCTTCGTTCAAGAAAAGGGTGGTGGGGTAGAAACAAAGAGGGCGTCGCAGAACAAACTGCGACGCCCTCTTTGTGCGTGATGACCGGTGAGCGATTAGCGTACGGACTCGATTACCGACTTGAAGGTGTCGGGGTGGTTGAGTGCGAGGTCGGCCAATACTTTGCGATTGAGGTTGATATCATGCTGGCTGAGTTGGTGCATCAGTCTGGAATAGGAGATTCCATGTACGCGGGCACCAGCGTTGATACGGGCAATCCAGAGGCGGCGATAAGCACTTTTCTTAGCACGGCGGTCGCGGAATGCGTAGGCCATACCTTTGTCGAGTGTATTTTTCGCAACGGTAAGTACGTTACGGCGTGCGCCGAAGAAGCCGCGAGCGGCTTTCAGCACTTTTTTGCGCCTTTTTCTGGAGGCTACCGAGTTCACTGAACGTGGCATATAAAAAGCATTTAGTGCAACACAGGGACCTCGTAGGGGAGGCGCTTTGAGCCTGTGTTCTCGTTAAAAAAAAGATTAACCAACAGCGAGCAGGCGTTTTACGCGCATTTCATCGGCTTCGCTTACGAGGCCGGCATCGCGGTTTTTGAGTTTCGCCTTGCTGCTTTTGTTGCGCATCAGGTGCGAGGTATTCGCGTGGAAGCGCTTGACTTTTCCAGAACCAGTCACCCTGAAACGTTTCTTGGCGCTGGAGTGCGTTTTCATCTTAGGCATAAGAAATTATTTAAGGTCTGCAAAGGTAGGTAAATCTTTTTGCAGGAGAACGATTTTCTATTTCTTTTTAACGGTTTTTTTTGGTGTGACCATGACGATCATACGGCGGCCTTCCAGTTTGGGGAGGGATTCGGGGGCTCCGAACTCTTCCAGTTCTTTGAGGAATCGGAGGAGGAGGAGTTCTCCGCGGTCTTTGAAGACGATAGCGCGGCCTCTGAAATTGACGTAAGCTTTGACTTTAGCCCCTTCATCGAGGAAGGTTTTGGCGTGGCGAAGTTTGAATTCGAAGTCGTGGTCGTCTGTATTGGGGCCAAACCGGATTTCTTTGATGACCGTTTTGGCTGCTTTGGCTTTGATTTCCTTTTCCTTTTTTTTCTTTTCGTAGAGGAACTTGTTGAAATCTACGATTCTTGCGACCGGAGGGGCGGCGTTGGGAGAGATTTCGACGAGGTCGAGGGTGAGCTTTTCAGCCCAATCGCGGGCGTCGCGGGTATTATAGACTTCGCCGGATTTTATTTCCTGGCCTGCGACGCGGCTTATTTCTTCCATATTTTCACCGACGAGGCGGATTTGCGGGATGCGAATCAGTTCATTGGTGCGAAATTGGGGGGCTGCTTGTTTGGAGTTAGGGCTTGGTGAGTTAGGTTGACGCTTTGCCAAAAGAAAAAAGTTTAATGAAATAAAGGATATTCAAAGACAAAGAAGAGGTTGTTTCATAAAACGCCACATTAGCGGAAGAGGGTTTTATGAAACAACCTCGGACAAAATTACGAAGATTTTTTATTCTTGTATGTCAGTATTGACTTCTTTTACAGGCATTATGCGCAGTTCGGTGCCTTCTTCATTCAATACCGCTTCCAGGGCGGCGCCTTCTGCCGGATTTTCGCTGAGGATATATTCGGCGAGGGGGTCTTCCAGGTATTTTTGGATAGCCCGGTGGAGTGGACGTGCGCCGAACTGGGGGTCATAGCCTTTATCTGCCACGAAGCGTTTGGCTTCTGGGGATAAGACGAGGGAATAGTTCATTCCTTCGAGGCGGCGGTGCAGGTCTTTCAGGGTGATATCAATGATTCGGAAGATTTCGTCCTGATCGAGCTGATTGAAGATGACCACATCGTCGATTCGGTTGAGGAATTCGGGCGAGAAGGTTCTTTTCAGTGCATTGGAAATGACGGAGCGGGTGTGGTCTTCGACCTGTTCCTGCCGAGCTTTTGTAGCGAATCCAACGCCCTGTCCGAAGTCTTTCAATTGGCGTACCCCGATATTGGACGTCATAATGATCAAGGTATTTTTGAAATCGACCCTTCTGCCGAGGCCGTCGGTGAGCTGTCCGTCGTCGAGAACCTGAAGCAGGATATTATAGACATCGGGGTGGGCTTTTTCGATTTCATCGAGGAGCACGACGGAGTAGGGTTTGCGACGAACCTTTTCGGTAAGCTGACCACCTTCTTCGTATCCTACGTATCCGGGAGGAGCGCCTATGAGTCGGCTTACGGAGAATTTCTCCATATACTCACTCATATCGATGCGCACCAGGGCATCTTCGGAGTCGAACAGGTAGCGCGCCAGTGCTTTGGCCAGCTCGGTTTTACCGACACCGGTGGGGCCCAGGAATATGAAAGACCCGATAGGTTTGGTTGGATCCTTGAGGCCCACGCGGTTGCGTTGGATGGCTTTGGCGATTTTCTGTATTGCTTCGTTCTGGCCGATGATGACCTCTTGGAGGTCTTTCTCCATGCCGATCAGTTTTTTGCTTTCGCTTTGAGCCACGCGTTTGACGGGTATTCCGGTCATCATAGCGACTACTTCGGCGATATCTTCTTCGCTTACGGGATAGCGTTTGGTTTTGGATTCCTCTTCCCATTGGGATTTGGCAAATTCCAGTTGGCGGAGCAGTTTGCTTTCCCGGTCGCGCAAGTCGGCGGCTTTTTCGTATTGCTGGCTTTTTACGGCCTGGTTTTTGAGTTCCTTGAGGTCCTCGATTTGTTTTTCCAGTTCTTCAATATGTTTGGGAACGTGGATATTTTTGAGGTGTACACGGGCGCCTACCTCATCGAGCACATCGATGGCTTTGTCGGGGAGGAAACGGTCGGTTACATACCGGTCTGAAAGTTTTACACAGGCTCGGATGGCTTCATCGGAGTAGGCGACATTGTGAAATTCCTCGTACTTCGATTTGATATTGTGTAGAATATGGACGGCTTCTTCGGCGGAAGGCGGATCGACCATTACTTTTTGGAAGCGGCGGTCGAGGGCGCCATCTTTTTCGATATGCTGGCGGTATTCATCGAGGGTAGAAGCTCCGATGCACTGGAGTTCACCACGTGCGAGGGCTGGTTTGAAAATATTAGAGGCATCGAGTGAGCCGGTTGCGCCGCCGGCGCCTACGATGGTATGTATCTCGTCGATAAACAAGATGACATCGCGGGATTTTTCCAGCTCATTCATGATGGCTTTCATGCGCTCTTCAAACTGACCGCGGTACTTGGTACCTGCTACGAGTGCTGCCAGGTCGAGCATGACGATGCGTTTGTTGAACAAGGTGCGCGACACGCGGCGCTGGATAATGCGCAGGGCCAGTCCTTCCACGATAGCGGTTTTGCCCACTCCGGGTTCTCCGATGAGGATGGGGTTGTTCTTTTTGCGGCGGCTGAGGATTTGGGATACCCGTTCGATTTCGTTTTCCCGTCCGATGATTGGATCGAGGCGGCCTTCTTCGGCGAGCTTGGTGATATCGCGTCCGAAATTATCGAGCACGGGGGTTCTGGACTTTGTATTGGTCTTCCGTTGTTGGAAGGCGCGAGCCTGTTCTTCCTCTTCGTAGGGGTCTTCGGACTCGGAAGGCGCCTCGTTGAATGGTTCGATACTAGACATGTCCTGTTCCTGGCGCACGTATTCCAGTTCAGCCTTGTAGATATCATAATCGATATCAAACTGAGTCAGGATGCGGGATGCTGGATTTTCTTTATGCTTGAGGATAGAGAGCAGCAGGTGTTCCGGGCTGATTTCTTCGCTTTTGAGCATTTTTGCCTCGAGGAACGTCACTTTGAGTACCTTTTCGGCCTGTTTATTTAGGGGCAGGGTGCCTACGTTTAGTTGGGTGCTGGCGGCGGGAATCCGTTGGATGGATTCTTCGAGCAACTGTCGAAGCTCGCTGGCGTCAACGTCCAATGACTCCAAGACCTTCACGGCCAGGCTTTCCTTCTCGGTTACGATGCCCAGCATGAGGTGTTCGGTACCTATAAAGTCATGGCCCAGGCGAATCGCTTCTTCGCGGCTCCGTGCAATAACCTGTTTGACTTTGGGTGAAAATCGTCTGTTATTCATAAGTTTCCTTAACTTAAAAGGGTACGCTGTTCGAACAATAATAATAGAGTTTAGCTTACCATACAAGCATTTTTCAGCAAGTTTTGAAGTTCGCTCCGATTATTTCCGGTCAAAAAACGCGCCAGGCGGTCATTTGGTGCCAAAAGTGGCAGAGAAAAACATCATCTGGCGGGTATTGAGCGGGGGTAAACGGAAAGAAACCCCATTTAGTAGGTGTTTAACAGATTTTGTGCCGCTTGGTTTCACAAATTCCAATCTTTGGTGGGGGGCTATGTTGAGAGGGGAGTAGGGGGCTGGGATATTGTTCGGTGGTCGAAGTGATAGGGTGCCGATGCCATAGCTGGGTGCTGTGGATACGCCCTAATAGTGCGGCTGGTGAAAAAGATGTGTGGCAGTATCCAATCAAAACCCGGTAATAATGTACTAGTATGGGCGAAAATCACTAACTTTGCGAGCTCAAAGGCGTCGGACGTAGTCTGGCAGTTTGTATTCAACTAAAATATCGCCCATTTATGAAATTTGCGATTGACAAGCAAGAGAAATATACTATTTTCCAGGTTCAGGAAGACAACCTCAATTCGCTTATTGCCCCCAATCTCAAGTCAGAAATAGTACTCCTTTTTAATGAGGGGATAAAGAACCTGATTATTGACCTGTCGCAGGTCGCGTATGTCGATTCGTCAGGTTTAAGTGCCATATTGACAGCTGACCGGTTATGGAAGGATCAGGGGTCGTTTGTGCTGACTGGGTTGGTGCATCCTGCGGTAAAAAAGCTGATTGAAATCTCCCGCTTGGATTCTGTGTTGGTCATTGTGCCTACGGTAGAAGAATCCATCGACTATGTATTTATGGAGGAAGTAGCCCGTGAGTTGGATGCTACCGAGCATGAGACAGAATAATTTTTTAAAAAAAGTAGCCCAAGGGTTGCAGGTTTAAAAAAGACCCGTATATTTGCATCGCTTTTGGAAAAAGTACTTGATGCTTCACCGAAAGTCCTCCGAATGTGGAGTGGCCGCGATTCCGTAGCTCAGTCGGCTAGAGCACTTGACTTTTAATCAAGGGGTCCTGGGTTCGAATCCCAGCGGAATCACGACTTTTTTTTATAAAGCCTTGTAAATCGGAGATTTACAAGGCTTTTTTTATTATCGCCTGATTGCTGCTTTGTTCTGATTTGGTTGAAAATGGGAGGGGGCGTGCTCGACGACTGAACAATTTGTCTTTTTTCACCGTCCCGGAATATATTATCCTGTTAGCTTAGGTACGTGGTTGTCTGGCCATGATGCGTCGAGGATGCCTGATACGAAGACTGGTTTTTTCTTGTGTGGGCGTTGGGTCAGGTGCTTCTCCAAGGTAGGTTGTATTGTCAGGATATCTGTTCTTCGCTTGCTTTCTTTTTTATTGCAGGGGCATAGCCTGAATAGCCGTTCTTTCTTTTTTTGCGCGCCCACATATTCTGAGTACGGGGTCTTCCCGTGCTTTCTTTTTTACTGCAGGTGTATAGCCTGAATATCCCTCTTTGCTTACTTTCTTTTTTTGCACGCCCAAAAAAAGA
>Ga0172367_10001452_pt1 | contig 34365 bp, 42 predicted proteins | sample Lak10m_FD_114542 | JGI IMG/M metagenome (GOLD analysis project Ga0172367, IMG submission 114542) | Freshwater microbial communities from Kabuno Bay, South-Kivu, Congo - kab_022012_10m | ecosystem: Environmental > Aquatic > Freshwater > Lake | place: Democratic Republic of the Congo: South-Kivu...
AAAATTAAACAATCAAATTTTGAAGGGGAAATTTATAAAAATATTTATAATTTAATAAATAAGAACAAAGAAGAAATAAATCAAGCGAAACCAAAGGTAAGTAAAAATTCTGCTGGATATTATATTTGGAACGTTATGAAAGAAAATTTTGACTTAAACAAATTACTTGTTGGTTCACAAGGAACATTAGGTATTGCTACAGAAATTACTTTCAAACTTGTGCCTAATTCTAAATATTCTAAACTTGTCGTTATTTTTATGAATGATTTAAAGTCCTTAGGTCGTTTAATAGATGAAATTTTACAACTTAATCCAGAAACTTTAGAATCTTATGATAATAAAACTATGAAGCTAGCAGTAAGATTTTTTCTAGATTTTTTAAAAAATAAGGGTTTTTTAGGTATGATTAAATTTTTATGGAGTTTTTTACCTGAGTTTAAAATGATGATTATGGGAGGGTTCCCTAAGTTAATTCTTCTTGCAGAGTTTACTGGAGAAGATAAATTTTTAATAAATAAGCAGTGTCTTCTTCTTAAAGAAAAAATAAAAAATTTTAACCTTGATATTCATATAACTAAATCAGATACAGAATCAAATAAATATTGGGATATAAGAAGAGAAAGTTTTTCATTACTACGAAAACATGTTTCTAAACTTCACACGGCTCCATTTATAGATGATATTATAGTTCGTCCAGAATTTTTACCTAAATTTATTCCAGAATTAAATCAAATTTTAAAAAAATATAATTTAATTTATACAATAGCAGGGCATGCGGGAGATGGTAATTTTCACATTATTCCTCTTATGGATTTTTCACATTCTGATGTGATATCTATTATAGAAAAATTAGGAGAATTAGTTTATGATCTTGTTATAAAATATCATGGCTCTATAACAGCTGAACACAATGATGGTATTATTCGTACTCCTTATTTAGAAAAAATGTATGGAAAAAATATTATGTTAATTTTTAAAGAAATTAAAAAAATTTTTGATTCTCAAAATATTTTTAATTTAGGTAAAAAAATTATTTCAGAAGATGGAAATGGAACTAGAAAGTATATGACAGAACATATTGCGTTGAATCATAACATTATTCATAGAGTTTAAATTTTTTAAGTTTGCTTTTTATTTATTTTTATATATAATAATGTTCATGTTTATAATTAAAGCCGAAAAAAGAAATAAAGGTATTAATTTAGATACTTTAAGAAAAACGGGTAAAATACCTGCTGTTTTTTATGGATCAGAAAAAGTTACAACTTCTATTTCTATTCCAGTTATTGAGTTCAAAAAAATTTGGAGAGAAGCTGGGGAATCTTCCGCTGTTAAGATATCTATAGATGATAATAATATTGATGTGCTTATTCATGAAGTACAAGTTCATCCAGTGACTGAAGAACCTATTCATGTAGATTTTTTAGTAATAGATATGAATAAAAAGATAAAAATAAATGTACCACTTGAATATATTGGTATATCTAATGCAGTTAAAAATGGATTAGGAAATTTAGTTAAAGTACTTCATGAAATTGAAATTGAAGCATTACCAAAAGACCTTCCACACAATCTTGAGGTTGATATATCTAAACTTAAAACAGTAGAAAATCAAATATTTGTTTCTGATATAAAATTACCAATTGGAGTTACAGTTATAACAAATTTACAAGATGTAGTTGCTTCTATTGTTTTACAAGTTGAAGAAAAAGAAGAAATTGTAACTCCAGTTGATTTATCTACAATTGAAGTTGAAAAGAAAGGTAAAAAAGAAGAAATCGGAGAAGAAGCTGAAGCTATTATTTCTTCTGAAAAATAAAAATAAATAAAATAATTTTTTTTGTGTTTATTAAAAATTAATATATGTTATAATTTATATTATGATAAAAAAAATAATCATAATTTTTTTTATAGTATTTATTTTTTTAAATTTTTTAGCATATAAAGTGAATGCTTTTTTTGATTGTTTAACTTTAAAAACAACATCTTTACAAGTTGATAAAGATTTTTGTAAAAATGAACTTGCCCAAATAGAAGCTGAACTTGTTAGTTTATTAGATAAACAAAAAGAACAACAAAAACAAACAGGAACATTAAAAGGTGATGTGGATTATTTGACTAGTCAAATTAATGCTCTTAAAACAAAAGTTAAAGCGCGGGCTTTAAAAATTGCTGAATTAAAAGTTGATATAACAAATAAAGTTTCAAAAATTGATATTCTTTCTAAAAAAATAGAAAGTGAGCATGAATCTTTAGCTCAATTATTACGTAATACAAATGATTTTGATAATAAAGATTTTATTTATTTGATTTTTTCTAATGAAGATATTTCTACTTTTTACAGTGATTTAGAATCTTATGCTTCCATCAAAGAAGCTATTAAGACATCCGTTGATCAAATTAGGGGTATTAAAACTAATACTGAGGTAGAAAGGAAAGATCTTGAAGAAAAACAAGATGCAGAAATAGATGCCAAAGCTGAACTTGAAACTGCTCAAAAAAAAGTGGTACAATCTGAAAAAGACAAAAAAGAACTTTTAACTATTTCAAAAAATCAAGAAACTGCTTATCAAAAATTAGCAAATGAAAAAAAGGCTAGAGCAGATAGTATTAGAAGTGCTTTATTTTCTTTAGCTGGTATTTCTCAAAAAATTGAATTTGGTACAGCATTAACATATGCTAATGAAGTAAAAGCAATAACTGGTGTTGACCCTGCATTTTTACTTGCTATTTTAACTCAAGAAAGTAATTTAGGTGCTAATGTTGGTCAGTGTTATTTAACAAACCCTGATACAGGTTCTGGTGTAGGTAAAAATACAGGTACTCCATTTTTAAATGTTATGAAACCAACTCGAGATGTGGGGCCATTCTTAGAAATAACAAATGCTCTTGGTTTTAATGCATTTCAAACTGCTGTATCTTGTCCTATTGCTGGTGTAGTAGGATGGGGTGGAGCTATGGGGCCAGCCCAATTTATTCCTTCTACATGGAAAATATTTGAAAATCGTTTAAAAAATTCTTTAGGTTATTTTGCTAATCCATGGTCTCCTAAAGATTCTTTTTTAGCTTCTGGTATGTATCTTACTGATCTTGGAGGAATAGGAAGTAGCGTTAGTGCTCAAAATAAAGCAGCTTGTAGTTATTATGGTTCAGGAGGAACTTCCTGTTCATATAGTATTAGTGTTCAAAAATTAAAAAATACTATTCAATCTAATATAGATTTGCTTTCTCAATAAATTTGTGATAATGTTTTTTAAAACAATGAATCAAATATTATAGTTTCAAATCATAAATTTTTTATTGTGATTTAGATTTATAAGGTAATTATTAGTAATAAATAATAGAATTTTTAGATTATTTTATAAAATTAATAAAAATAATTTTGAATTTTAATAATCGGATGAAAAAGAATATACATCCTAAATATAATATAAAAACAAAAGCTACTTGTGCTTGTGGAGCTTCTTTTGAAGTTGGTTCAACTAACGAAAAGATTGAAGTAGAAATTTGTAGTTATTGCCATCCTTTTTATACTGGTAATGAGAAAGTTATGGATACTGCTGGACGCGTAGAACGTTTTAATAAACGTCGCATTGCCTCTGCTTCTCTTAAAAAGGCAAAAAAATAAATATTTTATAAATTTTTTATTATAATTTTTTATAAAATATAGAAATTTTTTTGTTCGTCATTATTATTTTTACTAAAGATTTTTAAAAAGTATGTTTGTGACGAGCTTATAAAATATTTATTAATTAAAATTATGAGCTTATTAAATATAGAGGAATTAAAAAAAAATCATAATACGAGCTATTTAGCAGGTGTTTTAGAACGTTTAAATAGAGAAGAAGCACAAGTATGTGAAATGATGGGAGAAGATGATGATTTACACGAAATGGCTAAAGAAGAACTTAAGTCAATACAAAAACAAAAAGAAGATGTGGAAAAACAGATTCAAAATATTTTAGATAAAAATATTGAAGAAGAAAAAATAGCAAATGAAATAGTACTTGAAGTTCGAGCTGGAGCTGGAGGAAATGAAGCTTCTCTTTTTGCCTGGGAACTTGCTCATATGTATGAATTGTTTTCTGTAATAAAAGGTTGGCAGTGTAAAATAACTTATGAATCAAAAAATGAACTTGGTGGTTATAAAGAGGTTAGTTTTGAAATAAAAGGTAAAGATGTTTATAAGGAGATGCGTTATGAGACAGGTGTACATAGAGTACAAAGAATACCTGCTACGGAAAAAAATGGTAGAGTGCATACTTCTACTGCTTCGGTTGCTGTATTGCCTATCCGCAAAAAAATTTCTTTTGAAATAAATCCAAATGATTTAGAAATGGAATATTCTCGTTCAGGAGGAAAGGGAGGACAAAATGTAAATAAAGTTGAAACAGCAGTACGACTTATTCATAAACCGACAGGTATTGATGTACGTTCTACTAATGAAAGAAGTCAACTTGCGAATAGAGAAAAAGCTTTAATGATTTTAACAGCTAAACTTCAACAATTAGAAGAGGAGAAAGAAGCAAAAAAATATTCTGGTGACAGAAAAGCTCAAATTGGTACAGGAGATAGAAGTGAAAAAATTCGCACTTATAATTTTTCACAAGATCGTGTTACAGACCATCGTATTAAAAAATCTTGGCATAATTTGCCGAAAATAATGTTGGGTTATATTGAAGAAATTATAATTGCACTTCAATCTGGTGAAATAGGAAGTGAGGAAGAATAAAAATTATCTTTTACTTTTTATTAAGTTTATGATATACTACACTGAGTAGCTTCTCGGAAGAGCTTTATAGTTTTTTTGTGAGTTTTGATTTTGTTATAGCATCATAGAGACAAATTTAGCAATAAGAGTATCTACGTTCTCTATTCTTTAAAAGAGGACATTATAATTATTTTTTGCTCGTTTTTTAAAAAATGAGAGAAGTTAAATAATATGGCTACAAAGCTATATGTAGGGGGTTTACCTTACAGTGTTCAAGAAGATGCTTTAAAAGAGCTCTTTGCACAAGCTGGATCAGTTGCTTCAGCTGTGATTATTATGGATAAAATGTCAGGTCGTTCAAAAGGTTTTGGATTCGTTGAAATGTCAACGGCAGAGGAAGCAGCTAATGCTATCTCAATGTTCAATGATCAAGAATTTGAAGGACGTAAGCTTACAGTAAATGAGGCTCGTCCAATGGAAGCTAGACCTCCTCGTACAGGTGGATTTAACGGAGGAAATGGTGGTTATGGTGGAGGAAATCGTGGTGGACGTCGAGAATACTAAGATTATCTGATTTTTTAAAAGAACTCTAGTTGAGAAACTAGGGTTCTTTTTTTAGTTAAATTTGCGTAAAGATTTTTTTTTTGATATATTTTACTCGGTTGGTTTAAATTTTGGGCATGTAGTTCAGTGGTAGAACGCTGTCCTGATAAGACAGAGGTCGTAGGTTCGATTCCTACCATGCCCACTAGAAGATACATCTGCGGAATCCAGCAAAAAATCCAGCGACGTTTCTTCTGGGGTTGTTGATTAAAATATAATAATAAATAAAAAAATAAATCGTATAAAATTTACTATAGTTGATTCTATAGAAGGAAAAAGATAGAAAATTTTTTGGAAGATATTGTAATATTTACTGAACATTTAAAAAAGAAATATCCAAATTATTCCAAATATAGAATGTATCATAAACTTATAAGTAGTACTGTTCCAAAGTCTATGTATGGGATTATTGAGGGAGATTTTCCAGGTGAATATTCAATTGAGAAATTTATAGAACATTTAAGGGAAAAATATATTAAACATTAAAGAAGATTTTGCATTAATTTATTTTTTTTGATATTATATGATGAAGTCGTATTGGCTTTATTTTTGTGGAAGAAAATAAGGAAAATTTGAATAAAAATAATTTATCTCATAAAAATACAGGTCCTTGGTGGGCTTCTGGAGTTGAGATATTTAGCCAAGTTTCTACTTGGATTGTGGTACCTGTAGTTTTGGCACTTGTTTTGGGCAAGATGCTAGATACACGTTATGGCACAAAACCTATCATTTTTCTGTCTTTGACAGGGTTAGCATTTCTTTTTTCATGTTTCAAAATCGTTTACATCATCAAAAATTATATGAAAAAATTACAGGATAAAGAAATGAATGATAAAAAATAATTAAATTTATGGCAGAAATACAACAACCAATTACACAAGAAAATACTAACAATGAAGTAAAAGAGAACGTAACACTTTTTGCTGAACCTATATATCATTTTAAGGATTTTATAATTACAAATGCGCTTTTGACTAGTTGGGTAGCTGTATTTATTTTGGTAGTTATTGCTTTATTTCTTCGTACAAAACTTCGTACTATACCAAATAAATTACAAAATCTTTTTGAAATAATTATAGAGGGTGCACTAGACTTGTGTGACCAAGTGACCAATGACAGAGCTCTTTCTATTAAAATTTTTCCTTTCGCTATTTCAGTTTTCTTTTTTATTCTTGTGAATAATTGGCTTGGTATATTTCCTATTGGTGGTTTTGGTTTAATAGAAAAAAGCAAAGAAGGATTATCTTTTATACCATTTCTTCGCGGGGGTACAGCTGATATAAATACAACGATAGCACTTGCTATTATGGCAGTTATAGGTGCCAATATATTTGGTATTTTTTCAATAGGAATATGGAAAACTTTTAATAAATATGTTAATATAAAAGTGATTGGACAGATATGGAAAAGAATACGAAGAGAACCAACAATAATTATTGTTGCTCCAATTACGTTCTTTGTTGGGTTAATTGAAGTTGTCGGTGAATTTGCAAAGATTGCTTCACTTTCTTTTCGTCTTTTTGGTAATGTATTTGCAGGAGAAGTTTTGCTTGTTTCTATGGCAGCATTAGTTGGATATATTATTCCAATACCTTTTCTTTTTCTTGAAATACTTGTAGGAGTCATTCAAGCATTAATTTTTTCAATTTTGCTTGTTGTTTATTTTACCATTGCATCTACTGATCATGATGAACACGAAGAAGAACATAAAGTACATAAAGAGTCGATTATTATTAATAACAACACCGTGTAAACGGAAAAAATATGGAAGGATTAGAATTAAATACTATTGCAAAAGCAGTTGTTATGGCTATTGGAGCTATAGCTCCTGCTGTAGCTATCGGTATGATTGGTTCAAAAGCTATGGAATCAATTGGCCGTAATCCAGAATCTGCTGGTAAAATTCTTGTGCCAATGCTTCTTGCTTGTGCCTTTGCTGAAGCTATTGCTATTTATGCATTAGTTATTGCGTTTTCAATATAGTCGGTAGTTAAAAGATTTAAGATTTAAAATTTTTTTTGAATTTTGAATCTTTAATACTACTTGTTATTTATGTGTAGTTTTATTTTATTTTTTAAATTGTAATTTACAATGGAATCAATTATTAATACATTTCACATTGACTATAAAATCATAATTGCTCAAATTTTTAATTTTGGGGTTGTCTTTGTTGTTTTATATATATATGCTCTTAAACCTTTAAGTAAATTAATGAAAGAAAGAACAGAAAAAATAGAAAAAGGTATAAGTGATGCTAAAGAGAATGCAGTTGTTTTAAATAAGACAAAAGAAGAATATGAAGAAGTATTAGTAAAAGCAAAAAAAGAAGCAGATAAAATATTTCAAGAAGTTAAAAAAGAAGCAGAAGCAAAAAGAGTTCAGATGTTAGAAAAAGCAAAGAAAGAAGTTGATGCGATGATTGAAACAGGAAAAAAGAATCTAGAAAATGAAAAATTTAAAATAGTAAATGAAGCAAAGGAAGAAATAACAACTTTGTCTGTTAAGATTGCTGAAAAAATAATTGAAAGTAAAATAGATGGAAATTTTGATGAAAAGATGATTAAAGAATTAAAGAATATATAATTTATGGTTACATTATCCAACAATGACATAGCAGAGGCAATATATCTATCTACGAAGGATAAAAAAGGCAATGAATTAGGAGATACGACAAAAAAGATAGTTGAATTTCTAAAAAACAGAGGGTTGATATCAAAATCAAGAGAAATTTTAGAAAAGTTAGATAATATAATAAATAAAGACATAAATAGAATTGTGGTAAAAGTTTATACCAAAGAAAAATTAAGAGATAAACTAAAAATTGAATTGATAACTTATCTCAAAGAAAGATTAAAAGCAAGAGAAATAATTTTAGAAGAAAAACAAGATGAGAAATTATTGGGAGGATTAAGATTAGAGATAAATAATGAAATTATAGATTTAACAGTAAAGAAAAAAATTTTAAAATTAAAAGAATATTTAATAAAAAAATGAGTACTAATTATATAGTAGAAAATTTAAAAAAAGAGATAGAAAATTTTTCATCACAAGCCCAAGTCGAAAAAGTAGGATATGTTATAGAAGTTTTTGATGGTATTGCTAAAGTATCTGGTCTTTCAGATATTAAATCTTCAGAAATGGTTATATTTCCAAATGGTGAAACAGGTGTTGCATTAAACCTTGAAGAAGATGTTGTTGGTATAGTTATTTTAGGTGATTTTTCTAAAATTAAAGAAGGTGATGAAGTTAAATCTACAGGAAAAATTTTAGAAGTTCCTGTTTCTAATGCTTTACTAGGAAGAGTGGTGAATGCTCTAGGGGCTCCAATAGATGGCAAGGGATTAATAAAAACAGAGAAAACTTATCCAATAGAAAAAGTTGCTCCAGGTGTTATTACTCGTCAGTCTGTTGACCAAGCAGTTCAAACTGGTATCAAAGCTATTGATGCATTGATTCCAATAGGAAGAGGGCAAAGAGAGCTTATAATTGGAGATCGTCAAACAGGTAAGACAGCTATAGCGATAGATACTATCTTAAACCAAAAAGGACAAAATATGATTTGTGTTTATGTTTCAATTGGTCAAAAAGATTCTAAGTTAAGAAAAATTCAAACTCGTCTAGAAGAAGGTGGAGCTATGACTTATACTGTGATAGTTTCCGCTGGAGCTTCAGAATCAGCTGCACTTTCTTATATAGCTCCTTATACAGGGGTTTCAATTGCAGAATTTTTTATGGATCAAGGAAAAGATGTTTTGATAATTTATGATGATCTTTCTAAACATGCTGTTGCTTATCGTGAAATTTCTCTTCTTCTAAGACGTCCACCAGGTCGTGAAGCTTTCCCTGGAGATGTTTTCTATTTACATTCTAGACTTTTAGAAAGAGCATGTAGAAGAAATAAAGAATATGGTGGTGGTTCTATTACTGCACTTCCTATAATTGAAACTCAATCTGGAGATATTTCAGCATATATTCCTACCAATGTTATTTCTATTACAGATGGACAAATTTTCTTGGAAACTGATTTATTCTATAAAGGTATTCGTCCAGCAGTGAATGTTGGATTCTCAGTTTCTCGTGTGGGATCAAGTGCCCAAATAAAAGCTATGAAAAAAGTTGCAGGAACATTAAAACTAGATCTTGCACAATTTCGTGAACTTGAAGCTTTCGCTCAATTCGGTTCTGATTTAGATAATGCTACAAAACAACAATTAGAGCGTGGAAAAAGAGCCGTTGAGATTTTAAAACAAGCTCAATATTCTCCATTTGCTGTAGAAGACCAAGTTGTAATGCTTTATGCATTAACTAAGGGTCTTGTAGATGAAGTTCCGTTAGAAAAAATAAAAGAATTTGAAGATGGATTAATAGAATATACTAAAAACAATGCAAAAAAATTCCATAAAGAAATTGGTGAGACAAAGATGTGGACAGAAAAAGGGGAAGAGGAATTAGTAAAAGCAATAACTGGTTTTAAAAATAACTTTCAAGCTAAGGCCTAGTGCCTAAAACCTATTTATTATGGTCGGTACAAAAGAGATAAAAAGACGAATAAAATCTGTAAAAAGTACAAAGAAAATCACTAAGGCGATGGAGCTTGTTGCTGCTTCAAAAATGAAAAAAGCTGTAGCTTCTACACTTTCATCAAGATTGTACGCAGAATATTCTTGGGAAATTTTAACTTCTATTTCTTCTAGTGTAGAGAAAAATTCTCTTTTTAAAGAACGAGAAGTAAACAATATACTTTTATTTTTAATTACATCAAATCGTGGACTTTGTGGAGCTTATAATGCTCAAGTTATAAAAAAAGTATTATCTTTATTTAAAACAGAAAAAGAAATAAACATAGATGTAGTTACTATAGGTAAAAAAGGAGATAGTATGATGCGTAGAATAAATAAGAATGTAATAGCAAGTTTCTTTAATCTTCCAGATAGTGTTACTCTAAGAGATATTATACCTATATCAGAATTAGCTGTTAATGAATTTAATTTAGGAAATTATGATAAAGTTTTGGTTGCATACACAGATTTTGTGTCAGCATTATCTCAAAAACCAAACATAAGACAAGTCATTCCTATATCAAAAACTAGTCTAAAAGAATTAATGGAAAATTTAGGTGATAACGAGAAAGACAAAAAGGATATAAAAGAAAATAATACAGAATATTTATTTGAAGGAGATAAAGATAATTTGATAAATGAATTAGCAGAAAAAATAACTAGAATGCAAATTTATCAGATGATTCTTGAGTCAAATGCTTCAGAACAATCTTCTAGAATGGTCGCTATGAAGAATGCATCAGAAGCAGCAGGAGAGATGATGGATGATTTAACATTAGTATTTAACAAAGCTCGCCAGGGCAATATTACGAGAGAAATTTCGGAAATAAGTGCAGGTATGGCTTCAGTCAATTAATTATAAATATTATAAGTTTATAGGTTAAAAAATATGAAAACAACAGGTATTATAAAAAGAATAATTGGTCCGGTTATAGATGTGGCTTTCGATGGAAAGTTGCCAGAAATTTATGAAGCTTTGGTCGTTAAGAAAGGAAATGACGAAATAGTTTTAGAAGTAGAACAACATATCGGTAGAGACACTGTTCGTGCTATTGCTATGGATTCTACCGATGGTCTTTCTCGTGGTATGGAAGTCATAAGTACAGGTGCTCCGATATCTGTACCTGTTGGTAAAGATACATTAGGTAGAATGTTTAATGTTTTAGGAAAACCAATAGATAATGGCAAAGAAGTACATCAAAGTATGGTTTCTCCTATTCACAGAAAGGCACCAGATTTTGTTTCTCAATCTACTAAAGTGGAAATTTTGGAAACAGGTATTAAAGTTATAGATCTGATTTGTCCAATCTTAAAGGGAGGAAAGGTAGGACTTTTTGGTGGTGCAGGAGTTGGAAAGACTGTTGTTATTCAAGAGCTTATACATAATGTTGCATCTAATCACGGAGGATATTCTGTGTTTGCTGGTGTAGGAGAGAGAACTCGTGAAGGTAATGACCTCTATCACGAAATGAAAGACTCAAAGGTTCTAGACAAAGTTGCCATGGTGTTCGGACAAATGAATGAACCACCAGGAGCTCGTTTACGTGTGGCTCTATCAGGATTAACGATGGCAGAATATTTCCGAGACAAAGAAAATAAAGATGTTCTATTTTTCATAGATAATATTTTCCGTTTTACTCAAGCAGGTTCTGAAGTATCTGCTTTGCTTGGGCGTATTCCTTCTGCTGTGGGCTATCAACCGACACTTGCGACAGAAATGGGGATATTGCAAGAACGTATCACTTCTACCGATAAAGGTTCTATTACTTCTGTACAAGCAGTTTACGTGCCTGCTGATGACTTAACAGACCCAGCTCCAGCTACTACATTTTCTCACCTTGACTCTACTGTGGTGTTGAATAGATCTCTTTCTGAGCTTGGTATTTATCCAGCTGTTGATCCACTAGACTCTTCTTCTACAATACTTGATCCAAATATAGTTGGAAAAGAACACTATGAAGTTGCTCGTGAAGTTCAAAGAGTTTTACAAAGATATAAAGACTTACAAGATATTATCGCGATACTTGGTATGGAAGAATTATCAGATGCTGATAAAGATTTAGTTTTTAGAGCAAGAAAAATTCAAAAATTTCTTTCTCAACCAAACTTTGTTGCTGAACAATTTACAGGAAGACCAGGACAATATGTTTCACTTCCTGAGACAATAAGATCTTTCAAGGAAATTCTAGAAGGTAAATATGATGATAAACCAGAAGGGGATTTCTATATGATAGGAGCAATAAATTAGGTGTTAGTAGCTAGTAGTTAGGGATTAGAAAATAACTAGAAACTAGAACCTAGAAACTAATATTATGAAACAACTTAAATTAAAAATAATAACACCAGAAGAATTGATTTTAGAAGAAATGGTAGATCAAGTTAGTTTGCCTACCAATTTAGGAGAAATTACAATTTTACCTGATCATATACCACTTATAACTAATTTATCCTCTGGTGATATAGTAGCAGTTTCAAATGGAGAATCTATACCCATGGCAGTAGTAGGTGGTTTTTTGGAAATAAAAAAAGACGAAGAGGGTATTACTAATGTAGCAGTGCTGGCTGATTTTGCTGAGCATCTTTCATCTCTCACTGACGAAGCAATAGAAGAAGCAAAAAATAAAGCAGATGAATTAAGAAAACAAATGGAAAATAAAGAGCATGTTGATTATGAACATTTTGCTACAGAACTAGAACGTTTAATAACCAGATTAAAAATAGCCGATAAGTGGAGAAATAAAAAATATAGAAAATAATGTCTAATTTTTATGTAATTGCTACACCCATTGGGAATTTAGGAGATATTACTCTTCGAGCTATTGAAACGTTGAAAAATGTTGATTTAGTTTTGTGTGAAGATACTAGAGAAACTAAAAAAATTTTAGAAAAATATGATATAAAAACTCCGACTATGAGTTATCATAGCCAAAGTAAATTTGCGAAAGTTGATAAAATCTTTGAATTACTAAAAGAGGGGAAGAATCTAGCATTAGTATCTGATGCTGGAACGCCTACAATATCAGATCCTGGAGCATTACTTATATCAAAAATCAAACAATTTTTCCCTGAACTTGGTTCAGGGGAAAAGATTCAAGTTGTTCCTATTCCAGGTGCTTCAGCAGTTATTGCCGCTTTGTCTGCTTCTGGCTTTCCTACACATGAATTTACCTTTCTTGGTTTTTTACCACATAAAAAGGGTAGAGAAACTTTATTTAAAGAAATTAAAGAATCAAAAAGAACAATAGTATTTTATGAATCTCCTCATCGTATTTTAAAAACTTTAGAATCTTTAGAAAAATTTTGTCCTAATAAAAAAGTTTGTATTGCTCGTGAACTTACTAAAATATACGAAGAATTCAAGACTGGTACAAGCGAAGAGTTATTAAAATATCTTAAAGAAAATCCCGTTAAACAGAAAGGGGAGTTTACAGTACTGGTATCTTAAATTATTTCATAATATGAATTTTTCAACCTTATTAACAATAATTGGATCATCTTTATTTCTTTTTTCTTTTATTATTTATAATAAAAATATTATAAAAAGAAAAAGTAAACCTAATATTGCGAGTTGGGGGCTTTTTATAATTATTACAGGAATTAATTCTTTTAGTTATATAAGAATGAGTGGGGATATAATAAAAAGTGGTTTAGCTTTTACTGATTTTTTCACATGTGTAGTTATATTAATATTATCTCTTTTTTATGGTAATTTTTTAAAACTTGAAAAAATAGAAAATTTGGCAATAGTTTTGACTTTTATTTCCTTATTCTTATGGTTAATTTTTTCAGCAATGTATGCAAATCTTTTTTTACAAATAGGTTATATTTTAGCTTTCATTCCTACGTTTAAAAATGCATTTAATAATAAAGAAACTATTCTACCTTGGTTTTTATGGGCAATAGCAATGTTATTGAGTGTAATAGTGGTATTACTCCGTTGGAATAACCAATATCAAGATTTAATAAATCCTTTGATTGCCTTCCTCCTTCATTTAGGAGTAGCTTTAATTGCTTGGAAAACTTACAAAAAGCAAAAAGAGGGATTTTTGGTATCTATTTCTTAATCTATTTGACTTTTTATTAAATAAATAGTAATTTATTAAAAAGTTATTTTAACAAATTCAATAAATATATAGGAGGGTGCTATGTCAGATTTAGTTCCTAAACCAATAAAACCTTTTAAGATTCCTGAAAGGTTTTATAAAAGGTTAGAAAGATGGAAAAAAATAGTTAAAAAAAATTTATCCAAGAATTTTGTTTTAAGATAATATAACAAAAATAAAAATAAGAATATTTTCTTTAGATAAAAAGTTCTATTGCAAATTAGAGTAAATCTTCAGGATCTACATAAATTTGATAAAAAGATGGTAAAGAAACTAGTTTATTTTTTAAGTTTTTATCTAAAATAGAATTATATGATAACTCATTCAAAGACCATTTTTTTGGATCAATTTTTATTAATGCATTAGTAATATACTCATTTTTATTTTTTGAAGTGAAACCGTTAAATATTTCTGGATTATATTCTCTTAATGTATTTTGTAGTTCCTCTTTTGCTTTTTCTGATTGATTTTTGTTTCCCTTAAATGAAATTTTTATAAATCTTCTAAAAGGGGGATATAAAAGTTCTTTTCTATCTTCTATTTCTTCTCTAACAAAAGAGACTAGATTTTCTGTTTTTATTGAAGTTAAAGCTGGATCATTTTTATTTTTCGTATTTATAATTAATTTTTTTTCAGTTCTTTCTATTAAAGAAAACAATATTTGTATTATTTTTTCGCTCATTTTATAGTTTGGAATGCTCCATAATGAATCAAAAGAAGCTATAACAGATAAATTTACTTTTTCTCTCATATAAAAGAATGCCATTTCTGTTCCTATAAGAATAGAACCATTATTTTTTTCAAAGTCTGCTACTATTTTTTGTGCTTCTTTAGTGTTTTTCACTGTTTCTTTGTCTAATTGAAATATTTTATTTTTACCAAATTTATTTTTTATTTCCTCAAATACAGTATCTGTACCAATACCTAAGGGTATTAAATTCCAACCCTTACAATTTTTACAAATAGTTTTAGGATTTTTTTCTTGGCCACACTTATTACAGATAAACATCCTTTTAGAGTGATTTTTTGATAAATACAAGGTAAGTGGGGCGTTACAGTTTTCGCATTCTATTATTTCATTACAATCTTTACAAACAGTATAAGAAGCAAGTCCCTTTTTAAGAGAAAATATAAAAACATTTTTTTTATTTTGTATTCTTTCTTCTATTTCTTTTATTGTTTCCTCGTTAAAAATTTTAAACTTTTCTCCAACATCTCTTATTTCTTTTTCTGAGATATTAATATGCCCTTGAAAATTTGTTCTAAATGATAGGGGGCGAACTTCAGTTAAACCATCTATTTCTTTTCTAGCGATGGTTTTATAACGAAGAAGTGTGTCTCCTAAAATTAATTTAGAATTAATTTTTGAGGAAAATATTTCAACAAAAATTCTTAAATCAAAATTAGGTTTTTTAATTGTTTTATAAGCATTAGAATTTTCATGTTCTAGTATAATTGTACTTATGTTTGTTATTGGTATTGATAGATATTGAGGAGTTCCAATAATTAGTACGCCATGATTAGATTCTAATGCTTTTTTATAATTTTCTATTATATCCTTTGTTTTTATTCCACTGTGAAAAACAAAGGTGAAATTTTCTATTCCCTTACTTAAAGACTGATAAAACGTATTGATATCATATTCAGTGGGTAATACTATAAATACCGACTTTTTATTGGCGAAAGTCCCGCGTATCAGGGTTTTATAATAAGAAAGTCTGTCTTCTAGATTAGTTTGAAAGAGTAATTTTTCTATTTTTATATTATTTACTTCTGTTTCATTTATTAATTTTTTATTAGAAAATTTTTCTAATTCATCATATTTTTCTAGAAAAATTGAAGGAATAAAAGAAGCAATATCTTTATTTTTTTCCGACAAATATAAAGAATTGATAGAAAAAATAGATTCAAGAAATTCTTTTCGAAAAAAAGATTTCTTTTTTTCTTCTATAACTTTCTTTAAATTGAATGACATATCTTTCACCACCTGTTTTACTTCTTCTAAATCTAAAGAAGAAATAACTAATCCAAGTATTTTTTTATTTCTGAAAGGTATAGTAACGACACTGCCATTTTTTATATCTTTTGACGAAAAATAAGTTAAATCTGATTTGAAAATTCCTTTTTTAAGAGGTATTACAGTAACGATTTTCATTCCATTGAAATTTTTTTTATTTACTTCAATCATAAGTATATATTTTTGGTGTTTTACTCATTAAATTCTAATGGGACACTGTATTTCTATTCTATCATAATCTATGATATATTTAGTTTATGAAATTTTTTTCAAGAAAATTAGGTATAGATTTAGGTACAGCAAATACTCTAGTGTTTTTACCTGGTAAAGGTATAGTATTAAATGAACCTTCTGTAGTAGCAGTTTCTTTACAAGATAATAAAATATTAGCTATTGGTTTTGAAGCAAAAGATATGATAGGAAAAACCCCAGAATCTATAATCACTTATTGTCCAATGAAAGATGGAGTCATCGCAGATTATAGAGTAACAGAAGCTATGCTTCATTATTTTATAAATAAAGCGTTAGGAAAATTTAATTTTTTTAAACCAGATGTGATGGTCTCTGTACCAGCTGGAGTTACTTCTACAGAACGTAGAGCTGTGGTTGAAGCTGCAATAAAAGCGGGAGCAAAAAACGCTTATGTAGTTAAAGAACCCATACTTGCAGCGATAGGTGCTGGAATACCTATATATGAATCCAAAGGTTATATGGTTGTTGATATTGGTGGTGGTACTACTGATGTAGCAGTTATTTCTTTGGGTGGTATTGTAGCTGCAAATTCTGTTAAATGTGCTGGAAATAAAATTGATCAAGCTATAGCTGATTATATTAAAAAAACATTTAATTTAGCTATTGGAGATAAAACAGCTGAAGAAGTAAAAATAAAAATTGGGGCTGCTATTCCATTAGAAGAAGAACTTCGTGTTACTATTAAAGGTAGAGATTTTATTCAAGGTTTACCACGGTCTGCTCAAGTTGGAACTAATGAAATAGTAAAAGCAATAGATGGGGAATTAAAACAAATTATTAAAGCTATAAAAGATGTTTTACAAGAAACTCCTCCTGAACTTGCTTCTGATATTATGGATTATGGAATTATTATGACAGGTGGTTCATCACAATTACGTAATTTCGTAGATTTAGTTTATAGAAAAACTGGAGTAAAGGCAACATTAGCGGATGATGCTCTTTTTTGTGTAGTAAAAGGAACAGGTATCGCCTTAGAGCATTTAGATGTATATAAAAAAACTGTATTAAGTAAGAAATAATTAGTAGTAAAAAATTTATATGGTAAAATTTAAGAAGAGTTTGATAAATTTATGGAAATATTAACACATTTAGATAAAAATAATTTACATCATGCATATTTAATTGAAGGTAAATATGAAGAAATTGTGCCAAAAATTATTAATTTTTTAAAAAATTTAGGAATTGAAACATATAATAACCCAGATTTTTATTATATATCCATAGATTCTTTCAAAGTAGAAGATGCTTTTAATTTAAAATCCATGCAATATGAAAAAAGTTTTTCATCAGAAAAAAATGCTAAAAAAATATTTTTAATTTCAGCTAATAATTTTTTATTAGAAGCACAAAATACTTTATTAAAAATATTTGAAGAACCAATAAAAAATACTCATTTTTTTATTATAGTACCTAATAGTAATTTTCTTTTAAAAACTCTTATTTCAAGATTTTATTTAATTAAAACAAAACCAAATATAGAAATTGAATTAAAAGAAGCTGAAAAATTTATTTATATGTCTCTAAAAAATAGATTAAATTTTATTAAAGAATTAATAACTGAAACAGAAGAAAAAATTTCAATAGAGGTTAAAAAAGATATTATACAAAATTCTGTTCGTGCTAAGGCTTTAAAATTTTTAAATGCATTAGAAACTATAATGTCAAAGAAAATTTTTAATACTCAAAATTATTTTATTCATATTTTTAAAGTTCGTGAATTCTTAAATCAACCTGGTTCATCAGTAAAAAATTTAATGGAATCCATCGCTTTAACTATACCAAAATTTTAAATTTCTGTTATAATAAAAAAGTTTAAATATTAATTTTATGCAATATAATTTTTCAAATTTTAAATTAGAAATAAATAAAATAGTTGAATATTTAAATAAAGAATATAGTCAATTAAATATTGGCCGGGCTTCTCCTGCAATTTTAGATGGAGTTTTTGTAGAATTTTATGGTTCATTTTTATTATTAAAAAATATTGCTTCTATTTCTATTGAAGATTTAAAAACTTTACGTATCACACCTTGGGATAAAAATCAAATTAAAGAAATTGAAAAAGCTATTATTTCTTCAAATTTAGGATTATCAGTAGTTGTAGATAATTTTGGTATTCGAGTTATTTTTCCACAATTAACAACAGAAACAAGACAAAAATTAGTTAAAGTTTTAAAAGATAAATTAGAAGAAAGTAGAATAGTAGTTAGAAAAGAACGTGAACGAATTTGGGATGAAATTCAAAAATTAGAAAAAAATGGTGAAATAACTGAAGATGATAAATTTAAAGCAAAAGAATATTTACAAAAACTAATTGATGAAATAAATCAAAATTTATTAAATATTTTTTATAAAAAAGAAAATGAAGTATTGCGATAAATAGATTATAAATTAACAATTACGAATTATACATTGAGTATATTAATTTTTATTATAATATTATTAGTGTTAGTTTTAGTTCATGAATTTGGACATTTTTTGACTGCAAAAAAATTTGGTATTAGAGTAGATGAATTTGGTTTTGGTTTTCCACCTAAATTATTTGGTAAAAAATATGGGGAAACAGAATATAGTATAAACCTTTTACCAATTGGTGGATTTGTTAAAATTTTTGGTGAAAATCCTGATGAAGAAAATACAAATGGTCCTGATGCTTCTAGAAGCTTTGTTAATAAACCAATTTGGCAACAAGCTATAGTTTTATTTGCTGGTATTTTTTCTAATTTCTTACTTGCTTGGTTTTTATTTTCTATTGGTTTTATGTTTGGACTTCCAACATCAGTAGGAAGTGAACCTAAGGGATACACAGTGATTGATCCACATTTAGTGGTAATTTCTGTTTTAGATCAATCACCAGCTGAAAAAAGTGGCTTAAAATCAGGAGATAAAATAATTTTTGTTAAAAATAAAGATGACATTGTTTTAGATGTAAATCCAGATATTTTAAAATCTTTTATAATTTCTAATGGGAATAAAGAAATAGAAATAGGGTATATACGTGGAAAAAGTAAAATTATAAATAATATAAAAATAATTCCTATTACAAATTATAATAATGAATCTAGTATTGGTATATCTATGAATGAAATAGGAATTATAAAATTGCCTATTTTACAAGCTTTTAAAGAAGGTTTAAAGCTAGATTGGTTTGTAACTAAAGGTACTGTTGTAGGGCTTTATAAGCTTATAGAAGATAGTTTTATAGGCAAAGGTAGTTTTGATACAATTACAGGACCTATCGGTATGGTAAGTATTGTAGGAGATGCTTTTCAATTTGGTTTTGTATATTTATTATCTTTTGCTGCATTGATTTCAGTAAATTTAGCTATCATAAATTTTATTCCATTTCCAGCACTAGATGGTGGGCGACTTTTCTTTTTGTTAATTGAAAAAATAAAAGGTTCTCGTTTAAATCCAAAATTTGCTAATACTGCTAATATGGTTGGTTTCATAATTTTAATTATTTTAATGATTTTTGTGACTTATCACGATGTTATTAAATTATTTTAAAATAGTGTTGTAATTTTATATGCTTTTAAATGTAGTTAAAATTTTTTTGCCAATGATTATGGCTCTATTAATAGGGTTTTTTATTACGCCAATTGCTACTTATTTTTTCTATAAATTTAAAATGTGGAAAAAATATTCTAGAAATAATGCTACTATAAATGAATTTCATCATATTCATAATGAAGATGAAGAATTAAAAACACCTCGTGTAGGTGGAATAATAATTTGGGTTTCTATTTTTTTTTCTACTTTAATTTTTTATTTAATTTCTATTTTTTTTCCATCTGATTTTTCGATAAAAATAAATTTTTTAAGCAATAATCAAACCTTAATACCTCTTGGAGTTTTACTTTTTGGATCACTTTTAGGCTTATGGGATGATTTAATTCAAATTTACGGCAAAGGAAAATTTGCTCAAGATGATACATCTTGGCGTAAGTGGAAAGCTTTATTAGTAATTTTTATTTCTTTATTAATTGGCATTTGGTTTTATTATAAATTAGGAATGATTTCAATTCATATTCCATTTAATGGAGATTTATATTTAGGAATATTAATTATTCCGTTTTTTGTGTTAGTATCCTTGGCAACTTTTTCTGGAGGAGTAATTGATGGAATAGATGGACTTTCTGGTGGAGTTTTAACTTCAATTTTTGCTTCATACACTGTAATTGCTTTTATTAATAATCAAATAAATATCGCTGCATTTTCAGCTGTAATTGTTGGAGCAATTTTAGCTTTTCTTTGGTTTAATATTCCACCAGCTAGATTTTATATGGGAGAAACAGGTATTATAGGTTTAACTATTACATTAGCAACTATAGCATTTTTAACAAATTCTGTTTTAATTCTTCCTATTATTGCTATGCCACTTGTCATAAGTTCAGCTTCTGTTATTTTACAATTTTTTTCAAAAAAATTAAGAAATGGAAAAAAAATATTTCGTTTAGCCCCTATTCATCATCATTTTGAAGCACTTGGTTGGCCTTCTTATAAAGTAACTATGCGTTTTTGGATTTTATCTGTTGCTTTTTCAATTATTGGTATTATTTTAACAATTATTAGTAATTAATAAAAAAATGCATACAAAAAAAATAGATAAATTTTATTTTATAATAATTTTCATTTTAATTACTATTGGAGTAGCTATGTTTATTTCTGCATCTTTAGGAATTTTAAATAAAAATTCAGAAATTTTTTATTCAATACTTTTTAATCAATTAGTTTTAGGTTTAGGTTTAGGTTTTTTAGGTATGTATTTTGCTTTAAAAGTAAATTATAAATTTTGGCGTAAATATTCTTTTTATATTTTTTTAGGATCTATTTTACTTACTGTAGCAGTTTTTATTCCTTCGTTAGGATGGAGTCATCAAGGAGCAAAAAGATGGATTCAAATCGGTTCATTACAATTTCAACCAGTAGAATTTTTAAAATTTGGATTTATTATTTATTTCGCTTCTTGGCTTTCTTGGGCAAAAAATAAAGTTCAAGATTTTAAATTTGGTATTTTACCTTTAGGTATATTACTAACTATTATTGCAATAATTTTATTTAATCAACCAGATACTAAAAGTTTTATTTTAATTGCAATAACTGGAATTTGTATGCTTTTTATTTCTGGAGTATCTTTTAAATGGATCTCGTTTTTAAGTATAGGTTCTATTATTATTCTTGGAATACTTGTATATTTTAATCCTTATTTACAAAATCGTGTAAAAACTTTTATTGATCCATCAGAAGATCCTCAAGGTTCTTCTTACCAAATTCAACAATCTTTAATTGCAATAGGTTCAGGTGGAATTTTTGGTAGAGGATATGGTCAAAGTATTCAAAAATTTACTTATTTGCCAGAACCGCAAGGAGATTCTATTTTTGCTGTGGTGGGTGAAGAATTAGGTTTTATTGGAAGTGTTATTGTTATTATTCTATATTTGTTTTTTGTTTTAAGTGGATTTCGAATTGCTAATAATTCACCTGATTTATTTAGTAGACTTTTAGTTTCTGGAATTGTTATAATGATTGTAGCACAATCATTTTTAAATATTGCTTCTATTATTGGAGTTTTCCCTTTAACAGGAGTGCCACTTCCTTTTATGAGTCATGGAGGTACTTCACTTATGATTTATCTAATAGCAGTAGGTATTGTGTTCCAAATATCAAAATTTAAACAGAGAGCATAAAAGTTTTGAATAAAATAACAAATGTATAAAATAAAAAATTATAAAATTAATAAAATATATTATAAATAATAAAATAGAACAAGTACATTTAGATGTACGTATCCTATTTCGTACGAAATGAAAATAGTATTTACAGGGGGGGGGACAGGTGGACATTTTTATCCACTTATCGCTGTTGCACAAAGAGTTAATCAAATAATAGATAAAGATAAAATACTAGGAACTAAACTTTATTATATTTCTGATAATCCTTATGATAAAGAGTTACTTTTTGAAAATAGAATTTTATATGAAGAAATAAATACTGGTAAAATGCGTACATATTTTTCTTTAAAAAATTTTACTGATATTTTTAAAATATTTTTTGGTATATTAAATGCATTATATAAAATATTTAGAATTTATCCAGATGTTGTTTTTGGTAAAGGTGGTTATGCATCATTCCCAACTATCTTTGCAGCTCGAATTTTACATATTCCAATTATAATTCACGAATCAGATTCTATTCCTGGTCGAGTAAATAAATGGGCAGGACATTTTGCTCAAAAAATAGCTGTTTCTTTTAATGAAACAGTAGATTATTTTCCTAAAGATAAAATAGCTTGGACAGGACATCCAATACGAATTGAAATAGAAAATACTGCATCACAAAAAGAAGCTTTTGAATATTTCAAATTAGAATCAAATTTACCAGTAATTTTGATTTTAGGTGGTTCTCAAGGTGCTGAACTTATAAATAATACAGTTCTTGATGCCTTACCTAGACTTATTAAAAATTTTCAAATAATACATCAAACTGGCGTAAATAATTTTAAAAATGTTTTTGAGCAAGCTCAAGTAATACTTTCTTCTAAACAAGAAAAAATAAGATATTTACCTTTTAATTTTTTAAATCCTTTAGCTATAAAAATGGCTGCAGGTGTAGCTACAATTGTTATTTCTAGAGCTGGGTCTACTATTTTTGAAATAGCTTCTTGGGGGTTACCTTCTATTATTATTCCTATTACTACATCAAATGGAGACCATCAGAGAAAAAATGCTTTTAATTATGCCTATACTGGCGCTTGTACTGTAATAGAAGAAGTAAATATGACTGCTAATATTTTAAGTTCAGAAATAGAAAGAATAGTAGAAGATAAAGAGATATGGAATAATATGGCTAATAGCGCAAAAACATTTAATAAACCTAATGCTGCTTATAAAATAGCTAGAGAATTAATAAATATAGCTATGAGTCATCAAAAATAAAAAGATTTTTATTTTTATCAGAAAATGCTAAAATAAAAGAATGCAAAATAGAATTATCACAAGATTTGCACCTTCACCAACAGGATTTATGCACGTTGGGGGTGTTCGGACTGCACTTTATGCATATTTATGGGCTAAAAAAAATAAAGGTACCTTTATATTAAGAATTGAAGATACAGATAAAAAAAGAGAAGTTAAAGGTTCCTTAGAACATATTATTGAATCGTTAAAATGGCTTGGAATTGACTGGGATGAAGGGCCAAATATTGAAGGTCCACATAGTCCATATTTACAATCAGAAAGATTAAATTTATATAAAAAATATGCACAGATTCTTATAGATAAAGGATGTGCATATCCAGATCCATACTTTGAAAAAGAAGTTAATCAATTTCGTAATAAAGCTAAAGCAGAAAAAAAACCATTTTTATATAGGGAATATAGACCTGAAAAATTTGATGTATGGGATGGAACAAAACCACTTCGTTTTAAAATAGAAAATATAAAAAGTTATAAATGGAATGATTTAGTTTATGGAGATCTTTCCGCAGGACCTGAAGCATTAGATGATTTTATTTTGATAAAAAGTGATGGTTATCCAACATATAATTTTGCACATATTGTTGATGATATAGAAATGGGAGTGACTCATGTTATGCGTGGACAAGAATTCATTTCTTCTGTACCTAAATTTTTATCTCTCTATGAAGCCTTGGGTATCAAACCTCCGTTTTTTGCTACATTACCTCCTATAATGGGTCAGGATGGAAATAAAAAATTAAGTAAAAGAGATGGAGCAAAAGATATTTTAGAATATAAAAATGAAGGATATCTACCAGAAGCTATGATTAATTTTTTATCTCTTTTAGGATGGAATCCAGGAGATGAAAGAGAAATTTTTTCAATGGATGAGTTAATAAAAATTTTTGATATTTTTCGAATAGGACATTCTGGTACAAAGTGGAATGATGATAAATTAAATTGGATAAATAAAGAACACATTAAAAGACTTCCGTATGAAGAATTAAAAAATAAGATTTTTGAATATCTTCCAACTAACTTAAGGATAAAGAAAATTATTCCAATAATAGTAGAAAGAATTTCAAAATGGGGTGATATAAAAAATATAGTAAAAAAAGGAGAATTAAATTTTTTCTTTAAAAAACCAGAATATTTAAAAGAAAAACTGATTTATAAAAACACAATGCCAGAAAAAATTTCAAATAATATTAAAAAGGCAATAAATATATTAGAAAAATTAGAAGAAAAAGATTTTACAAATGAAAATATAAAAAATGCTTTAATGGAAATAGCTAATAAATTGGAAAATAAAGGAGAATTATTACATCCTGTCCGATATGCTTTATCTGGACTTGATAAATCTCCTGACCCATTTATTATTGCAGAAATTTTAGGGAAAAATGAAACACTATTACGATTACAAAAAGCTATATAAAATATTTTTTTTGGGTGTTTTTTTTATTACACCTATAGTTTTTTCTTCAGCTCAAACGATAGGAGAGTTGAATAATAAAATAAATCAAAAAAATAATGACATATCTAAATTAGAAGAGGAAATAGCTCAATACCAAACAGAAATTAATGATTTAGGAAAACAAAAAAGTTCTTTAAATGTTTCTTTAAAAGAACTTGATTTAACTAAAAAAAAATTAAATGCTGATATTTCTATTACAACAAATAAAATAGATAAAACAAATTTTAAAATACAAGAATTAAGTTTAAATATTAATGATAAAGAAGATATTATTACAAACAATATGAATGTTTTGTCTTTAGGTATTAAAAAAATAAATGAATTTGAACAAAATGATATCGTAGCTATAGTATTATCTGAAAATAATTTCACTACTTTTTGGAATGACATAGATAATATAACAATTTTAAGTAATGAAATCATTAAAACGACAAAAGAATTAAAACAAGTAAAAAATAGCTTAGAAGATACTAGACAAGAAACCACAAATGCTAAAAATGAATTATTATCATTAAAATCTAAACTTTCTGACCAAAAAAAAATAATAGATCAAAATAAAGCAGAAAAAAACAAACTTTTAGCTCAAACTAAAAATAGTGAGAGTAATTATCAAAAATTACTACAAGATAGACTTAAAAAGAAAGAAACTTTTGAAAAAGAAGTAGAAGAATATGAATCACAAATAAAATTTATTTTAAATCCATCTTTACTACCAGAAAAAGGAGTTTTGTCTTGGCCTTTAGATAATGTATATATAACTCAATTATTTGGCGTTACACAAGATTCTAAACGTTTATATGCCTCAGGATCGCATAGTGGAGTTGATTTTAGAGCTTCTATAGGTACCCCAGTTAAAGCAGTAGCAGATGGAGTAATATTAGGTGTAGGGGATACAGATAAAACTTGTCCTTATGCTTCACTTGGTAAATTTATATTTATAAAACATAATAATGGATTATCTACAACTTATGGACATTTATCTTTAATAAAAGTTTTAGAAGGTGATAATATAAAACGAGGAGATATTATAGGTTATTCTGGTAATACTGGACATACAACTGGACCTCATTTACATCTTACAGTGTATGCATCTGAAGCTGCAAAAATAGAAACAAAACCAAGTAAAGCATGTGAAGGACGTTTTTATACTATGCCCATAGCTCCAACAAATGCTTATCTTGATCCTATGTATTATTTACCACCTTATAATTAAAATAAATATAGTATACTATCAAAAATAACTTAAAAGTATTAAAATATAGAGATGTATAATATAAATAACAAACAAGGTGGTTTTTTAAAATTAATAATTTTTATTGTTATTGGTTTATTTTTAATAAATTACTTTAATATTTCATTTAATGATATTATTAATTGGATTAAAGAATTATTTAATTAATATTTTGTAATTAAATTTATGAAAATAAAAAAATTTAACAAAAAAGAACAAGGTATTAGTATCATTGGAATTCTATTTTTAGGGTTTATTATTATTTTAATATTAAGTTATTTTAAAATAAGTATTAAATCAGTAGTAGAAAGTCCAGAAGCACAAGATAATCTACATTATGTTGGTGGAAATACTAGAAATTTATGGAATGATTATTTAAAAGAACCTGTATCTTATTTTTGGAATGATATTTTTATAGGAATTTTTTGGGAATCTTTTATAAATAATATGGAAAGAATTAGAGATGGTAAACCTACTGATTACGAATTAGCCGCTCCATCTATTAATAAATAGGGAAGAATATTTCTTATATATAATAAAAACAACACTGCGTCGCACAATATATCTTTTGCGACTATGAATATATAAATTAGATAAACTCATATTATTTACATGAACTAGAAAGTTCATACCCTGAATTTTCTGCTTCTATAGATGTTTTAAAATAAATTCTATTTTCTTGTTTAATAGTTTTTCCAGCCGAACAACTAATAGGATAATATTTACTTCCCCTATTTGAAGCAAAATAATTTTCTAAATTTGATTTTTGAATATTTTCTAAATTATTTGAATTTAAAGATAAATTAACTAAATTTTTATTCTTTAAAGTATTAAAAGAATTAGCTTCTTGGTTAGAATATTCTATTTTTAGACCATTTGTCTTGTTATTTTTAGACAATCTACCTAATTCAAATGAACCTAAACCTACTAAAATAATAATAATTATTATTAAAATATCTTTTCCTTTATCACTTTCTATAAAGTTTTTAACGATTAACTTGATTTTTTCCATATAATTGTTTATACTCTTAATTGTCTTATTATAAATAATTTTTTTAAATTAGTCTATAGTTTTATTTTTTGCTTATTTATTAATCTAGAAACTAGAACTTAGAACTTAATAATTAATTAAATGGCACATAGAAAAGCTGGTGGAACAGCTAAAAATTTAAGAGATTCAAATCCTAAATACCTTGGTATAAAAATTTCTGATGGAGAGAAAGCTCAATCTGGCTCTATTATTGTACGTCAACGTGGTACAGCTATTATGGCTGGTCAAAATGTATCAACTGGCAAAGATCATACGCTTTTTGCTTTAAAACCTGGAATAGTTAAGTTTGGTTCTAGACGTAAAATATCTTTTAATGGAAAAACTGTAATTAAAAAAATAGTAAATATAATTTAAAATTTATTTTTTTCTACAACAAGTTTAAATGAAGATTCTTTTCCTTCAATTTTAATTGGAATTTGAAACTCCCCTACTTTTTTTATTTGTTCTTTAAGCGCTATAAATTTTTCATCTATTTGAACATTACATTCTTTTTTCATAACCTCTACAATCATTTTTTTATGAATAGTAGAAAATAAATGACCTTTCTCGTCAGTTTTAACTTTTATAATAATTGTTTTATTTTTTATTTCTTCTAAATTTTTTTCTAAAATATTCATCTGTAATTTCTTTTCAATAAGAATCTCTTTTTTATGCCTTTCTAATTCTGCAATAGATTTTATGTTTGCAAGTATAGCAAGTTTCTTAGGAAATAAAAAATTTATAGCATAACCATCATTTACTTTTTTTATATCATATTTTTTACCAACTCTAGGTACATCTTGTAAAAATATTACCTGCATATTATTTTATAGTTTATATATTTAAAATTCTTTATTTATTTAATAATTCTACTGCTTTGTTTAGTTGTGGGTCTATATTATTATCGATATCTTTTTTAGTAAAAAGTATTTCATAATCTGGTGTTAATCCTTTTTCTGAAATAGAATTACCATTAGGAGTTAACCAATTTGCTACTGTAATTTTTAAAAAAGTATCAGGAGTTATATTTACAAGTTCTTGAACAGAACCTTTACCATAACTTTGTTCTCCAACAATAATAGCTTTTTTATAATCTTGCATTGCTCCAGCTAAAATTTCAGAAGCTGAAGCAGAACCACTATCTATCAGAATAACAAATTTTAATGAATCATTAAATATATTATATCCTTGACTTCTATATACTTTTTGTTTTAAATTATTTCCATAATCTTCTATTACAACAGTTTTACCTCCTTCTAAAAACCAACTTGCCATACTTACGCTAGCGTCTAAATATCCTCCAGGATTACCTCTTAAATCAAGTAATAATTTATTACTTTTAGTTAAAGAAAATTCTTTTAGTGCTTTATGAAAAAGTTCAGCTGAATTTGCTGAAAAACTATAAAGTTTTATAACAAAAATACCATCTTCTCTCAATTCTGTATCTAGAGTTGGTATATTGATAGTTTCTCGTACAATTTTTATTTCTCTAGGTTCTTTTTCTCCATCACTTAAAATTAAAAGTGTTACAGTAGTACCTATATCCCCTCTAATTAATTTAACAGCCGTTTCAATATTTAAACCAGATGTATTTTTATCATCAATTTTAAGAATTTTATCACCTGGGTTAATATTGGCTTTATAAGCTGGAGTATCTTTTAAAGGAGAAATAACTGTTAGTATTTTATCTTTTATTCCAACTTCCATACCAACCCCGACAAAATTACCTTGTATATCACTTTCAAATAATTTTTTTTCATCTGGATTAAAGAATACACTATAAGGATCATTCAAAGAATTTACTAAACCATAAATAGCTCCATAAACTTTTGTTTGATCATCAACCTTACTGGCATTTGGATATTTTTCATTAATACTATTCCAAACTTTCCAAAATGGAGAAAAATCGACTTCTGTAACAACTGCAGTTTCTTTATTAAATATATTGACAACTTTATCTATTTCTGGTCTATTATTAAATCCTAAATAAATACCAAAACCAAAAAAAATAACTACAAGCAAAATAGTAGCAAAAATGCGTCTTTTTTTAAAATATTCTAACATAAATAAAAAAACTTTCATTAATTAATTTAATCTTTAATAAAAATTGATTTTCCAATAATTTTATTTTAATTTTCTTTAAAATTACTATTTTCTGAAAAATTATCAAACGATTTTTCTTTTGTTTCTATTATTTTTAAATCTTTATATAACATATAACTATAATAAATATAAATTAAACCCGTAGTAGAAAATAATATATCTTTAAAAGTATCTGGAAAACCTAAAAATGGTAATATTATAACCCAAATATTTAACCCAAAAATTATTTTTAATTTATTCATCTTTATATTATACCGCATAAATATATAAAAATGCAAATTAATAAAATAATCATTTAAATATTTAATTTAAATGATTATTTTATTAAAAATATTCTGGAGTGTTTATATGCATCCAATCTAAAAGTTGACGCATTATAAAAGATGCACCTACACTATTAGTTGAAGGACCAGATTCCATCATTACAGTAAAAGCATATTTAGGATTTTCATATGGGAAAAAACCTATAATCCATGAATTAATTCTATTTTTATTTACTCCAAGTTGAGCAGTACCTGTTTTAGCAGCTATTTTTATATAAGGAACATTAAGTAATATAGAAGTTCCTTTTTCTACACTTTTTTTCATTCCTTCGTGTACAACATCAAAATCCTCTTTTTTAAAATTTATTTTTGAAATTTTATTTTGCATATTTTCATCTCCTAAAATATAATGCGGAGTAATAAGTGTGCCATAATTTGCAATAGTAGAGATAGCTCGAACCATTTCCATAGGAGTCACTTGAAATCCATATTGTCCAATAGCAGTATGATAAGTATCTCCAATACGCCATATTTCACCATTAAAATTTTCTATTTTCCATTCTGGACTTGGAATTATTCCTCCTTTTTCATCTGGTAAATCAATACCAGTTTTATTTCCAATTCCAAAAAGTGAAATATATTTTTCAATATTAGCTATACCTAAACCAGCTTGTCCTTCAAAACCTCCTCCAATTTCATAAAAATATACATCACTTGATACTGCTAAGGCATCTCTCATATCTACCCAACCATGTGCTTTCCAATCTTTAAAAATAGTTGGCTTATCTGGAAAATATGGATTAGAAATTGAAATAGACCCTGTAGATAATATTTTTTTATAGGGATCAATTATACCTTCTGTTAATGCTCCAATAGCTAAAAATGGTTTAACAATAGAACCAGGAGTATAAAGCCCTGAAATAGTTCTATCTAAAAAAACTTTTCTTTTATCTATTAAATAACTTTGAATTTTTTCTGTTTCTTTACCTAATGATAAAACTTCAGAATTATATTCTGGAAAACTAGTAGAAGTTAATATTTCTCCATTTCGTACATCAATTAATATTCCAGCTCCTCCAGTAAAAGAATAATCTTGTGATAAATTTTTTATTAAATTAAAAAGTTCTGTTTGAATACGTGAGTCAATCGTAATTATTAAATCTTTTCCTCTAATTGGTGTATTTATGATATTTTCTGAATGAATTACTTTATGAACATCAGTTTCTATAATTTTAAAGCCATTTTCACCTCTAAGTTCTGAATTATATTGTTTTTCTAATCCATCCTTACCAATAAATTCACTTTGCCAATAAATACCTTTATCATCTTTCATTGGATAACTTACATAACCTAATATATGTGAAAATCCAGGTGATAAATATGCACGAATTGAAGGAAAAATTTTTTCAGTAATTATTTCATTTTCAAATTTAATTTCTGAATCTATTTTTTTATTCCAAACTAATTCTATTTTATTTCTATCATAGATAATTCCTCTATCACTAAAAATAATTTGCTTTTCTAAAACATTATTTTCACTTCTATTTAAATAGACCTCACCTTTTTCTATTTGGAGATATTCAAGTCTAATTAAAAATATTCCTAAAAAAAATAAAAATAAAAAACCAATTACTAGAATATTCTTCTTAGTAATTGGTTTTTCTATTCTACCTTCAAATTGTTGACGATCAAAATTTTGTAAATTTTTTGAATCAAGAAAAATCTCATCAGGTTCAACAAAAAAATTGGCATTTTTTATTTTTTGTCTTCTTAATATTTTTTGAATCATGGTATTATTTATTTTGAAAACCTAATTTTCTTCTTTAAAAACTCCACAATAATTAGAATTATAAAAGATAAAATTGTTGCAATAAAAGGTATATTTAAAAACTTAATTTCTGGTACTCCATAAAGCAAGTCTGATAAAAAAAACAAAACAACACTTTCTAAAAAGAAAGAAAAATAAATTATTCCTATCAAAAATAATATAAAAGAAAACCAAAAAGGCATATAAAGTATAGATAGTAAAAACATTAAAAAAGCTAAAATTCTGATTAGCATAACCTTATTTTACACACTTAAATTAAAAAAACAAATTTTATCTATTAAAAATTAGATTCCAGATAAAACGTAAAAATAAAAAAATTAAAATAATCAAAATACTATAAAATAAAATCTTGCTATTTAAAATAAATGTAAAAATAGAAATGAAAAATAATTCTATATATTTAAATGGTTTCAGAAGTTGGTTAGTAATTGTTTTATTATTTGATTTTTTAGGAAGAACATTTAAATTTTTAATTTCTTCTTTTATTTCTTCCTTTTTTGTTTCTCCAGCAATTTGTGTATTTTGTCGAAATTGTTCCATCACATCAGTAGTGGAAATTATTGGTTCAGCAATAAAATCTGGAATTTTTTCTTTTATTATATTTTTTATCTTTTCAGAAGTAACATCTAAATTATTTACAATTTCGCTTGTTGAACCAGAAGCTGTTTTTTTAGAAACAGTAATAGAATTTTTTTTTGTTTCATTTGAAAGTAAATAGATTTCCTCATATTTTCCCTTAGATATTAAAAACTTTGCATTTTCAATCTTAGCAAAAATACTATGATCACCCATAGTTACTATCCAATCAATAGAAACATCATCCGCTCCATTAGCTGAGATAATAAAATCTTTTTTACCAAGCAAAACTGTTTTATCAAAAAAAACAACTGTTCCTGATAATTCTCTATTATCAGGATTAAAAACAAATGTATAAATTTTTATTTTATCCCCCTCTTTAAATGAATTTTCTGAATACCAAATATCTCCCGAAACAAAACCAGTATTAAAACTTTGTGCTAATATTTTATTTATTGGTAAAAAAGAAATTATTAAAAATAAAATAATCCAAATTTTTTTAAAAATCATAATAATATTTATTTATTAAATTTTCAACTTATCTAATTTTTCTATTCCCAATGCCTTGAATCCAAAATAAATAACCAGGGTTATAATAATAAAATCAATAACTACACTAATCAAATCTCCATAGAGTATTTGAGCTGTACCAATACTAAATGAAGCTGTTTTGAGACCGTCTGTGGCTCCTAATATTATGCTAACTAGTGGATTGATAATATCTGTCACTAAAGCAGACACTACCTTAGAAACAGCACCTCCTAAAATAAAACCTATTGCTAAACCTATAATACCTTGTTCTCTTATAAAATCTATAAATCCTTTCATAAATTTTGCTAAATTAATACTTTTTTATTTTACAAAATCACACAATATTATTATATCAAATTTATTTTTTAATCATAGTAGAGAGAATTGGTTTTTCTTTTACTTGTTCTATTATAAATCGTAAACGGCCAATAAGTTGGCCTTGTGGAGTTACCACATTTACACGCCATTTACCAGTTTTAAGATTATTACGTAAAGAATATGTTCGGAAACCCTGATCTCTACCTCCAGTAACAGGCAATTTTATGGTCATGTCTTCTATCCATTTCCCTTCTATTTCATTATAATATTGCCACTCATGAAAAATCTCCATTTGAAAACTGGTCGGAGAAAAAATTGCACTGTATGCATAAATTGGATAATTTATTGGTTTCTTAAATTCTTTATAAAGAGAAAAATATTCGCTCCAACCTTTTTCTTCATATAAAACATTATAATTACCATCTGAATTTTTTTCTACAAAATAATAAATACCTCCATCTTTTAAAGAAAGTGGTATCGGTGGTATCAGATTTGTAAAGTAAAGTATATTTACCAACACTGTTATGCTGATTATTGATATAGTTATTATTTTTTTACCACCCAAATTATTATTTTTAGAGAAAAAATACAATGCAAAGACAAATAAAAATATAGTTATTAAACTAACTATTCCAGAATATATAAAAATAGTTGTATTTATTTGTTTAAAAATAACTGGTAGCAGATAAATTGCAAAAGAATAAATAGACAAGAAAAGTAAACTTACTTGAAAACTTAGTCTCACATATTGTCTTTTGAATGACTCATTCGCATAAAATGCAAATGCGAGTATGAGTACAAATGGCCAAGTTACAAATATATCTGCACTTCTAAAATAAAAAACTAAATAAGTAGATAATATCCCCCCGAAGAAAAATTGAATAATATTTACATACCAAAAATGTGCCTTAGATGGATTTTTCTCATCTTCCCCGCTATTTTTCTTAATATGAACTAATATCATAAAAATAGCGACAATCAAGATATGCCCTAACACCCAGATAGTTTCAAAAAGAGTATCAACTCTCTTAAGAGTGACAGCATCAAATATAAAACCCCACACAAGTGAGATAGAAGAAATAGGTCTTTCATAGCGACCATACCAACTTTTTATATTGTCTATAGATACCATCCTGTTATTTTAAACCTAATAAATGTAAATGAAAATGACTTGGAATAGTTTTGCCTAATTTTGTAACTTCCATAATAAAAGTATACTTGTGTTTATTTTTATCATTTACATATTTATCTTTTATTAATTTCAGTTCCTCTAATTCTTTTTTAGTAAGCTTGTCTTCTGTTTCGTGCCTTTTAGGTACGAGCAAGTCGTGAACTTTTGCTATCCTGTCATATGGAAAATCATTTTTTAAAATCTTCCAATATTTAAAAATTTTTATTGGTTTGTTGTAGCAAAGTGGACATATTTTTGGGTCCATTTTCTCTCTATGTTTGCGATATTTCTCCTCCGTTTTGTTTGTTCGTAGTGTTGGTATATTTTGTTTATTAATACTCATATTTTTTATATTTTCTACAAAAAAAATTATACAAACTATTTTTTTCTAATTCTCGGATATTCCTTATTTATTTAAATATAGTTTATAAGATTAAAATCTTATACTAACAATGTTGCTATAAAAGCAATTATCATAAAAGAAACTATATTAGATAAACTATCTGAGATGAATCTTTTCCAAGCTAGATTTCCCTCTGATTTTCCCCAAAGTATATTCTGCCCGACCATAGGTATCGTGAAAGCTACCCAAATCATCAGAACATAAAAATATACCACACTATCTGGGCCTCCACT
>Ga0172367_10001454_pt1 | contig 34353 bp, 28 predicted proteins | sample Lak10m_FD_114542 | JGI IMG/M metagenome (GOLD analysis project Ga0172367, IMG submission 114542) | Freshwater microbial communities from Kabuno Bay, South-Kivu, Congo - kab_022012_10m | ecosystem: Environmental > Aquatic > Freshwater > Lake | place: Democratic Republic of the Congo: South-Kivu...
CCTCCTTCACCCTCAAATACATCCACTCATTCCCTTCAAGGAATTAGCCCTGATCTCTGGTTGGGAATTTAGATGCGTCTGCCCTGCCCAATTTCGTGCCGCGTGCGAAGGATGTCACGCGCTCGCCACGGCCCGGTCACTCGAAGGAATCGAGTGCACATCTCCACATCATCCCCCCCCACACACACGCCGATACACAGACCCTTCACGCAACCGTCCTCACCCTTGACCTTGGCCATGCAGAGCCCCAAGCAGAATGCCAGCCATCTGAGACATGAAGAGCACAAATATACAAACCGCCCCAAAACCAGCCCAATGCTCCCATCGACGTCGCTCCAGCCCTCGAAATCCTCGATATCCCAGGACAAGAAATGCGATAACCGCCCCGACCACCGAGAACACCGCAAGGAGGATCATTGCCGCCTTTAAACCATCGTGTAGCATCATCTCCCCCACAGCTCGACTCACGACCCCTTGATGCCAAAAGTCACCGATGTTCAACGAAATCACCGTCCACACAAAGAGCGACGCGATCATCACCGTCGCCAGTCCTGCCGACCGTAAAGTGGTCTGACAGAGGGCCGAGGCCCAGGTCGCTGCCAGGACCATGAGAAGCTGTATTGGAGTCAGAATGAGGGCCAACTGCAGGAGTTCGCGCGATGGGATCGAACCCAATGCCTGACGCACATCTGACGAGACCACCGACGCGCAACAAGGCAGGACCAAGCCCAGAACAAAGCTGACCCCCACCGCCACCAGGCACTTGATCCCCCATTGACCACGTCGAAGCGAAGGCAGCGTGAGGTTCATGAGGTGCGTCCCCAACGTCCGTTCCTCAGCCACCGCACTCGCTCCCACCAAGATCGGTATCATCATCGCGTAGATCACCAATGGCCCCGCGAATAAGCCGATACCAAATCCATCCAGAGAGAGTGTGGGAATAAGGGTTCCGTTCTTCACCTCGTCTGTGATCTGTCCGCGCAACCCCTCGACAATCGCAAGCATTGCAAGGAACAGAAACCACACCCCTGTCATCAGCCCCGCCATGACAAAACTCACACGGTGCAGCAAAACCTCTTTCCTCACCAGATTCCAGAAGGGATCCCGGCCGCTCCTCAGAAACACAAACCGACCCCGAGTCGACCGGGCAGCAAACCCAGCCAGTAAATCTCCTCCATTCCCTTTTGCTTGGTAGTGGCAAAACCTCCACCACGCAGCCAGAAAGCAGCTCAAAGCATAAACCGGTAACGCAACGCTCAAATAGGTATGAACCACCCTCGCAATGCGAATGAAATCGATCCCCCGACGCTCCATCGTAATCTCAATGAGCGCAACCAGCGGAACCGACAATATAAACGGCCCAGCAAGCCCCAGCACGGTCCCGCCCAAAGCCGTTCCCGCCACCAGAGTCCACAAAGGAATGCTCAAGGCCACGGCCCATAGCATGACCACCGCTGACCACTGGTCCACCAGGATGCCCGATCCCCAACCCCAGCCTTCCTCCCACGGCGTCCTCACCACCATCACTAAAGACGCGGTGGTCAGCGCGGCCCCGAACACGCTCATCTTCTCCCACCAAAGCCGATTGCGCGACAGCGGTTGCACGAGGAGCAATGGCAGCGTGTTCGATGAAAGCTCTACCCCGAACGAGACCGCTCCCATTACCGCTCCCAAGATCACCAACAGCATTCGCGCCGGATGCCCGTCCCAAAAGGAATCGTTCGGCGTCGCGCTGAAATGCACAAAGATTGCCGCCACCAGCAACCCCAGCCAATACGGAAGCATCGGCCGAACCTCCTTCCACAGTCGTGTATTCATAGGTTTCTATTCCCTTCCCGATTCAACATACGCACTGAAAAAGCACCACCTCAGCGCAACGACGAAACAAAGATTTCCTCCAAGCTCAAGGACTCCACATCAAACGATTCCAATGGGTAACCACGGAGCCGCTCCAGCAACTCAGGCGCTGCCTCATGCAGCACCATCTCAACCTCACGCCCCTCCCGCCGCATCGAGCGCGGTGATGCAAACGCCAAGTCCGGCGGCGCATGAACGAACCTCGCACGCACCCGCTGAAACTGCCGACGCGCCGTGTCCGCTTCCATGGACACCACCTCCCGCCCGTTGTTGATGATTGTAAACTCGTCGATTAAACCTTCGAACTCCCGAATGAGGTGGGTCGATACCAAGATCGTTCGCCGCTCCGGATCTGCCTCCTGATAAGCCCCGATCACCGTCTCGATGAACTCACGCCTTACAATCGGATCCAAACCCGAAGTCGGCTCATCCAACACTAAAAGCTCAGGCTCAGGGCAAACCGCTGAAATCAAAGCCAACTGCGTCCGCTGCCCCTTCGATAGCGCCGTCGTCAGCTTCGAGGCATCCAAGTCAAATCGCTCCAACAAATCATTCTCAATGTCGCGGTTCCATTTGCGCCGAAACGATTCCAAATACCGTAACGTTTCGTTGACCGTCATCCACGGATAAAACGCAACCTGGTCCGGCACATAGGCCAACCGACTCTTCACCTCAACCTCCTGCTTCGAGGGATCTCGACCAAAGACCCGAACCGTGCCTTGGTTGGGCTTCAAAAGGTTGAGCAAACACTTGATCGTCGTCGTCTTGCCCGCACCGTTCCGACCAAAGAAACCGTAACACCTTCCAGGCCGGACCATCAGGTCCAGCCCGTTCACCGCATCGGTCGCACCATAGCTCTTGTGCAACCCTCGAATCTCAATCACCGCGTCGGTCGATTTCATAGCGTCGTGTTTAAATCTATTTGTGGTTGTTGTTGCTATCTTCGAAGTGCTCCAAACGCTCCCCCACCATCCGCAGCAGATCCTTGCCCGATATCTGAAGGTGATGGGCCTGGACAATCACCCCGTCGATCTCCTCGATCATCAATTCGTGACGCACCTCCTTCTTCAACGGCGATCCAGGGTTCTTCAGAAAGCACCCCCTCCCGGCTGAGGTCTCGATCACTCCCTGGCTCTCGAGCTCCGAGTACGCCTTGGCCACCGTGTTCCGATTAATCCGTAGTTGCTCGGAGAGCGGACGTATCGACGGCAACGGTTCCCCGGCGCGTATGGCACCCGAGGCTGCCGCCCACTTGATCTGGTCTACGATCTGCAAATACGCAGGCTTCGGTGAACTAAAGTTGATTTGGATGAACATAATCACACCCGTTATTGACTGTCATATGACACTATGACAGTGATACAGTGCGGCGTCAACACTGTCTTGTGAGTTTTTCCAAAAAGAGGAGCTTCAGCCCCGCCATCGAAGTCTGGGCTTACAGATCAGGCCCGCACCGCTCACATCACGTCGTGGCCACCCGAAAACACAACAGGCGATCCGCTTTCGCGAATCGCCTGTGTCGAAAACCGTGAACTCGTTGTCTTACGAGGGACGGGACTAAGCTACTTCTTTGGCACCGGAACCGGAGCCCTCAATATGGACCGCCTTATATCCGCCCTTGGCCTTGAAGTAGAGCAAGAGTAACAGATAAAACGCCGCCATGGTCGCTGGAACCCACGAAGTGATTTGGAGGGCTTTGCGCCCGCCAAACAAATTGGCTTCAACGATCAACGGTTTCTCCGCCTTCTGTACTGGAGTCAGTTTCTCTTCCGGTGTATCCAAGACGACACCTTTCTTAGCCCCATCCAACCCCGTGATGGGCTTGAAGAACATGAAAGAACTCTCCTTCTCGGCCTTGTAGTTGGCATACACCGCCGGGGATTTCTGCTGGAGATACTCCGACGCAAATCGATCCTGCTTGTAACCGATGCCAGGGCCGCCCAAGAAACCGGCGGAGAGCATTCCGACACCCCCGATGGCTCCAATCGTGATGGCACCCCCTTTCGGGAATCGATCGGAGACAACCCCCAACATGGTCGGCCACAAGAATGTCTTGCCCAAGGCGTAAACCGTCGCGGCAACCACACAGGCCACAACGCCCTCGGCGGAACTCAACATGTTCAAGCCTAAACAACCCAAAATGGCGCTCGCAAACAACAGCCCGAGCGGCGAGATCTTATGCACGATAGGACCCGCCACAAACCGCAGCGCAAACATCAGCGCCGAAGTGTAAACGAAGAGCAACAATCCCTTCTGCGGTGAAGCCATGATCTTGCCGGTAATCTGGCTGATCCAAGAATCCGTCCCCAGCTCCACATAACCCACCATCGCGTGGACTAACAAAAGCACCAATAACACCGGTGCCGCAAACTCCGCCAACATCGTGCCGAACCCAACCCCCTTCTGACTGGCTTCGGACTTCGGGAAGCTCTGCCCCAAGCACATCGCACCGTATGCCAAGGTCGGAATCAGGAACAACGCCCATTGCAACTCCCACGAGGTCTTACCCACCATGAATGTCGAAGCCAAACTGCCGAGCACCAACCCGGCCGGCCAACCCGCGTGCAGAATGTTAAGATAGTGCGTGCGATTCAACGGGAAGCACGTCGCCACCAAGGGATTCACGACGGCCTCAGCAAGCCCGTTTCCAACCGAAAAGAAGATCTGCCCCCACTTCAGGAGCGTATACGCCGCCATCTGGTTGTGCCCCGCACCCGAGTTGTAAGCCGGGGTCGCTCCTAAGCACAATGCGGCACCCGCAAAATGACAGATAAACGCCGCGATCATCAACCGTCCGTAGCCGATCGAATCCGCGAACAATGATCCCAAGAGAATGATCACGCCGAAGCCCACGAGGCCGAAGCCTGTCACCTCACCCACCTGGGTCTGCGTAAATCCGTATTGCGTCGCCCAATCGCCCAAAATGCCGCCCCGCACTCCGAACCCAACACCCGCCGCTAAGATGGCCATAAATCCGGCCCATAGCAGGCGGTTCGCGTTAGGCGCGACCGCGTTTCCGTTTCCGTTGCTCATAATGTGTAGTTTGTGGTTGTTGGTTGTTAGAGAGTGAATGCGGGGAGCTTGACGATCTTGCCTCCTTGCAGCGCCGATTCATGCGCACAAAGACCAACGCACGTCCAGTTTGCGGACTGTTGCGCGTTGGGAAACGGGTCTCGGTTTTCCACCAAAGCCGTAAGAAATTCATGGGCCAAGTGAGGATGTGACCCTCCATGCCCTGCGCCTTGAACAAAGCTCAAGTGGGTCTTCTTACCCAAGTCGTAGACTCCTTTGGTCGTAAAGTCTCGAATGCCCTTCGGCAAACGCTTGGCGTAATCCGGTGACTTCACCAGCTTCGGTATCTTCGCTTCCGGAAGCTTCGCCCGGTGCAATACCAATGGCTCGTGCTCAATGAGCGGCCATTCCACCGACGCCTTTGACCCGTAAACATCGATGCTCTCGCGATATTGCCGCGCCACATCAAAGAGCGAGCGATAAATCCGCGCGCTCAAATCGGAGTCTTTAAACTTGATGTGCGTCGTCTCTACCGCAAACGGGGAGTTGTAGTGTTTGATCAGCTCCTCGCGAATCGTCCCCGATCCAAAACACGACACATACTCCGCTGTCGCATTCGTCAAACCACAGACCGGTCCAACACAGTGGGTCGCATACCACATCGGCGGCAACCCAGGCCAGTAGTTTGGCCATCCGTCCATGTCCTGCTGATGGCTCGCCTGCAAAAATTGGATCTTGCCCAACGTCCCCTTCTCGTAGAGCTCCTTGATATACAAAAACTCCCGCGCATAGACCACCGTCTCCATCATCATGTACTTCAAACCCGTCTTGCGCTGAAGTTCCACGATCTTCTTACAGTCCGCGATCGATGTCGCCATCGGAACCGTGCATGCCACGTGCTTCCCTGCTTTCAACGCCGCAATCGACATCTCCGCATGGTCCGGAATCGGCGTATTAATATGAACGGCATGGACGTTCGGATCTTTGAGCAGGTCGGCGTAATCCACGTACCGCTTCTCGATCCCAAAGGCGTCACCGATCGAATCCAGCTTTTTCTGCGACCGTTGACAGATCGCATACATGTTGGCATTCGGATGCCTCTGGTAAATGGGAATAAACTCTGCCCCGAATCCGAGGCCGACGATCGCAATGTTGATCTTGCTCATGATGGTGCGAAGCTCGATCGCAAGTCGTCTACAAAGCGGCAGGGTCGCCAAAGCCGACCCTCCTGGGCGCAACACAGGCGTAAACTCCCAAAACGGCTGCTTTCGAGCTCGGGTTGATGGAACCGAATGTCAGCGCCCCAAGATCAAACTGTCAACGTGAAAGTTCCCCCCCAAGCCGTGTCAGATGTCACCGGGAGGTTTCAATGCCGTGAGAGGAGGTGCAGAGGAATTGATTCTGTTGCCATGGAGTATCAGGGTCACAGGTCGGTGTGTGCAGCTCTCCTCCAGCGGATGGGGAGTTCCTTGCCCGGCTTTGCGTCTTTGCTCCTCCCCGTCTCGGCGTTGAATTCTTACACCAGTGTTACGGCTAAGCTCAGGCCGCCGAATCAGCCGCATCTTCCGGAGACGCTGCGCCGTACTCGTGCAGCTTGTTCCGCAGGGTGCGGATGCTGATCCCAAGGATCTTCGCCGCGTGGGTCCGGTTGCCTTTCGTCCGATCCAATGCCGCCAAAATCTGATGCTTCTCTAACTCCGCTAAAGCCAAGAACGGAGCCCCCGGATCCACCGATGCGCTCACATGAGAGGTTCCGTTCGGGAGAGTCGTCGTCCCCCGCGCTCCAGCGGCCCCAGCGCCGACAGTCTCCATTGCCCCTTCCCCACCGCAAGCCCCGCGCTCGGCCCCACGCGAAAGCGTCGCCAACCCCAGATGATCCGCCTCCATAAACTCGCCGTCGCCACAGAGAATGACCCCTCGCTCAATCACATTCTGCAACTCACGCACATTTCCAGGCCACGAATGCGCCCGCAAAACCTGATGACATTCCGCACTGATACCCGCCACTCGAACCCCGTGCTTCCGACTAAACCGTTGCAAGAATTGCTCCGCCAGGAATGGAACATCCTCCCGGCGCTCCCGCAACGCAGGCACTAAAATGGGAACCACATTCAGCCGAAAAAACAAATCTTGCCGGAACTCCTTGCGCTCAACGCTCTCCTCCAGACGCCGATTCGTCGTGGCAATCACTCGCACATCCACTCGAATCGTTCGGTTCCCGCCCACCCGCTCCAACTCACGCTCCTGCAGAACTCGAAGCAGCTTAGCCTGCACTTGAGGTGAAATCTCGCTGATCTCGTCCAATAAGATCGTCCCCCCATGAGCCAGCTCAAAACGGCCTTCACGCTTGTTTAACGCCCCCGTAAACGCGCCCTTCTCATGCCCAAAGAATTCGCTCTCGATCAGATTCTCCGGCACGGCCGCACAGTTCACCCGGATGAACGGAGCCTGCGCCCGGGGGCTCTGACGATACAGCGCACGCGCCACCAACTCCTTCCCCGTGCCGCTCTCTCCCTGGATCAACACCGTCGCCTGTGTGCGCGCGACTTTCCGAATCAGCTGCCGTAACTGCTCCATCGCCGCACTGCGCCCAAGGAGTTGATAGCCCGTCTCCTCATCCTCCTCATGGCTGAGATACTGGTTGACCTTGATGAGCTGGTTGAAGTCCTCCGCCTTCTTCAGCGTGATGTCCAACTGATCCGTCGAGTAGGGCTTGATGAGATAGTCAAAGGCCCCATCCCGCATGCAGCTCACCGCAGATTCCACCGACCCAAACCCCGTCGTAATGACCACCAATGGACGCTGCGCACGGTTCTGAAGGTCCTTGAGAAGCTGTGTACCCTCCCCATCCGGCAACCGCACATCCACAAACATCAAATCGAACGTGTCCTTTAGCAGACACTCCTGCGCCGCTGCGAGCGTGGAAACCGAGGCCACGTCGTAACGCCGCTGTCGAAGCTGCTGCTCAAGGTGCTTGCGAATTATCAAATCGTCCTCAAGGACGATAATCTTCTCAATCGGCATGCGACATGAAGGTCAGGACTTGTTCTGACGCCGGTAAAGATCCGCGACATAATGAGCCTTGGGACCACACTCTCCCCGAGCCCCAAGACCAGGATCAAACCCTAGCCGCAAGAGCTCTTTCTCGTTCTGCCGATCCAGCAACAACACCCGCATGATGCAGTCCTGGGTCTGTCGTAACAGCGCGGCCACCTCAGGGGGATGCTTCCTCTGCGTCGAGGTCAAATTTTGCCAGTCAATCCGGTGTTTACGAAGCTTATCAAGCGACTCTTTCAAACGGGGAAGCAAGACATTTCTAGCCGAGCTGGTCTCACGCAAAAGCTCAGCTCGATCCCCCGACATCTCCTTCTCCTCCCTCCGCGACAACTCCAGGAGCTCCATCGCTAACCCCAGATGTTCTCGGAGTAACTCTTGCAACTCGGAGCTTCCTTCCGGTGTCGGATTCCAGGATGTCATAGGGTTCATGCCCGTACCTCCGATCATCGCCGAGGGCTGAAGGTCATCTTCTTCAAATCCGCCGACGCTCCGGTAGCCTCCCGCTCCCACTTGATATGCTCCTTGCGCCACTGCGCCATCTCCACCACCGCCTTCAACCCTGGTGCCATGGTCTCCACCTTCAACTCCTTCACCTTCGCCTCAATTCGCACATAGGTCTCAAGCGCTTTCTGCGGCTGATCCATCTTCTCATAGACCAACCCTACTTGATACCACACCGGAAATTGCCAGGCCGGGGAAGCATCCAGGTCCGCCAAACTCAAATAAATCTGAAGCGCGTTCATATAGTCCGCCTCGCGATACATCTGGTTCGCAATGTCGTTTCCCGCCTTCTGACGCCAATAAAACCAGTTCTGCGGATGCTTCGCTGGCCCCACCCCTCGGTCATCCAAAAGCAGCAATACCTGCTGCATCGACTCTCGGTTCCGCTCCATTTTCTTATACGAGGCCGCTAGCAAATAGCGCACTTCCGGAAACTCCACCGCCTCCGGATACGCACCCAGAAAAGTGGTCGCATGGCTCGCCACATCCGCATGCTTGCCCTGCTGCGACAACGCACGAATCAGTTTCACCGTGATCTGCGCTCGGTTCAGCTCCCGCGAGGTTTCCTTCAAGAGCCGTTCAAAGAACTGTGCCGCCTGCTCATAGTCGCCATCCAAATAATACGTGTCCGCTATCTCCGTCTTCGCTTGAAGCACCAACCGACGATAGTAATCCATCCGATCCAATCGCAAAGACAACGAACTCGTCATCACCGAGTAGAATTTGGTAATCGCCGTCTGCCTTGCCCCCATCTGACGATAGATCAACCCTTGCCGCAAAAGGACCTCGGGAACGGCTGGATCCTTTGGAAACGCACTCAAGTATTGCGCCAAAATCTGCTGCGCCCGACTCAGTTGATTCATCTCCTGGGCTGTCAAAGCCAATTCATACATAGCACTGCGCTTAAACTCAGACGGTGAATCGCTCTCCAGCACCGTGATCAACACTTGGTCCGCCTCAGCTAATCGCTTCTCTCGACGATGCTGACGCGCCATCTCAAGTTGGGTCTGAAACCAGGTCATCCGCGATCGTTCCACACTCGATACCGACGCCGGCAAAAGATTCGATCCGCCCAGTTGTTCCCATGGACGGTCCTGAGGGATGATGTCGATGTGGTTCGTTGGACTCGTCAGATGAGTGCCTGGCTGTTCCCCGCCGTGAGACTCACTGCCATTGCCCTCTGCACCATGCCCAACCCCATCCCCAGACTCGGTCTTGCTAACCATCCTCGGCTCCCCGCCAGCCACGACCGGCGCCGGCTTCGCCGCCACAGTCCCCCCATGCCCAGCGCCCGTCGCAGGTTGGGGCCCTTTCGCAGGAGTCGACACCGTAGGCTTCACCTCACTCCCACGCACCACCCCACTCCATCCGGCCGATGCCATCCAGCAAAGGCCAAAGAGCAGCGAGATCGAAAAGCCAGACACGAACCCACGACTCGGACTATGCACACTCATTAGGGAGCAGGGTTAGTGGTGTACACCGCTCGACTCGACGGCGGTGGGGCAGGTGGAGGTGGCGTAAAGCCAAACGGCGCGACCATGATGCCAACCCCGTTCGTGCCGCCTACAGGGGCAAAATATTTCACAAGGGCACGAGCCGATACCGCGTCGGGATCTTGCGTAAAGGATTGGATCACTACCCCTGGGTCGGGTGCAGGCACGAACACCGCAACCGGAGGCGCCGACGATACATTACCTGGACTCGAAGGACCGCTGGGACCGTTCGATAAAGAACTGGTCGGTGCCGGATTCACCGCCGGTGCGGGGGAGACCGGAGTCCCAGCTGCCACCGTCGGCGAAGCAGTCGAAGCCGAATCAACCTTCGACTTGAGATCCGCAAGCTTGTCCGCCGGAGACAAAAAGTGGTCGATCGGAATCGGTGGCCCTTGCCATCCCCCATCCACTTCATCCATCCACGTCACGCTCGGCACTGGGGTCGGAGGCTCATTCGACGTGGCTGTTCGGTATCGCAAAGGGACGGGACCTACCACCTGCAGATATCCACGATCCGCTGCACCAAACCCCACGCTCTGAACTAGGAATAGCCCTAGCCCTAATACAACCCGACCGCGTTGAATATGAGCAATCATGGAAGACACGCCTCCATCGAGGCTTGCGCCGTTCTATTTAGCCGAGGCAAGGTTCGCGTCCACCTTTGGTGCCAGGACCTCTTCGAACGATGAGACGAACCGCCAATCCTTCGACTCCTCGTAGTTACGACACACCGTAACCACGGCTTCGGACCCGATGATCCACTGCTTTAATGCAAGCTCATGGCAGAGCTGGATGGCATCCAAGACCAGTTTCACCAGGGTGATATCCGCCGTCTTAAGCAGGCTCAGATCGATCACCATCTTGTCCAATCCCGCATCCACTGCCGCCGCAACCTTCGGCCTCAGGTGGAGCGAAATTTCATTCACCACAGCGGTGTTGAAGTTCACCGGGACCGACATAATCAACATTCCGTCCCGCATCTGGAAAAACTTGTAGGACGTGTCCAAGTTCAGCGCCCGGGCGATTTTTGCCTTCAAGTCGTCAAAATCGATCGGCTTCGTAATCACTCCATTAAACCCAATCTGCTGAGATCGGGCCTGCTCCTCGGCTGCCGTCTTCACGCATAAGCCAAAAATGGGAACCGACTTGGTCTTCACGCTGGCTCGTAGCATCTGAAACAGTGTAAATCCAGCGTCGTCCGGTAGCGAGAGGCTCAATAGAATGCAGTCAGGGGTCGTCTGCGTGCAGAAATCAATCACCTCACCGTTCTGCGCTCGGCCCACAATCGTCCATTTCGTATCCCCAAGCCCAGCCTTGATCTGCTCACAAATCGCCGGCTTGTCGTCCACCACCAGAAGCGTGAGCGGATCGTCAAAGCGCTTCACTCGGTTCGTCGCCGCCCCTTTCGGCCTCAAGTCGATCACCCGGCTCACGCGTTCCACCACCAATTCCTCTTTGAACGGCTTCACTAGGTAGTCCCGCACTCCGAGCTTGGCAATCTTCATCACCGTCTCCCGCCCCGCCTCCGCTGTCAGCATGATCACAGGTATGGACTTCAGCTCCGGATCCGATTTGAGCTTCGTCAAGGTCTCGTAGCCATCCATGATCGGCATCGTAATGTCCAGGATGATGATGTTCGGTCGCTCCCGTGAGGCGATCGCCAATCCCTCCACTCCGTTAGCCGCCTCAAGGACATCGCAATCAAAGGGTTTAAACGCTTTAGTCACGATCAGGCGGATCGTTTTACTATCGTCAACAGTCAGGATTTTAAGAGCCATGAGAGTATCCAGTTAAAGGGGTTTGATCATCGTCTCAATCAGCAACTGCTCTTGCTGGTCGGCCGAACGAAAGCACGCCACCCAGCGCACCGTGCTCGTCACCGCCTCAATCGTAAAATTGCTCCCTCTCACGATCGAAGGAATCGTCAGGGTGCATGGCAAACCTCGATCCGAAAGCCGTGACTTGATCTGGCCTACCACCATGTTCGAGATCTCACCCATCGCGTCGTTCACCATCTCGTCCCCATCAATCTCCGCCGGGGCTAGCCCAAGCAGCGCCGCCGTAATGCGCCTCGCAAAGGCCTCCGATGAGTAAATGTAAACCACTCCCGTCAACCGACCAATAAACCCCACCGCACTCGCGATGTGGGTCCCCTCGCTCAATGCCTTGTCGTCGAACTCAACGGGATCGAGTCGGAGGTTCAACATGGTGTCAAAAACTTCGCGAACGGCCGAAGTCACAAGGGTGTTTACGTCGTCGATCATCCAAGCCCGTGTTCGGCATCAGCCAGAAAAACTTGAGCCCCCTTCAACAACAATGAGTTCATGCTTAGGTTTTCTAGCGCAAGGTCGATACCCATGTAGGCAAATCTCTACCAACATGACGCACGCATCCATGGAAGCCCCCCAAGCACTCAGGCGGCCAATCCGACTCAGCCGCGCTCAAATCGAGAAAGGCCTGACTCAATGCCCCCGCTTGCCTTCTCTCGGCAGTGTCAATAGCTCCCTGCACGAGTTGCTCAACGCCGACCAACGCTACACCTCCCACGTCGCCGAAATCATACGCCGCGACCCAAGCCTCACCGCTCGCCTCCTGCGCCTCGTCAATTCCGTCTACTACGGGCTCTCAACCCCCGTCAACAGCATCGAGGAAGCCGTGTTCTACCTCGGCGTCCGCCAGATCCGTCAGCTGGCCATGGTCACGCCCATCATCGAGGACTTCCAAAAGCTCGCCGGCAAAAAACCCTTCCCTTGGAGGGAGTTCTGGCAGCACTGCATCGGGGCCGCCCTGCTCAGCCGCGAGGTCATCACCTCCGTCCAGGCCCCCGAAGACGAAGGCGATTACGTCGCCGGTCTCGTCCACGACGTCGGCGTCATCGTCATGGCCGCAGCCTTCCCAACCCACTTCGATGCCATCTACGGCCAGCCTATCCCCGATGGCGGCCCCCACCTCATGGAACTCGAAGACGCAACTCTCGGCATGAACCATGCCGAACTCGGCGGTCTCTACCTCGAGCACCATCACCTGCCCGAACTGCTCGTCGAAGCCGCTCAATTCCATCACTCACCCGAAAACGCCTCCCGCCACGGCCGAGTCGTCGCCGCCGTCCAAATCGCCGACCTCCTCATCCGTCACAAAGGTATCGGCTCCGATGGCGATGCAACCCTCGTCTCCCAAGAGGATTGGATGAACGCTCAAGGCTGGGAGATCCTATTCCCTCGCGAAAACCACGCCGAAAAGGCTATCGCTCAAGCCAATCTCAATCGAAGTCTCGAACGTTTGCCCCTGCTTCTCGAAGGCCTCGTCTGAGCCCTTCACCCAAGCTCCACGGGAACTTGTATGATCACCCGCGATACCACTCCCGCGCCAACGGCGAGGAAGACTTTGCTCGCCGTCGACGACGACCTGGTCAGCCTCCGATTGGTCGAGTCGGTCTTAAAGAGGGAAGGCTACAACGTCCTCGGATGCCGCAGCGTCGCTGAAGCCATCGCGTGCCTCGATCGCAACGGCACCTCCGAAATCGAGTGCGTGGTGACCGACTACCGTATGCCCGACCGCGACGGACTCGATCTCCTCCGCCACATCCAACAGCGCGACCCCACCCTCGCCACCATCATCCTCACCGGTGAAGGCGATAAAGAATTGGTCACCAAAAGCCTCCGCGAAGGGGCTGCAGACTTCCTCGATAAACCGCTTAACATCCAGCTCCTGAGGTCGGTGGTTTCCAAGGGAATCGCAGAAACTGTCGAACGTCGTCGTCTCGAAACCTCCGATACCGCAGCCGAAAAAGTAGGCCAAACCCAAAGTCAACTACTCGGACTCAGCGCACTCCGAGAGGTGCCGCATATCAAGATTTGCTACGAGCCCCAATACCAAGCCGGAGGCGACTTCCTAGGCCACTACGACCGGGGTCCTAAGGGCTACTGCTTCCTCGCCGCCGACGTCTCGGGTCACGATCTACGCGCCGCCTACTTATCCGCCTTCTTCCAAGGCATGGTCCGAGGCATGTTCGAAAAGCAGGCCTCACTCCAGGAAATCATGCGCTTCTTCAACCGCTTCCTCGTCCGAGACTGGAATGCCAATACCGCTAGCGGCACCCAATCCCTCGGCCTCGAAGCTTCCATCGCGGTCTGTGCGATCACAGTCGACCGCACCCGGGGCCAAATCGCGGTCCTAAACCAGGGTTTTCCGACTCCCCTTCTGGTCCGTGCCAACGGCGAAGCATCCTGGCTTGGCGAAGCGAACCCTCCTCTCGGATGGTTCGAAGAATGCAACCACGAGGACTTCACTACCAACATCAACCCAGGAGACCAGCTCTACCTCTGGAGCGACGGCCTCGAAGACCAAGCTTTAGCCCTCCAAATCCCCTGCCCCACCCTCGCCGTCAAACTCCTCAACGTCACTTCCACCCCCGAAAAACGCAGGCTGCTCGATTCCCAACGCGACGATGTCCTCGTCGCTAAGCTCGACCTCAAACCCATCCCATCACAGCCCCTATCCTCAGGGTTTGAACCGTTGATCGCTCAAGAGTACCGGGGCTCCGATATTCCTCGAATCGACGATCATCAGGCTCTCTGGGAAAAGGCCTTGCTCGAAGCGGTTCCACAGATCGACGAAGGGGTCTGCTACAACGTGCTCCTCGCCCTCCGTGAGGCGGTTCTCAACGCCATGCAGCACGGGTGCCTCGGAAACGAATCCGAAACCTGCGAGGTCCGGTTGCTGCACCACCCTGGAGCCGGCCTGATTCGTGCCTGGGTTCGTGATAGCGGAGTCGGCCTCAGTAAGGACCTTATCGAAGAAGGAGGCAAACCCTTCAGCGACAACGAAACCATGGAACGGCATTGCGGATTGGTTCTCATCAAAACACTGCCGGATTCGGCGGACTGGACCGAAAATGGCACGCTGCTCCGAATGGACTTCCTTCTGCACTCCAAGACCAGCTCAACCCCAACGATCCTTTCACACCCAGGTTCCAACTCTCACTTCTCACCCACAGCTTCTACCACGTTCCTTAACCTCACCCCATCAGACTCCTATGGTCACCTCTAAGTTCAGCCCCAAAGAGCAAACGCTCCATCTCAACTTGCCCTCCGATCTGCGCAGCACGACGGTCGAACCTACCAGCCGCGAAATCCAACAGGCGCTTGAAGCGAGCGCGAAACGCGGCGAAACCTGGGGGTTCCTTCACCTCGACCTCACCGAGGCCAAGATGATCGACTCCGCAGGGCTAAACCTCATCGTAAGTCTCATCCGTCTCTCCAATCAACGCAAAGCCCGCGTGCGCATCAGCGTCTCCAATCCCCACGTCCACCGCACGTTCACCTTCACTCGACTCGATCGCCAAGTGGACCTCCAACTGCTTGAAGCAACACCCTTAACACGCTGACCCGACCGAAGGCCGTCACCCCTTGGATGACGGCGTCCCAACGCCGGCGTGCAGCCGCCTGCTTGAGGCCGGATACAGGACACTGCGGACCTCACTCCACGCCCGCAGCCTAGCCCCCTCCCCACGTAGGCCGTGTGCCCTCACAGGGCGATGGGCGGGCTTCTCGTCGCAAAACCACCCACACGTCCCAACATCAATCCGAAGTCAACGTCGAGCGGGCCGACCCTCCAGCCGAAACACCGCGGGCTGAATCATCCGCAAACGGTGCTTGATGGCGTTCAAACTCTCCGAATGCCCGATCATCAACACCCCGCCCGGCACCAGTTGCCCGGCTAAACGCTCCACCAGCTCCTGCTGCGTCGAACGGTCAAAGTAGATCATCACGTTCCGACACAGGATCAAATGAAAGGAGGCCGTAAACGGATACCTCGACTCCAACAGGTTCAAATGCTGAAACCGCACCTTCCTTCGGATCTCGTCCTTCACCCGATAATACCCATCCCAAGTCCCCACTCCACGTTGAAAGTAACGCCTCAACAAATCCGCCGGAATGCCCTTCACGCGGTCCGTTGCATAGATCCCTTCGCGCGCGTGCGCCAAGACGCGCGTGGAGATGTCCGTCCCTTCAATCATCCAGTCCCGATGCGAGAGCACACCGTTTAAGTGTTGCTCCAAGGTCATGGCCACACTGTAGGCTTCTTCCCCCGTCGACGACGCCGCACTCCAGACTCGAAAGGTGTCCTGCGGCCCAAGCAGATTCGATGAAACCACTTCGGGCAATAAGACTTGGGTCAAAAACTCAAAATGCTTGCTCTCACGAAAGAAGAACGTGTGATTGGTCGAAATCACATCCACCAGCTCACCGAGCTCACCAACCCCATCGGCGGATGCGATTAAGCGGCAATAGTCGCTGTAGTGCTGCAACCCCAAGGCCCGAAGCCTTTTGTTCACACGCGCCGCCACCAACTCGCGCTTGTTCGGCCCAAGCTCGATCCGGCTGCGCTCATACACAATCTTCCGGATCTGGTTGTATTCTTTGTCGCCTAAAGTGGAAGTCATAATCGATCCCGCTTCAACCCTCAGCGCCGAGCGCACGGACGTAGACGGAGACTCTAAGCCGCCTCACACAGCCGCTGCGGTGAGAGTTTCACCAAGGCGTTCGGATCCAGGATCAAACCGACTCGTCCGTCCCCGAGTATCGCCGCCCCAGCGAGCGCCCGGTTCTCCTTGAACACCCCTCCCAAACTCTTGATCACCACCTCTTGCTTGCCCACCAGTTGATCCACCAAGATACAGCGCGTGTCCATACCCGACTCCAGCACGACCACGATGCCCTCATAAGGATCCGTGCTCCGGGGGTCTACCGAGAAATGTTCGTGCAGCCGCAAGAGCGGAATGTAACGACCCCGCACATGCACCAACTCTCCTCGATCATGCACCCGCGCAATCGAGTCCGGCTTTGGCCGAAACGACTCGCGAACACTCAAGGTCGGAATCACAAAGCGCTCGTTCCCAACCACCACAATCAGCCCGTCGATGATCGCCAAGGTCAACGGAAGATGCAGGCTGAAGGTCGAACCCTTTCCCAATACGGACTCGATCTCAATCTTTCCCCGCAGTTTGTCGATGTTCCGCTTCACCACATCCATCCCCACCCCACGTCCAGAAATGTCCGTCACCTTCTCAGCCGTCGAAAAACCAGGGGCAAATATCAACGCGTAAATCTCCTTCTCATCCAGCGTCTCATTCTCCCGGACCAACCCCGCTTCCACAGCCTTCTTTAAAATCCGATCCCGATTCAACCCCGCTCCGTCGTCCTGGATCTGGATCACGATGTTCCCACCCTGGTGATAGGCTCTCAGGTGAATCACACCCGCAGCCGGTTTTCCCTTCGAAACCCTGACCTCCGGGGTCTCAATTCCATGGTCCATCGAATTCCGAATCATGTGAACCAGCGGATCCCCAATCTCCTCAACGATCGTTCGATCAAGCTCCGTGTCCTCGCCGCTCAAAACCAATTCCACATGCTTGCCTTGGCGCGTTGCCAAATCCCGCACTAAACGGTTCATTTTCTGAAAACTCGCCCGAACTGGCACCATGCGAAGCGACATCGCTATCCGTTGCAAATCCTTCGTGTTCCGACTGAGCTGAGCCAGATTCCGCGCCAATGATTGCGACTCAATTCCCGCCAGACTGCGATCCTGCGCCAACATGGTCTGCGAAATCACCATCTCTCCCACCAAATCCACGAGGCTGTCTAACTTGTGAATGTCCACCTTCACCGAGGTCAATGACCCCATCTTTCCACCTGCTCCCTCCCCTCCACCCGAAGACTCCCCTCCACGCGCTGACTCGGCGGCTACCGTGGTCGCTACCACCGCCGGTGCCGCAGACGCCTCCACCACGTCGTACAAGGGTGTCGATCGACCCCCAAGCTCCACTCCCAGCGCCGAAGGACCGCGCTCGGTCTGTGAAATCTCCGTCGCACTCGCTTGGCGGTTCACCGAAGCCCCTGCGCCAATGGACACAACCGTCTCCACCTTCGGGTTTTCGATCACACGCCGGATCGTTTGAACCTGACGCGCAATCGGAATCGCAATCGGATAAAGCTGGACCTCTCCCGTCAATTGCCGGTGAATCTCCTGCACAAATTGCTTCAGCGTGTCCGCCCCAGCCAAAATGACTTCGATCACCGCAGACGTGATCACCAATTTCTCCTGCCGCGCCAAATCCAAAAGCGATTCCAGCTCGTGCGCCAGATGGTTGATCGGCGCCAAGTTGAGAAAACCAGAACCTCCCTTGAATGTGTGAAACGCCCGAAAGATCGAGTTCAAGGTATCCCGGTCCGTAGGCGTATGCTCCAACGTCAACACCCCTAACTCGATGTTTTGTAAGTGTTCCTGCGACTCGTTGATAAACTCCCTCAGAAGATCGCCGTCCGATTCAATGTTCAAAAGGATCACCGGTGCCTTCTCCTCCCGATCCTCCGACTCCGGCAACGGTGCGGTTGTCCCCTCCTCGCTCGGCCCCTGTTCGCTCCCAACGCGGGTTCCGACTCCTGCCTCTTGCGCGACGAACGGCACCATTTCACCCCCCGCTTTCATCGCCATCGCGGAGTGTTGACACCAGTTTGCCCAATCGCGCAGCGTACGTATCGAGTCCGCCGAGAACGCTCCCGTGTTGAACACGCCATCCACCACCTCGCGGGCGCGTGCCAAACCCTCCACCAGCGGCTCCGGCATGGGCTCCGCATGGCTCAGATCCTCTAGCTCCCCCAATAGGGCGTTTACGGGTAGCAACCCCGCATCCTGCCCCGCTTCCGCATACCCAATCTCAACCGCAATCTTTCCCGCTAACTCCTCCACAGCCGCCCACAATTGGTTCGTTTCCACAGGGGTCCTGGTGTTTGTTTTGTATTCGGCCAATCTCCAGGATCTCAACGTCTTTAGCACAGATCCGAGTCGACCTACTCGTATCCATCGGCGAGTTTCCCCCGAACCTTAAACCTCTGGCATAACTCGCTCGTGGAGTCTGCTGAAGTCGCCCCTCCCCCTCACCCGAGGTCCAACGCTCAAGGCCTAATTCAATGCCAGATCCTCCGGAGCATCCCCCAGAAGCACGTGCGGCCAGCCCTTCTCCTTTAACAATCGCTTCCACAGCGTCTCCGGTTGTTCGTCAAAGATCCACTCCGACTTGGCCGGGTGCGTAATCCATGCCCCACGCTTCATCTCATCGTCCAACTGCCCCGCACTCCAGCCCGCATATCCCGCAAACACCCTTAACCTCGGCTCCACGTCCCTCGGCCGACCCAAATCCACAAGCGTCTCCAGTGAATGCCCAAGGCTCACCCCTGGCAATACGCTGCCCCCCTCCGTCGCAGGATGCGTGTAAACAAAACTCAAAGCCGATGGCTGCACAGGCCCCCCCAAATACAGCCGCTGCTTTCCCACCAACTCAGGGACCGAGGGATCAATCGTCTCCTCCAGTCGCCGCTCCGTCCCCCGGTTCAACACCAACCCAAATGCCCCCTTCGAATCGTGCTCACAGATCAAAACCACCGTGCGATGAAAAAACGACCCTCTTAAACTCCCACCATCCAAAAGTAACTGCCCTCGCAGAGTCTTGAACTTCTTCGCCATAACCTCAACCTCACGGGTTCATTGCCGCTCAAACTCCCCTTTACCCAATCGTTTAAACACCTGAAACCCAGCCTTCTTCGCGTCCGTGATCGAGAGCGGCTTTAAAAAGTGCGGCGAACTAAACTGACTCAAAAGCTTCCTCACCGGCTTCTTGCACGCCGGACATTTCGTCAACTCCGGTGCGGTCACCGGACGTCGCAAGGTAAACTTCCCCCCGCACGCCTTGCAGTCCCCCTCACATAATTCGTATTCGTAATACGGCATAAGTCCAATGTATAGCCTCAGGATCTAACTCCAAAACATCCCATCCGATTCGTCACTCTAAATCCCCCCGCTCCTCTACCGCAAGTCTTGACGCTCGCTCCCGCTCCCCCAAACTGGCCCCCGGCTTGAGCTCGCCCAACTCCATCTCCATTCCCGCACGTCTCGCCTCCGCCCCCAGCGTCCGCGACCTGCTCAACCGTCTCGCCGACCTGCCCGCCATCGACGCCTTCAGCGCAGCAACCCCCTCCCACTCCTGCCTCGCCGCACTCATCGCCTCCCACTCCAACCTCACCACCGTCGTCGTCTGCGAAGGGCTCAAACGGCAAGAACAAGTGCATCAAGATCTCGAAACTTGGCTCTCGCTCGCCAATCCCCAACCCCCAACACCCGCCCGCCCTCTGTTCTTCCCGGCCTGGGAGGTGTTGCCCCACGATTCCAAATTACCTCACGTCGATGTCATCAGCGAACGTCTCGAAAGTCTCCAGTCAATCCTCAAGCCCTCCCCTTCCTCAGCCGAGTCCACCTCTCCACCCCCCGCGCTCATCACAACCACCGTCGCCGCTCTCATGCAGGCGACCTTCCTCCCAACCGAACTCCAAACCCGCACCCGCCAGCTGCGAAAAGGCGAAACCCTCGACCCCCTAGACTTCATCGAATGGCTCGAAGAGCAGGGTTATGAGCCCGAAGCTCAGGTCACTCAAAAAGGGGAAGTCGCCCTTCGCGGCGGCATTATCGACGTCTTCCCTCCCTCCTGCCAACGTCCTCTGCGCGTCGAGTTCTTCGGCAACGAGATCGATTCCATGCGCCATTTCGATCCCGTCACCCAGATCTCCGAAAGCACGATCGATGCCGCGAATATCCCGCCAGCCGGCGAACTCGGACTGCTCCGCCGGGCTGTCCTCGGTCAAACCCATCCCAACTCCACCGACACCGCATCCCCATCCCCATCCCAACCATCGGCAGCCTCCCCACGCTTCGCAACGCTGGCTGATTACCTGCCCCAAAACACGATCTTCATCATCCTCGAACCGCCCCTCGTCCACCAACATGCTCTGGAATACGCCCGCCAAGTCCCCAACGACGATCCCCTCTTCGTCCCGCTGCCGATCCTTCATCAAGGCATCCGCCAACGCGGACAAAAGGTCCTCCGACTGTTCAGCGCCGAATCTACCCCCACTCCGCTGCCCGATTATTGGAGCCCAAGCGAGTCCCCCGATCTGACTGACACCCCGGTCCCTCAACTCGATCTTCTCCTCCAAGATCTCGAACTCTATCGCCCCATCGCCGAACGTTCCCCCGACCCTCAAATCGCCGAACATCAACGCCGCGCCTTCCTCGAACAAATCCACCGCTGGCTCCGCCAAGGTTTCCTCGTCCACGTGTTCTGCAACAACGACGGCGAACGTCAGCGCTTCCATGAAAGCTGGAACGAAGAAGGCTTCGAAACCGCCTCCGCGAATCTCCCTCAACCTCCCTCCGAATCCTCCGGGCTCCATTCGCGCATCGCCCCGCTCAGTCGCGGCTTCCTCTGCGACGCCATCAAAATCGTCGTCGTCACCGATGCCGAAATCTTCGGTCGCTACAAAGTCCAACGCCCACGGCGCCTCAAATCCGCCCAGGCTGTCGTCACTCGATCCCTCGCCGAAGTCAGCTTCTCCGAGCTCGAAACCGGCGATTTCGTCGTCCACCTGCAACACGGGATCGGAAAATACCTAGGCCTCCAAATCCTGCCCCCAAAACGGTCCAAAGGGGCCCCCGTAGCCAATGCCTCGCTCTCCGAGGATTCCGGCCAAGAATGTCTCGTCATCGAATTCGCCCCCTCCGACCCCCAACAACCCGCCCCCAAGCTCTTCGTTCCCGTCTCCGAATCCCACCTCGTCGGAAAATACATCGGTGCCGGCAAAGCCCGCCCCCAACTGAATACGCTCGGAGGTTCACGCTGGTCGAAAACCAAAGAACACGCCCAACGGGCCGTGAAAGATCTCGCCAGTGACCTGCTCGCCATCCAGGCCGCCCGCGAATCCCAAACCGGCCACGCCTTCAGCCCCGATACCCCATGGCAACGCGAGTTCGAAGGGTCCTTCCTCTACCAGGAAACTGCCGACCAAATCCGCGCCATCGACGCCGTCAAAAAGGACATGGAATCCTCTAAACCCATGGACCGCCTGATCTGCGGAGATGTCGGCTTCGGCAAAACCGAGATCGCCATCCGCGCCGCCTTCAAAGCCGTCATGGGCGGAAAACAGGTCGCCGTCCTCGTCCCCACCACCGTCCTCGCTCAACAGCACTACAATACGCTCCGCGAACGCATGGCCGATTACCCCGTGCGCGTCGATCTCCTCTCCCGCTTCCGATCCGCGAAACAACAACGCCAAACCCTCGCCGACCTCGCCTCCGGTGCCGTCGATATCGTCGTCGGAACCCATCGCGTCGTCCAACAGGACGTCGACTTCAAAGACCTCGGCCTTGTCATCATCGACGAAGAACAGCGCTTCGGAGTGGTTCACAAAGAACGTTTCAAACAGCTCCGACGCCTCGTCGAAGTGCTCACCCTCAGCGCCACCCCCATCCCCCGCACTCTCTACCTCGCTCTCTCCGGTGCCCGCGACCTCAGCACCATCGAAACCCCGCCCCAAGATCGACTCCCCGTCGAAACCGTCCTCGCACAATACGACGAACGCCTCATCCGCGATGCCATCCAACGGGAGCTCAATCGCGAAGGGCAGGTCTACTTCCTCCACAACCGCGTTTCTACGATCGACGCCGTCGCCCTCAAACTCCGTGCCCTACTCCCTCACGCCCGAATCCTCGTCGGCCACGGCCAAATGGATGCCGATGATCTCGAAAAAGTCATGACCCAGTTCGTCAATGGCGAAGCCGATGTCCTGCTCTGTACCACCATCATCGAAAGCGGCCTCGATATCCCCAACGCGAACACCATCATCATAGACCGCGCCGATCGGTTCGGGCTCAGCGAGCTCTACCAACTCCGCGGCCGGGTCGGTCGCTACAAGCATCAAGCCTACGCCTTCCTCCTCCTCCCACGCCACGCCGGGCTGCTCAGCGATGCCCGAAAACGCCTAAGCGCCATCAAACAATACTCCTCCCTTGGCTCCGGTTTCAAAATCGCCATGCGCGACCTGGAGCTGCGCGGGGCCGGAAATCTCCTCGGCGCTCAACAAAGCGGACACATCGCCGCGATCGGTTTCGAACTCTACTGCCAGTTGCTCAAACAGAGCATCGCCTCCCAACGCGGCGAAAAAGTAAAACCACGTATGGATGTCCAGTTGCGCATCGACTTCCTCATCCTCTCCCCAGAACCCAGCACAACCGTAGCCGCCCCTTCTCCCACCCCCAAACCGAAGGGGCCCGACATTCAAATCCATATCCCTCGAGATGTCGCCACGGTCTTCGATTGGGAGAGAGACGAATCCTCGCCCCGCCAAGACACTCCAGCCCCACCCCCGGTCCGCCCCACCCACGCCTACCTGCCTTCCAACTACATCCCCGAACCGAAACATCGCATCGAACTCTACCGCAAACTCGCCCAATGCTTCGATAAACCCAGCCTCGACGCCATCCGACACGAAGTCCGCGACCGCTTCGGCCCGATCCCCGCAACCGTCGAGATGCTCCTGCTCACCCACGAACTCAAAGTCGTCGCCGCCGACCGTGGGGTGTGCGTGATCGAAACCAAGGAGGACCGGCTCATGCTGATGCGAAATAAGGATTGGATCATGCTCGGCGGGAAGTTCCCACGCCTCACCAAACGCGATCCCAAAGCCCGCATCGCCGAAATCCGCCGATTCCTCTCCGCGATCTGAGCAAGGCCCTGTCAAAAGCCCGCTTTGGGGGTTGAAACGCCCGCTGCGTTTCCCTAGCCTGCTGGCTTGCGCGCCTCGGGACCATCCCGCCGCGAAGCGCGCCAGCAATAATCCATTATGAAAGCGCGCATTCCAGCCTTACTCTTAACCGCCTGCGCAGCCCTGTTGCTACTCGCCGGCTGCAACAAACCTGCCGATTCCTCCGCCTCAACCGCCCCAGGGAATGACGGCGGTGTGATTAAAATCGGGGAGTTCGCCTCGCTCACCGGTAAAGAAGCCACCTTCGGAGCCTCCTCCCACAACGGAACCCAACTCGCCATCGACGAAGCCAACAAAGCCGGCGGGGTGCTGGGTCGACAGCTCAAACTGCTCTCCGAGGACGATCAATCCAAAGCCGGTGAACCCGCAACCGTCGTCCGTAAACTGATCACTCGCGATGGAGTCGTCGCGATCCTCGGCGAAGTGGCTTCCTCTCGCTCTCTCGAAGCCGCCCCCATATGCCAACAGAACAAAATCCCTATGATCTCCCCCTCCTCCACCAACCCCAAGGTGACCGAGGTCGGCGATTTTATCTTCCGGGTCTGCTTCATCGACCCCTTCCAGGGCACGGTCATGGCCAACTTCGCCTCCAAATCACTCAAGGTAAAATCCGTCGCCATCCTCACCGATGTCAAAAGCGACTACAGTATGGGACTCGCCAAGTTCTTTAAGGAACGGTTCGTCGCCGACGGCGGTAAAGTGGTCGCTGAACAAAGCTACAGCGGTGGCGACAAAGATTTCAAAGCCCAGCTCACCTCCATCCGCGCCGCAAATCCAGAGGGTCTCTTCATCCCCGGTTACTACACCGAGGTCGGCCTCATCCTCGGCCAAGCCAAAGAACTCGGCATCAAGTTCCCCATGTTCGGCGGCGATGGCTGGGAATCCTCCAAACTCGTCGAAATCGCCGGAGACGCCGCCGAGGGCATGTTCTTCTCAACTCACTACTCCCCAGAACTCGATTCCCCTCTCGCCAAAGAGTTCGTCTCCAAATACCAAGCGCGCTACAAGGAAATGCCCGATGCCATGTCCGCTCTCGGTTATGACTCCGCCATGATCCTCATCGACGCCATCAAACGGGCGGGAACCACCGAGTCCACCAAAGTCAAAGAGGCCCTCGCGGCCACACGCGACTTCGTCGGCGTCACCGGCAAAACCACCATCGACGCCCAACGGAACGCGTCCAAACCCGCCGTCATCCTCACCGTCAAACAGGGGAAGTTCAAATACGTCGAGACGATCGCTCCCTAACCGCTGCCTCGATTTCTGTGAACCCAACCAGTGAACCCTATCCTCCAAGGAGATAGATTGATCTCCTCTGCGCCTTTGGCTCTTTGCGCCTTTGCGTTAAAACTCTTCTGAAGTGTTAAGGCTAAGTAAGACCAGCCCATGACGGAATTCCTCCAGCAACTGATCAATGGCCTCGCCCAGGGCTCCATCTACGCCCTGATCGCGCTGGGTTACACCATGGTCTATGGAGTACTACGCTTCATCAATTTCGCTCACAGCGATATCTTCATGGTGGGTGCCTTCGCCGGCTATTATATCTCTAAAGGAGCCTCCAAATTTCTCAGCTCCGGCTCGGTGGGTGCCGCCGTCGCCGTCCTCCTCATCTCCATGGCCGCTTGCGCCGCCCTCGGCATCCTGATCGAACGTCTCGCCTACAAACCCCTCCGCGAACGTTCCAAACTCACCGTCCTCATCACCGCAATCGGGGTCTCCCTCCTCCTCGAATTCACCGGCCAGTTGGTGTTCGGTGCCGACCCCAAATCATTCCGGCTACTTCCCAGCAAGAATATCCATCTCTTCGGCTCGCTGACCTTCAACACGAACCAACTCGTGGTCCTCGGGCTCACGCTATTGCTCCTCGTCGCCCTCCAAATCATCGTGCTGAAAACCAAAATTGGCACCGCCATGCGCGCGGTCTCCTTCAATCATCGCGCCGCCGCCCTCATGGGAATCAATATTGACGTCGTGATCTCGTTCACCTTCGGCCTCGGCTCCGCCCTCGCCGCCGCCGCCGGGATCCTCTACGCAATCAATTACCCTTCTATCGATCCCCTCATGGGTGTCATGCCCGGCCTCAAAGCCTTCGTCGCCGCCGTGCTGGGTGGCATCGGGAGCATCCCTGGAGCCGCGATCGGCGGCGTGCTGATTGGTATCGTCGAAACCTTGGTCAGCGGTTACATTTCCTCCGGCTACCGCGACGCAATCGCCTTCGCCATCCTCATCCTCATCCTGCTCTTCAAACCCTCGGGCCTCCTCGGCAAAACCGCTATCGAAAAAGTGTGAGCCAAGCCTGACCAGACATGCCGCACCGACCCAAAACTACCCTGCTCCTCGTCTGGCTCGCGGTCTGCCTTCTCTCCGTCGTCGTGCCTCGCACAATCAACCAATACTATCTCTTCATCCTCTACGATATCGGCATCAATATCATCCTGGCCGTCAGCCTGAATCTTATCAACGGCCACACCGGACAGTTTTCCCTTGGTCACGCCGGGTTCATGGCGGTCGGTGGCTACACCTCCGCCTACATCACCACCACGCTAGGACCCCAGCTCCTCGCCGCAATCGGCGGCCCTAATCCGTTCTCTCATGGCCTTCTATTCCTCTCCTCTCTTGTCTTCGGAGGGCTCCTCGCCGCCCTCGCCGGACTGCTCGTCGGCCTCCCCTCCCTTCGCCTCCGCGGAGATTACCTCGCCATCGTGACTCTCGGCTTCGGGGAGATCATTCGCGTCGTCATCCAAAGCATGGACGCCATCGGTGGTGCGCGAGGTTTCAGTGTCGCTAAGACCTATACCGACTTCTTCTGGACCTTCACCCTCGCCACTTTCACCGTCTATTGCATCGTCGCCCTCGTCCGCTCCTCCTACGGTCGCGGCTTCATCGCCGTTCACGACGACGAGATCGCCGCCGAAGCCATGGGAATCAACACCACGCAATATAAAGTCACCGCCTTCGTCACCGGCGCGTTCTTCGCCGGTATCGCCGGCGGACTCTACGGTCATTCCAAAGGTTTCCTCACCCCGGGCGGCTTCGATTTCATGAAGTCGATCGAAATCGTGGTGATCGTAATCCTCGGAGGCATGGGCAATACGCTCGGAGTCATCCTCGCAGCCATCCTGCTCACCATTCTCCCCGAATCGCTCCGCTGGATGCAGCAGTATCGCATGATCGTTTACTCCCTGATGCTCGTGATCCTCATGCTCACTCGCCCTCAAGGCCTGTTCTCCTGGTCCTGGAACCCAAAACGTAAACCCATCAACCCCAAGGGAACCGTCCCGTGAGTACCGCCCCAAGCCCGCTCCTTAGCTTGGATAAATGTACCATTCGCTTCGGCGGCCTCACCGCCGTTTCCGATCTCGACCTCGCCATCGCCCCACGCGAACTCGTCGGCCTCATCGGCCCCAATGGTGCCGGTAAAACCACCGTGTTCAATATGATCACCGGGGTCTACCAACCCACTTCCGGTTCCATCCAGTTCAACGGCCACCCCATCCACGGCTCAAAACCCTACTCCATCACCAGCCACGGCATCGCACGCACGTTTCAAAATATCCGGCTCTTCGGCTCCCTCTCCGTCTTCGATAATGTCCGTGTCGCCTTCCACCTCCATCTCACCGGGGGTATCGCTCACGCCCTCTGGCGCGGTCGCGCCTTCGCTAACGAAGAAAACCAGATCGCCGATCGTATCATGGAGATGCTCGAAATCTTCAACCTCGGCCGTTTCCACGATCATCCCGCAAAAAGCCTCCCCTACGGCGACCAACGCCGCCTCGAAATCGTTCGCGCGCTCGCCACCCAACCCAAACTTCTCCTGCTCGACGAACCCGCCGCAGGCATGAACCCAACCGAAAAAGTCGAGCTGATGCGCCTCATCCAGTTCATCCAAGAGAAATTTCACATCGCCGTCCTCCTCGTCGAACACGATATGACCGTCGTCATGGGGATCTGCCAACGCATCGCCGTTCTCGACTACGGCATCAAAATCGCCGACGGCTCACCCGCCCAAATCCGCTCCAGCCCCAAAGTGATCGAAGCCTATCTCGGTGATAGCCATCTGACCCTCCAAACCAGCTAACCCCACCGCATGCTTGAGATCCATAACCTCGTCGTAAATTATGGGGCCATCACCGCCCTCCATGAGGTCTCTATCCAAGTCGCCAAAGGGGAGATCGTAACGCTCATCGGAGCCAACGGAGCCGGCAAAACCAGCACCCTCCGCGCCATCTCCGCTCTCACCCCCACAACCTCGGGGTCCATCCGGTTCCTCAACGAAGAGATCTCCAAACTCAAAGCCCATCAAATCGTCCAGCGCGGACTCTGCCACGTGCCCGAAGGCCGCATGGTCTTCGCCAATCTCTCCGTCGCCGAAAACCTCGATATGGGCGCTTACCTCCGCTCCGATCCCAACGAGAAACGCGAATCGCTCAACTACGTCTTTAACCTCTTCCCCCGCCTCAAAGAACGCGAACGTCAAATCGCCGGCACACTCTCCGGCGGCGAACAACAAATGCTGGCCATCGGCCGTGCCCTCATGTCGAAACCGCAGTTCCTCATGCTCGACGAACCCTCCCTCGGCATCGCCCCCCTGCTCGTCAAAACCATCTTCGAAAAAATCGTCGAGATCAACCGCCACCACGGCATCACCATCCTGCTCGTCGAACAAAACGCCAACCTCGCCCTCGAAATCTCTCAGCGCGGTTATGTTCTCGAAACCGGTCGCATCCTCCTCCACGACCGCTCCCCAGCCCTCCGTCAAAACCCAGAAGTCCGCAAAGCCTACCTCGGCGGCTAACGCCCGAGGTAGGGACGCCCCGCCGGGGTGTCCGCGTCCGGCGCCAGCAGGACGCTCCGGAGCCCTGTGTCTCCGTGCCTTCCCGATAACCACCACGCTCCACGACCTAAAGCCCCGAACCGTCCGATCATCGCCCGACGGGAACAGCGCAGCGCGCCGTCCCTTGACACCTCGCGCCCCTCTGGCCTCATGCCCCCGCTTCCAGACGATCCCCTCCCCACCAACTCCCTCCTCTCTCCCCCACACACCCGCTCACGGATAAAACGGATCGAAATAGTTCAACATCTCGACCCCGCTCTGGATTTGCATCACTTTCTGATGCTTGAAGGCCTCCAGATGGCCGTCCACAAATCCCACGTTGATCCGCCCGTTGTGCGTCACAAACAGCCCCCCAGCCGCCGTCCCCCCAGGCGCAAAACTCGCGTTGCGCATCGTCGACGGATCCTCGTTCACCAACAGAACTTTGTTCGAGGTTTTCAACACCGTCGAAGTCGCCACCCCACGCGCACTCGTACGCCGGTTGTTCGCCAACGCCTCCCCAGGATCGAGTTTGCTATTCATGCTGAAGTTCACCCGCAACGCCTCGCCTAACTTCCCCGTGCTCGGACAGCGAAAGATCGGGAACCGATTGCTGTAACCATCGCTAAACGGCACCACCCGTTGCTGCCCGGTCACATAGCTGAAAATCGCCCCCGATTCCGCGTGAAATCCATACGACCGACTCCGCCACTGCGCAGGCGTCCGCGCATATGTGTCCGCCTGCCCTCCATAAACCCAGTCTGCCGCAAGGTTTCGATCCACATCCCCAGGCCACGCCAAGTAGTCCGAGCTGTCATCCGCATACAAAAGCAACCCCAAGGTCACTTGGCGCATGTTGCTCTTGCACACCGTCGACCGCCCCGCCTCCTTCGCCTTCGCCAACGACGGCAACAGAAGGCTCGCCAAAATCGCGATGATCGCCACCACCACCAGCAACTCGATGAGTGTAAAGCCACCACCAACTGCCCCAGCCCACCGCACCTCGGTCACATCCCGCAACCCTCCGGCCGAACTCGGCGGCTGAGAGAAAACGGGTTTCATGTTGAAATAATGCCCAGGCCTCACCCCTCCAATCAAGCCCACGCAACCGCTGTGCCCACAGAAACACACCCAACTCATACCACACCGCCCCACCCCGCCGATAACACGATGCCAACAGGCACCGCAGCGCTTCCCTTTCCCTCGCGCGCACCGTATGCTGCGACCGTGCCGCAGCAATCCCTACCCGAACCCGAGCACCGACCCTGGCTCCAGTCTCTACCCAACCGACTTCACCTCCTCACGCTCCTCGGCGCCGCTACTCTTCTCGCCCCAACTCACTTCCTCCTTTCCGCCCAAACACCCAAACCAACCCCTAGTTCCTCCCTAGCCGATTTCCACCCCGAACAGCTGCCCACTCCTTCGGCCTGGAGTCGAAGTCTCTCCACAAAGACCGAACTGGGCTACCGCTCGAATATCGGCCTGAGCCCCTTCAGCGAAGACAAAAGCGCCTTCGCCACCGGTGGATTCGAACTTCTGCTCCTCCGCTTACCCAACGATTCGAACCCCACCGAAGTCTCCCTCTACCTGAGTGCAGAACATCGGCACTACTTCTCATCGGAGATCACCGACGCCGAACAAAGCATCATCGCCTCCTCAAGTCTTCGCTATCCCATCTCCAACCGCTTCAGCGTCGGAGCAAACCTGCTCTACCTGTTCCAAGACCTCGTTCTGGATGCCTCCAACAACGACCTCGAACAAGGTTCCGTAAAAGCCCAAGCTCATATTCTCGCTCTCAAACCCTTTCTGCGCTACCAACTGACCCCACTGGCCACTCTCGATTTCGGCCCCAGCGTCGCTCGCCACAACTTCATCGCGCCGCTCGACGATTACTGGGAATACGGCACCTTCGGTTCCCTCAAACTCAAAACATCACAGGCCTCTGAAGTTTTCCTCAACCTCGAATCCAAACAACGCCCCTACGACCACCGCTTCCCCGCCGATCCCTCAGGCTTTCCCATTGAGTCCGAAAGCCTCACCTTCGAACAACACGAAGCCTCCATCGGTCTGGCCCAACGCTTCGGGCCCTCCCAAGCCCTGCGCTGGACCTCGAAATTCGGAGGCCTACACAGCACCGATGGCTCCGGCGGCTACTACGACTACGCACGGTACAAAATCAACTCCTCGCTCCACGCTAAACTCCACGCCCTCACCCTCGACTTGGACGTCTACACCGCTTACACCGATTACTCGATACAACCCGCCTCCACCACCGATCCCTCCACCCGCACCCGTATTGAGTTCAACGTGTCCCTCAAACCCAGCCTTCAGATCACACAACGCTTAAAGTGGTACACCCTGCTGGAGTGGGAACGGGCTTGGTCCAATTCGCCAACCGATCCCTACACCGCTGCAACCTTCGCAATGGGGTTTGAAATCGATGTCTTCTAACCCGGTCCCCAACCCACCCAATCCTTCCCGCACGCGATCCTCCGCAGGCTCACACGCCGCCCTGATCGCCCTCGCCAGTCTTCTCATCCTGGCCATCGTCTCCGCTGTCATCCTCCAAACCCGCGCGCATCTGCGTCAACAGATCCGCAGCCACATGGCCAACCGCGACGCCGAAAGTCTTCTCGCCGTCATGCTAAGCCAACGGCTGGCCGACCGCGCACTGCACGATGAACTGCTCGCACCACTCGCCGACCCCGAGACCCAATTCGAGCTCATGCTCAAAACGTCCCGCATCCGTGGCGTCATCGCCGCCCGACTCTACGACACCAACGGCCAGTTCCAGGCCGCGTCCCCAGCCCACCTGCCACCCGCAGTCCTCGGCTCCTCAAGTCTCGTGCGCTGCGCTCAACTGAAACCTTCCGCTCTCTTTCTCCCCCAAGCTCCACTCCATGACCTGTTCCCACCCGCCAACTCCTCCTCACTCTCCCAACAGGCCCCGCTCCTGCTCGTCACCTTGCCCATCCACGAGCCCGACAGCTCTCACTGCCTCGGAATCGCCGAGTTCTGGATCGATGCCTCCAGCCTGGCCGCCGAATACACGCAAATGGACGAATCCCTCGCCTTCCAAGGGGCCATCACCCTCGCAACCGCCACGGTCCCCATCGTGCTCATCCTCCTGCTCGCGTTCGGCAAACTCACCCAGTCCAACCGCCAACTGGCCGCTCAAACTCACGCTCTTCTCCGCGCCAATCATCAACTGGCCGTCGCCTCCAAGACCACCGCACTCGGAGCCATCGCCGCCCATCTCATCCACGGAATCAAAAACCCCCTCTCAGGAATCCGTAACCTCATCCAAAACCGTCCCCACACTTCCCTGACATCCGACGAGTGGACAGATCTACAGTCCGCAACCCACCGCATCCAAAGCTCCGTCAACCAGGTGGTCCGCGTGATCCAAGAGCAACACGCCCATGATCTCTACGAACTCTCCTGCGAAGAGATCGTTCAAACCCTTCTCCCCACCATCACACCAACCGCCCAACGGCTCAACGTCCGCTTCGAGTCTCAAATCCAAAGCACCCTGGTCCTGCCTAATCAGCAAGCCAATATCGTCATCCTGATTCTTCAAAATCTCATCACCAACGCCCTCCAGGCCACCCCGAAGCTCGGCACCGTCTCTCTCCTCGCTTACAACTCCCATTCGAAACTCATCTTCGAAGTCCACGACCAAGGACCAGGCTTCCATCCCAACCAGATTCATCGACTCTTTGAACCGTCTCACAGTGAAAAACCCGACGGAAACGGGATCGGCCTCACGATCACGAAACAGCTCGCTAACAGTCTCGAAGCCGACCTCTCCCTGGTGTCTTCAACTCCCTCCGGATCACGCTTTCAACTCGCTCTGAACCAGACCCAGCCTTAGCCTCCCCCCCATACCGACCGCTTTCATTATGCAACGGCGTCTCTTATCTCATGGTCCGCGCTCACCGCTTTTCCGAAGCCTCGCACACGTGCAGAGCCCACTCCTCCTGCTCGTCCTACTCCTAACTGGTTCGCTCACTGCCGTCCCGGCCCAGTCCCAGTCGTTCACCGCCTCAACTCCATGGCGTTGGTCGAACCCAACTCCTAGCGGCCACGCCCTCTACGACCTCGCCTCCACCAACGGCTTCCAAATCGCCGTCGGCGAACTCGGTAGCATCCTAACCAGCACGGACACCCTCCAATGGATCCCGCGCACCGCCCCCACCGCGCAGGCTCTCCGATCGGTCGCATTCTTTAAAGACGTCATCCTCATCTCGGGCGAATCCGGCACCCTCCTGCGTTGGGATTCGAATGGCTCGCTGCAAAAGGCCTCGCTCGATCTTCCCACCTCAGCGTGGCTCGAAGCCCTCGCCACTTCCCCCTCCCTCGCTCTCGCTGTAGGGGATGCCGGCACCGCCTACACCAGCTCCGATGGCCTCTCTTGGCGTGCCACAACCAGCCCCGGCACCGCTTGGCTCCGCAGCGCCTCCTACGGTAATGGACTCTTCGTTGTGGTCGGCGAAAACGGCTTCATCGCCACAAGTCCCGATACCAAATCGTGGACTCGTCGATCCTCCCCTTCCACCCGAAGTCTCAATCGCGTCACATGGAGCGGCACACGTTTCTTCGCCGTTGGGGATGCCGGAACCGTCCTCTCCAGCGCGAACGGCCAATCCTGGTCCTCCCTCACCTCCGGAGCCTCCCAAGCTCTCTACGCCGTCGCCGCGTCGAACTCCGATCTTGTCGTCGCCGGAGTGTCCGAGGTTCGTTACGCCCGAGTCGCCGCCGGCAACTCGTTCGTCTGGAGCAACTACATCAATTCCAGCCCGGTCGCCGCCAACGGCCTCGCCCCCGCCTGGACCTATCTCTCCGCGTGCACCACCGACTCCGGTTTCCTCCTCGGCGGTCAAAGCGGCATGCTCGCCTCCAGCTCTCGCTCCGGAATCTTTATCACCTCCCTCGCCTGGTCCACACCCTTCGAACCCATCCGCAACTGGCTTTGGGACCTCGGTCGCTTCGGTAATCAATACTTCGCCGTCGGCGATCACTCCACCATACTCTCCAGCTCCGACGGCATCTCCTGGGAGCTCGAACTCGCCTCCTCCGCGCTCACCAACGCCGTGCTGCTGGGTATCGGCGGTGGTCCAGAACAAGTGCTCGCCGTCGGTAACTCCGGAGCCCTCATGCTCTCCACCAACACGGTTTTCTCGGTCCTATCCACCAACCTCGTCAACGGCACCACCGTGCTGACCACCAACCGATCCAGCGCCCTAGGCATCTACTGGGACTCCATCCCTTCCCCTACCCCCAACGTCGATCTCCAAGGCGTCGCGTTCGATGGCACTCGCTTCGTCGTCACCGGCGGCAATGGAACTCTCCTCACCTCCACCAACGCTCTCATCTGGCGCTCCGTCCCCTCCGGCACCACTAACTTCCTCTCCAGTGTCACACCTTCCGCTCTCGGTTGGTTCGCGGTCGGCGATAAAGGGACCATCCTTCGCAGCACCGATACCCTGTCCTGGTCCCCAGTCCCCTCTCCCACAACCAACTGGATCTATCGCGTCCGAGCGCTCAATCAACAGTTGTTCGCCGTCGGCGAAGCCGGCACGCTGCTCAACTCTAAGGATGGCTCACGCTGGGCCGCCGTCCCTTCCTCCACCACCCAATGGCTCACCGATATCGCCTTCCTCGGCTCCTCCTACCTCGCCATCGGAGCCCGCGGCACGTGGATCGCAAGCACGGATGGTTCCCTCTGGTCCTCCCAACCCCTCTTCACGTCCAAATCCCTCTACAGCCTCGCCTCAAATGGTTCCCAACTGCTCGCCGTCGGAGTCGATGGAGCGCTCCTCCGCAATCAATGGCTGCCGAAACTGGATCCCATCTACGTCCAGTATACCTACGCCCAGACAAGCTCCACCCTCCGTACCCACTCCTTCCAAGTCGCGGGTTCCCAAGACCAGGTGTTCTCCATCGATTCCTCCACCAATCTCGTCGA
>Ga0172367_10001460_pt1 | contig 34245 bp, 26 predicted proteins | sample Lak10m_FD_114542 | JGI IMG/M metagenome (GOLD analysis project Ga0172367, IMG submission 114542) | Freshwater microbial communities from Kabuno Bay, South-Kivu, Congo - kab_022012_10m | ecosystem: Environmental > Aquatic > Freshwater > Lake | place: Democratic Republic of the Congo: South-Kivu...
AAAAAGGCACCCGCAGGTGCCTTTCAGCTGAATCGTTTAATACGTCTTAGCGATTGCAGACGTACATGGTGACTTCAAAACCAAAACGCATTTCGGTAGCTTCGGGCTTGGTCCACATGATGCTCTCCTTAACTGTCTGGTTGAATTAACAAGCAGCCTTATTGCTTGCTTGTATGGTTCCCATCATAGCTTCAGGCCGAGTGGTCATCTTCAGTCGTGACATGAATCAATGCTAAGGATTTCCATGAAGTTCACCGCATTACCAGGGCGGGGTTTTCTGACATTTGCATAAAAGTACCGAAAAGTGATCCTAAGTCATTGATTCATGGTGCTGACATCGGCTACGCATGGGTATCATATGCAGTGAGTTAGCCGACGTCGTCAGGCAACCCCCAGAATCCATCCCTCAACCCCTGCGACCGCGCGCTCATAATCCTTCAGGGATGGCTTCAGATAGCGCTCCAGTTGACCGCTTTGATCCATATCGCGTAGCCAGCATGCCGCAGCATAGGCATCATGCTGATCACCGGTCATTTCACCGCGTGGATAGGCATGACGGATCAGTGAAGGGTAGACCTCCGCGATGGCTGATTTGCCTTGTGGTATTTCCCACCCGTCGAACGGCCAGAAATATACCCGGTCACCCAGGCTGTTGCGGATATATCTCAACCAGGGAATGCCTGAGTGGGTGGATTTCGCGACCGTGCCCTGCACGTCGAAATGGAACACCGATTTTGCACGGCAACGTTCTTCGGTGATCCTCCGCCAGCGTGGGTTGCCCATGCGATCCATGCCTCGGCCGGCGATGCCATCGCGGACGAAGTCGACATAAACATTATCTTCATCGGTCGGCCAGTGGGCGCAGAAGTCCTCCAGGAAGGTCGGCCAGTCCGGAGGGATATGGTGGACTTCGAAGTATCGCAGGGGAAATGAAAAGCCATGGTCGATGCCGACCAATGTGGGGATGTCCTGCTTCAGGATTTCAACCAGCCAGGCGCCGATTTCCTTGCGGGTCCAGTATTTGCGTGGACTCGGCGGCGGAGGAACCTCAACGGCGTCCGTATTGCCTTCGGACTGGTAGACACGCAGCCCCTTCAGGCTGGCACAAGGCGTTTCGGCACCGGAGTAATCGATGCCGATGTACCGGTCAAAGGACGGGGCGCTATGAGTCATGGCTTAATGCGCCCCGTGAGGCAAATCAGTTCAGTGCATCCTTGAGCGCTTTGCCGGCGGTAAATGCCGGTGCATTGCGCGCAGCAATCTTGATCTCCTTACCGGTCTGCGGATTGCGGCCGGTACGTGCAGCACGCTTGTTGACCTTGAAGGTGCCAAAGCCGATCAGTTGCACGCTTTCACCTTTCTTCAGCGCGGCGGTGATGCTATCGATAAAGGTATCCACCACGCGGCCAGCAGCAGCCTTGCTGATGTCTGCTTCTTGTGCGATGGCATCGATGAGTTCTGACTTGTTCATTGTTGTCTCCCGTGGGTTGGTAAAGGCCGCAAGCCTACTGCATGCTAGGTCTATCATCAAGTTTTGTTGGAGAAGCGGCGTCGAGGGTGCTAAAAACGATCCTAACTTATTGATTCATAGTGCCGACATCGGCTACGCAGTGGTATCAAATTCCGAGGTGTAGCCGACGTTATCAGCAGCCGAGCCCAGCCAATCTTCATCAGGAGTAAATCACATATTTGATGGAGTGAAGAGAGGTTTCAGGCACTCATATTGAAGTAACGGCCTAGCAGTCCATGGTTTATTTTTAGTGATGGCGCATCGATATTCGGTAATCCCAAGATGGGCTCAAGGAAACAAAATTGCATGAAAACTGTTGGATCGGTTGACTTTGCCGCATGCAAGCGATGTATCCGGAAACATTTTTTGCAAGTCTGCTTCTCGGGCAAATGCTCTGCTGGGTGTTGCCAAACTATGTCGGCGATATGATTAATTAGAAGTTGATTTATGGGGCTTAGATCAAGAGCCTTCCCGGTTGGAATGGGCTCTTTTTAACTTCCGACACATTCTGTCGCATGCATACTGGACTCTTAGTTATTCATTACCAACTACATTCGGAGTCTAGGCGATCAAGCCATGTCATATAAAGCTCTTGGAACTCCAATATTAGCGTTGGCCTGTTTTCTCGTTATTACACTAACCAGCTTTGCGGGTGATTGGCCAAGTGGCTTCCAAGATGACCCTAGAGTATGGACTAGGATTGGCCGGGTCTATGACAGGGCTGGTATCTATCTAGGGGAAATTAAAGGGGATGGAAGGATTTATGATCGCTCTGGCAGATCTCTCGGTCGGCTTGATGGAGATCGGCGATATGACTCAAAAGGTCGTTATGTGGGCAGGATAAGTTCTGATGGGAGGGTGTACGATGGTTCTGGAGCGCTGATTGGCCGTCTTGAGGCTGGTGGAAAGTACTACGGGAAAAATGGTCAGTATCTTGGCAATATCCAAACAGATGGTACGCTGTACACTAGTGATGGAAGCTATCAAGGTAGAGTTCGTTAGTAAGATCAGTACAAGTGCCGACGTCCTTTGCGACCAGTAACTCCAGCAAGCCAGGCTGAGTTACCTAGCGCAGTGATGCTTGTGAGAAAATGGATTTGATTAATCCATTAGTCTTCAGACGCTGCGGCAGTAGGCATGGTTGTTAATGGTTTCTTTTTAAACGGATTTATTAAGTTAATTGGAGGGTGGAATGGCACTAGACGCAATCCCTGGAGCAGATTTTGTCAATAATGCGCAGCAACGCTGTCCCATGGTCTTAGTCCTTGATTGCTCTGGAAGCATGAGCGTGGGGGACAGAATCGGGCTCTTAAATAAAGGGTTGGTGCAGCTAAAAAATGACCTGGACAGTGATCCTACGGCTTCAACTAGCGTTCGGATTCTTGTTGTTTCATTTGGGGTGGTCGGCTCAGATGATGTGGCAGTTAGTGAGTGGAAGGATGTGATGGATTTTTCTCCACCAGTTCTTGAGGCCCAAGGAATAACACCAACAGGTAGAGCGATGCAGGTTGCGCTAGATGAGATTGAAAAAGAAAAGAATAGGTTAAAGGCCGCCGGTATTAAATATACACGACCCCTCTTATATTTGATTACCGATGGAGCCCCAACAGACGCCTGGCAAATCGGGGCGAAGGCCGCTGTTGATGCTGAAACCAGCAAGAAGGTCAATATTTTTCCGATATTAGTCGGCGATGATGATTCTGTGGCGCTGGATAACCTCAAGCAGTTCAGTAGCAGAAATACGGTGTTAAAGCTTAATGGACTGAAGTTCAATGAGCTTTTCCAATGGCTTAGTGCAAGTGCCAAGGCAGTTTCCCAGAGTGCAAGCGGGCAGCAAGTGCAGTTGCCGAGTCCTCAACCTGACATGTTTAGCATACAAGTATGAATTCCGTTGCCATGGGAAAAACTTGGCGTGTTTTTTCAGGGTCTGCGATTGGAAAGTCACACATTGATCGCGGGCTTCCATGTCAGGATGCTAACCGCTTTACGATTTGTGATGATGTGCTGATTGCAGTGGTGTGCGATGGTGCGGGATCTGCCAAGTCAAGCGACTTGGGATCATCGAAATGCTCCGAATATGTAATTGAACGTATTCGGAAGCGCCTTACTGACTCCCATGGCACTTCAAATTTTGGTTCTATTTTGGAAAAGCTTGGTATACAACAGTCGGCATGTAGCCATCCCAATCTGCACCAGTGCCTTGTGCCGCATATCAAGGAGATTATCAGCGAAGCAAGAGATGATCTTCTTGAGTTTGCAAATTCCAATAAAATTGAGCCGAGAGATCTTTATTGCACCCTGGTAGGTGTTGTGGCCGATTCAAGCGGTGGGTTCTTCTTTCATATTGGGGATGGATTGGGCATTGCTCAGAATGAAAGCAAGGCGATTGTTGTTTCCTCCCCAGAAAACGGAGAATACTCAAACGAAACTTTCTTTGTGACTTCCGATGATTGGGAACGCCATGTTCGTGTCACCCCGTTTGAGGGGGAGGGATGGACTGACGTTGCTCTCATGTCGGACGGTGCTATGCCTTTTGTTATGAACAGCGATCATTCGGATTTCTACCATCCATTTATGCAACCGGTCAGAAATTATCTGGAGCAACAGGCTGAAGATGATTTGGGTAGCCAAGCACTCTTAGCAACCCTCGCCAGCGAAAAGACCTATTCAATTACCTCAGACGACAAGACCCTGCTCATCGCAATACTGAGATAGTTCGCGGCTAACTCCATGTCTCAAATTATTGAATTAGTAGATGCCCAAGGACGCGTCGAAAGGATCCCTGTAGGGAATAAGCTGGCAAGTGGCGGTGCAGGGGCAGTCTATCTCGTTTCGGGTGACACTTCCCGTGTGGTCAAGATTTATCATGCCCAGACCCTTCAAAAAGAGGGGCATAAATACGAGCACAAAATTGAGGCCATGCTCCGGCAACCCCCGGCTTTGCCTCATCTCGATCACAACGGGGTGCGCTACGTCCAGATCTCCTGGCCCCTCGCTATTGCTAGAGACGCTGCTACCCATAATTTTCTCGGGTTTTCGATGCCAGCCTTGGATGTATCGAAAACCATGGAAATTCAATGGGTGTTAACGGATGCCTTGGCGGCAAAAAAAGGCCTGCGTAGTGACCTTGCCATACGTATCACTCTTGCTCGGAATATGTCCGGGGTTCTTTCTGCGTTGCATGCTGCCGGACACTATGTCGTAGATCTAAAACCGGTCAATACAAGGTTTTATAAAGACACTCATTTCATGGCTTTTCTGGACTGCGATGGATTCAGTATTGCAGACGGAAATAATAGAATTAACGCTCCCCAGTTCACCGCTGATTATCTAGCCCCGGAATTTCAAAGCACTCTGAGACCTAACGACAATCCTGAACAGCAGGATCGTTTCGCGCTCGCAGTAGTTTTGTTCCAGCTGCTTAATAACAATCTTCATCCATACTCTGGGGTGCCACAAGACTCCAGCGTTCCAACTGACATCAAAGGCTCTATCCAGGGGAATTTTTATCCCTATGGCCAAAAACCTCATCCCAAAGTGGCGCCTAGTCCAGCCAGTACACATGAGTGCTGGCCAGCAAAACTAAGGGATATGTTTGACAGGGCGTTTAGTCTGCAACCAAGTGATCGACCATCAGCAAAGGAGTGGGCACAGGCATTCACTGATTATGCAGACATCAGGAAAAAATTATTGCAACAATGTAGCAACGACCCAAAACACATTCACTTCGCGGGAATGCCATGTGCCTTGTGCGGAAGAAACAAGGTTGCAAGGAAGTTGGCACAGTCAACCACACCAGCCTCAAGTTATACGCAGATACCGTCTAATTCCCCCTACACCCCTACAGTTCCACCCAATTCACCAAATACGGCACCATCAACTACCGGGCAGCAGCCAACCCTTTCGCCGGTGCAACTTGCTGCGACGCACAAAAATAAAATTACAGTAGCGCTTGAGCTTATTGCGGCATTGATTCTCTTAAAAATGATTTTCTGGCCGATTGTCACTCCAACTTATGCGGTGACAAGCTTCTCCGAGCCAATATGGCAATCGTTTATGTTGATTGCCTTTATTGTGCTGACAATGGTTGGCCCCTTGGGGGCAGTGGCGGCCGCTGCTAACGCAAGTTCAATATTCTGGGGTGGATTTATTGGCAGTCTTGCCAACTCAGTACAGAAGGTTGGCCGGGTCACAGCTCAAGGAGTTACTAATGCGGCAGCAACTGGGGCTGCCCTTGTCATCCTTATACCAATTGCTATTTTACTGGCAGGTCCCGTCGGACTATACATCACTGCTGTAAAGCCAATCTTGGTTCGTATGGATGGGTCTACTGATACCTTGTGCTGCATATATGGACATGGGCGAATATTTGCAACTTTATCCCCGTCTGGGAAGTGGGCTTATATTCCCGGGAGCAAGCTGGGTAGATTTTGGTCGGATGATAAACCTGGGGTTTATTGGGTGGATATAGAAAATGGGGGGCTAGTCCAATGGAAGCAATCAGGCTCCTTGTTGGCCAACCCCTTGTGGGTTTATCCGAGTTCGAAATATGCAAATGACAGCATAGATGCAGTGGAGGGTCCACAAGGTAATTCTTTCACCGTATATATATCCAGCCCAGATGGCGGGGAAGCTGAAGTGATTAATTTCTCAAAGCTCGGATTCAAAGACTTTTCCGCTGAATGGTCTGCGCCCGCGCTAACTGAACAATGGTTTTTGACTTCCTATACTGGCGATGATCGTTTGGTTGGCCAAAACCATGTGACTCATCAGGAATTTGATTTCAAGGTTAAAGAAGGTGGCAAGACTGTATTCCTCGTCAAAACCACCGGCATAGCCGCTGTAATCAGACCTTTGCCATCAAGCATTTTAGGGAACTGGACTGAGTCAACCATGATTGATTTCTGGGATGTGAGTTCAGGTAAGTTGATTACAAGCCGAAGAATCAGTTATATGCCAAAAGATGAAAGTGAATACAGCGACATCATCAGGCATTCACATGATGGTCGAGTCTGGGTAATTAATTATGAAGCATCAGGGCGCGGAAATTTCTGGGGTGAGGAAGGCTGGGTAAAGATTATTCGGCTCGACGATTATTTCAAAGACGATAAGAGTCTTGCGACGTCAAGTGTTCCCACCCCAGTCGAAGAGCATTCTTCAGAAACGCAAAATTCAGAACAAACTACTTTCGTTCCCCATCCACAAGAATTGCAAGAAGCATCGCGCATAGCGGTAGACATTTACCAATCTACAGGGATGGCAGGCCTGACAGCCGAGGTTGGAAATTGCTATAAGACGGATGGTCAGAACAAGCTTAATTGTATTTACCTCGACTTGGCTTCAAGAAGAATCGATCAGTTGTTTGTGGAGTCCACAGGGCTTCCTGCAAACGAATTCTTCATGGACGAAAACTTTGGTTCACGAATCGCTCCAGTTCTCAAAAATGAGAATATGAGTATGGAGCAAGCTAATTATCTCTTAAGGGAAATTACGCCCAGCATAAACAAGTACGTTGAACAAAGATTTAATCCTACAGCTGCAGAAAAACCTAAATCACCAGGGGGGTGGAATCCCGCAACTGGAACTGATTCTGTTCAGAATCAGGTGAATTCAGCGCAGCCTCTCCGCCCAGATAGCTCAGTGCATTCAGCAGGGGATGTCATTGCAGGTAAATCAAATGATGTTGATTCTGATGCGCGAGTGAGAAATTTAGACGACTTTATGTTAGGGGATTTTGTTCCCGCCAATATAATCGAAGCGACCGAGGCAAAAGATATTCCGCAGCTTTTGGCCCATTCGAATTTCCATATTAATCAAACCTACTCAGGGCCGGGGTCTCGTAATAATGCTAGTAATTACTATTACAGAGTATTGCGATTAGATAGCAGCAACACGGAAGCCAATAACCACAAACAGTTTGCTGCAATATTGCAACGCGCTACCGGGTGCTATAACAATCCAATCTGTTTGAGAAAAGCCTATAACGAAGCAATTCTACTTGTTCCGGATAGCAAATACATACCACTTGCTTTGGAGTTATGTCAGAAGACAGAGAAAAAACATGGGTGGTGTTCAGGGCCCCCTTCATGGGAGAGTTTAGACTCGGTTGATCTAAGTCAGGTTGGGTTGAACCCTGACTCGCAAAAGAACCAGGCCAGACCTACGGAACCGGTTATTGCTAATCAAGCCGAACAAAAAGCAGCAGAAGATCCAGGTGGAAAAAGTATAAATGATGATGTTTCCATAACACGAATTGTCGCTGCCGCAAGAGCCTGTATGCCTAGGAGGGATTACGACTGCGTTATCAGTTATTCTGAGCAAGCGCTTGGTCTTGATCCCTCCAATCAGGACGCATTGCGCTTCAAAAAATTTGCAGAAGATATGAAGTCCAAAGGCTTTTAGTGCTTACCCTTGCGGCTCATGTGCTATGAGAACAAGCGACCTGACTGATATGACTATGCATGGGTTGACTGCACTTCCAATTGTAATCGCTGTTTCCGGCCACCGCGATCTAATTGATCAGGATCTCCCTGGCATAAAGGATGCCGTTCACCAAAAACTCCTCGATATTAAGAATACAGCCGCAGGAGTGCCAATCATATTGCTGTCAGGCTTGGCGAAAGGCGCTGATCAATTAGTGGCTGAGCTTGCATTAGGCCTAGGATTGAATGTTGTTGCTGTTCTGCCGATGCCAAAAGATGATTTTCTTGAGGATTTTCAAGATGAAGCTGAACGACAATATTTTGAGAACTTATATCAATCCTGTCATAGCCACATTGAGTTGCCTTGGCATGAGGGGCCAGTTGATAACGACATCTCAGCTCCCCGAGATCAACAGTACAGAAACCAGTCCATATTTATTGTAAGACAAGCCCAATTGGTATTGGCACTGTGGGATGGTCAGCCTGCCAAAGCCTTGGGGGCCTGCGGTACATCATATGTGGTGAAGCTATGTCGAGAAGGCCCTCCTCCTGTATCGGGGGAGTTCCTAATTGCCCCGGAAACCACTTCCCTTATACAAATCCCAGTCAGGCGGGCTAGTCATCATGGTGAGATGGTTAATCATGCCAAACCTGTTGAGTCCGATTTGACTTATAAACGTGTCATTCAAGAATTCAAGATATTTAATCAGCTAAATCCTCAAGCTTCTTTAATCTCGGATAGTAGACGTTGGATCCTCCCAGGCAGTAATTCAGATTACGATGAAGGTACAAATGCATTGCTTGGTATCTATTCAAGAGCCGATGCCATGTCCCTGGAGATGCAACGATTGAGAAACAAGGCGGTACTTATCGCTTCGGTTGCGGTGGTTATGGGCGCATTCAGCCAATCTTTTTATAGCTATAGCAATAACAACCTGTTTTTGATCGGGTACGGTGCGCTCTTAATTGCGGCATATGCAATATACATTTTGCTTTTTCGGTGGAAGAAGAGCCGTGTGGAAGACCGTTACCTTGAATATCGTGTTCTGGCCGAGGGACTGCGTGTGCAAGTTTTCTGGCGCCTATGCGGGATCAGAAAGAATGCGGCTGAATACTACTTGCAGCTGATCAAGAACGAAGTCGGCTGGGTGCGGGAAGCACTTCGCAATATGGCTTTCTTGGCCGATGTTGCGTCAGATGCCAGAACCGATTTGTCCTTGCTAATAGATCATTGGATAAAGGATCAGGAAAAATATTTTTCTGGTGACGGTGATAAGTGGGGGAAATCCAGCGCTCAGAATCAGATACAGATCCGCCTGGATCGCTTCGCTACATTTGCATTTCTGGCCGGCGCAACGCTTATCGGCGTCACTGGCTTGTCCTATTTCTATTCTATTGACCCAGCCATCAAGCAAGTGGCATCAGCATTTTCCGGAAGCTTCATGCTTTTGGCCGGAGTGATTAAAGGGTATTCGTTAGTCATGGGATACCAGGAGCAAGTGGCGAGGTATGATAAATGTGGTCAATTATTTCGGTATGCCAGAGAAGCAATCGAAAAAAGCCCTAACCCTGAACACACCTCCGCATGCTTATTTGAATTGGGTAAGCAGGCTCTACAAGAGAATGCTGATTGGTTTTTGCAACACAGAAGAAACTCTTTTGAAATTCAGAGTTAAACATTCTCATCATTAACCTGGGCCAAGCGCCATATCGTAAAGACGTCCAGTATGTAATGTTGCGTGTTGAATAGGTGCCGCTTGTTGAAGTGTCATGCTGTTTTTATTCATGAACGCCTGAATATCACGTGATACGAAACACATTGACTGGATCCATTCCTTAGCATTATCTATAGCCCGAATCCCTAAATGTCTTCGAACTTTTGAGTCAAAGGCAGGGCCGACCTGCCCATTTGTTAATAACATGACAGCTTTTGAAATTCCTACTACCCCTGTATTCCCCTTCCTCGCCCGACCATCATAGGAAAGGTTCTCAAAAATATCCCATAGCCCAGCAAGAGCAGATTGAGTTTGGGAGGAAAATGGACGGTTGTCTCCGATATCAAATCCTTGCAAGACTTGGAGATGCTGAGCTGCCTGTTGGACCAGATCTTCAAGATAGGGCGCATCGTGTAAGTTTTCTGCTCGTGTTCGCCTCATTTTATTTGGCCGACATGCTTGCCACCTACGCATAATGACTCCGAACTGCGCTGTACGCGAGCAATGAGGTGTGTTTAACCAACAAGTCCAGTCGAGTACATATTGTTGAGAAAAGCGATTAACCTTTACCTGAAATTCAGCAATATCTAGATTAGCAATACCAGTCATGATCCACTTTCACTCTACAATTGAACCTCGCGAATTTATCTTAAGATGTAATTTAGGAAAGTCCCTCTTTAACACATCTTCTTCAATTTTTTGTCTCTCTAGCTTGGATAAACAGGCATTCAGGTTTTCTATTGTAGAAAAAATGGTGTTTATGTTGTCACCTAAAAAGTCCAAATCCGGATCATATTTCTCCTCATGAATAGTCAACGATCTTCGAAGCAGCATCTCAGCTTCTTCAAACCTCTCTTGTGCCATAAGGTTGCCAGCTAGATTTTGAAGGTGCTCCGTTATTGATAATGCGTTCAATATATCCGTTTCATCAGAAGAACGGTTTTCGGTCAGAGCTAAAGACTTGCGTAGTAATTTTTCTGCTTCAATGAAATCGCCTTTGGTTTGCAGATGGTGAGCAAGATCATCAAGAGCTCTTTTGACATCATATTCCGCACTAACATCATCGGGAAAATCGATTAAGTGCTTCTCAGTATTTTCAAGCGCCCGTCGGTAGTTCTCTTCGGCCTCTCGGCTTTTTCCTTGCAAGTCTAGAACGCGACCCAACTGCGCTAGGAGAGAACTGATAAAGCCGTTTTGACATGGATTAGGAAAAGGCCGCGAAGATTCATAAGATTTAATTCTTTCTTGTAACAATAGCTGCTGTCTAATTAATTGCTCAGCTTCGAAGATATTATGAGACGGGTTGTTCTCATCAAGCATGATGTCAGTCAGCATTCCTAAACAGCTAGAAAGGTCACCATCAAATGGATTTTCAGATTCATCCGGAATTTCAGGCAGGGCGGCGATTAATCTACGAAGAAGATTTTCTGCCTCCGAATATGAATTGTTCCTTCGTCTTTGAATCAAAAAAGTAACGAACTTGTAAAGGCTCCTTAATGTATTTTTGTGATCAGCGCCAAATGTCGCTTCATTAAATGAAATTGCCCTGCGATAAATCATTTCTGAAGTATCATCGTTGTTAATTTCATGAACACTTGCCCAGTCCTCAAGAACCGCACCGATAGCAGCATGGTTTGGACCAAGTGTGTTATCAATGAAGTTAAACACCTCTTCGTACAGTGATTTTAGTTCGTTAGGTTTTCCCTGATTTAATAGCGATGCACTTAATTGGAATAAGGTTGTTCTTGTAAGGATTTCATCGAATCCTAGTATTTCTTTATATATGTTCAGAGCTTTTCGAAGAAACGTTTCAGCTTCACTGAACCTTCCTCCAAGTCTAAGAAAATCAGCTATTAGGGTTAGGGTGTCCGCTGTTTTTTCATGTAAATCCCCGTATATTTTTTGATATATAGTAAGGGCCTTTTGGGCAAGAATTTCTGCTTCTTTTGCCCGTTCTAAGTCATCATTCCCATCAAGGCCAATACGCACAGCCAAACTTTTACAGCTTTCTGCAGTTTCAGTCGAATCATCTCCTAAGATTTCACAATCTCTATTGCAAATAAGGCGCAGCCAAATTTCATCCTCGTGATATCTAATTTCTTTTCGATTGGAAATCTCAATAGCGCGTTCCCTCGACTTTCGCCATGAGTGCTCATCTGGGATGATCTTATTCAAACTCTTCTCCCCGATTTTGAGGAGGTGATAAGGCAATTCCCTGATTCCATAATCACTAAGTTCTTCTGGATTGTCACAGAACTGATCCCATAAACCCTGCCCCAGTTTGAAGTGCCCCTCTTCTTCATCGACAAAGTAGTCGCCGGAGCGGCTGTCATCCTTCAACCAGTCCCGCATACTCTTGTGGAAAGGCACGATCATTTCGGCGTCTTTCTCTCCGCTGATCTTGAACAGGCTGCCCAAAGGCTGAAGCACTTTCGTCTTCCAGTCGACCTTGCCGAGTTCCAGCACTTCGCGAGCCAGTTCTAAAGACAGTGGCCTGCGTGCAGCCGCAATCAGTGTCAGGAACGGTGCCTGCCACTGTCGGTAGGCTTCGATGTCCTTGAACTGCCGCTCGAAGAAAGTCAGGTACAGGCTGTCCAGGCCCTGCGGATACTCCTGCGGCCGTTCTAGCAGGGTTGGATCCTGTTCGACCATGTGGCGGAAGGTGCGTAGGTAATGGAAGTTGCCTTCAGATTTCGATAACAGAGGTTCCATGATGTCTGCTTGCTGTTGACCCTCGATGTGGCGACTTCCAAGCCACTGGCTGATCCAGGCTTTTGCATCGGCTTGATTGCGCCCATCTGAGACATCCCGGTAGTGCGGGTTGAGCATGCTCAGGTGCTGTCGTACGCCAGCATCGTTGGGACGGCTGGTGACAAAGAGTGCCAGCCAGCCCGGCAGCTTGCCTTGGTTCTGCGCAAGAAATTCGACGAGTTCCTTGCCTGCTTCATCCAGCGCATCGATGATGACAAGGTGACGATGGCGACCACCGTCAATAGACAGGTATGCTGCATCGGCGATCAGTGTCTGGAAGAGTTCGGCCGGCTTCAGCTTGTTGAGCGGACTTTGGCCATCTTCACTGGGTTGTGATTCCGCAGCATTGATGGCATTGATGAGGTGCAACCGGAAGTCCGGCAGACGCGTGGCGATCTGGAAGGCGATCGATCGGATGACACGTCCTGGGTCACAGAAGTTAGGCTGGTTGTACTGGCAGAAATGCGCCGCAATGACTTCGGGGCGGTTCTGGTAAGCCAGCCAAGCGGCCATCGCACTCTTGCCGAAACCCGGTTCCCCGGTCAGGCAGAATACTTTCTGTTGTAGCTCGTGATTGAGCCAGTGGACGATCTCATCCCGCAGCCACTCACGGCCTACAAAGCCGTTGGCCATGAGTTCGCCTATGCGTGCGGCGTTATCCAGCGGTTGTAGCTTCTCGCGCAGGAACTCGATATCCCCCGCAAACTTCTGGTTGAGGGGGTCGTTGATCACACGCAGGATCTCAGCAAATCGCTCCGCATACCAGGCTTCGAAGGCCTCGTTTCCCTCAGCCTCTTTCTTTTTCCACTCGTGCATGTCGAGGTACTGAATATGACTGACGGTAAGCGGTGGGTTCAGCGCATCCGGATCTGTCGGGCTCTCTACCAGTACCGTCTTGACGATTCCGCCACGGGTACCAATGGCGATTGCAAGTTCATCAAGACAGACCCCCTGCTTACGCGCTCCGTTTTGCTCCCATTCGCGGCAGGCATGCCTAGAGATGAAGGACAGTACCCAGTTACTCTGCTGGATGCCGTTGGTGATGGCGTGCCGCCAATCATCCCCGGCTTTGATGCCTGACGTGTCGAACCAGCATTCGTGACCACCGTTCTCGGGCTTTTCCAAATCTGCCTTGATGCGTTCGACAAGCCTGGAGTTTTCATCATGGCCGTAGGAAAGAAAGATTTTCATGGCGGATCTTGATTTCTCTGAGTGGGGTACAGTTTCTTTGCTGGAAAGGATTTCCGATTCTATTTTCGGCAAATCGATTTCATCGGCGCTCTCAGCCCAATGCCACTTGAAGGGGCGCTCCGTGTCTTCGCAAACAAGCGGGAAGCGACGAGAAAGCTCATTTAAGTCTCGTTGTACTGTTCGCTCCGTGGTTTCATATCCTATATCAGCAAGCTTTTCACGAATCTTTTGTGCGGTGATGCTTTTGTGCTGAGGAATCAGCCTCAGCATCTCTATCTGGCGCAAAACTACATCCGACATAACTCTAGTCCATTTGATCGTTGGTATCAGTTGCGATGGGAACGGTTCTTCTTTTGCAGTTTATGCCATTCTAGATTACGGGTTCAATGGATCATGCTGAGCAGGTTTGCAAGGCGCGACCTAACCAACTTGGTCTGCGCGTGCTCATTGCCAAGAAGTCTTTCACGAATACTTAATGCTCTATCGAGCATCCCGCGTGCTGCATGAATCTCACCCATTGAAACAAGCAAGTTGCCATAACCGCTCAAACATGTCGCGGTAGTGGGGTGATCGGTACCCAGAGTCTTCTCAAAAATCTCCAGGGATTCCCGGAATAATGGCAGTGCGGATCCATATGCTCCGCTACGCGAGTAAACCAACGCGAGGTTGTTTATGCTGAGTGCGGTATCTACATGCTCAATACCCAATATGTCTTTCTGGATTAGTATCGCCCTTCGAAGCAGCGGAATGGCCTCTTCGTCTTCGCCCTCCTCAGACAGGACCATGGCAAGGTTGTTGAGGTCATTTGCAGTATGGGGATGGTGCTCGCCTAGGGTCTTCTCATGGATATCTAACGCACGCTGGAGATAGTCTTTCGCCTCTGTGTATTTCCCCATCTCGAATAGCAACACCCCCAGATTAGCAAGATCGTCAGCTGTGGACGCATCCTCGGGGCCATATACCCGAATACGTATTGCCAATACTCGCTGATGAAGTTTGAGGGCACTTTCATATTCGCCCACCTCAGAAAGCAGGACAGCCATGTTGTTCAGCACCGGGGCTAGTTTGGGATGTTCTTTGCCTAGCAGGTCTTCGTATATTGCGACGGATCTCTCAATGGACTTGCGTGCTTCAGCGTATTGCCTGAGCTGATAGCACTTCATTCCCATACGGTTAAGCTCTTCTGCTTGTGCTTCCAAGGAGTGGCAATAGGGCGCATTTGCCCCCAGCTCGTCACTGCTGGCTTCATTGACATTTGAGACGGGGGAAGGATCGATGTTTTGCAACCTGATTTTTGACATTTAGTCACAGCCTTCAATTTTGATATCAACCGTCTGGTATTTATAAGTCAGAGTTCCGACAGTTTCTGTCGTATGAATTTTGTACGCTGATCCCGATTGTTTCTATCAATGAAAGGAATGATTCTCGTGAACATACTTAGGGGTCAGGACATTTACCAGTTGCGTGCAGATACTTTTGACAAGCCTGCGAGGGAATTGGCTTGCATGTTGATTGGAGAAGGGTTGGCTCCCTTTCAGAAAATAGAGAATCATGAAAGTCGATCTCTCATTGTCTGGGGCTTCTTGCGTGTTGATTATTCGTGTTCGTCCGGAAAAGTTTCTGTCGGTTTGATCGAAAAGGGACTGTCCAACTCTGAATGGAGAATGCTGTGGCAAGTTTCTGTTGCAGGGTATGGAATGGATTTCAACCGGGTACTCGATGAGTTTTGCGAGTGGTCGGTTAAAAAGCATCTCAAGGCCTATGGCCCAAGCACTATCCTGGCGGCGGGTGCGATGAAGGAGGAACTGGCCCGGCACTGTAATGTACGGAATAACTATTGCGAGTGGAGGCAGCTGTATAACCGCTGGCTTCTTCCTGTCGAAGTTTCAACGCTGGCACATCGTACCTATGGACCCGCCTTCTCCACAGAGGACTTTAACCGCATCTCTGAGAATCTTTCCGTTGTAAAACAAGTTTACTCAACATCCCCGAATTTGCTTCCCGTTCTTGGGTGGATCCTCAATCAGCGGACCCCGTTGATTGAACAACAGTTGTTTGGCCGATCAGTCACCGTTAAAGAGTTCTTTGACGGATTCAGGAAGGCACTGATCAGTCGCTTGCAAAATTCAGTTGATGGAGCAAGTTTTTCCCCTGGCGCCTGGCGATTTCTGGCTAAGCAACCTCCCGCGGTTGTAAGGAGCATAGTCCGCCCAGATTTACCCGGGTTGCCCGGAATGTTCAGTACCCTCGCCCTTCTTGCGGGAACAGGGGAAAGCCCCATTCCAAGGCCGCTAATGGACCACTTGTATTCTTACATCGAAAGGTATCTTAACCCGGGGATGGACTCTAATGGGATATCAAGGTATTTGCGATTGCTGATTCTTGAGTTGCGCAATGCGCAGCGTGGCGAGGCGGTGTTTGCGGAAGTTTTAAACCAGGCAATCCAGATATCGGACTGGCTGGTTCTCCTTGGATATTCTGAAGGCTTCCCTCTCAGGAATTCAAATTGGGCCAGCTTGCTCCGTAAACAGCAGGAATGGCATGACATGGCTGGTTGGAACCTGGGGCTCTCAGATGATGATGTGCCGGATACATTCTGGGGGTCGGCTTTAGATCATTTGGATATAGATGGCTGCAATATCCGATCCTTGAACAGTTCTCAAGAACTAATTAGTGAGGGGCGTGAAATGCATCATTGTGTATCGACCTATCGACAAGATTGCGAAAGGGGGGTGAGCAAAATATTTTCCATCCAGTCTAACGATGGTAGATCCACACTTGAGCTCAGGCAAAGTGAGGGAGTCTGGGATATCTCACAGCATAGGGGGGTGTGGAATAGCTCTCCACCGATCGCTCACCAGCGCGTTGCGGTTAAATTACTCTATGAATATCAGGATGCCGCTAGAGAAGAATGTGGAATCTGCTAACTATTTGTTAAAGTTTAAGCAGATATTCTAGGCAATTGACGGCTTCAAAATGATGTTGAGAATAGCAAGCTAAAGATTGATAGGATATTTCAAGCATTCTTTAAAGAGTTATTCGGCTGGTAATTTGAACAGTGCAGATTCAAGCAACTAAAATTTTTATAATTTAAGGAGATTTAATATGGCTAATGCCTATAGTGTTCAGTTCAGGTCTAAGCCCGGGGCAAGTATCCAGCATGAACGGGTAGTGGCAACTTCAGAATCGAATGCAATTATTTACATTCAAAAGAAATATCCGGGCTGTAGCATCATGGCTGTGCGTCCAGCGTGACAGTCGAGAGCCTGACATAAAGCTGAGGTCACTGGAGCATCGGTTCAACGGCTCCTTGGGGTCGAAAGTGTGAGTTCGTCTTGAGAGGTAGAAGACATCCGACGGCTCAAGATTCTTATCGTCAGCTATTTACCGCCAAGCTGTCACCTCAGAGATAGCATCTCAACGGCAGCAGCGGCCGAAGAGCTGACGTTGCAGGTCGCCTTCACAATTTGCAACTTATCGCCCCAGGTCGATCATCGCGCCATCAGGCTTCCCCACCCAATAAGTCGACCAAGGCCGGCAGCATCTTGCCAAGTTCGCCGGACATGATGACAAAGTCGGTGTCAAAGCTGTCCTCCTGATCATGTTCCGCGGCGAGCTCCTTGATCAGGTCGAGCGGTGCCACGCGCTTCAGTTGCAGGTTTTCCTGCAGAACGAATGAAATGCGATCCGCCCAGGTGAGGCCGAGGCGTGTCACTTCCTTGCCGCCCTTGATGTGCTTCTGGACTTCATCTTCTTCCAGACTGTGCTTTACATAGCGCACGGTGGCGCCGGAATTACCACGGCTACGCAGTTCGCAATCCTGGTCGATGGTGAAGTTCGCCGGTAACGGGTTGCCGGACAGCCAGCCGGTCATTGCGGCCACCGGTGACAGTGTGGTCGCAACAGGTGTGAAGGCGATGCCGTCCACCGACTTGTGCAGCATCTCGATCAGTTCGTCGGCCTTAGCGCTGTTCGCGGCATCCAAAACCATCCAGCCATTCACCGGGTCGACCCATGCGTAGGTCTTGCGACGGATGGCGAAGGCGCGGGGCAGCAACTCATCAGTCACTGCTTCCTTGATCTCCTTCATCTGCTTGCGGCCGGGTTTAAAGCCCTGGCGCTCCTCAAGCTCAGCCGCGCGCTCCCTGGCGAACTGGGTGATGACCGTGGCCGGCAGCAACTTTTTCTCGACGCCGAGACTGATCAGCAATTGCTGGCCGGAACGGTGAACCAAAGGTTCGTTATCGGCCTTGGGCGGCACCCAGCCGCGGCTTTGCATGTCCAGGCCGGCGCAGGGCTGCAGGGCGAGCCGTTGCAACCGATCATCCAGCACGTCGGCGTTGATGTTCCAGGTTTTGAGGCGATACAGAATGAGATTCTTGAACCACATGGCAGCTGCTATTCCGTGAAAAAAGGGGCTGATTCTACATGAGCCAAAGATTGCGAATTGACATTAGTCTTAACGCCTGACTCGACTGCTCTGCAAGGGGATACGAGATTGGCTACCGTGATCTGTGGAATCATTGCCGGTCTCTCATGCCACCTTTGGCCGGCGCCATGCATGGCTGTCACTCTCCACAATCGACTCAAAGTCTTGCTGTAGCAAGATTCCTTGGTTGCAAAGCCCCGTGGTGATCTTATCTAGCAGGATTCGATTTTTCCGGAGAAGGTCGTAAACGTACTTGTACTCCCGATCAAGAAATTCCCGTGCCAGCCGCTCAACATGGGCATATTCGGAAGGACTTGGCTCCCCGATGACGACCGCAAGATTGGATGATAGCGGTTCATCTGCGGAAGACTCCGTTGCATAGCCCCAGCGCCCAAACAAGCGGATAGCCGCTTGCATTGCCTCTTTCAAGTCCGAGGAAGATCCTTTGGCGCTAACGTTGGGTATGCCCAGAACAAGCTGTTCGGCAGCCCTGCCTGCAAGCAGGACTCGAATCGAATAGATGATGTCTTTGAAGGATGGGTCTACCGCAAGCAAGTCTTTCACGCCGGTCTGTCCGAGGACCACCCCCATCATTTCTCCACGCACGCCCACCGCAGAATACAGAGGCGCCTGCTTCGGCTCGGATTCCAGATAGCAGACCAGCGCATGACCGGCTTCGTGGACAGCCACCCCATGCAACTTCTCCTGATCAAGGGGTGAAATATCCTCTTCGGTCGTACCGTATACAATGGATTCGGCAAGGTCCCTGAACCTAATTTTTCTCTTTTCCTGCCAGGCACGCCTTCTGAGCCATTGCACCATGAGCCCTCGTCTGCGCAGACCCGGGTAGCTATCCTTCAGAAGCAAGCCGACGTTGGCCAGCTGCTCATGAAAACATTCATCAAATGCTTCCTTACCCAGCTCGTCAACCAGCGCGAATGCATGGGTCTCCGGATCTAACGCAGGAAACATGATTTTTCGGTCGAAGAGGCCGGACGTCCTCAGGGAGGCGTCCAACTGATGCGATTTCTTTAGTGCCGTCACAATGACAACCGGCTTTCTCAGTCCATCAATCTCGATAAATTTCGCTAATGACTTCCTGAAGCCAGCCAGGCTGTCTTCGTCATGGCGGTCGGAAACCGGGAACCCGCGATCATCCTCATCATCATCAAGGTGGGGACTGACCCACTGCCCAGGTTCGAGAAATAGGATAGTGGGTCGATCTCCATCAGGCATCGGCAGGCTTAATACATTGTCCGCTGGCACATGGATGAGATCCATATTCGCGGCCTCGGCGATGCAAAGCATATAAGCCGATAGGTCCATGGGTTCATGGTGTTCAATCACAACCCCATGCCCAATCATCGCCCAGTCATTTTCATTGAAGGGTTGGGCGGTTGCCTCAGCAAGTTCTTTCACCCAGCGCTTGATGACACTGGTTTCGGGAATCCTTCGCCAAATAATGCTGCAACTGTCGTTTGCCATTAGAGCCGCATCCTTTTCATCTTTGATGACGCCAGAATAAGCCACGGCTGCGACAGGTTGTGTCGCTATCAATTTCGGGATATGGATCTCCTGGCTCATCAGACTATTCCATACCAGCACTAGTCTTCGAGGCGACTGTATCCGTAATGATCATCCAGATTTTATTCGCCAGTTCGGTATAAGCAGATTCAGGCCCGGCCATGTCTTTTCCAAAGAAATGGCAAAACTCCTCATGCAGAACCAACAATACGTCCTCAGAAGATGAGCAACTCGATAGCCGGGGAATCACCGCAGCCGCTTCGGGATAGTACTCATCCGGGTTAAACCCATAATCAAGATTGATTGGGTCGCAATGCAGCATTTCCGATGAAATCGCCGCGAAAAACTCTGGATCGGTAATGTATTCATTCATGGCATCCACTCAGAAACGCACCTGTTTTGTTATTACTCTTGATCAATGATTTGGGCAGTCTGCCTGAAGGCTGCGACAAATTAAGTCGCGCCCAGTGAGTATCGTTGCGTCCTGATTTGTCGCACCGGTGCGGTAAGGTGCGGCCATATTTGTCATGGCCATAGTCGGGAGGTAAGCTTGCAGGAAATCAATCACCATCCTTGGCCAATTAGCAAGAATATGTCCTCCAATAACGAAACCCTGCTGCGGCAATGGGCCATGCTGCGCATGGTCCCCCGATACCCTCACAAAGTTACGGCGCGTGACCTGACGGCGCGTCTTGATGAGGAAGGTTTTACAGTATCGAAGCGCACAATTGAACGGGATCTGATGGAGCTGTCCGCGGCCTTTCCTCTTGCCTTGGATGACCGGGAGAAACCCTATGGATGGAGTTGGCAGAAAGATGCGCCGGCTTTCGACTTGCCCGGATTGGGTGACCATGAGTCACTGATGTTGCTGATGGTCGAACAGCATTTACAGGCTATGTTGCCACCCTCCACACTGGATGTGATGGCGCCATATTTCAAGGCGGCAAGGTTAAAGCTCGCAGCTTCTGTAGGAAGCAGCAAGACGAAAAAGTGGACTGAAAAGATTCGTGCTGTATCTCCCACTCAGCCACTGCTTGCCCCAAAAATTGATTCCGTTGTGCACCGCGCTGTGACCGAGGCATTACTGCACGAAAGGCAGCTTCAGGTTAGTTACCGCAAACGGGGCGAGAAAAAATCCATCGACTATCGCTTGCACCCGTTGGCTTTAGTACAGCGCGGGCCGGTATTTTATCTTTGCGCCAGGCTGTTCGACTATGAAGATGTACGCTTGCTCGCATTGCATCGAATCATGAAAGCTGAACTGTTGGCCGAGCCAGCCATTACACCCGCTGACTTTGATCTTGATGCAGCAGTCGCCAGCGGGTTGCTGGGATTCGGCAGTGGCCGGATGATCCGTTTGCTGGTTAAGTTTGCCAAAGAGAAAGGCGAACACCTTTACGAAACGCCGTTGAGTCAGGACCAGGAAATAGTGGAACTGGAGGACGGAAATCTTCTGGTTATGGCCAGTGTTGCCGAGGCACCTCAGTTGATCTGGTGGCTACGTGCTCTTGGTGATGGAGTGGAGGTCTTAGAGCCAGGAGGGCTGCTCAATGAAAGTCATCTCCCCCCCGAGTCTCAAAACGAAGCCCTTGTGATGGATAAATTCCAGGCTGCCAAACTTAGCGGTTTTGTCGAGTAATTTAAATGTATGACGCCGAGTGGGCTCAAGCCACTCTCATCGCCTGATCCAGTGCTTCCATGACCAATTGATACACTCCCGGAGCAGAAGACTCCCGCTTACCGGCAATATTCAGCGTCTTGACCTTGTGATGGTTGAGAAATTTCGTGATGAATTTAGGATGAACTCCAGGCCGGAAATGTAAAAACGGCTTGCCATGTTTAGTGCAGAAGTCCGCCGTCCGTTTAGACCCGCCGTCCAGCTTGTCACTCATCGTGAAAATCACGGTGGCATCGCTGTCGCGCACATTCCACTCAGTTCGCTGCAGGTATTTCGCATCAGGTGTTTCAGTCAGCAGATATTTACTATCGATAGGCCCATCCTCAGACTTGCGACCCTTGGGACACCAGCCGCCATGGCTGACATTGTTAGTAATAGCCCAGTCAAGACCGGCAACATCGGCGCCGGATTGCCCGCCGGAAACAATACGGAAATCAGCAGGGATAAGAAATTGATCGTTCATGATTAGCTCCCAAAATTGAATATGTAACGACCATTATTCGGGCGGCTGCGACAATTGGTGTCGCATAAAGCCTACGTCAATCGCAAATGTCGCGAGGTATCTTGTTGCTTGATACGGACGCACCAGGCATCTCAGTTAGCTCATTTTCGACATTGGAAAGTGAAGCCACAGCAATCCATTATTCTGATCCTGCACTTACAGAGCCCTCCCAAAAATGTTGATCAGCCTGCGACGCAAAATGTCGCAACCGATTGGTAAGGTGTGCCAAGGATTAATCAATAGGGGCGCCTAAATGTTACAAATAACGGATGATGAATTAATTTGCCCTTACGAATCGCGTTCACTGGGGGATCTATGCAAGGATTTTAGTGCTGGTACGTTGAAATTCCCTGACATTAAACGTGCCTTTGTATGGCATCCCCATCAAATCCTTGCGTACTTTGAGTCGGTTTATCGCATTTACCCGACATCACCATTCACGGTTTGGCAGGACAAAACCCTACCACCAATAAAACATGGGAATGTTTCATTAATCCTTGATGGTCAACAACGAATTGCGGTGCTTGCGTCCATTCTAGGGAAGGAAGGCATTGAAATTAATGGTCAGCACCGAAAGTCGACCTGATGTTTAACCTGGATCATCCTGACAGTATGGTGAAAATGACGCATGAGTCTCTAAAGCTCATTGAGAATCAATTTACTGGCGGCGAGATACCGGATACTGGAAAAACAGCAAACCAACTCAATCAAATGACATTCGCTTTTGCCAATGATGCCGTTGAGCACTTGCCAAATTGGGTCAAGGTTTCAAGTGTGGTCGAGCCAAGCGTTTATCGTTACTTTGATGTCTTGGATTACATGCATAGCGTGGGCATCAAAAGACCTACCGACCCAAAATACAATAGGTATCGGGATCGACTGTGTCGTCTACAAAACATATGGTACTCACGCCATATAGTACGGACGTTGAATCCAGACTTTTCATTTGATCTGGCTCAGGAAATCTGTGAGAGATTCAATCCTCAATGGAAATAATTCATCACATACATTACGAAACCATAGCGCCCGATTCGATTGATCGATGCTGTGTATGCCTGCATGAGTTGGTGCAGATCGAACCTGAAATCTTGGTAAGGATTAGCCAAGCATTGCGCCCCAACTTCAAGACACTGAGAGCAGCCTCAGCCGCAGCTGGAGACAAATCACACACCCTCTGTCCGAGTTGCGATGCCTATGCACTCGGCATCGACATGGATACAGGATTTCCCTTTCAGACACAGAAAGGGGAAATCAAAACCATCCATGATCCTGACTACAGAAGTCTCTGGGCTTGAAGCCATGCCCAGGAATTTTCTGCAACGCTGTTTTAGCGATTGGATAGAAAAGAACCACTCATCGTTCTCCCGCCGTCCTGTCGGGGTGCGATACCGGCGAGGAGGTGTTTCATTCCGGCTGGACGGGCTGCCCAAAGCGGTGGTTATCTACATTAATAGCGGTGGCGCGAGTGTGGCCTATGAAGAAGACGGCGACACTCTGGATCTTCTGATGTGTTTCGACATGGACGAACAGAAAGGGGGCGATGGGTACTATCGCTGCGGGTTTTGTGTCATGCATGCCCCATCTCTGGCTGTTGCGTATGCGGATCGCAAAAAGCTGTGGGAGATGGAGGTTTTTGCTCCCCTCATGGAATGGATTGGGCAATCTTTATCCGATGGCCATGAAATTCAAGTTGAGAGGCTTGGCGGAATCACCATGGTCCAAGTCAGACCAATAAACCTGGACCTGAAATAGTCACCACCCAAAATTCGTCAAATGCGCAGATGAGCCACCATCGTGGGGCATTGCTTATGGCTTTCTCCGAAATTACTGGAGTTCATTGCGGCTTAATTAACACTTGAAAGTGATATGAAGATTCCTCAAGAAATCATTGCTCGATTGCGAAATGCAGAGCGTGTCTTAGTGTTCACGGGCGCGGGGGTGTCTGCGGAAAGTGGCATTCCAACCTTTCGCGATGCGTTGACCGGATTATGGGAAAACTTCGACGCCGAAGAATTAGCCAGTGCCCGTGCGTTCGAAAGGGATCCTGCATTGGTTTGGGGGTGCCATGAGTGGGGCAGAATGATCGTGATGCGTGCACAACCTAATCCTGGCCATTTGGCAATTGCGAGGCTGGCCAGCTTGGTGCCACAACTGACACTGGTTACCCAGAATGTAGACGATCTGCATGAGCGTGCTGGAAGCCTTGATGTTCTCCATCTGCATGGCCGCATTAACAAACCATTCTGCTTCGATTGTCGCCACCCGTATGAATATCCGCCTGGTGTGCCAGATGAGCCGGATCGTGGCCGCCGTTTAGCCCCACCCCGCTGCAACCACTGTAATGGGAATATCCGCCCTGGCGTAGTTTGGTTCGGGGATAACCTGCCAGCAGCAGAATGGAAAATTGCGGTCGATGAAACCCTTCGTTGCGATGTGTTTATATGTGTCGGCGCCTCATTGCAGGTCCAGCCTGCGGCACAATTGCCCTTCTTGGCGAGTAAGCATGGCGCTTTGTTCATTCAGATCAATCCCAACCCGATCTCTCTGAATCTACAGGCCAGCATTAACTTGAATGGTACAGCAGGAGAAGTCCTGCCATGGCTGGTTGAGACGGTGGCTCATGGGGCGGGGCGATAAGACAAAGTGCCTGCGTGACCTTTAGAGGCCATGCTCTCAGCACATCAAGTAAGGGATGTGGAGACCCGGTTTCTACACCATGCCGTGAATGGCTTTATCTTGAAGATATTAAAATGCTGAACCGGCTTGAACGGATTCATCAGAATGAAAGGAGCGCGGGTGGTAACTGACGATAAACTGGTCGTGGCAATTTCTTCCCGTGCCTTGTTCGATCTGGCAGAGAGCCATCATGTTTTTGAAAGCGATGGCGTCGATGCCTATTGCCAGTATCAGGTCGAGCGTGAAGACGAACCGCTGGCACCGGGCATTGCTTTCGGCATGGTCAAGAAATTATTGGCGCTTAATGAGAGCGTGGGCAGTACGCCCAAGGTTGAAGTCATTTTGCTGTCGATGAACAGTGCAGACACCGGCCTCCGCATTTTCAATTCCATCCGGCATCATGAACTGGCCATCACGCGTGCGGCTTTTACCCGAGGCGAAAGCACCTATCCCTACATTTCGGCGTTTGGCGCACACCTTTTTCTGTCGGCAGATGCAGAGGATGTCCGTCGGGCATTGGATGACGGTTTGGCGGCTGCGACGATTTTGCCAAGTAACGTGAGTACCAATGCCAGCGCACAACTAAGAATCGCATTTGACGGGGATGCCGTACTTTTCTCAGATGAGGCAGAACGTGTATTTCAGGAACAAGGGCTGGATGCCTTTACCCAGAGCGAAACTGAATCCGCAAAAACCCCCTTATCCGGCGGCCCGTTCAAAAACTTTCTGGCGATGTTGCACCGGATTCAGGCTGAATATCCTGCCGACCAATCACCAATCCGCACGGCACTGGTCACTGCCAGAGCTGCTCCGGCCCATGAACGGGCAATTAGAACACTACGTGCCTGGAATATCCGTATCGATGAGGCCATTTTCCTTGGTGGACTGGACAAGGGCCCGTTTCTTCAAGCCTTCGGGGCTGACATATTCTTCGATGACCAGCACAAACATTGCGAGTCTGCACGCCAACATGTGGCGACGGGGCATGTGCCGAGCGGATTAAAGAACACTTAGTTTGCATATTTTGTTCTATCCCAAGACGATTAAAATGAATCTACTTTAAAGATTGAGTGACTGATGACTACTAAACAGTTTGGTGCCCAACTTCTAACCATGCCTCACATATTCGAGAATCGGTTATTTACCATTCCTGATTATCAGCGCAGCTACTCTTGGGAAAAAAAGCAGGTGGAAGAGTTATTGAGGGATATTGACCATCTAATGAATGATAAAGTGGCTCTCCGCCACTACACCGGTACTTTGGTTCTGAGTCGGCCAGATGAAATTGCTGATGGAGAATTTTATGTGGTGGATGGTCAACAACGTCTGACGACATTGGTTACTTTGATGCGAATGTTGAGCGAGCATCTTCCAGTGGCGGATCGCCCAACATTTGAAGCACTCTATTTGCGACGCGGCGAGATTGGCAATGATCGCGCGGTTTTGCGCTTAAATTCAGACACCCGCCTGTTCTTTGAAAGAGTGATATTGGGGGATGGCAATTCAGCTAACGAACCAGCCACATTGGAAGCGCATGAGCGTTTATTAGAGTCGCGTAAACTGATAGGCAAGTGGCTAGAAGAGCGATTGAATAGTGGTGTGGCACTTTCGGATATTCGTAATGCCATTGAGACCGAGTTGGGATTCTTAGTCTACGCACCGAAAGAAAATGCAGAAACTGGCATCATGTTTGAGGTGATTAATAACCGAGGCAAGCCCCTTAGCGAACTTGAGAAGGTTAAGAACTACCTTATATATTGTTGCGTCAAGCTGTCTGCGACGGAGCGGCGCAAGGAAATAGATGCTGATTGGTCCGGCATCTTGCGTGATCTAAATACAGCAAAGAAAACATCACCATCAGACGAAGGAGCGTTTCTACGTTATTGCGTAGCGGTACACTTCAAACTGAACAAGTCGGATAGCCAGTATGGATATGATGAACTGAAAAAGCTTATGGGCCTCGATGAGGTCATGAAAGATGGTGAGTTGAAGAAACCTGCCATCGAACGTATCAAGGCTTTTGTCCACTTTTTAAAGGCCGCAGCGCTTTGGTATGCGCGTCTATATGGCCAGAGGCACGAAGGACTTAGTCCGAAATTGGGTGCGGTTTTGAACCACATTCGGGCACAGGAGCAACAGGCATCAATCATGCCTTTGTTCTTGTCTTTGGCTATCAAATTGCAGGCACAAAACGATCGTTTAATATCTCTTTTAGAGCTACTGGAAATTCTCAATTTCCGCGTCTATATGGCCCGCAACATGACGGCCCGCAACGATACAGGTCAAGGAGATTTGTATTGGTACGCTTCTCGGTATTACCACGATGAGCTCTTGGCAGAATTTCCCGATGAAGGCAAGAGATTAGGAAAGCCGTTTATTGAAAGCCAAGAGGATGCTCTTGAGTATTTCTTGGTGAAATTTGTTTTGTGGCATGCAGCAGACGACCGTTTCAAAAACTCATTTATATTGGAGCCAGAAAGCCCCGACGATTTTTATCGATGGGGTGGTTTGCGCTATTTTCTGATGAACTACGAGGCGCAGCTGCAACCCAATAAAACAATTCCCATTGAGAAAATTTTGCTTTCTCGGAAGGATGGAAAGTCTGCGGACTATTTATCAGTAGAACATCTATGGGCTTTGGAAAACAGAAATCAAGACGGTGAAAACAACCGAAAGGTAGATAAGTTTGAAAAGCGTCGTTTGGGAAATTTTGTTCTTCTTGAATTGAGGTTGAACATCCAAGGTAGCAAAGACAGTTTGGAACAGAAGCTGCCTAAATATTTGAAGGGTGCCGAATCTACAGAACTTGCTCAAGTTCGTAGGATGGCAGAAAACGCTGAAAAATTGATAGATGAATTTAAGAGGGAGACTCGGAGTAAGAATTATTACTTAAGGTTCCACCAAAAGCTAAACACTCTCCAAGAAGCGCGATACGTTGATTTTGCCAAGGAGCGTTGGTCGATCAAGAAATTTCGTGGCTATCGACAACTCGTCGACCGCAATGATCCTCAATAATCACGAGAATGGAGCATGATCCTGAATCGCCCCTAAGGAAGCCCTGAACAAGCACATCATTTCAGCAGCTTGATTTTCTCCGATTACGGTTTCAGGCGGATTTTTCTCAGAATCCGCTCTGAAACGGTGGTTTCTCTTTTAAATCACCGGCTTTTCCGGTGATTACCTGCTTTCCGGGCGGACTACGCCCGATGCCAGTAACGCTCACCTGACCTGATACGTGCATCCCGACTTTTTATACCAGATGCTTATGCGAGTTTCACAATCGTCGAGTATTCTCTATTCATATCAACCTTTATAGCTTTTCCCGACACAGGTAAATACAGCCAGCTATCAAAGACTTTGCGGTAAGTCGCCGACTCCACTGCACACCTATACGTTGCCAGTTGACCACTATACCCCGCTGCCAAGTCTGGAAACGACTCCTCAGCCTTCATGCTGGCCTTGTGATCAATAAGCACCCATCCTTCCGAGGTGTCGATTAACAAGTCAATTTGACCTACTACCCACTGGCCATTCTCCATCACCATTTCCACGGGATGTTCGGCCAGCATAGGCGCGTTGCCATATCGGGTTTTGCACCATTCAAGGAAAGAGCCGATCTGCAAAACAAGTTCCTCGGGATCCACAGAACCGATGACACCATTGGCTTCAAGCATGGTCACAACAAGCTCTTTGTTGAGATTGGCTTTGTCAGATACGGCCGCTGCAATGCTGGCGTGTACAGCCAATCCTAATTGACCAAGATTCGGGCTGCCCTTGACCTGCATGGGACTTCCAACCGTCGCAATTTCCGCAACGTGGCAGGGAACAGGTTGCGCTGCCGAAGGATTGGCGACGAGTGGCAACCGCGGCTGCGCTGGTTTAGTGGCAAACCAGTGCAGGCTTGGACTTGAGCTGGCTGATGTGGATTCTGCAGTTTCTGCTGGTTCATATTCCCGACACACGCAGGGAATAGATGTGCCAGACGGGAATGCAATTTCCGTCACATCGCCATGAGCCAGCAGTTGTGGGCAATCCAGTGCATCTATCCATTCGCCAGAAGTCGGGGTCCCATTTTTGTCCAATGGACTAGCCAGTATCAGTAAATCCCTGGCGCGGGTGAGGCCCACGTAAAGAAGACGCTTGGCTTCCTCTGTGGCATCTTTTCGGATTATTCCTGCTTCAGGGGCCTGGTCTGCGCGGTCTGCCAAAGGAACATTTTTCTGCTTGCCAAACGGCCAGGGCCAGAAGCGGATAATTCGATCTTTAAGGGGTTCGGCAACATCAATCTGGGATTGGGGTTGTACGCTGGCGCCCCACAAGTTGTCACGTATGTTGCTGCCAAGTTCGGTACAGATGGTCACCGGCCATTCCAAACCTTTACAGGCATGGTAAGTCAGAACACGCACTGAATTGGTACCGGCTTCTGCGAGGCTATCTTGGCCGGCTTTTGCCTGCTCCTGCAGCCAAAGCACAAACCCGGGAATAGAGGCGATTCGGCTGGAGCCGCGACAAGACTCTTCGTAATCACCCGCCATGCCGATCAGTGCTTGCAGGTTGGCGAGGCGCATGCGAGCCTTTTCGTGGCTTGGTGACCAGCACAACACCTTGGCATCGGCATGGCACTCGGCAATCACAAGCTCCAGGGCTTCCTTGACAGTGAGCACCTGGCACATCGGCCGTAACGCTGCGAGATGTTGAATGATTGGCGATGCATCGTCACCGGATTCCAGCCATTTGCACCACTCATGCTTTTCATGGCTGGCAACGTAATTGAGGCGATTCTGCAGCCAGACCTCAGGATCGTCTCCGGAAGTCAGCGAGACAATCTCAGCTGTGGCCAGCGTGTCATCTTCATCGGCCAGTCTTCGCAGGCACGCGATGGCCAGTATCGCCTCCGGCTTCGCGAGCAGGCCGGGCTGGGCGGTCTCGGTAGGGATGCCAGCTTCAGCGAGTGCTTCAGCAAGATTGAGCACCGAGTCGTTCATTCTCGCCAGGATTGCTATGTCACCATACGTCACAGCGCGGACTTGCTTTGTATCTTTATCGAAGACCTGATAGCCCTCTGCGATCAGCGCTTTGACGCCCGCAGCGAGCGCCTGGGCATGTTCAGCCTTGTTGCTGCCACGCAATGCCCAGGATTGAAGAGCAGGTTCTGTGCTGATCTCCTCGCGTTTGGGCTGTAGCGTTACCCGCTCACGGGGTAATGTATCTGCAAATGCGGTTGTAAAAATCTCGTTCGCCAGCGTGACCAGCGAAGGGCGTGAGCGCCATGAGAATTCCAAAGTTTCCGGCTTGTTGCCGTTCTGTTCCAGGTTGGTCAGGATCGCTTCCATCAGCCTGGAGTCGCTGCCCCGGAAACCATAGATCGCCTGCTTGGTGTCGCCAACCCAATAGGTACGCTGTGCCAGCCTGGAAAGCTTGGCAAACAGCGCGAGTTGAATCGGGCTGGTGTCCTGAAATTCATCCACCAGTAACAGCTCGATCTCGCCAGCCAGCGCCTCTTTGACTTCAGGCAGGTCGAGAATATCGAGTAACTTGCGCTCCTGATCGATGAAATCAATCGCGCCAAGGCTGTGCTTACGCTTTTCAAACTCAGTCAGGGCAGAGCTTGCAATACCGAAGACGGTTTCGATATAGGACCGAATGTCCTGATGAAGAACCGGGTGGCTCTCGTATTTTTCCAGCGCTTGCAGCAGCGGCTCTGAATCATCCCCCAATTTCGCGGGCGGCGTTGCTTTGGCAAGCTTTGCCCACTCAGACCAAATCAGGCGGTTTTGCTGCAGCTTTTGACGGAAACCTTGCAGCTCTTCAAGCCAGCCTTGAATGTTCTTCTGGGTCGGACTGGCGCTTGCCGCTGACTCAACGATGGGGATGAGCCGGTTCAGTTCCTTAAGAACTTCAGTTTCGATGGTCGCGCCATCGGGTTTCGGGAATAAAGCGAGTAGCGAATCTGCATTGGTTTTAGCAAATCCGTTTAAGGAGCCTGGATCAATGCCGTTGGATCGCGTCAGGTTTGCAATCGCCTTGATGTGGTCACTCCAACTTTCGACACCGAGTCGCGTTGCAAGCTGGTAAATGGTACCTATCCTGCTGTCGGACATTGCCGATTCAATGGACTCTTGATACAGCAAGGTGGACTGAGCCTCCTCAAGCACACGCAACTTGGGCGAGAGTCCTGCCTCGAAAGCAAACCGCTCCAGCAGTTCTCCGCAGATGCCATTGACCGTGCCGATCCGGGCTTGCCCGATGGCGTTGGCGAGGCTGATTTCATTCTCGTTCAGCAGATGTCCACGAACCCGTTCACGCAATTCTGCTGCCGCCTTGCGAGTAAATGTCGTCGCGATGACGCCGGCCGGATCGACATTATTCTTGAGTTGTTGATGCAGGACCTCTGTCAGTCGATAGGTCTTTCCGCTACCTGCCCCGGCACTGATGAATTTGATATTGCTGCTCATGCGTCAGCCCTCCAGCCGGCCAGATGGTCATAATCGCCTTTCCATAGGGAGGGATCTTCGATTTCCAGGGCGCCTTGCGGGGGGATGGAACGGTCATCGGGCTCCGTGCCGTTCATCACCAGTTCGATCTCGCCGGTTTCAAACTGGGCCTGACGCCAGCGCAAAGTTTCCTGTGCCTGTTGCCAGAGCATAGCTGAGCCACCATCCTGCCTGGTTTTTGCGACCCTAGCTTCAGGGAAGAACGTATTGTCCTGAGCAAAAAGATTTGCTTCAGCCAGGATGAAATAGGCCGGAACCGCCCAGTTGCCGGTTTCCTGGCGCATCAATTCACCATAGATCGCGAGTTGCAGATGCTTGTTGTCCTGTAGCTTTTCCCGGTAGGCTTTGCCGCGCGCCCATTTCATGTCCAGCACCGATGCCTGACCATCGTCGCGTGTAGCAAGAATGTCGATATAGCCGAAAAGCTCGCCCATGAAAAATGAGCCGGACAGTTCTTTTTCCGGTTCGACCAAAGTGACTCGGGCTGTTTGCAAGTGGCGGTGTAATTCGCTCACGGCAGGCAGCAATTTGCGCCGGAATGCTTCGAGCGAGGCGCGCTGACCAGGCAGCAGCAGAACTGCGCCTTCTTCTTCAAGCAACTGTTGCAGCCGTCCCTTCACCCACTCGGCCGCCTGTTCAGGCGACCAGCGCAAGCATCCATCTTCGGAATGCAATAGCTCCACAGAGCGGTGCGCAATACTTCCCAGCAGCATGTTGCCACCTGAAACGGAAAGAATTCTGGGAGGGGCGATTTGGGCTGGATAACGTAATGCCCACTCAAAAGGATTGTTGATGAATTTATCCAGGCTGGAGAACGAATGTTTCCTGCTCGTAGAGATCAGTCCCTTGTCCAGGTGCCACCAACGCCGATACAACGGCAAAGGACTGTGCTGGATTGCAGTGGTTTCTACAACGTTGAGCTTGTTTTCCAGAACATCTTCCACGGACTGGATGGGAATGCTGTCCTTTTTAAATGCACGCTCAATGGAAAGCCAGATGGGGTGCACTTCTTCACCTTCCGGCGGCAGGGCAAGCACCAGCTGTTTTTTCGCTGCCATGATGGGTCGCAGCCAATTGCGCGCCTCGATCTCCATGACTTCTGTCATTTCAGGCAGCATGATGCCAGCCAGTTTCAAAGCAGCCATTTCGTGTTTATGCCATGGATAGCTTGGCGGCAAAGAGGGAGCAGTCAGATTCCACCAATGAACATAATCTTGTTGTTCTATAGCCGCTGAGGGGTGGGTGGCCAGCAGGCAGCCGCCAACCTCCGGCCTGCTGGCGGCGCTGCCTTCGCCATTGCCACCGGTTTGCTCAAACAGCTGATCAAGTTCGAGTCGGCTAATTCCGCTGATGCCTTGCTGCTTCAGCAAGGTAAGCGACCGGGCAATCTGAAGGCATTGGGCATTGCCGGAATGCTGTGCCCGCTGCGCAAAATAGTCTTCGCTCCCCAATCGGGAGCGGAATGACTTGGCGACACGAGTGGAGATGCTTTCGAGAAGTTCGACTGGGGCCGCTTCACCCGCCGGGATGGATGGAGGCTGCAGCCATTGCCCGATGGTTTCCATCAAAGCGTCTGCGTCCTTGCCCGCTTTCTCCCGGATTTTCTTCATCGCAGCTTGCCACTTTTCGCCGCCCATGCCGGGTTGTGCGGCCACCGCTTCGGCCAGCATCGCACTTGCGAAACGCGGCAGTGGGCTCATGGGGTGCGCCAGGAACTCCAGCAACGCGTATACATCGAGTGGTTTCCAGGCCAGTGCGAAAGCAAGTGAAAGCAATTGCAGCGGGGGTCTAAGCTCTGATTTTTCAGAAATCCCTAATCTGGCATTCCCATAGGCGCTGGCAAGAGTATCAAGCACGGCACCTTCGGCTTCTGCGATCAGTAGCGTGCCTAAAGGCGCGCGATTGGATAATCCCGCCATCAGACCAGCGGCGGCAAGCCGTGAATGCGAGCGGACGACAACGATGCTGTTATCGCCAGACCATGCGATACGCTTGGTGGACGGATTGAGTAAAGCCTGCTGCAGACGAGCGAGATCTGTAGTCTCTGGAGATGGTGCTGGTGCATCACGCTGCACGACTGGCAGCTTCTGAAGAACTTCACGCCATGCAGGCGGAAAATCACCTATTGGATCGATCAACTCTACGGATTCGATGGGGTATTGTCGCTCCCCCAATACCTTGGCGATTGCCTTCAGTCGTTCCCCAATTCCTGGTGTAAGCACCGATGAAGAGTCTTGTTCAATCTCGGCCATATCGCACAGGCGGTGGGGCACTTCAGATCCGAAGCGACCATTCCATCCATGAAGATGCCACTTGTCTCGCCAGCCGAGCAAGGTTCGCGCGACAGCATACTGATCCGCCTGAAAACTACGATGATAAAAGCGTGTGGGATGATCCAGTTTCGAGAGCAGTTCCCGATATTGCAGGATGCGTTCCCCTTCAGACGCCATTGGTTTTGGCAGCCCCAGGAAGGTTTCTAACAGGGTTAGAAAACCCAAAGGGCCAACTGTGGCATGGCCTAGCCGATTTTGACGATGCCATGAGCGCTGGCCATCGAGGTGCAGACCGGATGTTATTTTCATTATCAATCCCAAGGGTATCGAGGCATCATATCGGGTGGTTTTTGAATTGCCAATCTCGGAAGTCAATGCGGATCCGGATGACCCAATTTGGCGGCAATAGCCCAATCATAATTGGGGCGTGCGACGGTTCATGTCGCAACCATGCGTGAAGATGGGTAGGTTATTTACTGCAAAGTTTGCTTAGCGAGGGTCCCGAATTTTGTGCAATTGGGATTTAGGTTAATGAATAAGCTCCGCCCTCTCAAACATGATGGCCTTCAAAATGGGAGCACTTTCTGTACTGAATCAGAGATAGAGCAACATTCAAGCTGGCCTCCAGAGGATCTCCGAGATCGTGCTCTGAGTCATCAATAGCCCTGCAGTCAGGTTCGATCCCTTTGAAATATCCATTTTCACCTTTGGCATTACTAACCTCTGCACTAATCAGATGATAAACATGGTTTCCATACTTTAGCGGCCGAAATGAATATGGTTTGCCGCAAGTCGTGGAGCCGACCACATCAACCTCCATATAGGGCCTGAGCGCGCTGATCAGCGCCTCACTAGCAGAGCAGCTCTCTTCTGAGGTTATTACTGTAAGCCTTGTAAGGTCCAGGCTTGTCGACTGATGAGTTGAGAACAATATTGGTTTCGCTACTGTATGAGCTTTGTATCGGTCATTAGCCCGGAATTGCAGAGCGATTTTGCCGTCATATGATTTCCCAAGGATTGCGCCACCAAGCAAGCCGACGATCTCGCTGTCTCCGCCGGCGTTATATCTGAGATCCAGGA
>Ga0172367_10001462_pt1 | contig 34169 bp, 35 predicted proteins | sample Lak10m_FD_114542 | JGI IMG/M metagenome (GOLD analysis project Ga0172367, IMG submission 114542) | Freshwater microbial communities from Kabuno Bay, South-Kivu, Congo - kab_022012_10m | ecosystem: Environmental > Aquatic > Freshwater > Lake | place: Democratic Republic of the Congo: South-Kivu...
CCAAGTACGATAGGTCTCATTGATCGGCATGATAGGCTCCGGAAAAAGTGGTTTGTCACAAAACAACTTTACCCGCTTTTTCATGCCGATCAATATACTTTTGCTAAACTGTCAGGTCGCTAGGATAATAATTCACCAGCCTTATGGCAGATAAAATCAGGAGTTGGAAAAAATGAAGTTAACAAAATTATTTAGAGAGTTCTTTGAAAATGAGCAGGCATCGGGTGTGGTGCTGATCCTTTGCGCCGTCACCTCAATTGCCATTACAAACTCTTCATTGGGCGATGCGTTTTTGGGGCTTTGGCATACGTACATAGGGTTTGAAACCGGGGGGGTGCATTTGAAACTCAGCCTGGAACATTGGATCAATGATGGGTTGATGGCGATCTTCTTCCTGTTGATCGGGCTGGAAATTGAGCGCGAAATATACGCCGGTGAACTTTCAGATAAACGCAGCGCAGCGCTGCCCATCTTTGCGGCTCTCGGCGGGATGATCGTTCCGGCTTCGATCTATTTCTTATTCAATCGCGGCACCGATACCATTAGCGGGGTGGGAATACCCATGGCGACGGATATTGCATTCGCATTGGGAATCCTTTCACTGCTTGGGAACAGGGTTCCGCCTTCTTTGAAAGTGTTCCTCGCCGCGCTTGCCATTGTGGATGATCTCGGCGCGATCATCATCATTGCCTTGTTCTACACCAAAGATTTTTCATTGCTGTATTTTGCGTTGTCAGGTGTGATGTTCGCATTGCTGCTTGTGCTGAACCGACTCAAGGTTTCAAACCTGGCTTTTTACCTCATACCGGGTGCGGTGATGTGGTACTTCATGTTGGAGTCTGGCGTCCATGCCACGGTGGCGGGTGTGTTGCTGGCATTTGCCATTCCATTTGGTGATGGTTCTTCCGCCTCACCTTCTTATAAATTACAGCACTTTTTACATAAACCAGTGGCATTTCTCATTATGCCGATCTTTGCACTTGCAAATACAAGCATTGTTCTAAGCGACGCCTGGGTAGATGGGCTGCTTACTGTCAGTGGGCTTGGCATCATTGTCGGTCTTTTGGTTGGTAAACCGCTTGGCATATTCCTCTTTAGTATGCTGGGTGTTAAATTGGGCGTTTCACAGATTCCGCACACACTCACGCGCAAGCACATTATTGGCATCGGGTTCCTGGGCGGTATCGGTTTCACCATGTCCATTTTTATTACCCTCCTGGCATTCGCCGACCCTGCCCTTGTGCAAGCCGCCAAGATAGCGATATTGTTCGGCTCGTTCTTTGCCGGAGTGACTGGATTCATGATCCTGCGCAGCATAAAGCCTTCGCCCGCATCCACATTGCAAGCCACGTAGTTCATTCTCTGAAAAACCATGAAATACAAAAAAATCCTGTGGCAAGTAACGCCACAGGATTTTTTTGTTAAGTAGGTGATCGAAATAAGTTTTAGGCTCTCCCGTTTCTTGCGGGAATCTTTACCGTAAAGTGTCATAAAGGAGGGACGTGTTTGGGGTTTTTCCTTTGTGACACTTTGTGGTCGAGTAGAGGTTTCCCGTTAAAAACGGTAGACCGGAATTTTAAAAAGAGCATCGTCATTGCGAGGAGGGCGCTCTTTCCGGTGAAGCAATCTTGCCCTCAAGCCATGGGATTGCTTCGCCGCAAAAGGCGCGGCTCGCACGCGTGCCTGCGCACGGTACAGGCAATGACGGAATTCTACTTCAGGTAACATTGCCGAAAGTAGCACTTTCGGAGTCCTTTTACATTTCAAGGCTTTCGCAAGGGGATCACAAAAACTCGACCGCTATCCCACAGTTCGTAATAACACACCATTCTGCGATGGGTCATGCAGTAGATAACCATCTTCGGTTTTGTTGTAAGGGATGCCAGCCGCTTCGACTCGGACGGTCACTTCGGCGAGCGTGGAAGGATTCGGGTAGTCTACGGTCATGAAGCGCAATCCCACCGCATCGGGCGGAGGAGGAGGCGCGCCGCGTCCGTTCCAGGTGTTGAGTCCGATATGGTGGTGGTATCCGCCTGCAGAGACGAATGCCATGCCGATTCCTTTTGAAACGCCCATCACGTCGAAGCCGAGTACGCCGTGATAAAAGCCAACCGCTTCATCAATATCGCGCACATGCAAGTGGACGTGCCCCATGCGGGTTTCGGCGGGGACAGGTGTATCAAGTTTGTCATTTTCGTTGATGTGCTTGAAGAGCGCATCAACATCAAGCGCTTCGCGTCCATCGCTCCAGCGTCCATCTGCCCAGCGGGCTTCGTAGTTGCCGTCTTTGATCGTCCATGACCCATCTTCGGGTGATTCGCAATACAACTCAATGCCGTTGCCTTCGGGGTCATTGAGGTAGGTGGTCTTGGTCATCACATGGTCGGTGGGCGAGTTGGGAACTTTCAACGCAAACAAACGCGCCATGGCAATGGCAAGCTCGCGGCGATTGGGGAATACGACGGCGAAGTGATACAGACCCGTGCCGCCGCGATAGCGTTTGAGATTTGGTTCTTCGGTGAGTTGGAGCAAGTCCGCGCCGCCGCTACCAAGACCTGCTTTGTTGCCTTCGCGCCAATGCAGTTTCAACCCGATGGCTTTTTCGTAAAAGAGAATCTGATTCTCCAGGCTTGCAACAGTGAGGGCGACGTGCCCCATGCGGGTGGCGGGATGAACCGAATATTCCTGTGCTGTGTTTGGTTGCGTCATCATGTTTACCTCTAACGTAGAGTCCGATGTCATTCGACATCGGACTCGATTTTACTTTACGATTTATGAAACCACATTCAATGCCAGTGCGCCTTCGGGAGCCTCAAAGCCGATCTTTTTATGAGTGCCATCACAGAAGGGTTTATTGGCAGATTGACCACAGCGGCAGAGCGCAGCCATCTTTTCAACGGTTTTTGTGTTGCCTTCAGCATCAGTGAACGTGAACGTTCCAGCGATGAGATAAGGTCCGTTTGGTGTAGCCTTGACTTCGAGATTTTCAGACATGGTGTTGTAACTCCTTGGAAAAATTAGATTTAGGATAAGGCAAAACGCCCGTATGCCACAAAGATAGATAATGCGAGCAGAACAATATTCACGGGAATGACCTGATATTCCTTCTTCGGCAAATGCACCATGAAAATGGCAAGCAATTGGATGATCGAAAGCCCCACAGCGGCAAGCGGGGTCAGCCATGGCAAAATACCGGTAAGGATGGGTAGGATCATTCCCAATGCGCCGAGCAATTCCGAAACGCCCACAAAACGGATGTACCCATCCTGCTTATCATGAGCCCAAGTCATCTGCGGATTTTTGCGCACGCCATCCGGTTGAAAGGTCTTCATACCGCCTGCCATGCCATACATGCCAGCCAGCAGCGCTTGAGCGACCCATAATGCAATATTCATCTTGACTCTCCTCGAAATGGTTGATAATATACATATGTTGTTTATTCAACAGATGTTGCCTAATTTACCAATCCCCACTTTGAAAGTCAACCAACAAAGGCTTGAGAATGTTGACTAAGCAACAAAGGAGCAAAAATGTTGCCAAACCCAAGAGACGAAGAAAAACTAGACCCACGCGTCAAACGGACCCGGGGGCTGATTCTGGCATCCTTTGAGTCTCTCCTCGCTGAAAAAGGATTCGAATCCATCTCCGTACAGGATGTGACCGACAAGGCTCAAGTCAACCGTGCCACGTTCTATGCCCACTTCCCCGATAAATATGCCCTGCTCGATTACACCATTCAAAAAGCATTCATGGCTGAGATCGAAAAGCGGACATTGAATGTGTGCAGTTATTCCCCTGATAATTTGCGAAACCTCATCCTCGCCGTAGTGGAATTTACCTCGCGTGTCCACACCGGTTGTGCCCAGCCTCATCAACAATTTGAGTCACTCATCGAAGGGACGATCAAGAAGCAGATATTCGATCTGCTTTCATATTGGCTGCGGAAGTCAAAAGTCTCAACCGAGATTCCTGCCACGGTTGCCACTTGGGCAATCTACGGTTTGGCGTCTCACTACAGCCACATGAAAAAACGCCCCGCCCTCGAAAAATTCGTGGACGAAGCGTATCCGCTCGTGGCGGTCAATTTGGAACAGTTTGCGTAATATTGTAGGGGCGACTCGCGAGTCGCCCCTACGGGTTATAACGACCGTTTGAAATTCACAAAAGCATCTTCTTCAGAGGGGTCAGCACCGTATGCCATGGCGAGATAATACGCCATGTAATCGCCAAAGATGATCAACGTCCATAAATGTGCGATGACCGAGTCTCCGCGGGCATCGATCACGTCTGTGTTCAAGGCTTCGAGCATGAAGGCTTGACGCATCAAGTCTGATCGCAGTTTGTTGCGTGGATGGTCGCTCGGCGCACGCATGAAGAGCGTCATGGTGTGCGCATTGAGAGTCGGGTTCGGGTTGATGGTGGCGATGAGTGTGTTGTGCGTCGCTTCGGGGATGATCTCGAAGTTCGCGCCCGCTTTTGCCAGTTGATTGATCTGAGTCTTCCAGCGATAGGCTACGGGAGCGAGCAGTTCTGTGCCAACGAACGTGACCCAACGCCCAACCAGTTGACCCGCATAACGCTTGGCAGGATTCTTCGCTGCGATCATTTCAGGGACGATGTGCTGCTGCGAGCGCTTCATCATTGCCACGGCTTCGGCGACATCTGCGCTGGGGTTGGGGATGAAGCCGAGACGGGCGAAGAGGGCGAGGGTCAACGCGTAGGGATAGGCAATGGCGGACGTGTCCATGCCGGAGTATGTGAAATTCCAGACGGGGATGTTTTTTGCTTGCGCAAGTTCTGTCAACTTGCCACCAGTGGAGATGACGATGATTTTGCATCCGTTTTTCTGTGCGGATTCAAACGCATCCAATACTTCTTCAGAGTTGCCGGAATGTGAGAGACATACCACCAAGGTTTTATCTGCGGCTGAGGCGGGCAGTCCGTAACCGCGGTGGACGCTTACGGGTAGCGAAAGGCTTGAGAAAACAGAAGCAACTACCAGTTCGGCAGCTGAGCCGGAGTCTCCCATCGCGCAGAGGATGATGTTATGGATGTCATCCAGTTTTGGCAACGGTAATGTCTGCGCCAATTCCCATGCGTTTTGCAATTGATCGGGCAGACCATTGATCTGCCCGATCATATTTTGAGAGTCGATCTGTTTGAAGAGTTCGAGGTCGTCAAGATTCATTTTTCTTTTTACCCATTACTGTGACAAACGCAAAGAGGATCAGCCCCCACGAAAGAACACTGAAAATACTAGGGGTGTAATTTAGGATACTTCTAATTGTTCGAAGCGACCCTGGAAAAAACGATATGAGTTGATCCATATTATTAACCGTCAGTAAATTGATGACATTGAGAGTTTGACCAAGTGCCGCGAAGAATAGAGCGATGATGAATAGAACGGATGCGCGGGGCGATATGCGAAACTTCACCAAGGCAAGCACAAAGCCTGCCAGCCAGATCAAACATAAGATAGGGGTTGCGTAAACCTGTATTTTTACAGCAAGTACCATACGATATCCTTTGGTTATAAAAAGTTGGCTGAAGCACAGTTCTTAACCTGAATCAGCCGATGGACGATAGACCATGGTCTATCGTCCATCGGCTATGGTCATTAACTCGCATCCTTGATAAATTTACTCAAGTCCTTCTTCATCTGCTTGAGTGAAGGCATGTGGACATACATCATGTGACCGGCTTCGTAATAGCCCATGCTGATATTGCCGCGCAGGGACTCATCGAGGGCGAGATGATTGAAAGTGTATTCGGTGGCAAAGTATGGCGTGCCGAGATCGTAATAGCCATTGGCAACAAAGACCTTGAGATATTTGTTGAAAGTCATTGCGGCACGGAGGGTCTCGGCGACGTTGACATATTGATTTTGGAAGTATGAATAAGACCATTGCATCCAAACTTTTTCGCTCAAAATTTCGTAGGTGGTGTCGGTTTCAAATTTGAGTTCAGTGCGGATGTAGTCATTGAATGCCGCCGTGTATGGACCATTGACCTGTGCGAAGAGTGGGTCGTATTCAAAGTTTTCGGTCACACCAAGACGGTCGATGCCGGTGTAGCGGCTATCGAGGCGCCCCACGGTTCGGTTGCGTTCACGTAAAAGTTCTTTGAAAAAGTGGAAGGTGTGAATGCGCAAGTTGCCGCGTTCGATAAACTCAACAGAAATACCTGTGAGGCGGGAAAGTTTCTCTGCAACCTTTCTTCTTTCTTCTTTAGAGAGCGCACCATCTTTCATTAAGGCGGCAGTATATTCACCCAAAGCAAATTCTTCCGATTCCTTGAGCCAGGTCTTGAGCGGAATTTTCTTATCGATCTTGCCGTGATACCAGGCGGTGGCGGTATAGCCCGGCACGAACAACACATACGGCAGGTCGTTGTTGTGATTGAAGTCGAGCGTGGTGAAATCGAGCACGGCAGAGATGAGCATAAGCCCATTCAGCAACATGCCGTGGCGATCTGCCAGGTAGCCGGAAAGTCCCGCTGCGCGGGTGGTTCCATAGGATTCGCCTGCGAGGAATTTGGGCGAAAGCCAGCGGTTGTAACGCGTGGTGTAGAGCCGAATAAAATCACCCACTGAGGCGATGTCTTTGTGGAAAGTATGAAAATCCCTCGACTTCTCCCCTTCCACGGGGCGGCTGTAACCGGTGCTCATCGGGTCAATGAAAACTAAGTCGGTTTCATCAAGCACGGAGAATTCATTGTCAGTGAGTTTGAAAGGTGGTTTAGGCATTTCGCCTTCATTGGTCATCACCACGCGGCGCGGACCGAGCACACCGAGGTGCAGCCACACCGATGACGAACCAGGTCCGCCGTTAAAGGAAAAAGTGATCGGGCGTTTGGCTTTGTCGCGCACACCGTCGAGGGTATATGCAGTGAAGAAAATCTGCGCGCGCGGCTTTTCGATCTCACTATCTTTTTCGTTCACCTCTTCTTTCAAAACCATTGTTCCGGTCGTCACCGTGTACTTGATGGTCTTGCCGCCGATCTTTACCGAATGTTTGGTGGTGACGATGTTATCTTTCGGGGTTGCTTTTTCGTCTTTTTTCTCTTCATCTTTCTTTTTTTCTTCAGCCATGCGAGTCTCCTTTATGAGCGATATTCTCTACTATACAAACCGCCATTCTTTGTCATTGCGAGCCGCCGCTCTTGCCCTTTGGCGGCGAAGCAATCTCAATATCGTGGATTGGATTGCTTCGGGCAAGAGCAAGAGCGCCCTCGCAATGACGGGGGGTGCGGTAGCGAAAAATAATACAAACGTTCCGAGATGGTTTGAATTTCAGGAACGATTGATTTTAGTACAAGGAAAGACAATAATTCAACCGGAACCAAAATAAGATATGCAACATCAGCCAGCAGCGGATTTTGGATATACGTTGCCAGCCGCTTTCCGACGACATCGTAAACCCACCGCATCATTCTATGACTTGGGGCGGATACACCCATCAAAGCGATTTCCAACGCCTTGAGCCTCTGCAACTGACGATTGACCCGCATGGATTTTCCATTTGCCAAGGTCACCTCTTGCGAATGGACGAAGTTGGGATGTCCATTCGCGGCGGCGGTGGCGATGTAGCAATTGGGCGGTTCGGTGGGCAAGGCGTTATACAGCTCGAACATTTTCAAGATGTTGAATCGTAGAGCAAAGGTGTAGGCAGAAAGCCAGGCGAAGATGCCAAGTCCGCGCGGGAGGGGAAATTTGGTTTCATGATGTTTCAAAAGCCAGCGCGAGGCGTACAAAGCCACAAAGAAAGCCCAGAACGGCGAAGCCAAGCCAAAAATGGCAAGCACAAAGACATAACCCCATAAAAGCAGGGCAATGACAATCAACAGAATCCCAATGGTAATAAGGCGATTCAATCTGTTCCAATACGGTTTGATCCGCTGGTAAAGATTTGGCAAAAAAAGCGGCGCAAAGTATGCAAACACAAGAAGCAGAAAAGCCGGTGACGCCGTGATACTGGTCAAAAAGGTCAGGATGCTGTATTGCAAGGCAAGAACGGCACCGCTGTAAACACCAAACCTGATAATGAAAGATTCCGCAAAACGCTTTTCATCCAGCAAAAGCAGCAGATAACTGATAATGGCATAGACAAGCAGCAGCAGAAACCATAACGAAGATTCGGGCAGCAGGAACAAGTAGAGATACGAGACAAATCTGCCATCCTGCCATTCGGGCTTCAATAGTTCAACAAGGCTGAAGTTGAAGATCGGCGCTCCTGCAACAAAAAGCGCCAGCAGAATGCTCTTCCAGCCATTCTCCACCAATGGCGGAATGACCGTCTCCCCGCTTTGTGCGTGAATTTGCTCTTCCATGATCCGCTCCCGTTACTTGACCCTGTTCACCAGCGCGTATACTTCCTTCTTATTCCACCCGCTTTGTTCAGCAAGTTCGGCAGAAATTTCTTTGGCAGATTTCCCGGCTTGAAGTTCAATTTGAATAGCGGAGCTAAGTTCGTCTACAGTCCATCGTCTATGGTCTATGGTCGGTTTTCCTTCGATCACTAACGTAAATTCCCCGCGCGGCTCTTTCGCCTTGAAATATTCAATCGCTCCACTTACATCACCACGCCAGAATTCTTCGTAGAGTTTGGTCATTTCTCTTGCGACACAGATGCGGCGATTACCGAGGACAGCGAGAAGGTCTTCGAGCGAGGCGATCAAACGATGCGGGGTTTCTAAAAAGATCAACGTATAGGGCAAGTCTGAGGCTTGCCCTACAAAATTATGGCGTTCGCTGGATTTATGGGGAAGGTAGCCCAGGTATAAGAATGCGTCTGTGGGGAGACCGGAAACGGTTAGGGCGGAGATGGGGGCTGATGGACCGGGAACAGGTCGAACGTCGAAGCCTGAGGCGAGGGCGGCTTGCACCAATTCGTAGCCGGGGTCGTTGATCGCTGGCGTGCCAGCATCCGATACCAATGCCACATCCCCTTGCGCTAATTTTTCAAGGATGAAATCCTGCTTGGTAAGTTTGTTATGTTCAAAGTAACTGGTGAGCGGGGTCTCAATATTGAAGTGCTTGAGCAGCGTGCCGCTATGACGGGTATCTTCGGCGGCGATGAGGGTTGCTTCACGAAGGATCCGCACGGCACGCGGACTCATATCTTCAAGATTGCCGATAGGGGTTGATACAAGGTAAAGTGTGCCCATGAGATGATTGTATCAAATGTAAAATCGGGCTTGCGCCCGATTTTTATTGACAACCTTTTAGTTGAACTTGTTGGATCACACATCCTGCATCTTCTGGCGGAACAGCCACACAGCACACGCCCTCGGTGTTGTACGTAGTATCGGAACTGCATTGTGATGACTGGGCAATAGTTATTTCAGGGCGCTGGCACACTTGCACTTCGATCAAGGCAAAAGCGGGACCGGTACAAGTGATCACATCTTTGCCGCTATTGGTCACTACAATATCACACTTGCTATCTGCCGAGAGTGCTGTAAATTCTGCACCTTCTGGGATGGTAAGATTCACATAGGGAAGTTTTTTTGTACAGATACTGGCGGTCTCTTTGACTTCGGGTACGGGGAATGTAATATCAGCCGAGCACGATGGGGCGAAGGCTGCGGCGGCTTCAGTAGTTGCTGGCTCCAAAATCGGCGCGGACACTTCTTCTGTTTGCAGGGCTGTTTCTTCACTGGATGAAAAGAGTTGATTCCCGACAAGAAGGAACCCAACAAGTGCAACCAGTAATACCGCTGCGGTTACAGCCAGACCCGTGGTCTGCTTTTTGGAGAGGCGGATTGTATTATTTTTTAATCTGGGAAGAATGCCGGTATTGCTTGAATAGGTCAGGTTGCCTGAACTGCCAAACGCAATGACGTTCAGCGCCTTTGCCAGTTCAATGGTATTTTCATAACGCTGGGTTCTGTCCTTTGCCATGGCAACTTTGATGACGGCGTCGATCTCTGGCTGGAGGGTGGGGAGAACTTTCAAAATTTCCGGCACAGGTTCAGTGATGTGTTTGACCACCACACCCATGGGGGTATCTGCGCTGTAAGGTTGATGACCGCTCAACATTTGGTAAACGATAACGCCCAAACCGTACACGTCACTACGGTGATCAATTTCAAGTCCCTGTGCCTGTTCCGGGCTCATGTATGCAGGCGTACCGATCACGCCGGAGCCGGTCAGGTTGCTGGACGATTCAGAAAGTTTGGCTACGCCGAAGTCGGAGATGAATGGGTCGCCTTCTTCGTCGAAGAGAATGTTATCGGGTTTGAGGTCTCGGTGAATAATGCCTTTGCGATGAGCGTGCGCGAGCCCTTGGGCGATCTTTTCCACAATTCGGGCGGTATCCTGTAAAGAGACACTCCCCTTTTCGATCACGTCTGAAAGGGATCCACCGTTCATAAAGCGCATGACGAAGAAAGGCTGCCCGTCGTCATCGCCTACGTCGTAGACCGGCACAATGGACGGATGCTCAAGCGATGCGATCATTTTGATCTCACGCCCAAAACGCGACCGAAATTGCGGATCATGCATCATTTCGCGGGGCAGTACTTTGACGGCAACCTCGCGGTCGAAGCTGGGGTCATACGCGCGGTAAACAGTTGCCATACCGCCGCGACCCAATTCAGATTTAATTTCGTATCGTCCTATTTTTTCTGGGAGTGGCATGGGTGCAAGTATAAACCCACAAAAAAATTGATGCAAGCAAAAAAGACAAAAAATGTTGTATTTGGCATATCCCCAAAAAGTACAGGCTGGGGATTATCTTGTGTAATGTTTTTGCTGTACTTGATGTTTGTGCCTGGCGTGTTCCACCTTCAGTACCGCGGGGAAGCAGCCTTGAAACTACTTCCCCGCTTCCATCCCTATGCTTTGCCCAACACCATGGCAAGCAAAGCCATACGCACGTACAGCCCATATTCCATTTGGCGGAAGTAGGCTGCGCGGGGGTCATCGTCAAATTCGGGTGAGATCTCACCCACGCGTGGGAGCGGGTGCATCACGATCATTTCTTTTTTTGCGGCTTTCATGATCTCAGGGTCGATCACATATGCGCCTTTCACTTTTTCGTAATCGGCGGGGTCTTCAAAGCGTTCTTTCTGGACACGGGTGACATACAGCACATCGGTTTCTGGCAGCACGGTATCCAGCGTGGAGAACTCTGCCTGTGGAATGCCTTTTGCGCCGACCTCTTCCATCACTTCTTTCGGCATCTTCAAAATATCCGGCGAAACGTAATTCAATTTGACGTTATACATTGACAATAAACGCGCCAGTGAATGGACGGTGCGTCCGTACTTCAAATCACCCAGCATGGTAACGGTCTTTCCGTCGATCTCGCCTACGCCAAGTTCTTCAAAAATGGTAAAGGCATCAAGCAAGGCTTGAGTTGGGTGCTCCCCCACACCATCTCCTGCATTGAGTATGGGTTTCTTTGCCGCCTTCGCCGCGATTTCTGCCGAGCCGGTTTCAGGATGGCGCAGCACGATCACATCGGCATAACATTCCAGGGTGCGGATGGTATCGGAGAGACTTTCACCTTTTGAAACAGATGAGTATTTCACCTCATTGATCGGGATGACCGAGCCGCCAAGGCGTTCCATTGCGGCGGTAAAAGAAGATGAAGTGCGGGTGGATGGTTCATAGAAAAGGTTGGCAAGGATTTTGCCCTTAAGCAGGTCAAATGTTCCGACACGCTCGACCATTCCGCGCATTTCGTGCGCTACGCCAAAGACATATTCCAGATCGTCTCGGCTAAATTGTTTGACGGATAAAATATCCTTGCCAAACCAGGGTGCATTTTTATTTTCACCAAAAGGCAGGTGGGGGGATTGGGATTCAGTTGGCATTTTTTATCTCCTGGGTTTATTTTCAAATAAATATTTTTAATATTAAGAAAAAGCCTGACAATTAACTGTCAGGCTTTTTGAGAACAAAAAAGAAATAATATACCCGGTTGGGGTTGCTCAAACAAATGGTACTGGGGATTTCCTCTAAACATCGGCACTGATTATACCTAGATTTGGAAACCCGTCGAGGGTTCGGGGTCTATGCCGTTGGCGGCGGCGATCTCTTCAAGCATGATATCAATCTCATCAAGGAAATGATCCAAGCCTTCTACTTTTTCGGCAAAGCCATCTCCGAGCAAACCCAGTTCTGAGGCTGCCGATCTCCAGAAGCTGAGATGGTCGCCGGTTAATACAGCGGCGGATAAGGTCCAGGTATGCAGAACAAGCCACAGCGCAGAAAGAGGCGTGTCACTATCCAGCAGGGCTTTGGCGGCTTTGTGATAATAGTTCACGCGGGCAGGGTGAATCCGCACATCCACTCCCGGGGTTTCGGCGGCAAGTTGAAAACCTTGTTTCCAATCGTTGAGCCAACTGCCAACTTTTTCGGGGTTTACGTGGTTCGCGCCCAACAAGCCATAAACAGCCGCGACCATGCCGGGGCGACCGGCGGCTTCGGCGCGGGCAGGGAAATCGTAAAGGATGCGGCGCTCCCATAATGGTGCGCCATGAAGTTCCGCCACCGCATTGACCGCATGGAAAAGGGACTTCATATATTTGCGGACTTCTTTTGGACCCGGCTCGCCTTCGAACTCGGAAATATCAAACCAGTTACCGCGCCCATGTGAAAGAAGTGTACGGCAACGCTGCAAGGTGAGCGGGATCTGTTCGAACTCAAAACCGGCGCGCAGACTGGCTTGCACGAAATCGAAAAACTTTTCGCGTTCGTAGAGCAGGATCGGGTCGTACATTTCAAAACCGAGCCACGGGTCGCCGCGTAATTCACGGGGGGATTTAAACTCGTCTTTCATGCGGCGGGAAATATCAATGTGGAAATCGGGTGTAAGTTTGATGAATTCGCGCGAAGTCTTCGGCGTAGTCTTGTGGACGAAGACAATATCAATATCTGCTGCGCCGCCCAGCATGGGTTCTTCTCGCAGAGAACCGGTAAGGTAGGCGGCAACAATATCGGTATCGTTATACGCCCGTTCCTGAACGGTTTCTTTTGCAATTCGTAAAAGTGATTCTTTTGTTACTCGCATATTAACTCCCTACTTGATAAGAGCTGGTTGGAACGGCGACAACCCAAGCGTTTCGCGGATGCGGTTCTCAACCTGTTTGATATGCTCCGCATTTTGAATGATGTTCAAATCGTTGGTATCGATCTTTAAGACCGGCGTATGATCGAAAGGCTTCGAGAAAAACTCATCGTAGGCGACATTCAATTCGTGGATATAACCGCGTTCCATTTGACGTTCATACGGTCTATCGCGAAAAGTAATGCGGCTCATCAGTGTATCGGTTGTGGCTTGCAGATAGACAAGTAAATCTGGTTTGGGAATTTTCTCTCCAAGGGCATCGTGAACTTTGTGGTACATATCCAGTTCGTCACCCTTCAAGTTGATACCGGCAAAGAGTGCGTCTTTGGCGAAGGTGTAATCAGAAAGCAGGTTTTTTCCGGCTTTGAGAATATTGGGTACGTTATTGTTTTGTTGATGATAACGACTAAGCAAAAAGAAGATCTGGGTTTGAAAAGCGTAACGAGCCCGATCTCCATAGAAATCAGAAAGAAAAGGGTTTTCCTCAAAGACTTCCAACAACACTTCTGCTTGAAACGCCTGCTGCAACAAACGGGCGAGTGTGGTCTTCCCCACGCCGATCACACCCTCAATGGCAATGTACATGAAAAAAATATTCTCCCAAATGAAGTGATGGGAAGGATACCATAAATCATTGATGAAGTCTGAATGACGAACGCTGAATGTATAATCAGCGCATGACCAAAATTTGCATCACGCCATTCGTGCAAGGTACCGGCGGCATGGCGTCATTTCGATTGAAATTTGAGCAGGGACTCCAAGCCCGCGGCATTGGCGTGACCCATGATCTGAATGACAAATTTGACGCCTTGCTCGTGATCGCCGGAACCCGCTTCTTACTGGACTTGAAACGGGTTCGCCAACGGGGCATTCGCATCGTCCAAAGGTTGGATGGCATCAACTGGGTGCAGCGCGTGAAATGGTCGGGGGTGAAGTACAGCGTCCGCGCCGAGTACGGCAACTTTATGCTCTCGCTCATCCGCAGCCGCTTTGCAGACCGTGTTGTGTACCAAAGCCAATTCATTCGCCGATGGTGGGAAGATTGGTACGGCGTTGCCAATGCGCCTGCCACGGTCATTCTCAACGGCGTGGATTTGAATGCTTATGCGCAACAAGGGGGGCAAGAACGCCCAACAGATAGATACCGAATGCTCCTGCTCGAAGGCAGCCTCGCCCGTGGATTGAACTCCGGCTTGTTCCATGCCGTAAGTACGGCGGAGAAATTATCGGCAAAATACCCCATGGAAGTTGTAGTGGCTGGCACGGTGGACGATGCCACACAACGGAAACTGCAAAGCACAGTCCCCGTCAAATTTCTCGGCACTGTTCCCCGAGCCGATATTCCCAAACTGGCGCGTTCTTCGCACTTAATGTACTGCGCCGAAGTGAACCCGCCCTGCCCCAACTCGGTCATCGAAGCGTTGGCGTGCGGGCTGCCCGTCATTGGGTTCGATAGCGGCGCGCTCAAAGAGTTGGTGACAGAGGATGCAGGATGCATCGTCTCCTACGGTGCAAACCCGTGGAAGCTCGAAACGCCTAATATCGCCGCGCTGGCAGAATCAGCGGGTGAAGTGCTCGAGAAACAGGATCAATTTCGGGCGGCGGCGCGGAGGCGGGCAGAGTCCGCTTTGGGGCTGGACGCCATGGTCGATTCATATATCAAGGTATTGTTGGAGGACTAAGAATGGATCAGGAAATTTACGATTTTCTACTCAGACATCTACAAGGCATCATGACCAATGATATTGCTTCGTATCACGAAACGACAGCCAATGACCTGACCCTGTATGAGTGGTGGGTCACGCCGCACCGTTTGGACGGGCTGCCCTTCCATGAATTCATGATGAACTCGAACGCCGAGCGCGGCGCGGTCTTTGGTGCGGAAGAAACCGGCAAGACCCGCTTTGATCTTTCGAATTTATTGATCCAAAGATATGGTGATACCGCTATTGCAAGTTACACGTTGCTCATCAGCACCGCGCTTGGAACTGGTGTGCAAGTGGCGGCACATAACGAAAGCCGCGTGATGGTGAAAATAGATGATGCATGGAAAGTAGTTCATGTCCATAAATCGCCCGCCTATTCCGCCCCGCATGTTGGATAAACAATGAAACGTTCTTTTAGCTCCTACGATCTGCTCTGGCTCAGCATCGCCTTATTCCCTTTATTGATGCTTGCCATGCTCTTTCCGGTACAGCCCCATGATTATTGGTGGTATTTGAGATTGGGCAGGGATATTCTGGAGCAATCTGCTGTTCCAATAACCGATACCTACAGTTCCATACAAGCCGGGCAGCCGGTTGTGTATCTGGCGTGGCTTTCTTCAGTTATTTTATGGCTCGTTTATCAAAGCGGCGGCATTCCGTTAACCGTCCTTCTCGTCGCAATTTTGATCGGACTTACATATACCCTTCTGTGGAAATTAATGCGCGGGTATGGGTTGGGTCCGCGTTTGGCTTCGCTGCTCACCCTGCTTGCAGGGCTTTCTGGCAGTAATAACTGGGGGGTGCGTCCGCAATTGTTGATGTTCCCGCTTTTTCTGGCGGTGCTCTGGCTTTTATTAAAATGGCACACACGTGAACAAAAGTTCCCCTGGGCGCTTATCTTGATCGGCTGGGCATGGGCAAATTTGCATGGATCGTTCACCCTGTTTTTCGTTCTTACGGGAACCGCCTTTTTATTCGGCTCCGGCGATAAAAAATCACTATTTATCATCCTGCTCGCTTCATTTTTATTGACCTTCATAAACCCAAACACGTTTGGGCTTTGGAGATCGACACTTGAAACTTTTGTTTCACCCATTACCAACGACCTTGTCACAGAATGGGCGCCGCCCGTCAACTCGGGTTGGCAGATGAACATCTATTTCCTTTGGTTGTTGGCATTGATACCCCTGGCAATATTCAGCCAAAAACGCCCGTCCTTGTTTGAGATCGCCCTGTTTCTCATTTTTACATGGCTGGGATTAAGGTCGCAGCGGTTTGTGATCTGGGATCTATTCATTTTAGGTATGTTCACTGCCAGCCTGATGCCCACCGCCCTTATTCAAAAAATAGACCAAATGGTTGAAGTAAAAACCGCCTCACTCAACATCGGGCTTGGGGTTGCACTGCTGGCAATGCCGCTTATGTTTCTCCCCGGTATTCGTGAAAAAATATCCACGCAAAGCTACCCAGCCATTGCAACTCACACCCCCATCGCCGCTACAGAATGGTTATCAGAGCACCCAGAACTCCCGGGCGTGATGTGGAATGATGTGATCTACGGATCATATCTCGTTCATGCGCTTCCATCCCGACCGGTGTGGTTGGATACACGGATCCAGATGTCTTTCACACTCGATCAAATGAAGCAATATCTTTTTGTGCAATCTGCCCAACCCGGCTGGGATGTTTTTCTTGCAGAGCGTGATGTAAATCTGTTATTTCTCGCCAAAACCCAAACGAACCTGGTTCCTGCCGTACAAAACTCTACAGATTGGTGCAAGCAATATGAAGATGAAATCTCACTGATCTATTCAAGGTGCGCCGTCCTTCCATGACGATCTTCTACCCTCACCGACTCGGTCTTCAACAACGCGTCCTGCCCACATATCGCGTCCCATTCTTTGACCTGCTTGCGGGTAAATGCAATGGCGGCATGAGTCTCTTCGCCGGTACAGCCCGCCCCGTGGAAATGATCGCCGGAGGCACCACCCAACTTGCCCATTATGTTGAGGCGCAAAATATTCATCTGCTTGGCGGCGCGTTTTATTTTTGTTATCAGAAGAATTTCATCCGCTGGCTGGAGGAATGGAATCCCGATGCGCTCATCATGGAAGCCAATCCGCGTTACCTCGCCTCTCCCTCCGCCGTGAGTTGGATGCACAAACGCGGACGGCGTGTGCTCGGCTGGGGATTGGGAGCGCCTACCCTCACCCCTACCCCTCTCCCAAAGGACGAGGGTCTTAACCTCCGACTGTGGAAACGCTTCATCCATCAATTCGACGGGATGATCGCATACAGTCAACGCGGCGCGGAGGAATACGCTGCGCTTGGCGTTCCGCGTGAAAAGATATTTGTGGCGCACAACTCGGTATCACCAAAGCCGGAAAAGCCTGACGATAGACCATTGACCATAGACCGTGCAACGATCTTGTTCGTCGGACGTTTACAAGCCCGCAAACGAGTCGATTCGCTGCTACGTGCCTGTGCTGAAATGGAAAACGCCCCCCGCCTGCTCATCGTCGGCGATGGACCGGAAAGCACAGCATTGCAAACGCTGGCAAAAGACGTTTACCCATCCGCAGAATTCATCGGCGCAAAACACGGCGCGGAATTGAAACAGTACTTTCAACAAGCAGACTTGTTCGTACTGCCCGGCACGGGCGGGCTCGCCGTGCAGGAAGCCATGAGTTACGGTCTGCCTGTGATCGTGGCAAAAGGGGATGGCACACAAGATGACCTCGTCCGCACAGGGAATGGCTGGCAGATCGAACCGGAAAATTACGAAGCGCTGGTCAGCACAATGAAAAACGCGCTGTCTGATACAGCGCGTCTGCGTGAAATGGGCAAAGAGTCCCATCGGATCGTTTCAGAAGAGATCAACATCGAAACCATGGCAGATATTTTCATAAAAGCATTGAACGCCTGATCCCTTAATTGCAAACAAGATATAGATGAATGCTCAATGCGCATCCTTTTCTTGATCCTTTTTCGCGCTTTTCCTCGTCCAAAATCAAATTCAGAGTTTGTAACCTACATTGATTGTACGGTTTGCTTATCGCCCCACCTGTCTGAAAACGCTGACATTAGGAAAAGGAAACCGGTGGAAAAACTCACAATCCACCAAAGCACATCAGAGGTGGCATGACGTTCCGTATGCAGATATGCATAGCCTTCGGGGCTAACCATCCACTCGGCTTGCGTGGAAATATTCAGGACCGACGCGGCAATCTGCCCGCCATTACGAAGCACCGTATTCAAATAAACCTGGTCGAACAGAACTGCCGTTAATGGCATTGATACAGCCAGCACCAGCAACGTGAACGGGCTGAACCTTTCATTCATTTTTTTCCAGTACATACCGAGTGCAATGCTACACACTGTTAAAACCAGCCCAAGCAAGATATAAGACACCCAGTGATATAAACCAAGTTCTGCCAAAATAAAACGGGTGGTCAGGCTTGCGGTGAAAAACATCAACGCCCCGAACAGAGCCGGGCGGCTTCGCAGATAGTTTTCCAGTTCTTCGAACGAAATACGGATATTCATGGCAACCTCTTTTCGAATGAGAGAGAAAGTATCTCTCCAAATTTTTGCCCATCTCGGCGAGAGGGGCTGGTTGCCATTATCGATATTCTTTTCACTAGCTGCAACTGTGGATTCCACGGGGTCGGCTGAAATCACGTTTGTGGGTTTCCCCAGCAAAAGGATCAACTCCACTCTTGAAGCTACTTGCATCTTCGTGTAAATGTTTTTGAGATGAAATTCAACCGTCCGCTCTGAAAGACCAAGCGCAAACGCGATCTGTTTATTGCTCATGCCTTGCAGCAACAAACCAGTTACTTCTGCTTCCCTCTTGCTTAACAGAGCTTTTACTTCATCATTCATCATTCCGCCTTCATCCTTTCAAGGGCGGGGCATCTTTATCGTATACAAAGACCTGCACATCCATACCATCGCTGTTCAACATATCAATGGCAGGTTGAAAGGTCGCATCTTTGATCTTTTGCATATCACCTGCGGGGGCAAGCACCGTCAGGCGGGCTTCTTCATCCGACATCTTTATGGCTTTGATCTCTGCGCTGGCACATGCGGCGGTTACAAGGTCTGTCATCTTTTTAATGGCATCATCAATGGACATGGTCGGCTCCTGTTAATTTTGGGCGATTATATACCAACTCATTCACGCTCCAAATTACGAAAGCGTAAAGAAATTCAGTATAAAAGTACTACCCTGCGTTCAACTTCACCACAGTCACACCCTCACCGCCTTCGGTATGCCCGCCCTCTTCAAATGACTTTACGTAAGAGTGTCCCTTCAACGCCTCGCGCACAGCCTGCCGCAGTTTGCCCGTGCCCTTGCCATGAATAATGCGCACCCACGGCAGCCCCGAAAGGTACGCCTGTTCCAGATACCGCTCCATCTTATCCAACGCGTCTTCAGACATAAGTCCGCGCAGGTCTACTTCCATGCCGGGAGAAGCGGACGATGGACGATTGACCATGGACGATGATTGCTGTTTGGGTTTCTCTTTCTGCGGTCTATCGTCTGCGGTCTGTCGTCTGATTAAATCCGATATCTTCGCCCGCACGCGGATCGTGCCAATCTGAACTTCCGCATCTGACTCACCCAAAGCGGTCACCACACCCTCGGCATTCAAGCTGCTGACGGTGACTTTTTCACCCAAACGCAATTGACCACTGACCGCCGATTGCGATCTGCCGTCTGCCGTCTGCCGTCGTTCGACGGGCTGATCCACCTTCTCTTCGATCTTTTCCATCTTCTCTTCAATCGCGCGGATGGCTTGCAGCGGCTGGCTGGCTTTCTTTAACTGGGATTTCAACGAGTCGATGTTGCGTTTAAGAACCGCCACTTCCAACTCACCTTCGGCGCGGGCTTTGGCAATGGTTTCGCGGCGTTCATCTTCTATTTTCTCAAGCCGTTTTTCAAGGTCAAGATTCTGCGCCTCAAGTTTGGTGCGTTGCTTCTCTAATTTTTCGCGTTCGCGTGAAGTGCGGTTGCGTTCCTTGCGGATGTCGTCTAGCAGTTTATCGGCACGCAAGTCCAGCGGGTTGATCTCCGCCCGCGCTGACTCGATGATGGGTTGTGGCAGTCCCAGCTTTTGGGCGATGGCTAAGGCGTTGGACCTGCCCGGCAGACCAATGGTCAACTTATAGGTGGGACGAAGCGTTTTGATGTCAAATTCCAAAGAAGCATTCACCACGCCTTCAGTAGAATGTGCGAAGGTCTTCAATTCAGGGTAATGCGTGGCGACGAGGGTCGTCACACCCGCTTCAAGCAAATGGCTAAGGATCGCACGGGCAATTGCCGCACCCTCTTGCGGGTCGGTGCCGGAGCCGAGTTCATCGAAGATGACCAATGAGCGATTATCGATCTTTTTGAGAATGCGGATGATATTGGTGATATGCCCGCTAAACGTGGAAAGCGACTGCTCGATGGATTGCTCATCGCCAATATCTGCATACACCGATTTGAAGAACGGCAATTCTGACCCGCTTTGTACAGGGATGTGAAGTCCGCTTTGAGCCATGAGCACAAGCAAGCCCACGGTTTTGAGCGAAACGGTCTTGCCGCCGGTATTTGGACCAGTGATGACGATGGCACGTGTCCCTTCGCGCGGGTCAACATCGACGGGGACAACAGTATCAGGGTCCAGTAAGGGATGGCGGGCTTGAAGCAACTTGATCGACGATTGCTTTTCTGCATTCTGCGTTTTGCCTTCTGCATTTTGCAATTCCGATTCACTCGCCTTCAGTTCTTCCGCATATTTTGCTTTTGCAAAAGCCAGGTCTAACACAGCGAGGTTTTCAATACCGTATTTCAATTCACTGGCGTGTTGACCCACAATGGCAGAGACTTCAGCCAGAATACGGCGTTCTTCATCACGCTGGGCAAGCTGCAATTCGCGGATCTGGTTGTTCGCTTCCACAATGGGCAGCGGCTCAATGAACAGGGTTGCCCCGCTGGAAGATTGGTCGTGGATCACTGCCTTGATCTTGCCCTTGAACTCGGCGCGCAGGGGAATTACATACCGCCCATCACGCTGGGTGATGATGGATTCTTGCAGCATGGACGATGTTTTTGAATCTGTTACATATTTTTGCAGGCGGCTCATCAAACGGTCGTGGGCAACCCGCAGGTTGCGGCGAATATCTGCCAATTTGATCGAGGCAGAGTCCAGTACTTCGCCCCTTTCGGAGATGACACGCGAGATCGCATCCACAATGCCGTGTGTTTCAGGCAACCCTTCGGCAATGAGGCACAGGCGCGGATATTCACCGTCTTTTTTCTCGAAGGTCTTTTTCAACTCACGGGTTGCGATCAGCGTGGACTTTATATCCAGCAAAGCGTGAGTATCGAGAACGCCGCTGCGGGCGGCAAGGTCTGCCGATGGGCGAATATCGTGCGAGGCGCCGATGCTCACATCTTGCACGGAGAGCAGTTTGCGGGCTTCGGTGGTCTCTGCAAGGCGGGATACAGCGAGGTCGTAGGAATCGGTCGGCTCAAGTTGACGCGCCAACTCCATCGAAGCGGAAAAATCGCAGTAGCCTGCGAGTTTGTTGAGAATCTTGGGGTATTCCAGTACGTTGAGGGTCTTACTGTCCATAATGGGGGATTATACTTTGTCGCAGAACAAGTCTATAGACTTGTTGCACTTAAGGAGAAAACAAAATGAGACTCAAAAACAAAACCGCCATCATCACTGGCGGTACATCGGGCATAGGCAAGGCGACGGCGTTACGGTTCGCAGAGGAGGGCGCGGACCTGATCGTCACGGGGCGACGAATCAGCCTGGGAAAGGCTGTGGAAGCAGAGTGCCGCTCAAAGGGAGTCCGATGCGTTTTTGTAGAGGCAGATCACTCAAAGGTGGAGGACTGCTTGAGAGTGGTCGAAGCCGCGATGATGGAATTCAATCGCATTGATATTCTTTTCAATAACGCGGGCATTGTCACCAGCGGAACGGCTGAAACAACAGACGAAGAGACCTGGAAGAACACAATGGATATCAACATCACCGCGGTGTGGCGCATGAGCAAACTGGTTTTGCCCTACATGCGAAAACAGGGCAAGGGCGCAATTATAAATAACGGCTCCGATTGGTCTTTGGTGGCAGGGAAGAATGCGTTTCCATACATCATGAGCAAGGGGGCGGTGGGGATGATGACGAAGGCAATGGCGCTCGATTATGCGCGTGAGGGCATTCGGGTGAATGCGGTTTGCCCGGGCGATACGTTTGTAGACCGTTGGATGGAGAAGGGCTATTTTGAAGGGTCTGGTGCGGTTTCGGTGGAAGAGGCGATGAAAGAATCGAGCGCATATATTCCGATGGGCAGGTTTGGTAAACCGGAAGAGATCGCCAATGCGGTTGTGTTCCTGGCTTCAGACGAGGCTTCGTTCGTGACGGGTCACCTGCTGCTGGTAGACGGCGGCAATACGGCGCAGTGATATACTGCGGACGATCATTGACCGTAGACCATCGTAATCCATCGTCGGTATTGGAGTCTCATGCAAAAGAAAATCATCCTATCGCTCATCCTGCTTGCCTTGCTGTCGGGTTGCACCATGCAGAACCCGTTCAAAGAGTCGCCGAATGTCATCCTTATCCTCACCGATGATCTGGATACATCTCTCATGCCGTACATGCCGCAAACCAGGCAATTAATTGGTGAGCAGGGCGCCACCTTTGAAAATTATTTCATCACTACTCCCATTTGCTGTGCCTCGCGCGCAACGACATTGCGCGGGCAATACGCGCACAACACCGATATCCTTCAAAACTCGCCAGGGTTTGCACGTTTTTTCAAATTGAAAGAAGAAGAAGATACGCTCAATATCTGGCTGCAAAATGCAGGCTACCGCACTGCTTTGTTCGGCAAGTATCTTAATAACTATCCGGTTAATGCGGGAAGGAATTACGCACCGCCCGGCTGGGATGATTGGGGCGCCTTCCTTGCCAACACCGATGACGGCGATTTCTTTTATAACTACACGATGAACGAAAATGGAACGTTGGTTGAATACGGCGATGCGCCTGAAGAGTACAGCACCAGCGTCATCCGGGAAAAATCACTCGCCTTTATCGATGACAGCGTTAAAGCAGATGCGCCTTTCTTCCTTTTTGTTTCGGTATACGCGCCTCACGGACCAGCGACACCCGCCCCCGGGGATATCGTGGATGAAGACCTGACCTACCCGCAAAGCCCATCCTTCCGCGAGGCAGATATCAGTGACAAACCGCGAATTATTCAGGCGCTCACCCAGACGGGCGATGAGTTTGACGAAGGCGATGCAAACCATATCTTTCGAAAACGGGTTGCCACTCTTGAACCCGTGGATGACTTTGTGGCTGAATTGATCCAGGTGTTGGAAGCGAACGGGCAATTGGATAACACCTACATCATCTTCACTTCTGATAATGGGTTCCATCTTGGCGAGCATCAACTTCCATCTGGCAAGGGCACTGCGTACGAGGAGGATATTCTTGTCCCGTTCATGGTGCGTGGACCGGGTATCACACCCGGCTCAACCGTGACCCAAATGGCGGCAAACATAGACCTCGCCCCCACCATCGCCGAGATGGCTGGGGCAAAGATCCCAGGCTTTGTAGATGGGCGCTCGCTTCTGCCCTGGCTGCAAGCAGATACCTCACCATGGCGCAACGGGCTGCTGATCGAATTTGGATATATCGATGAAGAAGCCATTGCCGAAGCCTTGAAAGACCCCGAAACAGATAACCTGCTCGTAGGCGTGGCAGGCGGCGCATTTCGCGGCATACGCGGCGAAAACTATGTGTATGTGGAATATGCCAACGGGGAGATCGAGTTCTACGACCTGACCAATGACCCCTATCAGTTGGAAAATCTCGCGGGTACATTAAGCGCCGAGACGCTGTCTACTTTGCATGAAAAATTGACCGCGCTGAAAAATTGCAGCGGGGCTGAATGCCAGTTATTGGAAGAAGACCTGAGCATCAACTGGTAACCGACATCACCTTACAACAACGCATTAGGAGCAAGCATGATCGTTATTTCAGACATGATGGGAACCCTGACCACCGGTTCACCCTTTTTAGGGCTGGTGGATTGGGTGAAGCACAATCAAAGCAAGGTACGCGCCGCATGGTACAAAACTCAAGTTATTCCGGCATATATCCTCGCCAAACGCGGATGGATCGACTGGCAGCAATGGGGGCAGCAGTTGATGATCGACAGCCTCGACTACATCAAGGATGCCACACCGGAGAACGTCCGCCATGCCTCAGAATGGGTGGTGGAACATGACCTGTGGAAGAACCGCCGCGAAGATGTGATTGCCAGGCTGGTTGCCCACCGTGAAAAAGGCGCAAAAGTGTATATTGCCAGCAGCGTGGTTGAACCGTTCATTGAACCGTTCGCCGCACGGATCGGGGCGCAGACGATCGGCACACCGGTTGAGATCAGAGATGGAAAATTACGCATGACCAGCGGGCTTGTGGCAAATGAAAAAAAGATCGAACAGGTACTTAGCCGCCTCGCCGTAGACCGTGTGGATGTTGCCTACGGCGATACCATTCTCGATGTGCCCATGCTCGAACATGCAGACCACCCCGTTGCCGTGTACCCCGATGCCCCCTTGCGAAAGATCGCAACCGAACGCGGCTGGGAGATCATCGGCGGGAACGGCGCCGAGTGGTACGGAAAATAGCCATATCGCCTGATACTTAATTCACCATGATAAACAAAGATAAACAGGGATGATAAAAATCTTTGTTTATCTCTGGTTAAAAAATAGTTCTACGTAAGTTCTACCTAATATAGAGAGGAAAAACCCAAATGGAACAAACAACCATTCGCAGGTCAAGAAAAAGACGCGCCGAGAGCAAGGTCTATTTATGTGCGCCGGTCAATTCGCTGGTCGAAGGCATCTACGAGCAGAACATCCCTTTCCATGAGATCCGCAAACACGGCGATATGGGGCTGGGAACTTTCAACGACCTCGACGGCGAAATGATGATGGTGGACGGCGAGATATACCGTGTCGGCGCGGACGGCAAAGTAAACCTGATCGAAGACGATGATGTTTGCACCCCCTTCGCCTGTGTCACCTTTTTCAACCCCGCCAGCGACGAAGAATTTGCAGGCGAGATGAATTATGAAGACTTCTTGCGGTGGATGATGAACCTGATGCCTTCGCCCAACATCTTTTATGGTTTCCGTATTACCGGCGAATTCGATTATGTCAAAACACGCTCGGTACCCAGGCAGGAGAATTACCGTCCGTTGGTGGAGGTGGCTGCCGAACAACCCACCTTTGAGTTTCACAACGTCAGCGGGAAAATGGTCGGGTTTTACACGCCATCCTTCATGTCGGCATTGAGCGTGCCGGGTGTACACCTGCATTTTCTTACCGAAGATAAAACCAGCGGCGGACATTTGCTCGCCTGCCACCCACGCAAGATAAAACTGGAACTGCAATATCTTTACACGCTCGAACTCTCCCTGCCTGCCAACCTGGATTATCTCACCTGGGATTTCCAGCGCGACATCGGCAAAGACCTCGACAAAGCCGAAAAATAAACATGCACAAATACGATGAATTCACCCACAACGAACTTGCGCCTCGTCTTGCACCCGGGGAAGGGATCGAACTCACAGGCTTTCTCTTCACCCAAACTGTGGGCGGGGTGATCGCCAGCGGCGGTTTGAGTTTGATCGGCGGCGGCTACTACTTTGCCGCCCTCACCCGCAGACGTTTATTCCTGATCGCCACCGAAATGGGCGTGACCTCACTGAAGCTGATGAACAAGCAAACCAGCGAAATTCCGCTGGCAGAGATCAAGTCCATCAAGCCCAGCGGATTCTTGAACCAAAAAATGATCGCCATCGAGCTCAAAGATGGCAGCACGCTCGTCTTCCGCCTGAACACACTCGCAACCCACTACGCTGCCGGGCAAAAACAATTTATTGAACGGTTGATTCAATTGGCAACCCCGTAGGGGCGACCCTCGCAGTCGCCCTTTTTTACACACACAAGGACAGGGGCACCCACAGGGCTTAGCCCTGTCCCTACGGTACGACTGTACGCCAAACGATATTCAACACCTGCAAACCAGTTTCACGGTGGATCGCTTTCGCATCATCCGTCAAATAAATATCGCCCTGAAGCGGTCTGTCCTGGCGGGTATACAACCCGCGGTTGGGCAAGCCTGAAACCGCCGCCCAAAAATTCCAGAGCGGCAGATCGTATTCGGCAGCAAGCATCGCCATATCGCGGTTAACGCGATTATCTTTTTCGCGGTTATCGGCTTTGGTGGCAAGGATGGGCACGACACCTTGTTCCAACAACTGGTCGATCACACGCCGTAAATACTCGGTGTTGCGAGACTCAAAATGCGAACCGATCTGAATGATCACAAATGACGGGCGATGCACACGCAGCTCACACAGCACCGGCGTTTCACCAAACTCACAGCCAAATTGCCCGCGATGCCACTGATCCCACAACAATGCGCCGGGCGTGGTGCCATCTTGTGCGGTGGAACTCTCACGGTTGAACGACCCGTTGAAATGCGCCACTGCCTCTTGCAGTTCAGGCGAAAGCCCTGCCACAAGAGCATCATCCGTTTCATACATGCCAAAGAACTCACCAGGTCGCGCCTGACAATCACCAAAGATCGAAAACGCCCCCGGGTCATTTCCCAGCGCAAGCCCTTTTTCGTAGATCGCGCGGATATTTGTATCGGGTGCAGGCAAGATCGGCAAATCCATCCACGCATCTGATTCAGATGCCAGCGCAGATGCGCCCGCCGGTGTGGATTCGGTCATGGTGACGGTTGCCTGCACAGTTACCACCGCCTCTTTCGTGACGGTGGGCGGGCGCGGCGTTGCAATGCTTTTCCCCGCCGTGGGCACGGTTCGGGCAGGTGTTGCGGTGGGTTGCGCCGTTGGCGTGAGGGTGGTGTTTGGGGTACAGGCGATCAGCAAAACCGATAACGTAAAAAATAATATTCGTTTCATATTCTCGTAGGGACACCTCTCGCGGGTGTGAATTTACGCCATCAAGGGCGACTGTGTACCCCTTCGTGGCACATAAGGTCGCCCCTACGCGTTCCAAACCTCGGCGAATTTCAAAATGCGCGGACGAATATGGAACGCATCCGGGTCGGCTTGCGGACGTTTGGACTTGATCAACTCCATCGCCGCCAGCGGATTCATCCCCTGCGCGATCAGCACCGCCGCACCCATCGTCACACCGCGATGGATGCCATACGCGCAATGAGTATAGACCTTGCCGCCGTTCTGAATGGTTTCAAGCGCAGCTTTTGCCCCACGCACGAGCGGACGGATGGGAATCGGTATCAGCGGCGTATCAAAGGTTGGGAGCCAGAGCCGCTCCATGGGAGTCGGATGCGGGTCTCGGTGCGGCATCCGCTCGAAGCGCATGTTCAACACCAGGCGCACGCCCAAATCCCGCAGGGTATCGTAATCCCGTTTATGAGGCGTGGTACCGATGAAAAGGTCATCAGTGATGAGGGAAAAGTTCATACGAAAAGGATAACATAAACAAAAAAGAACTTGGCTGATTGCCAAGTCCTTTTGCTTTTTATCTCTTCCCTTCCGCCACTTGAAGTGCCATTGATTTTCTCTGTTTGTATTTCTTCGCTGGCATTTTATCCATCAATTGAATAAGCGAACGCAAGGCTTCATTGACCGATTCCGAATCGGGGAAATATTCAAGCACATCCGGCGCAAGCAGGACGGTCCCTTCCGCAAGGGTGTAATGCTTGACTTCAATTGTCCCATCTTTTTTCTGGACATGGACGGTATAGCCCTTGTCCAGCGGACGGTAAAACTTTCCACGCTCGGCTTTGCTGAAATCATATTCAGCACGCATTTCTTCGCTTTTCTTTTTCTTATTTGTTTTCATATTTTTTCTTTTCGGCTTTGGTCGCCTTTCTTGCGCTTATCAAACGGATCCTGGCCTTGCGGAATGTATGGATAACCGTTAATAACCTTGCGATCACAGACTTTCCAATGGAAACAAATCGCTCTTCGTTCTCCGAATGGTCAGGATCTGAAATTGTAGCCATGTTTGGGTCATTGAAAATCGTTGCGGCTTCATCGAAACTCACACGATGCTTCTTCAAATTACTTTCCGCCTTTTCATCGTCCCATTCAAACTCAGAGTCTTCCATGTCGCCTCACTGCACAAATTATACCTGACCAAACCCATCCCCCAACTCCCTTTTTTATGCTAGACTCACGTCAATTCATACCCTACTCCCTATTCACCATTACCCAATTCCCAATTTACAAACCTACCAACCCCCAATGGAAACCCTCTCCTCCGCCCTAGACCCGCAATCCCCCGAATTCAAAGCCAACACAGACCACAACAAATCTCTCGCCCAAGAACTCAAGAAACACCTTGCCCACGTCCGTGAAGGCGGCGGCGAGAAGTATCGCAAACGCCACGAGGAGCAAGGCAAGTTATTCGTGCGCGAACGCATCGAACGTCTGCTCGACCCGGGCGCGCCCTTCCTTGAACTTTCCGCATTGGCGGCGCATGACCTTTACAAAGGTGAAGCCCCAGGCGCGGGTATCGTCACCGGCATTGGGCGGGTTTCAAACCGTGAAGTGCTCATCGTCGCCAACGATGCCACCGTCAAAGGCGGCTCGTACTTCCCGATGACGGTCAAGAAGCACCTGCGCGCCCAACAGATTGCCGAAGAAAATCATTTGCCCTGCCTCTACCTCGTAGACTCTGGCGGGGCAAATTTGCCTTTCCAAGATGAAGTCTTCCCCGATGTCAATCACTTCGGACGCATCTTTTACAATCAGGCGCGTATGTCTGCCAAGCGCATTCCGCAGATCGCGGCGGTGATGGGTTCCTGCACCGCGGGCGGCGCGTACGTTCCGGCGATGAGCGATGAAGCGGTCATTGTCAAAGGCGCGGGGACAATCTTCCTCGGCGGACCTCCATTGGTCAAAGCCGCTACGGGAGAAGATGTCACAGCCGAAGAGTTGGGCGGTGCCGATGTCCACACGCGTAAATCGGGCGTAGCCGATCATTTTGCAGAAGACGATGACCACGCGATTGAAATTTTACGTAGCATCGTTGAAACATTACCGCGCGGACACGTACATTCGCATCTTTCTGGGCTCGATGTTGCTCCACCCGAGGAGCCTTTGTACCACGCCGACGAGTTGTACGGCGTCCTGCCGCGCACCTTCAAAGAGTCCTTCGACGTCCGCGAGATCATCGCCCGCATCGTGGACGGTTCCAAATTCCGCGAGTTCAAATCGCGCTACGGCACGACTCTCGTCTGCGGATTCGCGAGAATCCACGGCTACCCTGTCGGCATCATCGCCAACAACGGAGTCTTGTTCAGCGAGTCTGCGCTCAAAGGGACGCACTTCATCGAACTGTGCGACCAGCGCGGAATTCCACTTATCTTTTTGCAGAACATCACCGGCTTCATGGTCGGCAAGGAATACGAAACCGGCGGCATCGCCAAAGACGGCGCGAAGATGGTTCATGCCGTGGCAACGACAAGAGTTCCAAAACTGACCATTGTCATCGGCGGCTCGTTTGGTGCAGGCAACTACGCCATGGCGGGTCGTGCCTACGGCTCCAACTTCCTGTGGATGTGGCCCAATGCGCGCATCTCCGTTATGGGCGGGGAGCAAGCCGCAAACGTGATGCTCACCATCAAACAAGATCAACTCGTCAGAGAGGGTAAACCAGCCCTAAACGTGGAAGAAGCGGAAGAGTTCAAACGTCCGCTGTTGGAAAAGTACGAACGTGAGGGCAGTCCCTATCATTCCTCCGCCCGCATTTGGGATGATGGTGTGATCGACCCCGCTGATACCCGTCAGGTGTTGGGCTTGGTATTATCCGTTGTGCTGAATGCGCCAAAGGAAGATGGCGGATTTGGCGTTTTTCGAATGTAATCCCGAAGGGATGGCAGGATTATAGAGAATGGGCATGGCATTTCCAAATCCCGAAGGGATGACATAGCTCTGACACCCCTTCGGGGTTAAAAATAAATAATCTGAAATTCTACAATCATTTCACTCCTTCGGAGTTGCGTAAACCAACAAAAGGATCGTAACTATGACATTCGAAAAATCGAACGAAAGCCCCCATCACTTTTTTGCCCAACTTGCCGGGAACTGGCAGGGAACTTCCAAACTCTGGCTCGAACCAGACACACTTGCCAACGAAGCCCCCATCGTCGGCACGATCCAACTTGTATTAGATGGACGCTTTGCACTCTTCCTGTATCAATCCTCCATCGAAGGTGAAGCGCAGCACGGTATGTTCACCTTTGGGTACAACACGCAATCGAACCAATACGAAGCCAGTTGGGTGGATTCCTTCCACAACAATACTTCTATCATGTTCTGCACAGGCAACCCGCATGATAATGGGTTTACGGTCCTCGGCTCCTACCCCGACCCCACCGGCGGACCCGACTGGGGCTGGCGTACAGAAGTTGCATTGTTGGGTCAAGAACTGATCATCACCGCATACAACATCATGCCTGATGGCATGGAAGCCAAAGCAACAGAAATAACATTAAAACAGATCAAGGACAGCTAACAGCCATGGCAAAAAATTATGAATATTACGGAATGATGGTCGCATATTGGGATCTGTTGCGCGGTGATACCTCCGGTTGGGAAGACCGCACCATGTTTATCGAATTGATCAAAAAATATGGTCAACCCGTGTTGGATGTCGGCTGCTCAAGCGGTCGTTTGCTCCTCGACTTCCTCGCACAGGGCATCGATGTGGACGGTGTCGATATTTCACCCGAAATGATCGCGCTTTGCGAAAAAAATGCCGCCAAGAAGAACCTCTCACCCAAGCTATACACCCAAAGCATGGATGAATTAGACCTGCCGCGCACATACAAGACCATCCTTATCCCATCCAGTTCGATCCAACTCTTATTAAAACCGAACCAACCTCAGCAGGTATTAAAGCGCTGTTTGGCGCACCTTGAACCCGGCGGGGCGCTCATTTCACCATTTATGACCCTTTGGGTCGAAGGCGACCCGCTCGACAGCGGCTTCACTCAAGAAGCCGTCCGACCCGAAGATGGAGCCACGATCCGCAGAACCGGATGGGCACGTTACAACCCTGAAACAAAAATGGAAAACACCCACGACACATGGGAAGCCCTCAAGAACGGCGTGCTGGGTGAAAGCGAAGTTCACATACAAACCCCTGCAACCCTGTCCTATACCCAGGCAGAAGCGCTTCATTTATTCAATGAAGCTGGTTTCTCCAAGGTTGAGATCTACAGCGAATTCACATTCAACCCGGTTAAACCTCAAGACACACTCTTCACACTGGTAGGGATCAAATGAAAATCCTCGTACTCGGCGGAACACGCTTTGTGGGGCGGCACATTGTCACACTGGCGCGCGCCATGCGGCACGAACTGACCATCTTCAACCGCAATCAAAGCAACCCGGGGCTCTTCCGCCGTATCGCCACACCGATCCATGGCAACCGCGAAACCGACCTCGACAAACTCAAAGGCGAATGGGATGTCGTGATCGATACCTGCGGTTACCTGCCGCGCATTGTCAAAAAATCTGCCGAGGCATTAAAAGACAGGGTCGGGCGATATGTTTTCGTCTCCAGCATATCGGTCTATGCCGATTTCAAAAAGAACGGCATAAACGAAAGTTACGCGGTGGGCAAACTGCAAAACGAAAGCGTTGAAGAGATCACCGGCGAAACCTACGGTCCGCTCAAAGCGCTGTGTGAAAAAACCGTGCAAGATGTATACGGCACCGAATCCATCATCATCCGCCCGGGGCTTATTGTCGGACCGCACGACCACACAGACCGCTTCACGTACTGGCCCGTCCGAATTGCACGCGGCGGCGATGTTCTCGTCCCAGACCGCCCCGACGCGATGACCCAGATCATTGACGCGCGCGATCTGGCATACTTTATCAACAGCCTTATTCTCAAAAGCGGCACAGGCACATTCAACGTCACCGGCAACCCCATCACGCTCAACACCATCTTTGAAACCTGCAAACGCGTCAGCAAAAGCGATGCCCGCTTCAAATGGGCGCCGGTGGAATTCCTCGAAAAACATCATGTCGAACCATGGAGCGATATGCCCGCATGGCTCCCTGAAACCGGGGAAAACGCAGGTGTTTCCAATGTAGATATCTCACGCGCATTAAATGCCGGGCTCACCTTCACCCCGCTTGTGCAAACCATCAAAGATATTTACGAATGGGAAACCGAGCGCCCCGCAGGGAGTGAACTAAAAGCAGGCTTGAAAACCGCACGCGAAAAAGAATTACTGGAGCTGCTGCGTGTTCAATAAGATCCTCATCGCCAACCGCGGCGAGATCGCCATCCGCATCATGCGCGCCTGCCGCGAACTCGGCATCCAAACCGTCGCCGTATATTCCGATGCCGATAAAAACGCCCAACACGTCCAATTCGCCGATGAGGCGGTTCACATCGGCAATGCCGCACCCAAAGAATCGTATTTAAATGCGGATGTCTTGATCCAAGCCGCTCGCAACTCTCAAGCCGAAGCCATCCACCCGGGCTATGGATTCCTCTCAGAGAACGCCTCTTTCGCCGCCGCAGTTGAATCAGCGAACCTGACCTTTATCGGTCCCTCAGCCGATTCGATCCGCGCCATGGGTGATAAAGCCGAATCAAAAATATTGATGAAACAGGCAGGCGTGCCCACTGTGCCCGGCTACGAAGGGCTGGAGACATACGACGAATTCAAAAAAGCCGCAAAAGAAATTGGCTACCCCGTCCTTATTAAAGCCTCGGCAGGCGGCGGCGGCAAAGGGATGAGGGTGGTGAACGAAGAAAGCGAATTAAAAGAAGCCATCGAGCTTGCCAGGCGCGAGGCACAAAACTCTTTTGGCGACGAACGCCTGCTTATCGAAAAATATCTCGCAAATGCACACCACATCGAAATTCAAGTCTTTGGCGATAAACACGGCAACCTCGTCCATCTCTTCGAGCGCGAATGCTCTGTGCAGAGACGCCACCAAAAGATCATCGAAGAATCCCCTTCCCCATTGCTCACCCCCGAACTGCGAGAAAAAATGGGGCAAGCCGCAGTTGCCGCCGCAAGAGCAGTTAACTACAGCAACGCCGGAACCGTCGAATTCATCTTTGACCCAAAACTTGCCCTGAGCGGAGACGAAGGATTCTACTTCCTCGAAATGAACACCCGCCTGCAAGTGGAACACCCCGTCACAGAACTTGTCACCGGTCTCGACCTTGTTCATTGGCAAATCCGCATCGCGGCGGGAGAAAAATTCCCATTCACTCAAAGCGACCTGCACCAACATGGTCACGCCATCGAGTGCCGTGTTTACGCCGAAGACCCCTCGACTGGATTTTTACCCAGCACCGGCAAACTGCTGCAATTTATCCAACCGCAAGGACCGGGCATTCGTGTTGATTCTGGGTTTGCGGCTGGTGATGAAGTCACCCACTTTTATGACCCCTTACTGGCAAAGCTCATTGTCTATGCTGGCAGCCGCGAAGATGCCATCAAACGTATGAAGAACGCGCTCAACGATTTCATTATCCACGGTGTGGTGACAAATATGGATTACATGCACGCCGTCCTTGAAACGGATGATTTCAAACAAGGCAAAGTCTCTACGCGTTGGGTTGAAACCAATTTTGGCGAATGGGCTGTCCCTCAGCCTGAACTTCACGCCCTCATCGCCGCCGCGCTGGCAGATGTGGTCTTCGTGGGCGGCAAGACTCAACCCGCTGTTTCCAATGAAACCGACCCCTTCAACCCGTGGAAACAGACCGGGAATTATAGGAATTGACAACCATGTCATTGCGAGGGCGCACTTGTTCTTCGCCCGAAGCAATCTCCACATCCCATAAGATTGCTTACCCTAACGGGCACACGTCGTCGGGGAGAGCACCCTCCTGCAATGACAGAAAACGCATATGAAAACAACCTTTGACGCCCAAACTATTGAACTTACCCCCTCTGGCGAGAATTTCACTGCGCAGGTGGATGGCAAAACGATCTCCATTCAAATTGTCCGTGCAGCGAACGGGCGCATGGATCTGCTTGTGGATGGTCAGCGTGTGACAGCGCATGTCTCTGCAGATATGGCGAAGCGCTGGGTGACGGTGAACGGGCAGACGCTGATGCTCACGAAAACATCGGGCGCAAAACAAGGCGTCAGGCACGATCATGCCGGGGGGCTTATTGCCCCAATGCCGGGTCAGATTCGAAGCGTTGCTGTCAGCGTGGGAGAGGCTGTAAAGAAGGGTCAAACCCTGCTCACGATGGAGGCGATGAAGATGGAAATCCGCATTCAGGCTTTGAAGGATGGAGTGGTGAAATCG
>Ga0172367_10001464_pt1 | contig 34138 bp, 29 predicted proteins | sample Lak10m_FD_114542 | JGI IMG/M metagenome (GOLD analysis project Ga0172367, IMG submission 114542) | Freshwater microbial communities from Kabuno Bay, South-Kivu, Congo - kab_022012_10m | ecosystem: Environmental > Aquatic > Freshwater > Lake | place: Democratic Republic of the Congo: South-Kivu...
ATAAGGTTATTTTTCTTAAAATTAACACAAAATTAGATAACTGTAAAGAATGAAATAATAATTTGAAAATTTAAAAATCGCAAGGAACTTAATCCTTACGATTTTTAAATAGCATATAGAGTCTAACTTATTTTAACCCACTTATGGCTACTTTTTCTATTACTACATTCTGCACATTTAAAATCTTCTGGTAGATCTTCCCATTTAGTTCCCGGAGCTATATTTCTTCTTGGGTCACCCTTCTCTTCATCATAAATCCAACCACAATCACTGCATCTATATCTAGACATAATTTGTATATATTATTTACTGATAATATTCTATTATATATTAGAATTGATTTATTTAATATAATTTAAAAAACCCTATATATTTACCAGCTCAAATACATAAGGTAAAAGACTGCACCAGTCACAGGGACCCATATAGGCCACATAATAACTACCATCATATTGAAATCATCTTTTTCTTGTTCTTTTAAGTTCATTTAATGTCAAAAATAAATCCCCCCAGTGGGAAGATTGGAAACATTCATAAAATACAATCTTTATGATAACAAAAAATACAATTTTTATAATCTAGTCATAAACTTAAAACATTGGTATAATATATATTATGCAAACAGCTTCAAAAGAAAAAAGTTTTCTATTTATATTATTATCAATAACAGTTATCTTTACCATATTAATCTTCTATCCATTCCTTGCAATGCTAATACTTGCAGTTGCTTTTGCTGTAGTACTCAAGCCTGTATATCTATGGATCAAAAAGCATTTAGTCTTCAATGTATCTTGGCTCGCATCCCTACTCACTATAGTCATATTCCTTTTAGGTCTATGCGTACCACTATTTTTTGTGAGTAAAGAAATATTTAACCAAGTACAATATCTATATAGTAATATAATCACAATGGAGAACTCCAATAATGTAATAAATTATATAGATTCCTCTGTAAATAAATTGTTACCTGAGGGATTTAATTTTGATGTAAATTCTAAAATAATGGAACTGGTTTCTTCCCTCTCAAATAACCTAGCTCAATTCTTCTCTTCTACACTGAACTCTATCGTGACGTTTGCTCTTATGATATTTACTCTATTTTATCTATTGAAAGATGGTGAAAAATGGGAAAAGGGATTAATAAATATTATTCCACTCAAAGATGAATATACAAATAAAATAATAAACGATCTAAAGAAATCTATAAATAAAATATTGAAAGGTTCTCTCGTGATAGCCCTAGCTCAAGGATTACTCGCTTGGGTTGGATTTGTCATATTTGGAGTACCAAATGCAATAATATGGGCAATAATTGCAGGTATAGCTTCTTTTATACCAAACTTGGGCACATCCATAGTCTCAGTCCCTGCAATGCTATTCTTATTCTTTACTGGTATGCAATTACAAGCACTTGGATTACTCCTCTGGTCTATACTTCTTATCGGTATGATAGATAACTTCCTCGCTCCATATATAATATCTAAAGACACAGAAATACCTTCCCTATTTATTTTGTTTGCAATACTTGGAGGTATGGCATTACTAGGACCACTAGGAATAATAATAGGTCCACTCGTACTTAGCCTACTCTATAGTCTAGTTTCTATTTATAGAAAAGAATTACAAAACTAGACAGAAATACCAGCGATATAGCCAGTCGTCCAGCATATTTGAAGTGAATAACCACCAGAATTGCGATTCAAATGAAGTAGATCGCCTGTAACATATAAATTTGAAAATAATTTCGAGCGCATACTTTTCATATCTACTTCAGACAAAGAAACTCCCCCGTCTGCAACCACAGCTCTATCATAACCCATCAAGCCAACGATCGACATTGGAAGTTTTTTCAAAAGTTTTACGATTTTTATTCTATCTTCTTTTTTTATACTGTGAACCTTCATATCAATATCTAGGAAATCAATCAATTCTTCTATTGCCTTATTCATCCCTTCGGGGACAAATTCTTTTATGATTGTTTTAAGATTTTTATTTTTATTGGCATCAAAGATTTTAATAATCCTATCGTCGAGTAGTCCTTCTGTGGTATCTGGATACATATCTATATACGCAGATACATTACCATGAGAGAGAAGTTGCCCAACCTCCTTTGCACTATTTAAAATAAGAGGACCTGAGAGGCCAAAATGTGTAAACAATATCTTGCCTGTCTTTGAAAATGCTTTTTTACCTTGTTTGGTATTTGGCTCATCCAATCTAAAAGTTATCTTCATGAAAGACAATGTGGCACCAGAAAGCTTCTTTACCCAATCCTCCTTTACTTCTATCGGCACTATATCTGGAGTAAAATCAATAACACTATGACCTAAATTTTTCAAAAAAGTTAATCCATCCCCAGTCGAACCAGTCTCCGGATGAGAAAGTCCCCCTGTAGCTAAGACAAAAGACTTCGCATAGAATTGCCCTTCGTTTGTATTTATATTTATAATCTTAGCATCATTATCTATAAAACCATTTACTACGCAACCTGTCTTTATCTCAACTTTATTTTTAATCAATTCTTTATATAAAATATTGTATACATCTATAGCTTTCTCAGTCTCTGGAAATACCCTATTGCGAGCTTGGACGACGAGAGGTAAACCACGAGATTCAAAATATGAAAATGTATCCTTCACTCCAAAAATAGAAAAAGGAGAATATAAATACGGAGCTCCTTCGCCGTATATCTTTAAGAATTTATGAATATCTGGTTCGTTATTTGTAATATTACACCTTCCTCCACCTGTGATTTTCAACTTCTCTCCTAGGTTCTTATTCTTATCTATCAAAAGGACTGACTTTCCTAAAGAAGACGCGACAGCAGAAGCCATCATACCAGATGCACCACCACCGATCACAATCACATCCCAGATTTTACTTTGTCTCGCCATAACTTTATGTGTTGGTGGATTATTTTTCAGCATTAAGAATTTTTATTAATGCGAGTTCAAGAGGAAGCTCACTTATCACTGAGGTTTTCAAAGATTGATATGCTGAAAGGAGAATAGAAAGTGAATTTGATGATATGTGTTCTGGTTTATCTATTATAAGATTTGTAAGATAATTTATATCTTTTTCATTTAGAGCACCCTCAATACTTTTCTTTGTAGACGGAGCATAGCGAAGCATAAGTGCATAGCGGAGCTTGTAGAGGATCATCTTTATATAAACTTCCATTTCAATATTTTGACTTACTGCTTTTTGTATAACTGAAAATCCTTTATCTATATCATTCTTTGCAAGTGCATCTAAAAAATTATCAACAAGAGTAGAATTTGGAGCACCTGTTATATTCTCTATCTCATCCTTACTAATTATTTTATCTTTTGAAAAAGAAATAACCTTCTGAAGTGTACCTAATGCATCTCTGAATGCTCCATCGGAAAGGAGTGCGATAAGCTCTGCTCCACCTTCTTCCAATTTATATCCTTCTTTCTTTGCGACATTTGTGACGACTTGTGCGAGGATCACATCATTTGGCTTCTTGAAAGTAAAACTCTGACAACGAGAAATAATAGTCTCTGGGACTTTCTCAAGTTCGGTAGTAGCCAAGATAAAGATAACATGAGCTGGTGGTTCTTCGATAGTCTTTAGGAGTGCATTCCAAGCTTCTTTCGTAAACATATGCACCTCATCGAGAATATATATCTTGTATTTTGAATCAAAAGGAAGAGTGCGGACGCTGTCACGGATCTCACGGACGTCGTCTATACCTCTGTTACTAGCAGCATCGAGCTCATAAATATCATTGACCGATGTACCAAGCTCAGAAGCTATGATACGGGCGATGGTGGTCTTCCCTGTACCCCTTGGACCACAAAGAAGATAAGCATGAGAGACTTTCCCAGCCTCGAGTGCTCCAGATATAGCCTTTACTATATGCTCTTGGCCTATAACTTCCCCAAAACTCTCTGGACGATATTTCCTATATAATGCAATATTTGAGTCCTTATTATCTTTCATGTTTATAGTATAGCAACAAAAGAGGAGCTCAAGCAAATGAATCAATATTTATTTGCTTGTAGTCCGAATGCTGTTGCTATATCGTACTCAATATAGCCAAATTAATGATTTTTAATAAATTCTTTTATTATATACTCTACTTCTTTAGAATTTTTGGTTTCCATTAGTTTAGCTCTTAGTTCCCTAGCACTATTAAAACCATTCACATAGGCTTTGTAATGCTTTTTCATAATTCCAAAACTTTTTACTTTTCCTAAAAGCTTTTCAAAAAGTTTTGTATGTTCTATGAGGACTTTTAATTTCTCTTTTGTAGTAGGGATTTTTTCGCGGCGCGAAAAAATCCACGGATTTCCAAAACAAGCTCTACCTATCATCACACCATCACACCCTGTTTCTTTTGCAAGGTTCTTACCATGAGCTAAACTCTCTACATCACCATTACCTATAATTTTAGTTTTGACTCCCATTTTATTTCTTATATCTACCACCTCTTTCACATGCTCCCATCGCGCAGGAACAAGAGACATCTCTTTCCTAGTACGAGCATGTATAGTAAGAGCATCTAAATCAAAAGAAAGTAAAAATGGAATCCATTCGTTTATCTGATTCTTGTTGTAACCAATACGAGTCTTCACTGAAATAGAAACTTTTTTTCCTGAATCTTTTATCCCAGCTTTTACAGAATTTATGATCTCACCTGCGCGCTTCATATCTTTCATTATTGCAGCACCTGAGCCTTGCTTCTCTATCGACTTGTCTGGACAACCCATATTTATATCTATACCATCAAAACCAAGCCCTGCACAAAGCTTTGATGCTTCACGCATTTTTATTGGATTGGAAGAAAAAAGTTGGACTACTATCGGCCTCTCTTTCTCGGAATATAGTAAATCATATTTCAAAACTTTTATACCCTTACTTGCAATACCATCTGCAGAGACGAACTCTGTCCAAGTGACATCGGGCTTACCATACTTTGCAAACATACGACGAAAAGAAGCATCCGTGACATCAGCCATCGGTGCTAAACAAAAAAATGGTTTTGGTAATTTTTCCCAGAAATTTTTCATAAAAATAATTTTGTTCCGCATTTTATTAAAATTTTCGCCGCTTTACCCGGATTACCGGGGCCTACACGGACAAAAATTTTAACAAACTGCTTCACTACTTAAGGTCGCATTTGAAATAGTCTTATAAAAGGGTACGCGAATTTTTAATTATTCAAATTTATATAAAACCTTATTCTTGAAACGGAGGTCTAAATAAAGAAGCTTATCATACTTCAAATTTACTTCATCGGCAAATTCTTTCTTTTTCATAGATAAAGATAGGTTGTCGAGAAGCATATCTAAATCATCAGAGTTTTTAAACATAATCTTTGGCATAGTTGCGCTACTTTTGTGTTCTAGGTATAAAAATCTATTATCACTCTCTTCTGTTATATATATAGGTTTAAGACCAAGTGATGTTACCCCGTCGATAAATCTAGCAAGATTGTGGAATTGGTCAATATTTAAAACTTGTTTTCCGAGAGGATCAGCTTGTCCACCTTCTAATTTTATATAATATTTAAAATAAACATTACCAGAAAAATATGGAGCCTTATCAAAAATAAAACCATCATTATTTACAAAATAACAATTTTCTCCGAGTTGTGCTGTATCTTCTGGTATGTTCTCGCCACAATACAAATATGAACCAACTCTTTCTTTTATATCTATATTTAATGTATTTATATTACTTTTTGATACTGAGAGTGTCTCTATCATTGGAAAACTTAAAAGTAAATCATTGTAAATCTTTCTATGTGGATAGATAAAACTATTTGCTTTAGAAAAAAGATATACATATTTTCCATCCAAATTCTCAAATACGCTCTTCTGTATATCTTCGGTATCTATGATATGTGCTCCAGTAACTTCTACTTTATTTATTACAATATTCTCATTGCTTGAAAAAAAAGATGCAGTAAAAATAATAGAAATAAATAATATAAAAAACAAAACAAACAAGCGTATCGTTTTTATTTTACGCTTATGTAACATCTCTATAACCTGTGGAGACTTAGGTATATATCTCATATTTTATTTATAAAATAATTTCATTACCAAAATATCTATGTAGAACTTCTGGAATCTTAATAGATCCATCGGCTTGTTGGAAATTCTCTACCAATGATACAAGAATCCTTGGGGTAGGGATTGCAGTACAGTTGAGTGAGTGTGCATATCTTGTCTTACCATCTTCCCCTCTATAACGAATATTTAAACGACGAGTTTGAAAATCGTGGAAATATGAAGCGGAAGATATCTCACGATATTTCTCTTCTTTTGGAACCCAAAGCTCTACGTCGTATTTCTTTACTTGCCCCATACCAAGATCTCCACCACAATTCACAACTGTATGATAAGGGATACCTAGAGACTCTATGAATTCTTCGGTATTACGATTTATCTCTTCGTGATATTTTACACTATCTTCGTGTGAGGCAGGACAAAGAACAACTTGTTCTAATTTGTAAAATTCATGCACTCTTATCAAACCTTTTACATCCTTACTATGACTTCCAGCTTCACGACGATAACAAGGAGAAAATCCTAAATATTTTTTTGGCAATTCATCTTCTTTTAAAATCTCATCGGAATGAAAACCCATAATTGGAACTTCTGCGGTACCAGCAAGAAAATCCCCGTCTTGAGTCTTGTATAGATCATCTTCACCTTGAGGTAAATATCCTGTACCCATAAAAGTCTCTCGACGAATTATCACAGGTGGTAATACTGGAGTAAAACCTTTATTGCTAAAAAAGTCTAATGCATAATTCCAGATAGCCATAGAGAGTCTTGCTCCATCTCCAAGTAAAAAGTAACCACGAAAACCGTGAACTTTTGTTCCTCTATCAAAATCAACCATCCCTAGATTTGTCATAAGCTCGATATGATCTTTTGCCTCAAATGAAAATGTTGGCTTGTCTCCCCACTCTTTTATTTCTTGATTATCTGCATCACTCTCACCCTCTGGAACTGAAATATCTGGAACATTTGGAACTGTGAGCATTAAAGATTGCCAGGCTACCATAATAGAACGAAGTTCTTCTTCTTTTTCTTTCAATTCATCTTTTACAAGTCGCATCTCTTCGATAAGTTGTTGACGGATTTCTTGAGTAAGAGTCCCACCCATAGATACACTTACTTTATTTTGCTCTCCACGTAAAAATTCAACACGAGAAAGCATCTCTATCCTTTTTTCATCAATAGTTATGAGAGCATCTATATCTACTTCAATATGCTTCTTCTTTGCTCCCTCTTTAATAATATCTTTATTCTCTTTTATAAATTTGATGTCTAACATATATATAGTATACCCCGTACCAAAATTTTTTCAAAATTTATTACGAGACGGGTAAAAAAATGATATAATATATAAACAGGTAAAATAAAACAAAAAAAATAGCTTGTTTATTGCTTTTTGGTGTTTGCTTTTAGAAATTTAAATACAAATAAATTAAGACCAAACAGCTAAAACCAAATCCATGGAAGATATTTATAAATTAAAATTTGAACAATTCCCGAAACCATTACTTGAGATTCCCCAACCTCCAAAGACTCTATATATAAGGGGTAAACTTCCTGACCCTGATATGATATATCTCGCAGTTGTCGGATCTCGCAAGTATACTTCTTATGGAAAAGATATTTGTGAAAAACTTATACGAGGATTAAAAGGTTACCCTATAGTTATCGTCTCTGGGCTTGCTATGGGTATCGATACTATAGCTCATAAGACCGCACTTGAAGTAGGACTCATCACAATGTCATTCCCTGGATCAGGACTTGATAATAATGTCCTCTACCCAAGACAAAATATTAAACTCGCACAAGAAATAGTAGATAAGGGTGGATGCTTACTTTCAGAATTTGAACCAAATTTTGTATCTATGCTTTATTCTTTTCCTCAAAGAAATAGACTTATGGCAGGCATATCACGTGCTGTACTTATAATAGAAGCAGAAGAAAAATCTGGAACTCTTATCACTGCTCGTATGGCACTCGACTATAATCGTGATGTGCTTGCAGTCCCTGGGTCTGCATTTTCACAAAATTCCAATGGTACAAATAATCTTATCAAACAAGGAGCAACACCAGTAACCAAAAGTACAGATATTCTAGAAGCTCTAGGATTTGAAATAGAAAGACCCAAAATATCTGACAAAGAAAAATATGTGGATTGCTCAAAAGAAGAAATGAAAATAATAGAACTTCTCCGTGAGCCTATCGAGCGAGACGAACTTGTCCGAATATCTGGAATGGATATAGCAAAAGCCAATGCATTACTTTCCATAATGGAAATAAAAGATTTAATTAAAGAAGAGCTTGGTGAAATTAGGAAAAATTAAAATAAAATTACAACAAACACTAGTATTAGAATATGAGCGGAACAAATTAGAATTCTTGTCTTTTTTTTGAGTTGCCAACCATTACTAAACCCTTTACTAAAAGGTTTTGAAGATAGTGGGTATAGTGGTCTTGGTCTAAAATTATTTTCTTCATATTCATGAAGAAAGATATCATAAATAAAATGAAGCCCAATACCAATAGCTAAAAATATAAGAGAAGGATATAACCCGCTAAATAAATAAATAAAAATTAAAAAAGGTAAACCATGAAAAAAGAAATAAACATTTTTTAAAAATTTAATTTTCTTTGTAGAATAACCAAAAAGTACATAGTCATCTTCATTTATCTCTTTCATTTTCTTACCAGCTTTTTTTGATAACACTTTGTAGTAAAAAGGGTAAATAAAATCTGGAAGAACGGACCCTATTATTATAAGCGCCTTACTCTCAATATTTGTATCTGGTATAACACTAGCGACGATCGTACTAGATAATAAATGTGTTCCCCAATCTGCCATATATAAAAATAATTATATTATAAATTTGCAAAAAAATATAGTTTCGTGTAATACTGTGTGAATGAAACTTTTAATTGTTGAGTCCCCTTCAAAAGCAAAGACCATAGAAAAATACCTAGACGGTGCGTATACCGTACGTGCATCTATCGGTCATATTCGTGATCTTCCTAAATCAAACAAAGATGCTATAGATATAGAAGGTGGATTTATTCCTCATTATGAAATATCAAAAGGTAAAGAAAAAGTTGTTCACGATTTAAAAACACTCAGCGAAAAAGCAAATGAGATAATGCTAGCGACCGACCCGGACCGCGAAGGAGAAGCTATATCTTGGCATTTAAAAGAATTACTCGATGCAGATAAAAAAATAAAAGCCCCTATCAAAAGAGTTACTTTCCACGAAATAACAAAAGAAGCTGTCGAAGAGGCACTCCAGAACCCTCGTGATATAGATCAAAATCTCGTGAAAGCTCAAGAAGCTCGACGAGTACTCGATAGGCTTGTGGGATACGACCTATCCGGAATTATTTGGAAAAAAGTTCGTTATGGACTTTCTGCTGGACGAGTACAATCCCCTGCGCTTCGTATAATAATGGAAAGAGAAAGAGAAATCCGTGCTTTTATACCAGAGCAGTATTGGGAACTCGATGGACTTTTTGAAACAAATAAGAAAAATAAAATTGCTTTATCTTGCGTAGATGAACCTCGTGACCTGCCTGCGCAGACAGGTGAAAAAATCGTAGAAAATATATTAAAACTTGGTAAATCTGAAAAATGGTTCGTAACAGATTTAAAAACCAGCGAGCAAAAAAGGCAACCTCGTGCACCATTTACTACCTCGACACTTCAGCAAACAGCAAGTACTCGTCTTGGCTTCTCTCCTTCACGCACGATGGGAGTGGCTCAGAAGCTCTATGAGCAAGGATTTATAACATATATGCGTACAGATAGTACAAATCTAAGTATTGTTGCTCAGAATCAAATCCTTGCACTTGTAGAAAAAAAATACGGAAAAGAATATGCTCAAATACATATATATAAAGCAAAATCAAAAAATGCTCAAGAAGCCCATGAAGCTATCCGTCCTACACATATAGAGCAGATGTCTGCCGGAAACAATGAAGAACAAAACAAACTTTATCGTCTTATATGGGAAAGAACTGTCTCTTCTCAAATGTCTGATGCAAAATTATTAAAAACAAAAATAACAGCAAATATAAAAGAAAATAAAATTCCTGATTTTACAGCCAATGGATCAAGGGTCTTATTCCCAGGATGGCTCATATGCGAAACCGGTGCTAGAGGTGAAGATGTAGAACTACCAGAAGTAACAGTGGGAGAAGAGATAAAACTTTTGGAATTAAATAGTACAGAAAAAGCAACAGAACCACCAAATAGATATACAGAAGCAGGACTCGTTAAAGAACTCGAGTCTCGTGATATAGGACGACCTTCTACTTATGCATCTATAATGAAAACTATTGAAGATAGAGGTTATGTAAAAAAAGAAGGCAAAACACTCTTCCCTACAGATACTGGAGATGTAGTATCGAGCTTCCTTGAAGATAATTTTACAAATTATATAAGTGATACATTTACCGCCGAGATGGAAGACGAGCTCGATGATATCTCAAATGGAAAAAGAGACTATGTTAAAACATTGAAAGATTTTTATATTCCATTTCAAAAAGATGTAAAAGAAAAAGATAAACTTGCAAAAGCTACAAATATGGGAGAAGCCCCAAGTGATATACTCTGCCCTAAATGTGAAATTAGTATGATAGTAAAACTCTCACGTGGAGGTAAATTCTATTCTTGTTCAAAATATCCAGATTGTGACGGAGCAAGAACTATTGAAGGTGAAGTATTAGAAGGACCAAAAGAGACAGGAGAAATGTGCCCAACTTGTGGAGAAAAGAAAGGTAAATCAGGTGGTGGTAAACTTGTAATACGAGTAAGGCGTGATGGTGGAGGAACTTTTATATCTTGTTCACGATACCCTAAATGTAAATTTATAAAACAAGATGAAGAAGAGTTAAAAAGAAAAATGACAGATATCACTTGCCCAGTGTGTAACAAAGGCAAGATGATGGAAAGAAAAGGAAGATTTGGAATATTCTATTCATGTTCAAATTATCCAGATTGTAAGAATGCAATAAAAGCAAAACCAACTGGCAATATCTGTCCCCTATGCCAATCACTTATGATGGAGGGCACAAAAACTATTCCCGAGAGATGTTCAAATAAGATGTGTAAAAATCATAACCCGCACAAACTAGGTGATAATATAAAAAATAATAAGAAATAAGCTTTGAAAAATAATGAAAAAGGTTATAATATAACCTATGACCCCAAGAATAGATGAAATACTATCTTTAGTACCAGAAATCAAAAAAGAAGATAAGCTTCTTATAGAGAAAGCTTATAATTTTGCGAAAAAGGCTCATGAAGGACAACTAAGAAAAAGTGGTGATCCATACTTTCTACATGTAGCAACTACCGCAAAGAATCTCGCCGACCTCGGCATGAGCGCCCCTGTGATATCTGCGGGATTACTTCATGATGTGCTCGAAGACGCTGATGTAAGCAAGGAAAAATTAACACAAGAATTCGGAGAAGAAATAGTAGAACTAGTAGAAGGAGTCACAAAGCTAGGAACAGTAAAATATAAAGGAATAGAACGTAATGTAGAGAATCTAAGAAAATTCTTTATTTCTGTCGCAAAAGATTTACGAGTGCTCGTCATCAAGCTTGCTGATAGACTTCACAACATAGAGACACTCGAACACGTAAGACCCGATAAACAAAAAAGAATCGCTCTTGAGACACTTGAGATATACGCTCCCCTTGCAAACAGACTCTCTATGGGTCGTCTCAAAGGAAAACTCGAAGATGCAGCATTCAAATTTGCATATCCAAAAGAATACGAGGATGTAAAAAAATTATTGGAAGAAAAAAAAGATGCAAAAGAAAAATATCTTATTGAAGTTAAAGATACTTTAATAGAAAAATTAAATGAGGCTGGTATTAAAAATACCAGGATAGACTACAGACAAAAACACTTATATTCCCTCTGGAAAAAATTACAAAAATACGATATGGATATAGGTAAGATATACGATATCATCGCTCTTCGTGTGATCGTCGACTCTGTAGCAGACTGCTATCATGTACTCGGTCTCATACATGGAGAATGGACCCCCCTACCAAATAGAATAAAAGACTACATCGCCATTCCAAAATCAAACGGATATCAAAGTTTGCACACAACTATATTTACAGGAAATGGTGGAATAGTAGAAATACAGATACGTACACATAACATGCACGAAAAAGCAGAAAATGGTATCGCTGCACACTTTTCATATAAAGAAAAAAAGATAGAAACAAAAGAACTTGAGTGGATAAATAAACTACACGAAATGCATCAGAACAAAGAAGATCCAGAAAAATTCCTAAAAACAATAAAAATGGACTTCTTTAATGATAGAGTTTTCGTATTTACACCAAAGGGAGATATCGTAGACCTTCCAGAAGATTCTTCTGTTGTTGATTTTGCTTATGCTATACATACAGATATAGGTAACCACGCCCAAGGAGCAAAGGTAAATGGTAAGAATTGTGCTCTAAATCACAAGGTCAAGAATAATGATATCGTAGAAATACAAACAAATAAAAATGCAAAACCATCTTCAAAATGGCTTGATCATACAAAGACTACTCTTGCAAGAAAACAGATAAATAATTATCTTAAATCAAATAGTTTGCTTTCAAAATTCTTATCTTTTGGTAAAAATTAAAAAACTCTAGAAAAAATATTCTAGAGTTTTTTAATTATATTGAGAAATTCTTAATATTATAGAGATCGATATCTTCTTCTGTTTTAGCTATTTCTTGCTTTGTCCTATCATCTACCAAATGTTCTTCTTCTATATCACCCGTAGCAACAGGTGAATTCTCTGCGATAATATTCTCAACCTTTTTTGCTTCTTCTTGTGCGATAAATTTATCTAGCATTCCATTTGGATTCTTCTCTTCAGATGATTTAATTGAATTTAAAATAGTATGAAGATCATCATTTGTAAAGAAATCGATAGTAATATAACCACCATTTTCTTTTTTCTCTATATGGACACGAGTACCTAAGGACTCTTGGAGCTTCTCTTCCATCTCTGCAATCTCTGGATCCATGAGGTATTCCTTTTTCCTGACACGGTCAAAGGCGATCTTCCTCGCTGCTTTCTCAGCATCACGAACTGTCATCTTTTTAAACATTATCTCTTTAAACAAAACCAATTGTTCTTCTGGTCTATCTGCAAGCATAAGGATAGGTCTAGTGTGCCCTTCACTTATCCTTTTTGCAGAAAGTGCGTCAAGCATCTCTTGTGGTAATGCGAGAAGTCTAAGTGTATTTGATACATACTCACGACTCTTACCAACTTTTACACCGATCTGGGTATGAGTAAATTTAAATTCTTCTACAAGTCTCATAAAAGCACGAGCACGCTCTACGGCATTTAAGTCTTCTCGTTGCAGGTTCTCTATTATGGCCAATTCGAGCTTTGCCATATTGTCATCACCAACACGGATAATAACTGGAATCTGCTCTAACCCTGCAAGCTTTGAAGCACGAAGTCTGCGCTCCCCTGCGATAAGCTCGTATGATACTGCAATACCTCCGTCCTCTGTCTGCTTCTCTTCACGAGATACTACGAGTGGCTGAAGGACACCATACTGACGAATAGAATCTGCAAGATCACGAAGTCTGTCTTCGTCAAATTCACGACGAGGTTGAAATGGATTCGGCTTAACTTTTTCTATATCTACCCAAAAAATTGAATTACTATAAAGTTGTGACATATACTACATTTTAGCATATTTTTTAAATCTTGAAAAATATAAAAAATTGTGTATAATCTAATAGTGTCTAATATGCGTCGGTGGTGGAGTGGTCTATCACAACAGACTGTAAATCTGTCGGCCTTGGCCTTCGTTGGTTCGAATCCAACCCGGCGCACAAATTAAAAACCAGAGCAACGCTCTGGTTTTTTTGTTAAATTAAACTTAAAAATTAAAAAATTAAAATAAACTCCATGCTACAGTTAAACCAGCCATAACGATCGAAACCATACTCATCAACTTGATAAGGATATTCAATGATGGACCTGAAGTATCTTTAAATGGATCACCTACTGTGTCACCAGTTACAGCTGCCTTATGAGCATCTGAACCTTTACCACCAAAGTGACCTTCTTCAATATACTTCTTAGCATTATCCCAAGCTCCACCAGAATTGGCCATAAATATAGCCAAGATAAATCCAGTAGAAACACCACCAAGTAATAACCCCATTACTCCTGATACACCAAATATTATACCGGTAAATATAGGAATTAAAATTGCTAACATTGATGGTAACAACATTTCTCTTTGTGCTCCCTTAGTTGAAATCTCAACACAACGAGCATAATCTGGTTCTGCTTTACCTTCAAGGATTCCTTTGATCTCACGAAATTGTCGACGTACTTCTTCTACCATATTTTGAGCAGCACGACCCACAGCATTCATAGTAAGACCACTAAACAAAAAAGCAGCCATTGAGCCTATAAATGCACCAACCAATACACGAGGATTCATGAGGTCAACTCTAAAGTATTGCATCATCTGAGGAATAGTGGCTTGATGAATATCAACACCAACTATATTCAAAAATAATTGTGCTTTTTCTGGAATACGAGCTAATGCAATCTTGATTTCTTCCATATAAGAAGCCATCAAAGCTAGTGCAGTTAATGCAGCTGAACCAATTGCAAAACCTTTTCCTGTTGCAGCTGTAGTATTACCAAGTGTGTCTAGTGCATCAGTACGTTTGCGTACATCTGCTCCCAATCCACTCATTTCAGCATTACCACCTGCATTATCAGCAATAGGACCATAGGCATCTGTAGCTAATGTAATTCCTAAGGTGGACAACATACCTACAGCAGCAATAGCAATACCATAAAGACCCATACTAATATTATCAAAATTAAATTCCGAAGCAAAAAGAAAAGCAAGGATGATTGAAGCACCTACAATTAATACAGGAAAAGCAGTTGATATCATTCCAGTTCCTATACCAGAAATAATAACAGTCGCAGGACCTGTCTTTGTTGATATAGCGATATTCTTGGTTGGACTAAATGCTGAAGATGTAAAATATTCAGTAATTTTACCAATACCTATACCACCCAATAATCCCACCAACATCGATGCCCAAATTCCTAAATAATTAGGAATTTCTAAAAAATACAATATTAGCAATGACAATATAGCAATTCCAATAGAACTTATATTAACTCCTCTACTTAAAGCAGAAAGTAATTGCTTTTGAGAAGCACCTTCTTTTGCTTTAACCAAAAATATTCCTAAAATTGAAAGTAATATTCCAACAGCAGAAATTATCATCGGAGCAATAACACCATTAAATTGAGTTACTATACCAAATGAAGCAAATGCAGTTGCTCCAAGAGCAGCTGTCGAGAGGATAGCACCACAGTACGATTCATATAAATCAGCCCCCATACCAGCAACATCACCTACATTATCACCTACATTATCAGCAATAGTTGCAGGATTGCGTGGATCATCTTCTGGAATTCCAGCTTCTACCTTACCTACAAGATCAGCTCCAACATCAGCAGCTTTTGTAAAAATACCACCACCAACGCGAGCAAAAAGAGCCTGTGTTGATGCCCCCATACCAAAAGTAAGTGTGGTAGTAGTGATAATGATAAGCTTCATAGAAGGATCTGCAGATATTACTGCATTTGTTGTCAAATCCAGTGCACCGATAATATATTGTAAGGCATAAAACCATACAGAAATATCGAGCAAACCAAGACCCACAACCACTAAACCCATAACGGCTCCAGAACGAAAAGCTAACTGTAGACCATCATTTAATGATCTTTGAGCCGCATTCGCAGTACGAGCAGAAGCATAAGTAGCAGTTTTCATACCAAAGTAACCAGCTAAACCTGAAAAGAAACCACCGGTAATAAAAGCAAATGGTACCCATGGATTTTGAATTTTAAACCAATAAGCCATAACAGCAAAAATAATTGTAATAATTACAAAAACAATTAAAACAACTTTGTACTGTTGTTTAAGATAAGCCATCGCTCCTTCACGGACATACTTTGCAATTTTTGCCATTGTTTTAGTTCCCTCACTCTCTTTTAGCATTTGCTTAAAGAAATAATACGCAAAAAGTAACGCAACTACCGATGATATCGGTACAAGAAAAAATAGATTGTTCATTTTTTTTAATTTTAAATTTTGTTAGAACTAGAGAAAATTTATCTTTACATTACTAGAAAATAACAATTTGTCAAATAAAAAAATAAAACCCCCTATGTATAGGGGGTTTTATTTTTATTTATTATTAGATATTGATTGTTTTAGGATTCTAACATTTGAAACTATTTTTTTCTTTTTTATCTCAATATTTAGAATACCATCTTTTATATTTACATCTACTACATCACCTTTTTTGATACCTTTCCCTATTATAAAATTCGCAACAGGATTAAGGATTTCATCCTGGATCAACCTTCCTAGTGGCCTTGCTCCATAATGTGGATCATACCCTTTATCTGCTAGATACGAGAGTGCATCATTGCTTATAGAAAGATCAATCCCCTTCACCAATAATCTATTTTTTATTACCTTGATCTTAATATTTACAATAGAACGAATAACTTCTTTAGATAAAACATCAAATACAATAACATCATCTAGTCTATTTAAGAATTCTGGCTTAAAATTATCTTTTAATGTATCTAATATTTTATTTTTTGTTTCTTTGTATTCATCTACCTTGGAATTATTTGTAAACCCAAGAGATTCCATTTTCTGTATAAAATTGGAACCTAAATTTGAAGTGAGGATTATTATACTATTCTTAAAGTTTACAACTCTACCTTTTGAATCAGTAAGACGCCCTTCATCTAGAACTTGAAGTAAAATATTGAATACCTCAGGATGCGCCTTTTCTATCTCATCAAATAAGATCACAGAATACGGACGGTGGCGTACAGCCTCGGTAAGATTACCTGATTCATCATAGCCTACATACCCTGGAGGAGAACCGATGAGCTTTGAGACACTATGTCGTTCTCCGTACTCACTCATATCTACACGGATAAGAGCCTTCTCATCATCAAACATAAATCCTGCAAGAGCTTTAGTAAGTTCTGTCTTTCCTACCCCAGTAGGACCCAAAAAGATAAATGAACCGATAGGCTTATCTGGATCAGAAATACCTGCACGAGAACGACGAACAACATCAGCAATTTTCTTGATTGCTATATCTTGACCAACGACACGTAAACGCAACTCATCTTCCATTTTAGATAATTTCTTCAACTCTTCTTCAAGCATTTTCTCAAGTGGAACACCTGTCCAACGAGCAACCACAGAAGCTATATCCTCTGCTGTTATCTCCTCTTTTAAAATACGACGTGATTTTTGAAGTTTCTTTAGTCTTCCTAATTTTGTATCCAATTTATTTTGTAATTCTGGAATCTGTCCATATCGTATCTCTGCTGAGCGTGCAAGGTCGCCTTTCATTTCACAATTCTCTGCTTCAATACGCAAAGTTTCTAATTCCTTTTTGATATTGCGGATCTCAATGACTGTCTCTTTCTCATTATTCCATTTCAATTCTAACTCATAAGTTTTCTCTTTGAGATTTGCTATTTCTTTTTCTATATCTTTCAATCTTGTTCTTGATTCTTTATTTACATTCTTTTTATCTCTTAGTATTTCTGTATTTAGAGCTTGTCTTTCAACTTCAAAACGCATTATCTTTCTATCTGCGTCTTCTAAGACTTGTGGCTTATTCTCAAGAGCAAGTCGCAACGATGAAGAAGCTTCATCGATAAGATCGACTGCTTTGTCTGGAAGATAACGATTTGTAATATAACGAGAGCTTAGATTCACAGCTGAAATAATAGCATCATCTGTAATACGAACACCATGAAAGAGTTCATATTTTTCTTTTAATCCACGAAGTATAGCAACTGCATCTTCGATACTTGGTTCATCTATATATACAGGCTGGAAACGTCTTGCAAGAGCTGGATCTTTCTCTATGTGCTTTTGATATTCTTTAAGAGTTGTGGCACCTATGGCACGAAGTTCCCCTCTTGCAAGTGCTGGCTTTAACATATTTGAGGCATCAAGAGAACCCTCGGAGCTTCCTGCCCCTACTATGGTATGTATCTCATCTATAAAAAGAATTATCTGACCATTTGATCTTTCTATCTCTTTCATTATTCCTCTCAATCTTTCTTCAAATTCTCCGCGATACTTTGTACCAGAAAGTAGTAAACCAAGATCCAATGATACAACTTCTTTATCTTTTAAACTTTCAGGTACATCATTGTGTGCAATACGGATTGCAAGTGCTTCTGCAACTGCAGTCTTACCAGTACCTGCTTCACCTATCAATATCGGATTATTCTTTGTCCTACGAGAAAGTATTTGCATCATTCTCATTATTTCCTTATCGCGACCGATCACTGGGTCTAGCTTGTCACCTCTTGCAAGATCTGTAAGGTTGCGAGTAAATTTAGTAAGAAGTTTTGGTTTTTTTGGTGGAGCTACCTCTGTTATATTTTCTGTGCGAAGTAATTTTAAAACATTTATAACCTTATCTTTTTCTATTTTAAAACGACCAAGCAATTCACGAGCTTCACCTGGGACTTCCAATATAGAAACAAATAAATGCTCTGTCGAAACAAATTCATCTTTCAATGAAAGTGCAACTTTTGCAGAATTTTCAATAATCTGAGCTAAATCTGGGGTAAGATAAATCTGATATGAAGGAGATATTGTATTCCTATTCTCTGGTGACTCTATCATTTCTATGAGATTATCAGAGAGAAGAGGTGTATCCACTTCCATTTTATCGAGAATAGAAATAACCAAAGAATCTTCTTGTATGATAAGAGCCGTGAGTAGATGAAGTGAATTCACATGATTCTGACCTCTCTCTATAGCTAGCTCGTGAGCCTTGCGGATAACTTCTTTTGCTTTAGTTGTAAAATTATTGAATGGTGGCATATAAATAATTAATGATTAAGAACTAATAATTGGAATACTAGATACTATTTTATCCAAAGTTTATTGAACTACTTTTGTTGTATCTGTTTCTTTTGGTGTCTCAATAACTTTCTTTTCTGAAATTCTCAAAATTGTAAATCCATTTGTAAACTTTTTTAAAACATTTGCACTAAAAACAGTCTTATCTAAAACAACTTCATAAGAAGCACCTTCTGTAAGAATACCCGAATCAACAAGAATCAAACCAATTTCAGAAATGATAACACCTTGACCAATAGCGACAGGCTCACCCTCATTTACAAGCTTCTCTGTCTCTAGATTTGTAGGAGATATTACTTCTTCTTTGTTTGGATAAATATTTACAAGGGTTTCGTTACTCTCTTTAAGGAAGGCTGAATCATTATCTTTGGAAATGATAGTGTTGTCATCTTTTGTTGTGATTGGTATTGTGGTAACTCTCTCTATCGTCTTTTGAATAACATTGTTTATAGTCTGTGGAACACTTTTAGGCATTTGATTCATAAGAGAAACAGTCACGATACCAGTGGCAATAGAAACCACAAAAGTGATAAGTAATGTAAGTAAAATAAGCTGTTTTTTGTTTAATTCTTTAATATCCATAATACTATTATAGCATATTTTTATGCTTTTAATAAATTGTGAATTATATAAATTTAATAAAAATCAGAGTATTCTTCGGGATCATGATATTCTATATTATCATCGACAAATACTCTTTTACGATTATTTCCACCACTTAAATCTATCTTAATATCCATAGATCTCTTTTTTAAAGTTAAATACAAATAAGCAATAAAACTACCCTTATTTTGATCAAAACGATAAATACAATTTTTAATAACATTCTTCAATATATCTTGAGCATATTGCCAAACTTTCATATCTGGTTTTTTAGGATCTTCAATCCAAGACTCGACAGTAAAAGTAAGATAGTCAGTGAGTCTATCTAATGCATCTGTGTTACCCTTCATAATAAGCCCCCTCATTTCTATGATAATATTTTCTATGTCCTGATTCTCTTTTGTAAAATCAATATTTTCAAGAAAGAGATGCATATTATCTCTATTTTTATTAATTACAATATCTGTTTCAGCACTATCATTATATGAATTTTTTGGAATAAGATCTTCCAAATAAGATGTTTTCCAACGCTCCACAATATCTTTAGGTAAAAGATCTAATAATGGTTGATAATTTATTCTATTGTTTTCTCTTGGTAAAAATTTTTTTAAGATTTTATAATTATTTTTTATGTTATTGGTTAACCATAATGGTGATATATTTTCTGGTTTTTCTTCTTTAAAGATACGAATAATATCATTAGAGATATCTTCCAAAGAAATATCTTTTCTGTGTTCTTCTATACTCCATTTAGAAACAATATCTTTGGGTAAAAGATCTAATAATGGTTGATAATTTATTCTATTATTTTCTCTCGGTAAAAATTTTTCTTTTAATAAATCATAATCATTTTTTAATTTAAAAGAAATCCAACTTGGTGATATATTTTCTGGTTTTTCTTCTTTAAATATACGAATAATATCATTAGAGATATCTTCCAAAGAAATATCTTTTCTGTGTTCTTCTATACTCCATTTAGAAACAATATCTTTGGGTAAAAGATCTAATAATGGTTGATAATTTATTCTATTGTTTTCTCTTGGTAATTTTTTTTTTAAAACTCTATAACTATTTTTTATATTATTGGTTAACCATGATGGTGATATTTTATCTGGTTTTTTCTCTTTAAATACACTAATAATCTCATTAGATATATCTTCCAAAGAAACACTCTTTCTTTGTTCTTGTATACCCCATCTTTCTTGCCATTTCTTATCAAGCATTGATATTACTATATTCCAATCAACTTTTTTATTTTTATCTCTAAAATTTAATCTAATATTGTTATATAGTTCAGGATTATCTTTATTTAATTCTATCCATCTGGGATTAAATTTAATTGGTGATTTATCTTCTAATAATTTTTTCAATTTATTAAGAATAATATCTTTCTCACTATTAAAAAAATAATCATCTTTATGGTCTAAATTATTTTCTCTTTTTAAATTATTTTTTAGATCAAGTCCTTCTTTCATAATATCTAAATAATTAAATTATATAATTATAATATTTCTTTAATATAAAACTTAATTTTTTAATTAAAAAATCTATATCCTTCTTTGTTGTTTGTCTACCTAAAGATATACGAAGAGAACCTTCTTCACCACTTCCTCTTTTACATATTTTTCTTATAGCTTTTATAACATAAGAGCTATTATCACTCTTACTATGACAAGCACTTTTTTCAGATACTTCTATCCCATTCGCATCGAGCTCTATCACAAGTAGCTCACTTGAAATACCCGAGATAGAAATATTTATATTATTTGGCAATCTTTTTTCTTTATCACCATTCAAGACTATCTTATACCCTGACGTACCAGAAAGTGCCAATAATTTTTCTATTCCATAATCACGAAGTTTTATCAACCGAGCAGATTCTTTTTCCTTCATCTTAAAACTTTTCTCGAGCGCTAATGCTACACCAAAGATGAGAGATATGTTCTCTGTACCAGAGCGTAAACCAAATTCCTGCCCTCCACCAACATACAAAGGAATTAGATCTATGTTTCTTTTTTTATACAAAACTCCTATTCCTTTTGGTCCATATATCTTCCCACCATTAAAAGACATCATATCTACCCCTAGTTTTTCTATATTTTCTGTAAATAAATAATTCATAGCTTGAGATGCATCGGTATGAAAAATAGGATAAATACTATCTTTACCTTTTTTAAAATGTCTTATTATTTTTGCAATATCCTGTATTGGCTCTACTGTACCTATCTCGTTATTTGCATACATAATAGAAACTAAAATCGTATTTTCTTTTAGAGCATCTTTCAATTCTTCGAGATTTATTATTCCATTTTTATCTACAGATATATATGTAACTTCTACATATCCATTTTTCTCCAAGTCTTTACAGTTTTCGATTACAGCTGGATGTTCTATTTGAGATGTGATTATATGTGGAATCTTATATTCTAATTTTTCATTCTTAATTTTTAATTCGTAATTCTTTATTATTCCAATTATTGCAAGTGCATCACTTTCTGTGCCACTCCCTGTAAATACGATCTCGTCACTATGAGCATTTATCAATTTTGCGATTTTTTCTCGTCCTTCCTCTATAACACTCCTTGCTTTTACCCCACTTTTATAGATAGCACTAGGATTTGAAGAAAAAGCTTTTTCACAAAAAGCCATTTTTTGAGCAATATTATGATCTATTTGTGTCGCCCCTGCATAATCTAAATATATTCTTTTGTTTGATAAAAATTTCATATTATATATAATATAACACATATTGTAAAAAAAGCTTTATTGGTATATACTCTTTAAAGCTTATGGATACTACTATCTTATTTTACATAGTTTCTTTATTTGTTGTCATTATTTTGACATGGATTTTACTTATTGAAATCCGCCTCAAAAAAATATTTACAGGAACCAATGCTCGCAATCTCGAAGATATGCTTGTAATCATAGGTAAAAAAATAAACAAAATAGAAGAAACAGAAAAAAAGATAGACGACCATTTACTTGAAGTAGATAAGAGATTAAACAAATCAATCCGTAGTATAGAGACGATAAGGTTCAACCCTTTTGTCGAAGCAGGAAGCAATCAGAGTTTTGCTATATCTTTTATGAATGATGAAGGAGATGGGGTTGTGATGTCTAGTCTATATGCTCGTGATCGTATGAGTATATTTGCAAAACCTATAACTAAAGGGAAATCTGTATTTGAATTGTCTGAAGAAGAAAAAGAGGTCTTAAAAAAATCAATAAAATAAATATATGGAACAAACAGATAAAAAAAATAAAGAAGTTCGACCGCCTGTAGTTGTAGTGATGGGTCATGTGGACCATGGTAAATCCACTCTTCTTGACTATATTCGTAAATCAAATATCGTAGCATCTGAAGCTGGGGGAATAACCCAAGGCATCAGTGCATATGAAGTAAATCATAAATCTGAAATAGGAGAAAATAGAAAGATAACATTCCTAGACACACCAGGGCACGAAGCATTTTCCAAGATGCGTGCTCGTGGAGCATTTGCAGCAGATATTGCAATACTCGTAGTCTCTGCTGAGGATTCTGTAAAAGCTCAAACTCTCGAAGCCTACAATACTATCATAGAAAGTAAGACCCCATACATCGTGGCTATAAATAAGATAGATAGACCAAATGCAAACATAGAAAAAACAAAAATGGATCTCGTGGAGAAAGGTATATATCTAGAAGGACTCGGTGGTGATATCCCATTTGTAAATATATCAGCAAAGATTGGTACAGGGGTAAATGATCTTCTTGATATGATTATTCTCGTATCAGACCTCCAAGAATTCACAGGTGACAGTAAACAAAATGCATCTGGAATAATCATAGAGGCGAACCGTGAACCAAAGCGTGGAATATCTGCTAGTTGTGTCATAAAGAATGGAACACTGCGTGCTGGTATGTTTGTAGTAGCAGGAGAAGCTATTGTAAATACTAGAATAATGGAAAACTTTCTTGGTAAACCGATAAAAGAAGCTACTTTTTCATCCCCTATTCGCTTGGTTGGATTTGAATCAATACCTGAAGTAGGAAGTACATTCGAGTCATTTACAAACAAAAAAGAAGCTGAAAATTATATAAATATTTTAAAAAATGAAACTCGTAGTGTAAAAAAAGAGAATAGTAATCAAACAGACAAGATAATCCCCATCGTGATAAAGACAGATGTTGTCGGCTCTATAGAAGCTCTCGAAAAGGAAATTGGTAAATTAAATGGAGATGAGATATCTTTCAAAATAATCCTATCTGGGGTTGGGGCAATAAATGAAAACGACCTAAAAATGGCAAATGTAAACAAAGAAACTGTGATTGTTGGTTTTAATACAAAGATAGACAATGGTGCTCGTGATCTAAATGAATCACTAAAAGTAAACATTCAAACATTTGATATTATTTATAAACTTACAGATTGGCTCAAAGAGATAAAAGAAGAGAGGAAGCCTAGGGTAGAGACTATCGAGGTTACTGGCTCACTCAAAATACTAAAAACTTTTGGCGAAACAAAAGACAAACAGGTGGTAGGAGGCAGGGTAATAAATGGAAGAATAGTAAATGGCGGAATCGTCCGGATAATGAGAAGAGATTTTGAAATTGGTAAAGGAAAAATAGTAGAACTTCAACAAAACAAAATAAAAGCAAAAGAAGTTATTGAAGATAGTGAATGTGGTGTTCAAATAGAGACAAAGATAAATATAGCACCAGGTGATATTCTCGAAGCTTTTATAATTACAATAAAATAAAATGTCAGAACATAGAAATGAAAAAATAAAAAATAACATAAAAGAACTAGCTGCTATATATATAGAGCGTGAAGCTGGTCCTTCTTCTATGATAACAGTTACTAGAGCCCTCATCTCACCTGATGGTAAGAAGGCTACCATAATGGTAAGTGTATTGCCAAAAGAAAAAGAAAAAGCTGCTTATGGTTTTATAAAAAGAAATCTCGGAGAACTACGCAAATATGTTTCCAAGAATCTCAAGATAAATCCTATTCCCTTTTTAGATGTCCAAATAGATGAAGGCGAAAAAAACCGCCAAAAAATTGACGAGTTACTTATAAATGGTTAGGATATAAAAGTAATAAATAAGGCGTGGTAGCCAAGTGGTAAGGCAGAGATCTGCAAAATCTCTATGCGGCGGTTCAATTCCGCCCCACGCCTCATAAAAAATAGATAGCAATTTTTTTATATTTTTGTTAGTATGTTTTTATGCCCAGGTGGCGGAATTGGTATACGCGCTAGTCTTAGGAACTAGTGGAGCAATCCTTGGAGGTTCAAGTCCTCTCCTGGGCACAAAGCAAAGCTTTGTGCGAAAAAACAAGTAATGGGAATTACTTGTTTTTTAAGGAAAGGAATTGAAAGACGGAAGCTGACGAGCCGAGTCGGGGTCGCGAGATTTTTCATCAGAAAAATACTTGTGACCAAGTCCTCTCCTGGGCACAAAAGCGTGAGTCTAAAAAGAGTGCACTTCTGCACTCTTTTTTGTTTTTGTGAGACGTATCGATAATTTTATCAGTAGACAAAATCACGAGTCAGGGTCGTGGAATTTTTTCTTTGACGAAAGAAAAAATATCCCTGACCAAATATCTACGACTCCTCTCCTAAATTAATTATTTATGCTAAACTACACCTATGTCCCTACAAAAAACAGCACAAAAAACTATCTATTTTAGCATACTAAGTAGTGTATTTCTTGCTCTTATCAAATGGATAAGTGGTATCCTAGGTCATTCGTATGCTCTGATAGCAGATGCAATAGAATCTACATCCGATATATTCTCTTCCCTACTAGTCCTCGTAGGGATCAAATATTCGTCAAAACCAGCAGATGAGAATCATCCATACGGTCACGGTAGAATAGAACCCCTAGTTACATTTCTTGTTGTTGGATTTTTAATAGTGTCTGCTTTAATAATCGCACGTCAAGCTATCATAAATATACAAACACCACACGAATTGCCAAAATATTTTACTCTTATAATACTTTTTATTATTATAGTATGGAAAGAAATATCTTATAGAGTTGTTGTAAAGAAAAGTAAGGAAATAAAAAGCACATCACTAAAAGCAGATGCTTGGCACCACCGAAGCGATGCTATAACATCAGTGGCTGCATTTATAGGTATAACAGTAGCTTTGATACTAGGTAAAGGATATGAGAATGCCGATGACTACGCGGCACTTTTTGCTTCATTCTTTATTCTTTACAACAGTTACCTCATATTTAGACCTGCTCTTGGTGAGATACTCGATGAGCACACATACGACGATATGGCACTTGAAATAAAAAAAATATCCAAAAAAGTGGATGGTGTTATAGATACAGAAAAATGCCTTATAAGGAAAACTGGTATGAATTTTCATGTAGACCTACATGTAATACTAGACGGATCAATATCTATCAAAGAAGGTCATTTTATCTCACACAAGGTCAAAGATAAGCTTATGAAAGAATTGCCTGAAATATCAAATATCCTTATACATATTGAGCCAAATGACTAAATCTTCTATTATATATTGCTTATTATCTACAAATATAGTATACTTAGATCATGATGATTATTACTAATATATTGCCTTATTTACAGATTATTTTATCTATTATTCTTATAGTTTCTATTTTACTTCAGCAATCAAGTGCAGGAGTGGGTGGTGCTCTAGGCGGAGGAGACAGCGGTGGTCTTTATAATACTCGTCGTGGATTTGAGAAATTTCTTTTTATTTTAACAATAGTTATTGGTGTAATGTTCATAATTTCATCATTTATAACTATATTTGTTAAATAAAACTAACTATATATCTTTATTTTGATATTGTGTTTCTATGCATAAATTTATCCTATTTATTAAAGAATTTCATATTTATAAAAAAACAGAAATTTTAGATGCAATATCATCTTTTTCTAAAAAACAATTTATAATATTTATTGGTCTTTTGGTTATTGCTTTTATTTCAATATTGGTTTTATTTTACAAAATAAACGATATGTTTATGGTAAGTGTACCCATAAACGGAGGGACTCTCACCGAAGGAATCCTCGGCTCACCTACTCTTATAAATCCAGTCATAGCAATTTCAGAAGCCGACAAGGATATAACCTCATTGGTATATTCTGGACTTATGAGGAAGACACCGGATGGTAATTTTATAACAGATTTAGCAGAATCATATACTATATCTCCAGACGGTAAAAGTTATACTTTTATACTAAAAGAAGATATTAGATTTCATAATAATACAAAAGTCACAGCAGACGATGTTGTATTTACAATAGAGAAAATAAAGAATCCTACTATTAAAAGTCCTCGTAGTACAGACTGGGATGGTGTTAGTATTAGTAAGATAGATGATCGTACTGTTGTATTTAATCTACAGGAACCATATATATCATTTCTAGACAATACAACTATCGGTATACTCTCATCTTCTTTATGGAAAAATATAAGTGAAAGTGAATTCAACATATCACCACTAAACAATATAAAAGCTATAGGTACAGGTCCATACAAAATAAAATCTGTATCAAAAGATAGTGATGGTATACCCACAAGTTATAAACTTGATAGATATAAGAATTTTTCTATAACAGAACCATTTATAAAAAGTATAAATATAATTTCTTACACAAATGAAAAAGAATTGGTAAAAGCACTTCTATCTCATTCTATAGATCAAGCATGTGGTATAAGTCCAGAAAATATTGAAAATATAAAAAATAAAAATTATAAAATAGATACAGCAAATCTACCTAAAATTTTTGGAATATTTTTTAACTCAAACAACAATAAAATATTTGCTGATCAAGAAATAGTAAAAATAATAAATAAATCTATTGATAGGAAAAATATAATAGACCAAGTACTAAATGGATACGGGAACCCTATATACAATCCAATTCCAGAAGAGATTACTCCAAATACAACCAAACCTTTTTCAACTAATACAATAGATGAAGTAAATGCTTCTTTGGATAAATTGGGTTGGGTAAAAGGAGATGATGGAATAAGAGCAAAAGGTGGAGGCACAAAAACAATAACAAAAAAGGTAGGTAAAAAGACTGTCACACAGACAGTAAAAGACACTTCCCCAAAGACAAGATTGTCCTTCTCTCTAACAACAGGAGACACACCCGAATTGATAAAAGTTACAGAAATAATAAAAGAACAATTATTAAAAGTTGGTATTGAAGTAGATATCACAAAGGTTTATGAGACAGGCCAGCTAAATCAACTCATAATAGATCGTCAATACGAAGCATTATTTCTAGGGCAAAACCTAAACCATGAATCTGGATTGTATTCATTCTGGCATTCTTCACAAAGACTATCTCCTGGAAGAAATATAGCAATGTATAACAATAAAAAAGTTGATGATCTTCTCTCTTCTATACAAAAGACATTGAAAATAGAAGACCGTATTCCAAAGTACGAAAGTCTATACAAAGAGTTCAATATAAATATTCCTGCAATACTTATATACTCACCTAAATACATCCAAGTATCCTCAAGTAATCTAAATAATATATATCTTAAAAAGATAACATTCCCATCAGATAGATTCTCATCTGTTTATCAATGGTCTACTGATATAGATAAAGTTTGGAAAATTTTTACTAAATAACAACTTTTTGAAAAATATTCAAAAAGTTACAAAAAATATGAATGAAATAAATAAAAAAACACAAAATCCCAAAACAAAAATTGGACCAAAATTTGGTTACCACAAGCACGGGAACATCCGAGTACTTCACAAACCACAAGTACCAAATATCACTACTACAAATACCCCAAAACAAAATGCTTTTGTTAGTGCAAATAAAACACCACAGACATTTAACAAAAAAATAAGTAGAGGAAGTTATCAATACAGTAATATAAAAAAGAATAATCGTCCTAGAACAGAAAATACACCAAACAAAGTAAAGCCAGTTTTTACAAAAAATAAAATAAATGTTATTCCCCCACCCGAGAAAGGTGTGATAAGAATAATCCCTCTTGGTGGAGTAGAAGAGATCGGCAAGAATATGACGGCAATAGAGATAGATGATGATATCATCGTTATTGATGCTGGAATGCAATTCAAGACAGAAGATACTCCTGGTATCGACTATATAATACCAAATACAACATACCTAGAAGAAAGAAAAGATAAGATAAGAGCAATGCTTGTAACACATGGACACTTAGATCATATAGGAGGTATACCCCTCGTGATGAGCCGTATTGGGAACCCACCTCTTTATTCTAGAAATCTTTCTATTTTAGTAATGAAAAAAAGACAAGAAGAATTCCCCCATTTACCTGCATTAAATGCAAATGTTGTTGAGAAAAATTCTGTTATTACTGTAGGTAATCTCCGCATTAGATTCTTTGGTGTTACTCATACGATGCCTGACTCTATGGGTATAGTCATAGAGACTCCATACGGATCGATCGTTACTCCTGGAGACTACAAGCTCGATCAGATAGATGGAGTTGTAAGTGATGAAGAAGAAAAGGAATATGCATTTTTTGACAAAGAAAAAGTTCTTTTGCTTATTACAGATTCTACAAACGTAGAAAATGAAGGATTCTCACTTCCTGAGATTAAAGTTTATGAGGGATTAGAAAAAGTTATAAAACAAGGAACAGGAAGGATTATCATAGCTGCTTTTGCTTCATCTATCACACGATTGATGAAAATAGTAGAGATAGCAGAGTCACTAGGTAAAAAAGTTGTTCTCGACGGAAGATCACTCAAAAACAATATGGATATCTGTGAACAAGCAGGTATTTTCAAACCCAAAAAAGGCACGATGATCCCCGTTGAAAATGTAGATAAATACCCCCCAAACAAAGTCCTAATAATGATGACTGGTGCTCAAGGAGAAGAATTTGCATCACTAGGAAGAGCTGCAAACAAAACACACAAGAAATTCCAAATAAGACCAGGTGATACTATCATCCTCTCTTCTTCGATCGTTCCCGGCAACGAGATAGCAGTTCAGCATTTAAAAGACAATCTATCTCGTCATGGTGTTCGCATTATAAGTTATAGAACTAGTGAAGAATACATACATGCCACAGGACACGGCAACCAAGAAGATATAAAATGGTTACATCGAAAAACACACCCTAAATTCTTTATACCTATTCACGGTCATCATTCAATGCTTGTAAAACACAAAGAAGTAGCGATGTCACTCGGTATGTCTTCTGACAATATAGTAGTTCCTGACAATGGTTCTATTATTGAAATAGTAGACAATGGAGAGAAGATTGTTCTCCGTAAAGAGAAAGCTCCATCCAACCCTATGCTAGTCGATGGCTTCTCCGTAGGAGACGAACAAGATGTAGTCATAAGAGACAGGGTTATGCTTGCTCAAGATGGAATGTTTGTATTGATAGCTACAATAGATGGCAATACTGGCAAACTTCGTAAATCACCAGATATTATATCTCGTGGTTTTATATATCTAAAAGAAAATCAAGAACTCTTACACCAAGTCAGACTCATAATCAAAAAAACAGTTGAAGATGAAACAATGGGTATGAATCCTATAAATTTTGATGTTATAAAAACTTCCCTCGGAGACAATATCTCAAAATTCTTATTCCAAAAAACAGCAAAAAGACCAATAGTAATACCAGTATTATTAAGTATATAAATGACTATGCACTTAAAAAAAATCAATAGGATGTATATTCTATCCTTCTTGTTTACACTACATATAGCATTGTCTGCATATGTAAACTCGATCTTTTTATCTAATTATATTTCAGAAAAATATGTCGGTATACTATATACGATATCTTCTGTAACCACACTGATACTTCTCTTAAAAAGTTCAAATATATTGAAATCTTTTGGTAACAAAAAACTCACACTTTATTTACTGTTGATAAATATGCTTTCTCTTACTGGTATGATAGCATCAACCAACCCCTATATAATAGCCACATCTTTTGTTCTTTTTGTATCTACAAATACACAAATACTATTTTGTATAGATATATTTATTGAACATTTTGGAAATAAAAAAACTGTTGGAAAAAATCGTGGACTTTATCTGATGATTATAAATCTCGCATGGATATCATCCCCTCTTTTAGTATCTATGTTTATAAAAAATGAAGGTGGATATAGAATAATATATCTAATCTCTTTTATTGCAACAATCATAATGACAATTGGTCTTTTCTTTTCAATTAAAAAATTTAAAGATAAAAGTTATGAGAAAACTCCTTTTATAGAAACATATAAATATTTAAAAACAAATCACCATATGCTGATGATTACAATCATAAATTTTATATTACAATTCTTCTATGCATGGATGGTTGTATATACACCCATATACTTATTTAAACACATTGGATTTGGTTGGAGTGAGCTTGGTATAATATTTACCATTATGTTATCTCCTTTTGTAATTTTTGGTTTACCTATTGGTATATTGATAGACAAGTACCATATGAGCAAAAGGATACTCCTTTATATTGGATTTATTATTATAAGTATTTCTACTTTACTTATCAGTATAATGACCACAAAAAGTATAATACTTTGGGCTATAATATTATTTATGACAAGAGTTGGAGCTAGTATTATAGAGACAACATCAGAAATATATTTCTTTACACACATAAAAGAAGAAGAAACTTTTTTACTTAGTGTATTTCGTGATATGATGCCTATTGCTTATATAATAGCTCCCCTTATCGCTACTCTAGTCTTTATATATCTACCATTTAATTATTTATTTATAGTATTAAGTATTATATTAATATCTGGTCTATATTATATCCCACACCTAAAACAAAACGATGAATCCCGTTAGAAGTCACTATCATGATTAATAGCTTAGTAAAAAATATATGAAAAAAAATATAAAAAATTCTGACAAAAGCATATTGAGTCCTACTTCTAACGGGATGAAAACAATTTATCCAATTAGAATAAATAAATATCTATCTTTAAATAATTATTCCACAAGAATAGGTGGTGATGATCTTATTAAAAAAGGTCTTGTTTTTATAAACGGAAGAAAGGCTGTGCTAGGTGATAAGGTATATGAAGAAGATAAAGTATTGGTTAAAAACAATGATATCAATAAAAAATATGTATATTATGCTTATAATAAAAATGTAAATGTATCTACAAATCCCGACCCAAACAGTAAAGACATACTAAAAGTTACAAAATTTCCAACAAAAGTATTCCCTGTCGGAAGATTAGACAAGGATTCACACGGTCTTATTATTATGACAAATGATGGAAGAGTTACAGATAGACTTCTCTCCCCTAAATACATACACGAGAAAGAATATATTGTAAAAGTAGAGCCATCATTTTCTGATAAATTTATATCTCTAATGAGTGGTGGTGTTCACTTTGATGGATTTGTAAGTAAAAAATGTAAAGTTTGGCCACAAGAAAAAGGTAAAAAGATATCTAAAGATACATTTCATATTATTCTTACAGAAGGTAAAAAACGTCAAATAAGGCGTATGGCAGAGGCTCTGCATCACAGAGTAGTAGACCTTAAAAGGATTCGTATAATGAATGTAGAACTCGGTAAAACTCCACTTGGGGAATACAGAGAAATAAAACGAAAAGAGCTAGACGAACTACTAAAATCCCTACAACTTATATAAATAAAAATACCACAGAATAATTCTGTGGTATTTTTATTTTCTTTATCTAGCTATATATGGAAGTAGTCCCATAAAGCGAGCGCGTTTGATAGCTTCAGCAACTTTTCTTTGATTCTTTGCTGTTGTATCTGTGCGACGACGAGAAAGCATACGAGCTGAAGGAGTTAGAAATTTCTTTAGAATTTCTATATCCTTGTAGTCCACATGTTTTATATTGTTTGATGAAAAATAATCTTGTTTCATAAATTCTTAATTCTTAATTGATAATTCTTTTAAAATGGTATATCTTCTGCATTTATCTGTTCTTCTGGATATTCAATAGTATCTAGTCCCCCTTCATCTTTGTCTTCTGCTTGAGAATTCTTAGATGATGATTGAGAACTATCTCCAGTCTTTGGTGCACTTGTTGAACCAAATTGAACTCTATCTGCGATAACTTCTGTACGATATTTCTTAGAATTGGTAGCAGCATCATCCCAAGATCTTGTCTGCATACGGCCTTCTATCATAACCTGACTACCTCTTTTCATATATTGAGCGACAGTTTCTGCTTGGCGACCAAATACCACTACATTGTGATAATCAGCGGCTTCTTGGCGAGCACCATTCTTATCTTTCCAGACACGATTGGTAGCGACAGAAAAACTACATACTTTTATACCTGATGGGATAGCTTTAAGCTCTGGATCACGAGTTAAATTTCCTATTATAAATACTTTGTTTAAATACATAGATAAATAGTTAAATTATTAATACTTCTATTATACCACAAGAGCTTCTATTTCTTTGTCTATTGTTTCTTCGTTTATTACTTCTGTTTCTTTTGCTTTTATAGATGATGCTGGGCGACGCTTTGATGCATCGTGCTTACTATAAGAACGCTTTACTGACATTGTGTTCTCACGAACAGTTTTAATCATTAGGTAGCGTACTAGCTTCTCATTCTTATCTAGGATCTCTTTTATTGTTTTAGCCTCTACTGTGCCACATTCAAATTTTACCCAACCAAAATAACCATAAGAAAACTTTTGTTTCTTATTGGCGATAGAACGAGACATCTCATATGCCAATTCTATTAATTTAGGATATTCATCAGAGATAAAGGTTGCGCCTTTTTCTGTAAAAATATTCTTAAAACTTGCTACTTCTTCTCCTAGATTCTCTTCTGATATTGAAGGGAGCATGATATACCCTACTTCATACACAGATGTACGAACTTCTTTCTCTTCACCAACACTTTCTTCTACTATATTCTTTTTTGCCATTAGATAATACGTAAAAACGCGATAAATTGTTAATTTTAATACTATCTTGCTATGGACCAAAGTGTCACGACTTCAGGGTCGCGACAAACAAGATAAACATAATATTAACAAATTTTTCGCTATATGTCAAAAATAGATTTTATATTTAAATTTCTGCAATAGGAGTTAATGTAGTTGGTATTTCTATTGGGGCTATTTCTTCTGGTGTCTCTACCACATCTTCGACAGGTACATCTACTGGTGTTGGCTCTATAGCAGTATCAGTATTATCGGGTAGAGGAATTTCTGGATTTGATACTGGCTCGTCTGTGTTTGGTGTCTCTTCATTTGTAATAACAGGGTTAGTAGATATTGCTCCTGCGTTCAAAAGCATAACTCTGAGTTGATCCTTTGTCAGACATATATCATCTACACAAAGCTCGTCTGTATCTATCTTATTTGTCTCTACCTTATCACTATGTATAACTCTTACATATATATTCTCTATCCCATTCGCAATATCACCAAGCCAAGCTACAATAGACTGACGGATAGTATTCTCTTTAGTTAGATCAGATATAGAGGTAATACTTAGATTCATCTCTTGTATCGCCTTCACAATAT